>MDTB01082547.1_pt1 | contig 160635 bp, 184 predicted proteins | sample 811161 | NCBI WGS metagenome assembly MDTB01 (sample SAMN05326650, study PRJNA326480) | marine metagenome | isolation source: seawater | place: Mediterranean Sea | collected 2009 | reverse complement strand
TCATTTGTATATAATGACTACTACAAAGTTGATATGAAAGGTGCCAAAATAGAAAGAATCAGGTTAGATAATAATGAAACAAGATTTGAATATGGTGCGGGTGTAAACTTTAGAACCTCCATTTTAAAAAAAATTGGTGGATATAACTCTGAGTTAAAGAATTGCGAAGACTATGATCTTTTGTTAAGACTTCATTTAAAAAAAATAAAAGGTTATTATCTTCCTATACCATTATATAGATACTATATTCATGGGAAAAACATAACTTTAAACAAAGATCGCCAAAAAATTAAAGAACAACTTAAAAAAATATATGGAATTTAAAATAGGAAAAGTTCGTTTTTCAAAAAAACGAACAATTATTATTGCTGAAGCAGGTGTTAATCATTTAGGAAAAATTAATTATGCTGAAAAGCTTATTAAGTCAGCAGCAAGGGCAGGTGCTGATATAATAAAATTTCAAACCTATAAAGCAGAAAAGTTGACTACAAAAGATGCACCAAGATTTTGGTCATGGAAGGGTGAAAGAAATAAAGATGGCACCCAATTTGATTCATATAGCAATTTAGATTCATTTAATATTGATGACTATTTAAAACTTAAAAAAATTTGCAATAATTACAATATCGAGTTCATGTCTACTCCATTTGATTTTGATTCCGTAAATATTCTTGAAAAATTAGATGTTGGTGGTTATAAAATAGCATCATGTGATATCACTAATTTTCCGCTCCTTAAATATATCGCAAAAACCAAAAAACCAGTTTTATTATCAACAGGAGCAAGTGATTTGCGTGAGATACATTCTGCCATAAATGTTTTAAAAAAAAATGGAAGTAATAAGATTGTTATAATGCAATGTACCTTATGCTACCCTACAAAGCCTCAGGATGCCAATTTAGGTGTAATAAATTTACTCACGAAAGAATTTCCCAAAAATCTAATCGGTTTAAGTGACCATACTCTTGGAATAAAAATCGCAACTGGCTCGGTATTACTAGGTGTGCGTGTAATTGAAAAACACTTCACATTTGACAAATCCTTACCAGATAGTGCCGACCATTGGTTATCAATAGACGAAGAAGAATTAAAGAATTTAGTTCAAGATGTAAGGCTTTATGAATCTGCATATGGAGAATCCAAAAAAAAATTATTAAACTGTGAAAAAAAAGCATTTCAATACGCAAGAAGAAGTCTTGTGATAAAAAACGATATTGAAAAAGGAGAGAAGATTACTTCGAAAAATATTGAATTCAAAAGACCAGGTACAGGAATATCTCCTATTGAAGTTAGCAAAATATTAAATAGGATTGTTAAGAAAAAACTTAAAGCAGATAGTATTCTGAAATATTCTGATTTGCAAGATGAATAAAGAAGTTGGAGCAATTATTCAAGCTAGAACTTCTTCTGTAAGATTACCAAAGAAAGTTTTAAAGAAAATTGGTAATTTTGAGGTTATTGAATGGGTAATAAGGAGAACTAAAAAATCTAAATTGCTAAAAAAAATAATTTTAGCAACAACTACAGAATCATGTGATATTCCATTGGTCAAGAAATCCAAAAAGTTGAACGTAGATATTTTTAGAGGAAGTAAGAATAATGTTCTTTTAAGATATATAGAATCAGCTAAATTTTTTGATATAAATATTATTGTAAGAATTTGTGCTGATAGACCATTCATTGATCCAGAATTTATAGATCAAGCTGTAACTTTTTTTTTAAATAATAATTGTGACCTAGTTTTTAATCATAATTCTTTATTAGGTACTTTTTGGCCTGTAGGTTTTGGTGTTGAAGTTTTGTCTTTAGATCTCTTGAATGAAATTTATAATAAAAAGTTACAAACCGAACATTTAGAGCATGTTACATCATATATATGGGATAATACAAAAAAATATAAAATTATGTCACCTCCGTTAGATATAGAAAAAAAGAACTTGTATAAAACAATAAAGTTAGACCTTGACACTAATGACGATTTAAATGAAATAAAAAAAATTCAAGATAAGATTTTTATTGATTCTACAACCTGTGAGATCATTAATAATTATCTCAGGTATAAGTGATTACTAGATAAGGTCATTAATTATAAATCAACCTTAGTTATTAAAAATAATAATGAAAAAAAATAAAATTATCTTTTTTCCATTTTTTGGTGATTCAATTGGCGGAAGTCATCTTTCATCTTTTACATTAATAGATCATCTTTATAAGATTAAATATGATTATCTAATAATAATATTTAAAAGTGACGTTTTAGAAAAATATCTCATAGAGAAGAAATTAAATTATGTAAATTTGAACATTACTTTTTTTACTGATGTAAATAATTCAATAAAATTGTTATTAAATATCATTATAAATATAAGTAAGGTTTTAAAATTATTTCAAAAATATAAACCTTTTTTAGTTCACACTAATGATATTAAAATGCATTATTTTTGGTCTATCATGTGTAAACTTTTTCGTGTAAAGCATTTATGGCATCAACATTCGGCATTTTATTCAAAAAAAAATATATTTTTTTCAAGTTTATCTTCTGAAATTATAACTGTTTCAAGATTTTGTAAATTTTCGTTTACCAAAACAATGTCAAAAAGAGCAATTGTGGTATTCAATCCTTTTGAGGTCAAAAGTTATAAACAAAAAAAATTAAATAAAAAAAATATTAGAATTATCTCTTTTGTAGGAAGTGATAAACCTCAGAAAGGATTAGATTATTTTTTAGACATTGCTAATTCTTTAAGAAATAAAATTAAAAATAATCTAGTTTTTTTTATTTTTGGAAATATTTCTCAAAAAAAACAAATAATAAAAAAAAATCCGGAACTAAACATTAGATTTTTTGATTTCGATATTAATTATTTAGACAAACTTATTAAAAGTGATCTGGTCTTACTAACTTCAAAAAATGAGGGTTTTGGTAGGGTATTAGTAGAATGTATGCTATCAAAAATACCATTTATTGCCAGAGACTCTGGTTCATTTAAGGAACTTATTATTAATAATAAAAATAGTTTATTGGCTAAAACAAAAAATGAATTCTGTGAGAATATAATTAAAGAACTACATTCAAATAATATTAAAATAAAAAAAGAGAAACTTCATAATTTATTTAAATATGCAAGTAAATATTATAACGAAAAAATCTTTTTAAGAAGAATAAAAACTATTTATGATAATGTACGATAAAAAACTTTTATTCGTTATTTCTGATATGGAATCTGGGGGAGCGCAAAGAGTTTTATCTAACATTTGTAATAATCTAGCAAAAAAAAAATATTCAATAACAATCTTGTTATTGAGTAATGAAAAAGTTTTCTATAAGTTAAATCCTAATATACAAATTATAAACCTTAATCTATTAAATAAGTCTAAAAGTTTTAGTAGAAAAATTTATAATAATGTTCAAAGAATTTTAAAAATCAGAAAAATTATTATTGATCAAAATCCAAATTGTACAATTAGTTTCATTCACAATACAAATATTTTATCTATTATTGCAAATTTTGGTCTGAAAAATAAAATTATTGTTTCAGAGAGGAATAATCCATTTGTACAAAAGTCAAAGTTCATTTGGAAAATATTGCGAATATTAACGTATAGATTTTGTAATTATATTGTTGTAAACAATTACTTTGCACTAAGATTCTTTAAAAGAAAATATAATAATGTCATTATAATAAATAATTCTTTGACACAATTTAATAGAACAAGAAGAAAAAAAAAAAAAAATATTTTAATTGTGTCTAGGCATCACTATCAAAAAAATATTGAAATATTCATCAATGCCTTTTCAAAAATACATAAAGAATCCAATGATTGGAAAGCTATAATTATAGGTTCAGGTATTTTAATAAATGAGCATAAAAGATTATCTAAAAAATTAAAAATCGATTCTAAAATTCTATGGATTTCTAATATTAAAGAAATTACTAAATATTACGAATCATCAAAAATTTTTTGTCTTCCATCCAGATTTGAGGGTTTTTCAAACTCACTTTTAGAGGCAGTTTACTTCGATTTAGATTGTATTGTTAGTGATAGTGTTTTGACTGAAGAGGATGAAATTAATAAATTTGTTACAAAATTTAAATGTGATAGTGAAGACGATTTAAGAAGAAAATTGATAAAAGTCATTAACAAACCAAAAGCAAAGAAAAAAAAACAAAAAAAAAAATTTTTAGCAAATTTTGATGCTAATAAAGTAATGAATGATTGGGAAAAATTAATATGAAAAAAATAAAGAATCTTATTAAGTTGGTTAATAAATATAAGTTTAAATCATTAATATATTTATTTGTGGAGTTATGTAAGTTTTTTAATCTAAGGAGTATGTTGAATATTTTTTATTTAAAAATCTTTACTAACGCAAAAATAGGAAAAAATATTAGAATTATGTCCAATTTTAAGATTACGCCATTTACAAAAATAAGCATTGGAGATAATTTTTACCTTGGAGATTATTCTATTGTAAGAACCAAACATCAAAAAGACAAATACAGAGGCATACAAATTGGGAAAAATGTTTGGATTGATTCCTTTTTCTTTGCACAATGCAGCGATTCTTTGATTATAGGTGATAACGTTATGATGGGAGAAAATGTTTCAATCCGTTGTAATGATCACATTATAAAAGATATAATTAAGCAGCAACCAATGGTAATTGGAAAAATTATAATTGAGGATAATGTTTGGATAGGTAGAGGAGTATTTATTCAAGGTGGACTAGATACAATTAAAATAGGAAAAAACTCTATTATTGGAGCGAATAGTTTTATAAAAAAAAGTATAAAACCAGATTCAATAGTTGCAGGAAACCCTGTAAAATTTATTAAGAAAAGAAAAAAGTAAAATTATTTTAATTTATTCTGTAAATATACAATGAAAACTTTTATTCACATTGGATTTCCAAAATCTGCATCAACATTTATGCAAAAGAAAGTCTTTCCTAGCAACGATAATATAAATTTTATTAAAGACGATAGTTTCTATGAATACATGTTGGCACATCCACAAATTTCTAACTTATCAAGAAGGAAATTTTTGAATGCATATATAAAGAAATATTTTTCTGAGGATAAAATTAATGTATTGAGTGCTGAGATGTTTGTGATGCCGAGTGATTGTTTGTTGACTCACCGCAAAGTTAATGATTGGAAAAAATTTTTAGATAATAAGAAAGTTATGAATAATCTTAGAGATTTGCCAATAGACTTTGAGATTATTATGATTATAAGGAATCAGAGATCTTGGTTGATTTCCTGGTATCAAGAAAGAATTAAAAGACTTGAGACTAGAAATTTTAATAAATGGTTGACGTCAAAAGATACAAAAAACACTTTAGAAGTAATTAATTATTTTAGAACAATAAATTTATGGAGAAAGTTTTTTAAAAATAAAAAAATTACTATTATACCATTTGAAAAATTAAAGAAAGATCCGGATAAATTTATTAAAGAAATTTCAAAGATACTAAAGACAAAAATAAAGATCGATGATACATCAATTGTTAAGAGTAGTATAAGTAAAAGAGGAATTATTTTTAAGAGGAATATGAATATTTTAGGAGGAATGATCGTTTCCTTATTCGGAAAATCTAGTTTTCCATTCACTTTTTTTTGGAAAATAAATAAAAAATTGTTAAGTTTAGATTTTTTAATATCCAAATTATTTAAAAGTAAAATAAACTATTCATTAGATTCAAGGATAGCTAGAGAATACGAAAAGAATAACAAATTATTAGATAAGCATAATAAATTTAATCTTAAAGAATACGGTTATTTTAATTTAAATTCTAAAAGATGAAAATAAACGTTTATACAACAGGATTTAAATTCCCTAATGTAAGAGCTTTCATTTATCCTTTAATAAAGTTCAATAATTTTTTCAAACGAAATGGTTTATTTTTTAATTTAACTTCAAAATTGGATTCAGACTGTGATATTATTTTTATTGAAAGCAACGTTATTGGTGATAAATATCACAAGAATATTAAGAGTGTTTTAAATCAGTTAAAAGATTTGCGAAAAAGAGTAAAGAAAATTGTTTATTTCGATACATCTGATAGTACAAGCTTGTTACACCCAACGTTATTAGATTATGTAGATTTATATTGTAAATCTCAGATATATTCTGAGATAAAAAATTATACAAAAAAATATTATGGTAACAGGATTTTTACAGATTACTGTTACAGGAATTTTAATGTAAAAGATGGTAGTAAATCTTTTTCTGAAGTTGTGAAAAAAAAACATAATTTAAATAAAATCAAACTTTTCTGGAACTCCGGTATTCTTAATCATTCTTTTTTTGGAAAAATACTTTCACAATTATATTATTTTTTCCCTGTTAATATTTTTTTAACTTCCCCTGATTCCAAAGTTTATAAAAAAAAACAAAATCTTTTTTATTACATGACAACAGAATATTATAGAAAATCTGTAGCATGGCATCGGGAGCGAGCATTTGAAATACTTAAAATTAAAATTCCAGCTCGAAAAAATATTTTCAAATATTATCGTTCATTAGCAAAATCTAGGATTTGTATTTCACCATTCGGTTGGGGAGAGATAAATTATAGAGACTTTGAAGCTATGATTTATGGAGCAATATTATTAAAACCTAAAATGAGTCATTTAAATACTTGGCCAAATATATATACATTTAATTCAGTAATAATGTATGATTGGTCGTGCGATGATTTGAAAACCAAAATTGAACAAATCCTTGGAAATTATGATCATTATCATCAATGTGCACTAAACTCACAATTGAAATATGCTGAATTATTGAAACCAACAGAATTGAGAGGAAAAATACTTAAAATAATAAAAGATATTATAAGAGAATAATGTATTTTTTGGATTAAACAGGTGATATCTTAAAAATTTTACAATCGAAAATAAAAGGAAAAAAAATGAATTTTAAAATAGATAAAAAAAATCAATTATGGGAAATAGAAAATGAATTCTATCATCATGTTCACCCAACAAGGATTCAAAAATTAATAACACATTACGAAGCATATAAAAAAATCGTTGATATACCTGGAGATATTGCAGAATTTGGTGTTTTAAAAGGTTGTTCAATTATTCGACTAGCAATTTTCAGGAAGATTTTAGAAAATGATTTTTCTAGATTAATTGTAGGATTTGACTCGTTTGGAAATTTTCCTACAACTAATTTATCTTTAGAATCAGACATTAAATTTGTTAAAAAGTTCTCAATAGATGCTGGCAAAAGTATTTCTAAAGAAAAGTTAGATAAATATTTAAAAAATAAAAAAATTGAAAATTATGAGCTTGTTAAAGGAGATATTTTTAAGACAGTTCCCTCATTTCTTAATAAAAAGAGTCAGACTAGATTTGCTTTGATTCATCTTGATCTTGATTGTTACGAACCAACAAAATTCGTTTTAGAAAGTATCCATACGAGATTAGTTAAGGGTGCTATAGTTTTAATAGATGACTATGGTGCTGTTGAAGGATCAACTTTGGCTATCGACCAATTCTGTAAAGAAAATAAATTTCGACTTAAATTCCTCAAACATTACGATAGACCAGCTTATTTTAAAATGTAGATTTTTAAAAACATTCGTAAGAAGATCTTCTTTTTAGACTTAATGGCGGGTTCTTTATATTTGAATTTTGATTTGTTTGCTTAGGATTGATTTCGAAAATTTTCGATTTAGGATTCCACGAAATAACTCTAATGCTTTGTGACAATTTTTTATCATGGTTAACCATTTTAGTTGCAATGATAGAATTTTGGTTTGTCACATAACTTAAACTTAGATCATTAATAAAGGGTATTGATACTTTAATTGGAGTCTCATATTTATTTTTTATTTTAAGGTTTTTAGAGTAAAGGTTCACAATCATTTTAAATGTTAGAGGACTTTCTTTTATTTTTTTTTTATTTTTTTTAATTATCTTTTTTTTCTTAAATAAAATCCCCAAATGTGGGCCATGTCTCATTTTGAATCTCGAAACTGGTTCAAGATGACACTTCTCACCTAAAATCAGTAAATTTTTTAAAGAAAAGTTGCTCAAGTGCCCCAGATAAATTATGTCATTCCAGTCTTTGACATGATGCTTCATATCAGGAACCTCTATATAAATTAATCCATCCATTTTAACTAAAGAGGTCATTTTTTTTAAAGTGTTTAATGGATCATGAATATGTTCTAGAGAATGGATGAAAGTAAGAACATCAAATTTCTCATCTGTTTTGAATTTTTCTACTGTGTCTTCGTAAATTACAGCTCCATAAAGTTCTTTTCCAACTTTGGATCGAGATGGGTCAGGTTCAATGCCAACAACTTCAAAGTCTTGTTCCTCAAATTTGTGAAGTCCAGTACCTGTTCCACAACCAACATCAATACACTTAATTTTAGTCTTTTTTGTAGGACAAAACCGTTTTAAAAATTTTGCTACTCCATCATATGTAAATATTCTAAATTCTTCTATTTTCTTATCATAGGGTTCAATTTTATTTTTTTTTTGAGTTTTATCTCTTTTATTCCAGGATTTCTCAAACCAACTTTTTTTAGGCCTTATAGACCTAAAAACTAGGTCACAATTTTGACAATATGAAGTTTCAAAATAATTTATATTATATACATATGCAGAAGAAACTTTTTTTATTTTTAAAGATCCGCATGTAGGACATGATTTCTTTAATTCTAGATCTTTTTTACTTAAAGAAAACTTAATCATATCAATTATTAACAATTATTAAAACTTATCGTATACAATATAGAAAAATATTTAATTTTGTATATTATTAATTTTTAATGTGATTCCTATCAATTATGTTATGAAAATACTAATACCATATTTTAGAGTAAAAAATTGATTTTACCAAATCTTATTTATGTAGGTGCAGAAAAATCTGGATCGACTTCTATACATAGGGTTCTCAGTAATCATAATGAAATATTTTCGATAAGAAAAGAAACAGAATTCTTTTCATTTTATAACAAACAAATAAAGAGAGATTATCACATTAATTGCATAAATAAATATTCAAAACTATTTTCTGATTCAAATAATTACAAATATAGGATGGATGTTTCGACCACATATCTGCATCATCCAAATGCAATTAAAAATATCAAAAGATTTGTTAAAGATGTTAAAATTTTAATCTGTCTTCGCAATCCTATCGACCGAGCTTATTCGAGGTATTGGATGTCAGCAAAAAATAATTTTGAGTTAACAAAATATAGTCCAAAAAAGTTTATGGAATATTTCAGAAATCATCAAACTGATATAAGTTGGTCAAATGTTAGAGATAGGGGATTTTATTCTAAACGAATTAAACAAATATATAAAAATTTCGATAAAAAAAATATTCTAGTTTTATTTTATGAAGATCTAAAAAATAACGAAGATAATTTTTTTAAACAAATATACAAGTTTCTTAAAATAAAGAATCCAGGATTACAGAAAAATAAAAAATTTGCTGATTCTTTATATTCCGAGAATATTTTATTACATCGTTTATTTAATTTGTCTCTTAAAAAAGGATTGCCTGATAATAAGATAACAAGATTATTTAAAATTATTTACAAGACTTTAAGGCAAAGGTTTTTAAAACAATATCCAAAGATGGGGGATTGGGAAAAATCTGAGTTATTAAAATTTTATTTAGATGATATTGAGGACTTAGAAAAAATCTTGAAAGTTAATCTGAAACAATGGAAAAAACTTTAAATTTACTTAATTTTAATAGATATAGTTTTATGGTAAAATTTATTAATTCAATAATAACTTCTTATGAAAATAATAAAAAAATATTTATTAAATAAATGATACAAAACAAAAATATATTACAAAGAATTCAGCTTCTTTATTCTGAATTATTTCCTATTTGTAGAAGTCTTACAGGTGATGGTAATGTCAAAAGTTTAAAAATTTTAAAAAAAATAACGAATTTTAAAATAATTAAATATAAATCTGGTCAGAAATGTTTTGATTGGAAAGTTCCTCAAGTCTGGAAAATAAAAGATGCATACATAAAAAGTAACAATAAAAAAATAATAGATTTTAGACTTAACAACATTAATATTATTAACTATAGCCAACCAGTTAAAAAAACAATTTCCTTTCATAATTTAAAAAAAAAGCTCCATTATATTAGAAATCTTCCGGATGCAATACCATACAGAACAACTTATTATAGAAAAGATTGGGGTTTCTGTATAAGCTATAAAGAATTTTTAAAACTTGATAGACAATCAGAATTTGAAGTGATGATTGATTCTAAGTTTGAAAATGGTTATATGCATTGCGGTGAGTTTCTAAAAAAAGGATCTATTAAAAAAGAATTTATTTTTTCTACTTATTTCTGTCATCCATCAATGGCAAATGACAATTTATCTGGAATGATTGCTTGGATACTTTTGTTAGAACATGTGAAAAATTTAAAAACAAAATATTCATATAGATTTGTTATTATTCCAGAAACTATAGGGTCAATAGCCTATTTATTTAATAATCAAAAGAAGTTAGGTAATGTTTTGGGGGGATTTATTTTAACTTGTATATCTGGCCCAGGAAGTGTTGGGTATAAAAAAACTTTTCTTGAGAACCATAAACTAGATGAAATTTGTATAAAGGTTTTGAAAAGCAAATGTAAAGATGTGAAAATATATCCTTTTGATGTCTTTGGAAGTGACGAACGTCAATATTCTTCACCTAATTTTAGAATTCCAATTTCTACTATTACAAAAGATAAATATTTTGATTATGAATATTATCATACTTCTCTAGATAATCTAGATTTTGTAAAACCAGAATTTCTTCATAAAATATTTCAGATTTATTTAAAAGTGATAGAGAAAATTGAAGAAACAGATCCATTGGAGTTTGCAATAAAAAACCTTAAAGCAAAAGAAAAAGAAAAGACATTTAAAAGTATTTATAAATGTGAACCAATGTTAAGCAAGAGAGATCTATATCCTAAAATTGGAGGAGCAAATTTTCAAAAGAATATAAAAAATAATAAATTATTATCAAAATCAATTATGTGGACTCTTTTTTTTTCAGATGGATATACTTCCATAGATCAAATTATAAAAAAATCTAAACTCCCAAAAGCAGATATAATAAATGCAATAAAAATTCTTAAAAAAAACAAATTAATTAAAGAACAAGATGCAAAATAACTTGCTTTGGATAGGAGGAGATCACCCTCGACATATTTATACATTTAATAATTTGAAGAATCAATTTAACGTAAGAGGAGCAATTATAGAGTCAAGAACTAGGTTCGCGAATACAATGATGCCAACTGTCCCGAAAAATCTTTATGGCAAAGATAAAGAAAATTTTATTTTACATTTTTCTAATAGATTAAATACCGAAAAAAAATATTTTAATATTGAAAAATATGATTTCGGATCATCTGATTTCTTAAAAATAAGATCAAATCAAATTAATTCCAAAATAGTTAGAAATTTCGTTAAAAAAATTAACCCTGAAATTTGTATTACATTTGGATGCAGTATTTTAGATGACGAGTTAATAAAGATATTACCTAAAATGACATTTAATATGCACGGAGGACTATCTCCTAATTATAAAGGAACAGCTACAATGTTTTGGCCATTTTATTTTTTAGAGCCTAATAACGTTGGAGTGACATTTCATTTATTAAAAAAAAGCGTTGATTCAGGTGACATCATTCATCAATGTAGACCTAAACTTGATAAAACTGACAAGATTCACGATGTTGCATGTAAATCAATTATTAGAGCAAATATTGACCTTTCAAAATTGATAAAAAAAATTCTTTCTGGTAAAAAAATAAGTTTTTGCAAACAATCATTGCAAGGAAAAACATTTAAATCGTCAGATTTTAAGCCTTCGCATTTAAGGGTCATTTATAATTTATTTAATGATAACATTGTTAAGGAATATTTAGAAAAAAAAATCAGATCAAAGAAAATAAAAATCTTTAATCAATTTTCTTAGGACTTAATACTTGATTTTTATGTTTACTGTATTATTTTGGAACCATGCTTAAAAGAACAGAAAAGTTAGCTATATTAGGGGGTGAACCTATCCGATCAAAACCGCTTCCTCTTTACAATACATTAGATAAAAAAGAAAAAAAAGCAGTAAACCAAATTTTCGACAGTGGGGTTTTATTTGGATTTGCAGCCCAAACTAAATAAACTTACAGTTGATACAAAAGCGGATTATCTATTGATATCAGAAATTTTTGATAAATTATTTGTCGATAATGAATTTTTTGGATTAGAACAAGTTCTAGAATTTCTTAAAGATAATCATTTTTAATACAAGAACTTATTCTGAAAGGTGTATTTTTTTTAATGCTTTTTAATAGTATAGCTTTTTTAACGTTTTTACCTCTATTCCTATGCATTTATTTTCTATCGACCGGAAGAACCAGAATCTTGATTTGTTTAATATCGAGTTATATTTTTTATTCTTTTTTTAACTATAAATTTATAATACTTATTTTCATCTCGACATTAACAGATTACTTTCTTGGAGCAAAAATTTCATCAGAAAAAAGTTATCGAAAAAGAAAGCTTTTTCTTTTTCTCAGTCTTTTTATAAATTTATTTATTCTTGGTATATTTAAATATTTCAATTTTTTTTTAGACTCATTCTATAATCTTTTTTCAATATTAAATTTTGAAATTAAAAGAACTTATTTCGAAATATTACTTCCTGTTGGAATATCTTTTTTTACATTCCAATCTATGAGTTATTCAATTGATATTTATAATAGAAGAATTAAAGTTGAGAAAGACTTTCTAAGATTCGCAACCTTTGTATCATTTTTTCCTCAATTAGTAGCAGGTCCTATTGTAAGAGCCAAAAATTTTTTACCCCAACTTGCTATTATTCAAACATTTAAATGGAATAATTTCTTTTTAGGTACAGAATTAGTAATTTATGGTTTTTTTTTAAAGTTATGTGTCGCGGATAGACTTGGAATTGTTGTTGATCCAACGTATTTATCACCAAATGACTATGGTGGATTTATTCATTTAATAATATCTATAATATTTTCTTTTCAAATTTACACCGATTTTGCTGGATATTCACTTATTGCTATTGGATTAGGTAGAATAATGGGTTTTAACTTTGGAGTAAATTTTAGGCGACCTTATTTAGCTCATTCTTTTCAAGATTTTTGGAGAAGATGGCATATATCGCTTTCAACCTGGCTTAAAGACTACTTATATATTCCTTTAGGAGGAAATAAAATGGGGTTAACAAAAAAGTATAAGAATATTATCATTGTAATGTTTCTAGGTGGACTTTGGCATGGAGCTTCAATAAACTTCTTGATATGGGGTACTTGTCATGGATTTTTAATAATAATAGGTGATTTATTTAATAAATTAAAATTCAATACTCCACAGATTTTTAAACAACTTTTTGTCTTTTTCTTGGTTTCGATATTATGGATAGTTTTTAGATCTGAAAGTTTAGAAATAGTAGAAATTAAAATCTTTAAAATTTTAAATTTTGAGAACTATTTCTATAACTTTTCTTATGACTTATTCAATATGCTCATTGGAATTTTAATGATTGGTATTGTAATTATAATAGACTGTATCAAAGAGAATAAATTAAAATTAAGTAAAAAATTTAGATTACTTTTGAATATATTTTATCTATGGTTAATTAGTTTTCTTGGAATATTTGATGGTACAAATTTTATCTACTTTAAATTCTGATGTGTAAAAAATCGACTAAGAGAATAGCAATCTTTTTATTAATTTTTTTTATTGGTGATCGCATACTTTCTCACACAGCTATCTTTGTTTCTAAATTCAGTACATTACCCTATGCAAAGTTATATAATAGAAAATTAGAATCCAATATACTTATTCTAGGTAATTCCAGAGCTTATAGACATTATTACGAGAATGATTGGAGTTCAATTCTTAATTTGAATGCTGCTAATTTATCATTACCAGGTGCACCTCTTATACATTTAGAGGCTATCTTAGATGATTACGTAAATATTTATGGTGAGCCTCAGTATATTTTTTTAGAGCTTGATAGTTTGACGACAAACTTAGAAATTATCCCATCATTTAAATTTTTAATGTTTTTTTCTAAAAACTACTCGGAGTTATTAAAAAAGTATTATAGAAAAGTTTATTTTATTTCAAACTTACTTAATTTATATAAATTAAACTCTAATGAATTCTTAAACATGATTCATAAAATTTTTAAAAATTATGAACAACCAAAACTCTATAATCAAATTTCATCTAATCAACTAGAAGATTTTAGAAAATCATCTAGAATTAAAAGATTTATTTCAAAAGATTATAATTTGCAATCTCTTGAGAGAATAATAAAAAAATATAGCGAAAAATCCGATATAGTTTTTTTGATTTCTCCATTCCACCCTGAGGTAATAAAAAAATATGAAAAAGAAATTAATAATTGGAAAATGAAAATTGAGAAAAAAAATAATTATCAGATTCGTATATTTGATTTTTCCAATTCAATAAAAGATGATAAATTTTTTAATGATCCTTATCATTTAAATAATATGGGTGTGAAAAAATTAAAAAAAATATTATTATCAGAACGTTTTTTTGAAAAAATTTTATAGGCTAATATTTGGGATGAGTTTCTTTTTAATTTTAAAAAATTCTTTAATAAACTCAATACAATTAGAAAATAATAGATCATATACTCTTTTTTTAATAACAAGTTTTGTAATCTTTATACTTATCAAATTTTCCCCTAGCATGTTTCCCCTGATGTTACCGGATAGTCAAGATTATCTAAGTATAAACAATTCTAATACAAGAACCTCTATATACCCTGGTTTAAATCAGCTCTTAAATTATTTAAAAATAGATATTGTTGAATTGCAAGTATTAGTGTTATCGATAAGCTTATCATCAATAATTCTTTCTTTAACTTATAGAACCAAAAGTCTTACTGTTTTTTTTATTAGTTCAATTTTTTTATGTTCTAATTATTATTATACATCATTTAGCAAAACAATTTTAACGGAGTCATTCTTTTTTAGTTTTATTAACTTCGTCATAGCAATCATAATTGGTTTAAAAAAACAAACAAATTTAATTTTCTTAATTTTAGGTATTTTGAATGGTTTGATAATTACTATTAAGCCCATAGGAATAATAATAGTTATACCTGTTATTCTATATTTAATTTTTAAAAATAAAGTTTGTTTATTCAGACAATTTTTACTTCTTGGTTCTTGTTTGACCATAATATTATTAGAAAGTTTCTTATTTCACTCTTATCATGAAAAGAGATCATCAATACTACCAGAGGCGATGTCTGGAAAGATTTATATGATATCAGGTTATCATGGCTTTGATTATAAAGTTTTTCCAGAAAAGTTTCATGAACTAATTAAAGAGATAGAAAAAAAATCTGAAAATGTAAATGAATTCCTTCAATCCATTGATAACCCTTTACTAAAGATCGACCTTACTGCTGATTATGAGGTTGTTTTTCAAACACAAACTTTCAATATTATCAAAACGCAAAACAGTACCTTATTTCAAGAATTTAAAGATGATAAAGATAATTTTTATATTTGTTTAAAAAATAATATTTTAAATTACATTAGTTTATCATTTTCACACTATTTAGGTCAATGGCTTACAGGACCAAAGTTTATTTTCTGGGATGATCTCACTAAAATTGGAGAACATAAAATTCCCTATTATGAAAATCTTATTTTGTCATCTTCTGATTTTGATAGACCATCTAAAATCACTCTATATATTTCATTAATTTTCTTTCTTTCATTGTTTATAACTTTTACATTGATATCTTTTATTAGTATTTTTGAGATTTTCAAAAAAAGAAAATTTGACTTAGTGACTTTGCTAGTGGTGACAGCGCAACTATATTTAATTGCCACGTCTTTAGTTAATATATCAACAATAAGGTATCTTATGCCAATATATCCTCTTATAATACTCACTATTATTTTCTTTATATTTGATAAAATAGATTTAACCCCTAAAAGAAATAACTTTAGTAATTTGAAGGAAGATTAAAATGTGTGGAATTGTAGGTTTTCAAAACTTTAAAAAAGTAAATTTTGACTGTGAAAAAAAGTTGAGGGAAATCACAAAAACTTTAAATCATAGAGGTCCCGACTTTTGCGGGTTTTGGAAAAGTAGTAATGGAAATACTTTTTTTGGTCATACTAGATTGTCAATAATTGATTTATCTACTAATGGTTCACAACCAATGGTTTCTATTAATGGGAGATATGTAATTGTATTTAACGGAGAAATTTATAATTATAAATTAATAAAGAAAGATTTAAAAAAAAAATTTAATGTCAAGTTTAATAATGAGACCGATACTTCAGTGTTACTTGAATCAATATCATTTTTAGGTCTTAGGAAAACACTTAAATTAATTGAAGGTATGTTTGCATTTGCATTATTTGATAAGAAAGATGAATCAATAACTCTAGTTAGAGACAGATATGGTGAAAAGCCACTTTTTTATTTTTTTGACGAAAATAATTTCATCTTTTCATCTGAATTAAAAGCAATTAAAAAATTTTTTGAGAAACAAAAGCTTGAGATAGACAGTGAAAGTTGTAAATTATTTTCGTGTTTAGGTTATATACCCGCGCCTTTGACGATTTTTAAAAAAACCTATAAAGTTTTGCCTGCTCAAATTATAAAAATTAAAGAAAAAAAAATAATAGAAAAAGAGAAATATTGGGGTTTAGATAATATAAAAAATTCTTCAATTGAAATTTACGATTATGAAAACATCAACAACCTAATAGAAAAGTCTGTTAAAAAATTAATGATTGCCGATGTTGAAATTGGTTGTTTTCTCTCAGGAGGGATTGATTCAAGTTTGGTTGCTTCTCTTATGCAGAAGAATTCTATGAAAAAAATTAAAACATTTACAATTGGATTTAAAGAAAAACAATTCGATGAATCACAATATGCAAAAGAGATTGCTAACCATTTAGGAACTGACCATCATGAAATGATTATTTCAATTGATGATATGATGGAAAATATTGAAAATGTATACGATATCTATGATGAACCATTTGGTGATTCCTCTTTTTTACCAACTAACATAGTAAGTAAATTAGCTAGTAAGTCAGTTAAGGTGGTTCTTTCAGGTGATGGAGGGGATGAGGTCTTTCTAGGATACAATCGATATTTATTTGCAAAAAAAATTCAGAGATTTAATAATTATATTCCTTTAGGCATTAGAAAAATTTTAAAAAGTTTATTAACTAACTTTCCTATCGGAATTTTAGACTATATGAGTAAACCTTTTGAAAAAAAATTAGGTATTCAGGGTTTTTCCCACAAAATTCAGAAAATCGCAAATTTAATGGAATATAATGACCATATTGATTTTTATAAAAAATTAAATCTTATTGATAACAAAAATTTAGAGTTCTTAACTAACTATAAAATATTTGATGAGGATAGGGATCTTATTAGTTCAACCCAATTAAATGATATAAATTATTACCTGCCCAATGATATCTTAACTAAAGTTGATAGGGCCAGTATGAATAATTCTCTAGAGGTAAGATCACCTTTTCTAGATTCGACTATAGCAAAATACATCTTTAAAATTTCTAATAAATATAAAATGAAAAATGGTACACTTAAATATTTTTTAAAAAAGAGTCTAAATGATTTTGTACCGAAAAAATACTTTGATAGACCTAAAATGGGTTTTGCTATTCCATTAGATATATGGTTAAAAAAAAAAAAAATTATAAAATTGTTTGATGATATTTATAATACAACTGATTGGGAACAGATAAGTATGGACTCGACATCAATTAAAAAAATATGGAGTGGTTATAAAAACTATAAAAATCATACACCTACAACCGTGTGGAACTACGCAATGGCAGGGATATGGTTGAAGAGGAATTAAAATGGCAATAGGTTTTTTTGCACAAGGAATTGATATAGTTGATGTAAGAAGAATTAAAAGCATTGTTAAAAAATATAACTTAAAATTTCTAAAAAAAATTCTTTCTGATAATGAAATTAAGTTATTTAGTGAAAATAATTTAGATTCAGAGAAGGTAATATTAAAAATTGCAGGAAGATTTGCAGCTAAAGAAGCAGCATCAAAAGCACTTGGAACAGGATTTAGAAAAGGTATAAGATTTTCTGACTTTGAAATAACCAATGATATCAACGGACAGCCCTTAATAAATTTTAGAGGTCAAGCCGGAGAAACTTTAAATAAATATAAAAAAATCACCCCGATTGTAACTATAAGTAATGAAAAACTTTATGCAGTTGCACTGGTGACCTTAGTGAGTTTTTAAAGTGAAAAAAATATTTGTAGTGATAGGTAGTTTGGGAATTGGAGGTACCGAGAAACAATTGTTAATGAAAATGAAATATTTAAAAGATAAATATGATTTTACCGTAATAATTTTTTTTCAAAAAGGTGATCTTCATAATTCATTCAAAAAAATGGGAATAAAGGTTGTTGATTTTAGAAATTCATCAGGAAATTTATTATGGAAATATGCTAGTATTTTAATTAAATTCTTTTTATATATAAAAAAAAAAAAACCAAAAATTATAAACCTTTACCTTCCGCATTCTTACCTTATTTTTGGTTTCTTTTCATATATTTTTCCAAATATAAAATTTTTCATGTCCAGGAGGTCATTAAATAATTATCAAAAGAAGATTCCATTAATCCGATTTGTCGAAAAATATATACTACACAGAAAAATGAAGACTATTTTAGTAAATTCAAATGCTATTAGAAATGAATTAATTAAATCTGAAAGAGTAAAGAAAGATAAGATAAAATTAATATACAACTCAGTGGAAATACAAAAAATTAACAAACAATCAAATGTTAAAATAAATATTTTACATTTAGCAAATCTTATCCCTTACAAAAATCATAAATTAGTTATAAAAGCATGTAATGAAATTAAATCTATTGCAAATTATACAATTCACTTTGTTGGTGACGGAGAACCTGAATACAAAATTGAATTGAAGAAAGAAATAGAAAAATACGGTTTATCTAATAAAATTAAATTTCATGGTAAAATTAAGAATTATTTAGAAGTAACAAAAGGTGCGAATATCGGGATCTTATCTTCAAATGAAGAAGGTTTTTCAAACGCTATTTTAGAGTATTTAGCTCAGGGTATACCCGTGATTTCCACAAATGTTGGTGGAAACTCAGAAATTATTGACCATAATAAAAATGGATTTTTAGTAAAAAAAAATGATTATGTTGAATTTTCAAAGTATATGAAAATACTTATAACTAATAGAAAATTACGCATTAAATTTGGTAAATGTGGGTTTGAAAAAGTAAAAAAAGATTTCACTATCACAAATAATATGGAAAAATATAACAATTTCTATAAAAATTCTTAAATTTTTAATTTGCTTATAAAAAAATCTAAAAAGAGAATGTTGACTTCCAAAAAAAAAATTCAATAATAAGTATATGGATGGTTCTCCTAAAATTGGTTGTAGTAAACTTTCAATAGATGAATATTTATTTACTAGAAACCTTACTACAAAGTTAGTAGAAAATCTTCATGCTGAAGATATGGTTGTACAAACTGAAGATTTTGTAAGCCCTACTAAGTGGCATTTAGGCCATACAACATGGTTTTTTGAAAAATTTTTATTAATTCCTTTCAAAAAAGCATATAAATGCTTTTCCGAAGAATTTAATTTTATTTTTAATTCTTACTACAATAGCGCTGGTCCATTTCATTCAAGAGAAAAGAGGGGTTTTCTTAATAGACCACTTTTTGATGATGTTATAAACTATCGAAAATATGTTGACGAAAACCTAATTGAACTTTTTAGCAAGATACAACCCGATTCAAGAATGTCTTTATTGGAATTAGGAATTAATCATGAGCAACAACATCAAGAACTAATTTTGATGGATATAAAAAATGTTTTTTTTGCTAACCCTCTCAAACCAAAATTCTATCAACGAAAATTATTAGAGAGTAAAAAGATAAGTAATAATATTTTTGTTTTAAATGAACCCAAAAATACTAGTTATGGATATAGTGGTGATAACTTTTTTTATGATAATGAATCTCCTTCAAATAAGTTTTATCTTGAGCCATTCAAATTAAACTCGTATATAACAAATTTAGAATGGAAAGAGTTTATTGAAGATGGTGGTTATACTTCTCATGAGTATTGGTTATCGGATGGGTGGGACTTTATAAAGAAAAATCAAATAAAAAGACCACTTTACTGGATTGATAACAATTATCAATTTTCTTTTCATGGAATAAATAAGATTGATGACTCTAAACCTGTTTCTCATATAAGTTTTTACGAAGCCTGTGCATTCGCTAAATATAAAAAATTAAGACTCCCAACAGAGTTTGAATTAGAGTATTTTCTAAGTAAATCTGAGATTAGTGGAAACTTTTTAGATGAAAACAATTTTCATGAAATAAATTATTGTACTCCTTCATATGATAAATGTATTTATGGAAATCTTTGGATGTGGACTTCGAGTAATTATGTGCCTTACAAAAATTATAAACCCTACAAAAATAATTTGATGGAATATAATAGTAAATTCATGTGCAACCAATTTGTACTAAAAGGTGGTTCCTATGGAACCCCTATGAAGCACATCAGATCATCATATAGAAACTTTTATTATCCTTATAATAGATGGCAATTTTGTGGTGTTAGATTAGTAGATGATATATGTTAAAAAATTCTAATATTTCATTTCATGACATTTATAAGAATAAAAATAATGATTATTCAGATATTTTGTATGGCTTGACACTTAAACAACAAAAAAAAATAAATCCAAAATATTTATATGATGAAAACGGATCAGTCTTATTTGACGAAATTACGACACTGGATGATTATTACCCCACAAAAAAAGAAATTGAAATATTAGAAAATCAAAATAAAGATTTTTATGATATTCTTCCACCGGCCTCTTCTGTTATAGAATTTGGAAGTGGATCTAACAAAAAAATAAAAAGACTATTGAAAGCATTAGATAATCCTAAAGAGTATATTCCTATTGATATAAGTAGAGAGTTTTTATTTAAAAATGCTATAAAATCAGCAAAAGATTTTCCAAATCTAAAAATTAAGGCAGTATGCGCTGATTTTGACCAAATAAAAGCTTTAGACAAAATCATAGATAATGAAAAAGCTAAAATTGGTTTCTTTCCTGGTTCAACAATTGGTAATTACAACCCTAAAGATGCAAAAAAAACTATTGCAGAAATTTTCTAAAATCCTTGGAAAAAATAATTACTTAGTTATTGGTGTTGACCTAAAAAAAGACATTAGCATATTGGAAAGAGCTTATAATGATTCCAAAGGTATCACAGCCAAATTCAACAAAAATATTCTTAGTGGCATTAATAATATTTGTGGAACAATATTCAATGAGAAGAATTTCTCCCATAGGGCATTTTTTAATGAGGAAAAAAGCAGAATTGAAATGCATTTAGTAAGTAAAAAAAAACAAACTATTGATGTGCTTAATACTAAAATATTTTTAAAAGAAGGTGAGACAATTCATACAGAAAATTCATATAAATATTCAGTTGATAGTTTTAAAAAATTAGTTGAATCATCTAAGTATAAAATTGTTAGGATTTTGAAGGATAAGAAATCATTCTTTGGAATATTCTTTCTGAAAGTTAATAATTTTTGAAATATATCAATTTTAATAACGCAGGATCCAGCAGACCGTATTCAGAAGTCAATAAAGAGATACGCGATTTTTTAAAAGTTGAATATTTTATGGGCGGTTATTATGCTGTAGAAAAATATAAAAAGAAGTTAGAAAAATTTTATTATAATCTCTCTAAACTAATAAATTGTAAAGTTGCTGAAATTTCTTTTTTATCAAGCACAACACAAGCATGGAATTTATTTTTCAATTCAATTCAAATCTCAAAGAAAGAAAATATTGTAATCTTTGAAAATGAATACGGTAGTAATTTAATATATTATAAAAAGCAAAAGTTAAATGTTAGAATCGTAAAGATAAACGAAGATGGCAAAATCTGTTTGAAAGATTTATTAAAAAAAATTAATAAAAATACAAAAATTATTTCTCTATGTCATATAGCATCACAATGTGGTGACAAAATTGAGGCTGCCAAAATATTTAATTTTGTTCGCAACTTAAAACCTGATATTATTTGCGTCTTAGACGCCTGTCAGTCAATAGGACAAATCAAAGTTGATGTCAAAGAAATCAATTGTGATGTTCTTGTTGGTTCGGGAAGGAAATACTTAAGGGGTCCAAGGGGTACGGGCTTTATTTATATTAACGAAAAAATAAGAGAAAAAGTTAAGCCAATGATATTGGATTTAAAAAATACTGAATGTTACCAAGAAATAATTAAAATCAAAAAGGCTAATATTTTTGAAAATTTTGAGTACTCTCCTGCATTACAAATTGGTTTAGGTAAAGCAATTGAGAGAATTAATTCTAGTGGAATCAACCAAATTGAATTACAAATTAGGCAGAAAAGCCAATATTTAAGAAAAAAATTAGATTATTTTAGTAAAATAACTTTTTTCGAGAATTTTAATACTTTAACTGGTATTAATACTTTAAAAATAGAAGGTCTGAGTTCATTGCGAATATATAATTATCTCCTTTCCAAGAGAATTTTAACTTCAATTTCAACTTCAGCTACGAGTTTATTATATTTTAACAAAAAAAAAATTAAAGATGTACTGAGAATATCTATTCACCATTACAATTCACTTTATCAAATAAACTATTTGATAAAATGTTTAATTGACTTAATTAAAAAATAAGCAATTATATAATTATGAATGTAGAGAGATTTATAAGGTTAATTCAAATAACCTCAGTCTTAATAATTTTAACTGGTGCAATAATAGGTTTCGTTAGTGAGATTAATTTGATGGTTGAAAAGATGAAAGTCGATCTTGCAGATCTTTTACTTCTTTTTATTTATGTTGAAGTAATGGGAATGATAAGGGTTTATCTGCTTAATGAAGAAATAAGAATAACTTATCCATTAATAATAGCCATAACTGCTATATCCAGGTTGATTATACTTCAAAAAAAAGATCTTGACCCTGCAATTCTAATTTATGAATCAGTTGCTATTTTAATAATTGCTGTAGCAATAATTGTTCTTCGGTTGAGATATTTGAATTTTTTAAAACCAAAAAGAAATTTTAAGTAGATAAAAGCACTCTTAATGCATGTTAGATTTCTAAAAAAAACTTTTTTTATAAATACAGTATTTTTGGTTTTTTTTGCATTGCTTTTTTTGTTTTTCCCAAAGTTAGATATTTATCTATCAAATCTTTTTTATATTGATGATCAATTCATATCCGAAAAGTACACTTTTATAAAAAGTCTAAGAAGTTCATTGAAAAACTTAATGATTTCGATACCATTATTTGCAATTATTATTTTAGTCTTAAATTTTATTAATAAAAAACAGAAAATAAAAAAATTAATCAATCAAAGAACCAAATTTGCATTATTTGGTTTAATTATTGGTCCAATCGTTGGTTGTGGAATTATTGCAAACTTATATTTCAAAGATACCTGGGGAAGGGCGAGACCAGTTCATATTAAAGAATTTGGCGGAAATAAAATATTTACCCCTCCATTTAAAAAATCGGATCAATGTGAAAGAAATTGCTCATGGATTAGTGGAGAAGCATCTGCAGCCTTTTCATTTTTGGTGGGTACGATATTACTTAAAAACCATGTTTTTTTTGCTTATAACTTAATGCTCGGATTCGCAGTTTTTTTTTGTAGAATTTCAATGGGTGGTCACTTTTTTAGTGATAATATTTTTGCAATGATCTTTATGATTTATTTAGCAATATTATACAAGAATATAATTTATTCATGTTTAAAAAGAAGATTGTTATATGAAAAAAGTTTTAGTAATAACTGACGAAAAAAAAAGTAGTCTTAATCAATGTCAAGCTCTTATAAATTATTTAAAGAAGCAAAAAAAGCTTAATGTCGAATATAAAGTAATCGAAAAGACTTTATTTCACAGATTACCCAATATTTTAATTTATCTTTTTTTGTATATAAGGTTATTTTCAAGAAAAAATAAATATAATTATAGCATTATTATTTCATGTGGGAGGATAAGCGCACCATATAATCTGATTTTAAAAAAAGATAATTATAGATGCAAAAATATTCATATTTTAGATCCTTATTTCGCAAGGACTAAATTTGAAAAAATACTTATCCCATCACATGATCTTAAGAAAATTTCTAAGTTCTCGTCAAACATATTAGAAATTACAGGTACATTGTCTTATAAAAAAAAACTATTCAAATCAGAAATTGATAAATTTAATAAAATAAGTTCAGGTAAGAGAATTATTTCATGTTTAATTGGTGGAGATGGAAGAAGCTCAAAGTTTTCTATAAAAGATATAGATGAACTTATTAGGAAAATAAATTTAATAAGTGATAGTTTTAAAGTAGTTTATTGTTTTTCAAGAAGAACAAGCTTGAGTGCTAAAAAAATGATTACAAAAAAAAAAAATCCTAAACATTCTTGTTATGATTATTTTGAGTATAATCCGTATTGGTATTTAATAGAAAAATCATCATATTTTATAGTATCTGAGGATTCTGTAAGTATGATCTCAGATGCTATATCCACTGGGAAGCCAGTTTATATTCTAAAAGTAACAAAGCTAAAAAGAAAAATTAGAAAATTCATAGATCTTTTAAAAGTTAAAGGCGTACTTAGAGAATTTGATGGAAAAGTTAGTTCATGGAATTACAATAAAATTAATGAAGCATCAAGAATTTCAAAAATCATTGCAAAGTTATTTTAGTTATTCCATCTGTTATGGAACCAAATCCATTGTTCCGGACTTTTCTTTACCCATTGCTCAACATATTTATTCAAATAATCCATAATTTCTCTTTCATTACCAATTTTTTTTATTTGACTAGGTGTGATAGGTTTGAAATAAGAGATTCTAAAGTTTGTAGATTTCTCACGAAAACAAACTGCTGGAATAATCGGGCAATTAAATTTTAAAGCCAATTTAGCTATGGCTGATGGTGATTTAACTGACTTTGTAAAAAATTTTGTTGTAATACCGTCATTCATTTTTTGGTCAATAAGCATACCCAAATGCCCCCCTTTATTTTTTAAGATTTTTAGACATTCTTTAGCTCCTTGATTCCCTTTTTTAATGAGTCCAACTCCATATTCAATTCTTATTTTTCTAAGAAGTTTATCCACAAACTCATTATTTGGAGCTCTATAAATAAAGTGAATTTTGAAACCATTTTGAGTTAGTAAATGAGAAGTTAACTCCCAATTGCCTATATGCGCAGAGAAAAATAAACAATTTGAGTATTTTTTTAATGGATCAATTAAGTTTTCCTTATTTTCTACAATTATACTTTGATTATGGCCTATTTTGATTTTATTGAGGTTTGGATATTCTCCAATTACTCTACCAAAATGAAACCACATTTCTTTAATTATTCTTTTATTTTCCTTCTCACTGATCTTTGGAAAAGCTTTAAGCAAATTTTTTCTAGCTATTATATTTCTTTTTGAAAACAATCCATATGTAAACAAAATGATACCGCCGATGAAAGAGGATACCCTTAAACCAAGTAATTTGAATAATAAAAAAAAAAAATTTAACTACAAAATATTCTATAAATTTTTTCAATAAATCCCCAGCATAATTTAATTAATTATTATGATTGATGGTGGTAAAATTTTTTGTTGTCTAATTGTTTTTTCAACTTTATCTAAAGTTGATGAGAAAGTTCTTTGAGAAGGTAGAGATGCATTTGAAACTATAAATACCTGAGTTTCTAGACTCATTCCTAGATCAATCAGATCACACGAAATTTTTTTTATTTGTCCTATACCCATATAAATTATTATTCTACCATCATTCTCAACAATATTTTTGAGATCAAAGGTTTTAGAACCCTCATTAATTCTTTTGTGGCCAGTTATAAAATTACAAATACCGTTTCTATTGAAAAAAGACAAACCTGAACTTTTAATCGCTTGTTGTGAAGAAGTAATCCCGGAGAAAATTTTGTATTTAACTTTTTCTTTTTTTAAAAAACTTATTTCCTGGCTTCCTCTACTAAAAAAACTAGGATCTCCTCCTTTCAATCTAAGAACTTTTTTATGTCTCTTGGCGTGGTATACCATCCACTGATTGATTTCTTTTTGAGAGCAGGCTCTTTGATTTTTAGTTTTTCCACCAAAAATTTTTTTTGCAGATTTATTGGAAATTGTCAACAGTTCGTCATTGACCAAGGAATCATAAATAATGATATCTGCTTGTTTTATTGCTTGATATACTTTTAAAGTAACTTGTTCAAAAGATCCGGGACCTGCACCAGCTAAAATTACTGACCCAGCTGTAAATTCAATAATACTATGTTTATAATTAATCTCCATATGATATCGTAGCATTAAAAGTTATGAAAAATACAATCGTTTTAAAAAAAGTATCTGTTCAAATAGATAAGAAGATTATACTTAATGATATTTCATTTTCTGTAAATTCGATTAAGCCTCTTTGTATAATTGGGAGAGGTTCATCTGGTAAAAGTTCATTGTTAAAGACTATTTTGGGATTAATTAAAATCAACTCAGGTTCTATTTTAATTAAAGATATTTCTATACAAAGTAAAAAAATTAATAAAATATTTGCTTCTTTTGGAGTGGTATTTCAGAAAGATGCATTATTCGATAGTTTAACAGTATGGGAAAATATTATGTTTAGATTCTTAAATGAGTTTCCTAAAGACGAATTAATAGAACGGTCACATGGAATTATTAAAAAGGTAGGTTTAAAAAAAAATGATGCTTTCTTATTGCCAGCAGAACTATCAGGTGGAATGAGAAAAAGGGTAGCTATAGCAAGAGCTATTTCCCATAATCCAAAATTTTTGGTTCTCGATGAACCAACAGCAGGTCTTGATCCAATAAAAACAAATATAATTTTTGATATTATTAGAAATCTTTCGAAAAAAGATGAGACAACATTGATAGTTGTAACATCGGACATGCGAGGCGTATTGAAGTATTTTAAAGAGGTTGTTGTACTTGAAAAGGGAGAATTACATTGGGCAGGAACAGTCAACGAAATTAAGAAAAAACCTACAAAGCATTTAGAAAGCCTTTTTGAAAGGATTTGTTAGTTTATTTTCTAGTAAGATCAGCACAACCAGCCGTCGCATCTATTCCAGACTCAACATAGCATGCACTTAATCTGTTTTTGCTTAGAATTTTTCCGAGGTTGTACCCCCTGCTATTGGATGCAACCCAAGTGATTGTTTTATTATCAGGGTGAATTACACCAAAGAAATTTTTTGTTCCGTCGGTGTAGGAAAAAGTTCCCTTGAATCTACGTCCGTCTTGCTCAATAATCTCAACTTTTTTTTCCCATGTTCTAAGACCTCTTTGCTCTGAGATTGTTTTATTTTCACCTACCCATGTGCCAACCATATTAGGTATTTTTTCAGAGGAGAAAGAATTTTGATTGCTTAACAAAAAAAAACAGAAAAAAGAGTAGATCATTATTTTTAATTTCATATTATTATTATTGTTAAAAAAATAAAATAATCAACAACTATAATGAATAACAGCTTCTTAGGAATATATTATTCCAAAAAAATCTTTTTAATATTTTTAATGGGTATAGCCAGTGGAATACCCCTGTACATGGTTTTATCAACTTTGTTTATTTGGTTAACAAGAGAAAATATTGATATTGCTACTGTAGGTTTGTTTGCATTAACACAAATTCCATGGAGCTTAAAATTTATTTGGGCACCTCTTGTGGATACTTATAGAATACCAGTTATAACTGATTATTTAGGCCATAGAAAATCTTGGCTTTTTATTACACAGATTCTATTGATTATTTCTCTGATATTTTTAGGTTTTAGTAATCCAAAAGAAAATTTATTTTTAACTGCTTTTTTTGCTCTTTTAACCGCATTTTTTTCAGCAAATCAAGATATAATCGTGGATGCTTTTAGAATTGAAATTCTTGAAGATGAATTGCAAGGTGCGGGTGCTGCAGTAACCCAATTTGGATATAGATTTGGAGGAATAATGGCAGGTGCAGGTTCATTATATCTCAAAAGTATTCTCAGTTGGCCAGAAGTTTTCATAACAATAGCTTTTATAATCTTTTGCCTAATGGTGATGAGTATTTTTGTTATAAAAGTTAAGAGCGATTATATTAAAAAACCTCAAAATAATCTCCTTGCTCCTTTCAAAGAATTTATTTCAAGAAATTCAATTAAACACTTAATGTTAATTTTATTTTTTATATTTTTCTTTAAATTTGGTGATGTTGTAGCCGGAATAATGGCGAATCCGTTTTATGTTAAAATTGGTTTTTCAAATATTGATATCGCAAATGCAAGCAAAATTTTCGGAGTAATAATGACTTTATTAGGAGTTTTTTGTGGAGGTTATCTAGTAAAAAAAATAGGTTTAATTAATTCTTTAATTGCATCAGGTTTTTTTCAAGTAATATCTAATTTATTATACGTATTATTAAATAATGTTGGACCCGAATTTAATTTTCTTTTAATTACTGTTGCAGGGGAAAATTTTTCAGGTGGCCTAGGCTCCGCCGCATTTGTAGCCTATTTATCTGTACTTTGTAAAAAAGAATACTCAGGTACCCAGTATGCACTATTATCGTCAATTATGGGACTAGCAAGAACTTTTTTATCTTCTCCTTCTGGTTTTATAGTTGAGTCAATAGGGTGGGGTTATTTTTTTTTAATTTCAACTGTATTAGGCTTGCCAGGATTACTAATACTTTTTTGGATGCGATCGAGATTTCCCATTAAGATGCAAGTATCAAGAAAGATTTAACTAACTATCGATCTAAACTCTTGAAGGCTGTTTAATGGTTTATAATTGTTAATGTCATCATAATATTTTTTAAGTGCAGGAAGTTCACTTAAAAATGAATCATCAATTAAATCAAGTTTTCCAGAACAAAACCAAAATATTACTCTCCATGCGGTAATGTCAGCAATACTAAATTTATCTGTAAAAAATTGCTTTTCTGAAGATGAATTCTTAAACAAATTCTCAAGATATAAAAACCAGGTAAATAAATCATTTTTAATAAATTCTTTTCTAAGCCTTTTAGATTTTTCAAAATCTTTTTCTCTTATTGCTGCTCTTATTGATGGAGCAATCTGATTTGTTATTTCGTTTGCCCAGTCTAATACTTGGTCAATAACTAATATTTTAAATTCATCATTATCATAAAGCGACGAACGAATAGCACAAAATTTTGCAAGACTATGAGTTTGAGCAAAGGACTTATTATTTATAATCATTGATGGGAGTTGACCAAAAGGAAATTCTTTTTTTCGTTTTGACCAGTCTTGCCTGGGGACTCTTTGGTATTCATAAGGTATATTAGAATGGGCAAGTGATAGCCTTAATATATCTACTCTCCAAAAATCAAAATCAAAATATATAAGCTTAATCATTATTTTTCTGCAAATGCTTTTTCAATGACAAAACCGCCTTGTACTTTGGTTGATCCTTCCTCGGAACCGAAACCCTCAAAGATTTTTTTTAAGTCATATGTCATGGACTCAGAACCACAAATCATCACCCTATCCTTATCCACATTGAATTTATCAACACCAACTTCACTCCATAACTTATCTTTTTTTATCCAATCTGTTATCCTTCCCTCGCGAGCCCACTTTTCTCTTGTGACGGTATTAAAATATAAAAAATTGTTATTTGTTATTTCGGAGTAGATTTCATCATTATTGAGATTGTCAAGTAACTCTTTGTATGCAAGTTCTTCGGAGGTTCTTACTGTATGGGTAAGAATTATTTTTTCAAATTTTTCATATGTTTCTGGGTCTCTTATAATACTCATAAATGGGGCTAATCCAGTTCCAGTTGAAAATAAGAATAGGTTTCTTCCAGGGAGTAAATAATCACAAACAAGGGTTCCTGTAGGTTTAGAATTGACAATAATTTCATCATTTACCTTTATATGTTGCAGTTTGCTTGTTAGTGGCCCATTGGGTACTTTTATACTTAAAAATTCTAAATGATCTTCGTGATTGGGACTTACAACTGAGTATGCTCTTAATAATGGTTTTCCTTCAATCTCAAGACCTATCATAGCAAATTCACCATTTTTAAATCTAAAACTCATATCTCTAGTTGTTTTAAAACTAAATGTTTTATCGGTCCAGTGATGAATATTAGTAATTTTTTCCTTTAAAAGTGCCATTTAAAATTTTTCAAAAAAACATCATATTATTGATTTGTAATTATGATATAAACCTTAATTATATAATTTTGATTAAAATGACAAGTATTAATATAAGAAAATTATCACATTCTGAGATGGATCTTTACAGAAAACCATTGTTACCTGAAAAATGGAGCTGTTTTCCAGTTGACAAAGATATTGATACTCAACAATTAAGAAAAATATTACAAAAAGATCTAGACCGAATCAGATCAGGGGCTGAAAAAGATCCTTTTTCTAATTCTATAACAATGTTAGCGCTTGATATATCTCGTCGGTTAGAAAAAAATAAATTAAATTATTCAGCGTTAGAAGCTTTGATTCAAAGATTAGCAGTTGGTTCGTTTGGCCTTCGTGCTGACCGCTTGAAGTCTTATATGGGTACAACTGATAAAGAAAAGAACATTGAAGCAATAACAAAAATTATAAAAAACTTAGCTTTCGATAATAGTGAAAAACTCCCTTTTAGAGAATTCAATCAAAAAATAAAAAAAGAAATATTTGGAATAGTTTTAACTGCTCATCCAACATTCGGTATGACATATGAAATGATGCTTGAACTTGCAAAACTAGCTACGTCTAAAAAAAATGGAAAAAACCTTACAGATAAAGAATTAAAAGTAATTGTAAAAGAAGTTTTTAAAACTGAACAAAGACCTGAGAAGAAAATCACCCTTGATTTTGAACATAGTTTATCAATGTCAGCATTAAAATATTTACAACAATCACTCAGAACATTTTATAGAGTTATTCTTAATGTTTCTAAAAAATTATTTCCGAAAGAATATTTCAATATGACCCCTCAGATCTTTAGATTACATACATGGGTTGGTTATGATGTTGATGGTAGAGGAGATATTTTTTGGAATGATAGCTTTTCAAAAAGACTTAAAGTTAAAATAGAACAACTTGATATTTATCAACAAAACATCGAAAAAATTGTAAAACTTTCCAAAAATAAAGTTGCTAGAAACAAATTAATTGAAATTAAAAATATTATTTCAGATTCAATTAGGCTTAATAACCAAGCACTTAAGAAATTCTCTGAAAAAGGTTTTGTTGAAAATTTAGATTTAATTAAACAAGTCTCAAACTTTTTACATAGAAATAGAGCTAAATTATTAACCAAGACAGACACAATCTTAGAAAAGTTAACTCTACTGATCGACATCTTAAAAAACAATAGATCACAAGAGGATAAAACTTTGATCGATGAAATTTTAATTTTTAAGATAGAATTAGATAACTTTGGACTTGGTTTAGGTAGAACTCAATTAAGGTTAAATGCAAATCAACTTAACAATGCTATCTCGAAAGAAATTAACTTGAGGGGGGACCCCAATGATCCGTCAAACAAGTTGACCTACTTAAATGTGATATCAAAAATGATCGATAAGGTAGAACCAGTAAAGATAAATTTTGGGAGTATCTATGAAGAAAATATGAACGCAAGAAGGTATTTTATGCTCACAAAACAGATTCTAAAATATGTTGATGAAAATCAGTCAATAAGATTTTTAATTGCTGAATGCGATTATCCACTTACTGTTATGACTGCTCTTTACTTTTCTAAATTATTTGGAGTTGAAAAACAAATTGATATTTCACCATTATTCGAAACTGAGAAGGGGATTGAAATAGGACATGATGTCATAAGAACACTGCTTAAGAACTCGAATTTTAAGAAATATATACTTTCTAGAAAAAAATTAACAGTTCAGACTGGTTTTTCTGATGCGGGAAGATACTTAGGACAATCTGCAGCTGTTTTATCAATCGAAAATCTTCAAAGAAAAATTGCTAAAGCCATGTACGACCTTAACATAACTGATGTAAAGCTTTTGATTTTTAATACACATGGTGAATCAATTGGAAGGGGAGGTCATCCTGTATCTCTTATTGATCGTTTGAAGTATGTAAATTGTAATTATACGAGAAAAAAAATCTCTGAATGGAACATTGATTTAATTCAAGAAATGAGTTTTCAAGGTGGTGATGGTTATCAATACTTTATGAATCATGATTTAGCATTTGCTTCAATATCTAGAATAGCAGAGTTTTGTTTTGATGAGAATACAGAAAAGCATGACGCTTTATATGACTCAGTAGACTTTGGTATAGAGTTTGTAAATACAATTAAAAACTTTAACACAGAAATCATGGATGATCCAAACTATGCCGCTCTTTTAAATGTTTTTGGGTCAAATCTTACTCATTCAACTGGTTCTAGATCAGTAAAGCGACATATTGATTCTTCAATGAAGACACTTGTGTACCACCCTAGTCAAACAAGAGCAATACCTCAGAATTCAATTTTACAACAATTAGGAATGCTTGCCAATTCTTTAGGCGGAATTGGAAGATTTATTAGAAAGGATCAGAAAAAATTTATAAAAGTATATGATAAATCTGAGAGATTTAGAAGAATTATGGACATCGTTCAATACGCTTTTGCTTTTAGTGATATTGAGGTTTTAAAAGCGTATATAGATTGTTTTGACCCTGGAATGTGGCTGTCGTGGTCAACAAGAACAGCAGATTCTGAAAGAAGTGAGAATATGAAAGAAGTGGCAAATTTATTGGAGAAATTTGACGTACATTGGAGGTTGCACAAAGTCTATAGAAAGCTTCATCAAGAATATATGGAGATTAGAAATTGGATTTTGGGTCGTAAATTAAGAGGAAGAATTGCTGTTGGAAGAGGAAGGGTTATTGAAAAGGAAATTAGAGATGAATTGTTACTTATGCATGGAATTAGAGTTGCGATTTTTCATGAAATCTTTCTTCTGTCGGTTAGAATTCCTAAGTTTAGTGATCAATCTGGTACTTCGAGAGATGAAGTAATAGCTAAATTGATAAGGTTTGATGTTTTTGACGCTGTGAGTACACTTAGAAAAATTTTTCCAGCAGGTAAATTTAAAACATCAAATAATGGTTTTTCAGATAAGTCTAATTACGTTAGTGAGGGTAATATAAATTACATTAAAGAAGAAAAGAATGTTTTTCAGAAGTTAGAAGCTTTGTATGAATGTGCTAGAAGAGTTAGCAATGGTATTAATCACTTTATAGGGTCTGTAGGTTAAAATCAATTTTCCTTTTTAGTTTTGTAATGTTCTTCAATGGCTCCTATGTCTTTGTCAGACAGGTTTAATTTTTCAGACAATAATTTGAGTTCCTCCCTTTCTTCTTTATCTATGATATCGTCTTTCAGCATGATCCTAAGTTGATCCTCGTACTTTTTTTGGTTTCTTCTTGTGAACTCCGTGAAGGCAGAAGCCATTATACCTGCTGGTAAAGCAACAGTCCCTATACCTAGAATTATACTTACAGATCCAAAGAGTTTTCCAACACCAGTAATAGGATAGACATCACCATATCCTACTGTGGTTAAAGTAACCAATGCCCACCACATCGATTGAGGAATGCTTCCAAATTTATCAGGTTGAACATCTTTTTCAACCAAGTACATTCCACTTGAAACAATAATTAATGCAATAAACAATAAAAAGAATGCCGCACCGAAAGATCTCCTTTGATCCCAAAGTACAGATATTAAACTGTTAATAGAGCCAGAGTATCTTGAAAATTTCAATAATCTAATAATTCTTAATGCTCTAATAAATCTAAGGTCGATAGATGGATAAAATAAAGCTATAAGACTTGGTAAAATTGCGATTGCATCAATTACAGCACCAAAACTAAATATGTATCTAATCCTTTTTTGTATATTACTTCCATTTTCATCTTGCTTCGCAACACATGACCATAATCTAAAAAGATATTCGATTGAAAAAATAAAGACTGAAAAGTATTCAAAATAGTTAAAGTAAACTTTGAAATTATCATAAATTGAATCAACAGTTTCTAATATTACAGAGAAAACATTTAAGGTAATTAAAGAAAGTAAAAATAGATCAAGTAATTTACTTGAAAAGTCATTATCTTGACCGGGCTCCAGTAATTCCCAGCATCTTTTTTTAATTTTTCTGTTATTAATTTATTTACTCCTGAAATTTATTTTTTAGGACATATAATTTCTTTTTGACAAGTATTTCCTGGAGAACCAAGGTAAATTTCTTTATTCTTATCCCCTCTTTTTTGAGACTGATAAGTACAAATAACATCGTCAGGCACTTTTTTTTCATTTATAAGTCTACACTTTGGTTGGATTACAATTCTTTTTCTTCGATCAAAGGTTCCTTCTTCAGGCGCGTAGGTTCTTCCTTTTGATTTTGGTAATGATTCAACAATTAAAGGAAAAAGTATTGCAATTGTTAAAATTAGATTAAGTCTTTTCCTCATCTTGCTTCTTTTTACTATCAATATCTTTTTTGTTATTTTTGTCATCATCTGACCCAGGTATATAAGCAGAACCTTGAATTGACTTAGCAATGAACTTGTTCATTAATAAATCTGATTTTGTTACATATGCTTCAAGTCCATCTTTTAAGGTCTTTTCTGCTTCTTCCTTAGTTTTTGCCTCTATTTCAGCAACTCCGTCGATTATCCAGTGTACTTTATAAATCATTCAGATTCCTTTTTTGAGTTAAAGTATTTATCTTTAGTATAGATTTTGTTAGCTTGTTCTTGAATTTCTGTTATTTTTTTCTTTTCTATTAACTCGCCAACTCTATCTCTCATTTTCATAGCTTTATATACCCCATCACTTACAGATACAGAATACCATAGATACGATTTTTCTAAATCAATTTCTGGAGAAATTTTTTCATACCAATAACCTAGTTTGAATGCTGAAATTCGATTATTTTCATTAACATAACCATTTTCGAGTATTTTAGGGATGATCTTTGATATTTCTATAAATTCATTATCTTCGAGTTTTCCCTTTATAGATTTTATTTTTTTCAGGCATTTTTTATTCCCATTTAAAGAGCATAACCATGAATATTTTAATGACTGTTTATAGTTTTGAACAGTTCCTATTCCTTCAAAATACATATTTGACAAATTAAAGATTGCGTCTTTATCTCCTTTTTCAGAAAGATTAAAGAAAACAATAAATGATTTTTTAAATTCACCATTATCATAAAAACTTACACCACTATCATAATATTCTTTATCGTTTAAAATTTTTTGGTTTTTAGAAATATCTGTTCCTGCATATACAAAGGTCGCTGAAAACCAGCCAATGAATAAAGTTGTAAGAATATTTTTCACCTTCCAGCCATCATTATTAATTGTAAATATAAAACTCTTAATCTAAATCGAGAATTAGGTCTTTGTTCGTATACAACGATCCTAGGTCTATCCGAGTTTGGTTTCTGAAATTCTATTGACATATCATCAGGAAGATATACGCCGTTGAACTCCAAAGTTTTTTGAGGGTCTTGTTCAAACTGTTCTTTGAATTTTGAATCTATCCAAACTCTTGCTAAAACCCTGCCTAAAATATCTGGGAGTAACTTTCTTACTTCAGACCTGTTTTTAAAATGATGAAGCTTTTGAGTTATATCAAGTGTATTTGTTTTTTCTTGATTAACTGTTATGATCTCGTTCTGCTTCGCTTTAACAGGTAAGTTTTCTTGTTTTTTTTTCATACTTAGTTTTACTGTATATCTAAATCGTAACTGAAAATAAATAATTAATTTATTAAAATATTTTATTTTTTGTCGTTACAATATGTATGCATAACTCTGATAATATAATTAAATTCCCAAGTTTAGTTGATAAAAAGAAAGAAAAGATGGCTCATATAAGAGATGAAATTGAAAGGGTTTTAACTAATTACTCCAAAGACTACGAGGACTTGTGGGCAGTATCGCTAGCAGCAGGGAGGTTTGCTTCCATTAACCTGGAGAAACTTGATGGAGAAACGCAAACAATTAACTTCTTTAGAAATTGTATTGATACTCAAAAAAAATATGAACTAACCAGAAATTCTTCCAACATTACCTGAAATTTGAGCTCCACTATCAACAGATAAAGAATTAGTTTTTAATTTTCCGTCGATTACTCCACTATTAGAAACTTCAAGCAGGTCAGCTGTAACGTCCCCATCTACTTTTCCTTCAACTTTAAGATGTTCGGCATTAATATTACCATTGAATAAAGCAGTTGGTTCAATCACTACAGACTTAGCTACAATGTTTCCCTTGAAATTTCCAGCTATAACTACTTGACCATCTTTTTGCTCCAGTTGACCTTCCATCAAGAGATTTTTATTTATATAGGTGATATCGCTCATCTTTAATCTCCAGAACCTTTACTGTTTTTCAGTTTATTTTCATCCCAATTATGGATAATTTTACAATTTAATGCTGCACCTCTATCCATTTGTAGTGATTTATAATTAATTTCTCCTGTTATTACTGAAGAGTCGGTAAGCCAAACAGAATCAGCTTTTATTTTTCCTTGGTAATTACCTGAAATTACTACTAACTCTGAAATTATAGAGCCTTCCAATGAAGCCGATTTTCCTAGAGTAACTTTGTCAGACTTTATGTCTGCTTCAACTCTACCATTTATTTCTATAGTTGATGCATTAGAAATTTTACCTTTGAATAAAGCTCCTTTGCCTATTATTGATTGATTATCTGCCATTCTTAGGTTCCTTTAGATTTTTTAGATTGTTGTTTTTTACCTTTTTCTCGTTCAAGACTTTTATCTTCAATTCTTTTATCTAAACCTCTGAAGAGCTGAATTTCTAAATTTGCTCCAGGTCTTGCACTTAAACTGTTGTAATACATATTACCTTTAACATCTGCTGCAGACTCAATTGCTAATGACTCGGCGGTAACATCTCCTTCAAACTTTCCTCCAATTATACATTCAAATGCTTTGATATTTCCTTTTTGGTTACCTTCTGCTGAAATATGAACATGTTCACATTCAATGTTTCCTTTAACTATACCTTTTAAAAGTAACTTTCCACTACACTTGATATTACCGTTAATTTGCATTTCTGTTCCAATCACACTCGAAGAAGTGGAAGCTTTTTTTGTTTCTTTATCAGAATTCCTAGAAAACATAATTAATGTTGTTGCAATTATTTTGCCAATTTTATAGTGTTCGAAATAATATGAATATCATACAAAAAATTAAAAAAAAAGTTTTTATTATTTAATTTTGGCTCACATAATGCATAAATTTACTTTTTAGTAATTTTATTGTAGTTTAAATATATTATGACAGAACAAGTAATTGATATTAGAGATAGAATAGAAAAGATGAGAAACCAAATCACTGTTCCTGGTTCACAAACTGCTGTTCAGAAAAAAAAATTAGAGCCTGAAAAAGAATTTTATAAAGGCAAAATAGAGGAAAAAAAATCAGATAACACTCCAAAAGATATAACCAAAACTCAAAACATTGATGAAAAATATGATGCAGTAATAACTGAACCAGAAGTCCAAAATTTTAAATCAGTAAAAAATAAAAGAAATAGTTTTGATGAAAAAATAGAAAATGATAAGCATAAGAATTTTAAACCGAAAGAAAGTTTCAAGACATATGAAGACTATCAAAATGACAGAGTTATTAACGAAAAAAAGCAATCTGTAAAATTTGACGAAAAACAATCTTTTCCTCAATTTAGTCTAAACGTCAGCAACCCTATATCATGGAAATTAATGCTTCTTATCATGTTGATGCAACTGTTAACCAACATGATGCTTGTTGTTGTCCTATATCTAAAATAATTTCATGGAGAAATTATTCAAAAAATTTTCTATTAATGTTCTAAAGTCAAATATTTCAAGTAATTTCAAATCTAGCACAAGGTTTGGAGAGACTAGTATTTTTTCAAAAAATCTAAGTGTGGCTTCGAAAAATCTTAGACTAGTTCTTAAAGAAAGAAGATTCTTATATTTTACAAAAAGGGGTCCTATAGAAGTAGTTTTTAATATTAAACATTATTTATCTGCTTTTATTATTTTCCTAGTTTTTATTTTCAAGATTATGCAGTTGATATTCTTTGGAGTTTCATCATTTTTTTCTTATTTAGTCTTTCAAAATACAGTAATCACAGAACAAAGTTTTACTGAATCAGAAATTAAAGTACTTAAAGATATTGCTAAAGGTAAAAATATAACTGAACAACGATTTAATTCTGAAAAAGTCGAAATAGTTATTGAAAAAGAAGATGAAGCGTATTTAGAAAATAAAATACAGGACAAGTTAAGAGAAAAATTGCTTAATTTAAGGGATATGATGTCAAATTTTAGAATAAGTTTTCCAGATGATCTGAATTACTCCGATGAAGTAAAATTTGAACAATTTTCCAAATTAGCAAGCCCTGAGATGGTTGCGATGGAACATGCATTAGAGAGAAAAGCGGATATTGCTACTTCTACAAAAAATAAGAAAGAATCATTTGCATATAGAAAATTACCAGTGATTCCATTTGTTGCTCCAAGAACTAAAAAATTAAAGATTATTAACTTCACAAAAAAGATAGATTCAGAAATTATTCAACTTCTAAATGTTTTTGAGCAACTTAAACTACAACCCGAAGAACTCGATATACACAGAATAAATACTTTATTAGGTGAAAATATAAACGTTGGGGAAGACAATGAGGATTTATTAGATCATACATCCCTAAGGTTTCAGATATTAGAAGATCTTAAAAATGCCATAATATACGTTCCTCTTAAACCACCAATGCAATATTATTATGTCTCTAGTCCCTACGGCTTTAGGATTCATCCCAAAAGTAAACGCAAACAAATGCATCATGGAATTGATATGGCCGGTACTTGGCAAGAGGAGGTAAGAGCACCTGCTGATGGTTATATATCTTTTTCTGGAAGGAATGGTTCTTTTGGAAAAACTATTAAAATAGTTCACAAACACGGAGTTTCCACACTTTATGGACACCTTCATAAATTAAACGTTAAGAAGGGTATGAGTGTTACAGAGGGTCAAGTAATTGGTAAGATGGGCTCGACAGGAAGAGCTGTGGGTGCGCATTTACATTATGAAATCAAGGTTAATGGCAAATCTACAAATCCTTATGACTTTATTTCAGTTGGAAGAGATCTGCTAAGTAGTTCAATAATTAAAAAATAGTAAAATTGGCATTCAAATTGCTGTTAATTTCATGTGAAAATATTATTGATCATACTAATTTACTTCTCAGCAATAAATGTTCTTGAATCAAGAGAATTGGAAAATTGTAATTTTTTGACAGAAAAGTATGAAAAGATTTACAACTTACCAAACAATTTATTAACTTCGATAGCCTTAGTAGAATCAGGTATAAAGAAAGATAAAAATGAATTCAAATCTTGGCCATGGACATTAAATGTTTCCGGAAAATCAATCTATTTTGAGAATAAGTTAGAGATTTTTCAATATTTAAAAAAAAATATTAATTCAAAGAAAAGCATCGACGTTGGCTGTATGCAAATTAATACAAAATACCATTTAAAAAAATTTAAAAGCTTGTCTCACATAATTGAACCTGAAGAAAATGTAAAATATGCTGCTATTTTTCTTACAAGCCTTTATAAAAAATACAAATCTTGGAATGAAGCAATTTCAAGATATCATTCTTCAGTTCCTGAAAGAAAGAAAAAATACCTAAAAAAGGTTCAATCGTATTGGAATGATTTAAGACAAAGAAAAATTATAATTCAAACAAATTATGTTGAGTCAAATGACAACCAAAAAATTGAATACTTTAAAGAAGTATTAAGAAAAGAAAATATTTGAATTTTTGTGTTTTGGCAAAATAATTGCAGATATTAATTAGAAGGAGAATGAAATGAATGAATTACTTAAATCAAAAGAAAATATAGGAAATATAAGAAATTTAAATCCAGTTATAAAGATATCTCATTTCGATGATGATAAACATGTGAAAACTGACATTTACCCAATTTCGCATTTTTTAGATAAATCATCTAGAGAAATAAAAAGTGTCGTGTACTCATAAAGAATATATATCAATTATAAAATTTATAACTTTTGAACCTCAAAGTTTAATACGAGAACCTCTTTAATTCAGAAAATTGGGTATCTATAATTGATTTATATTTAACTATTTGGTTATTTAAGTTTTTTTAATTTTAAACATTGATGCTTTGAATCTTCATTATTTTTCTTCTTACAGAAGAAGCAGGAATATTTAATAATTCTCGGTATTTAGCTACAGTTCTTCTTGCCAAGTCAATACCTTCATTTTGTAATTTTACAACAAGCATTTCATCACTTAAAGGATTGTTGATTGGTTCACTACTTATTAATTTTTTTAATGATTCTCTTACAGATTCTGCCGAGTGTGATTCACCTTCTTTAGTACTACTTATTGAAGCACTAAAAAATAATTTCATTTCAAAAACACCTCTAGGTGTAAGCATCAATTTATCAGATGTCACTCTACTAACAGTGCTTTCATGCATATTAATTTTTTTTGCAACATCTTTAAGAATCATTGGTTTCAGGAATTTCTTACCTTTTTCAAAAAATTCTTTTTGTTGATTAACTATTTCAGAACTTATTTTTAATGTAGTAATATTTCGTTGTTGGATTGCTTTAAGAAGCCATCTAGCAGAATTTAAAGATTCATTTATAAATTTTTTATCAGATTCTGCACATTGAAGTTTTTCTATTTCTTTTACGTAATCCTCATTCACCATTATTTTTGGGAGGGTCCCGTGATTCAACTCAACTGACCAGTCAGAATTATTTTTAGTTACAATAACATCGGGGTGAAATATATTGTCGTTATCATTTATGTATTTACGTCCTGGTTTGGGATCAAGTGTTCTAATGAGTCTAATGATATTTTTAAGCTCTTCTTCTTTGAGGTTGGTCAATTTTTGAAGTCCCTTGATATTTCCAGTTCCAAGTAATTCAAGATGATCTATTATAGTTTCTTTGTTATTGTCTAAGTTATTATTGTTTTTCAGTTGAATTTTGAGACATTCTTTCAGGTTTCTAGCAAAAACACCGTTTGGTTCAAAAGCTTGCATTTTTTCTAATATTTTTTCAATTTCATCCAATGAAAAACCGCTAAATTCTGAAATATCTACTAAAGATTCTGTTATCCACCCACTTTCATCAACATAATCAATTAAGATTTCAGCAATGTTTTTATCTTTTTTGTTTTCAAACTCTAACTCTGCTTGACTTTGTAATATAGATTTAAGGGAAACTTTATTACTTAATGTTTGTTCAATAACATTTCCTGCATCAATACTTTCAGTGGAGGAATTTTTTTTATTGTAATCGAAAGAAGTATCATTATCCCATCGATTTTCATAGTCATCATTATGTGGTTCATCTGAAATTGATTCACCACTTTCAAAAGACTCATCTAAGTCTTCTGTATTTTCCGCATTTGAATTATCTTGATTATCTAATTCAACATTTTCACTTTCAAGAAAGGGGTTTTCCTCAAGTTCTTTATTTACTAGATTTGTTAATTCTAAATTATTAAGCTGAAGTAATTTTATTGCTTGTTGTAGTTGAGGAGTCATCACTAAAGATTGACTCTGTTTTAACTTGAGGTTCTGTGAAATTTGCATAATTATTTTCCTTTCATTGTTATTTCACAACTTTTTTTTCTGAAATGCAAAACTTTAATTTGACACTTAACTCAAGTCAGATTATTGACATTTTTTTTAATGAAAACAGATAATATCAAATTTTTTAATTTCCATATATTCTAGCTTATTTCAGTATATATTCTATTATGATATAAATGATAAAACTTTTACCATTGGTAATAATTCCAACACTATTTTTGATTTTTTTTCTTAATGTTGGAAATCTGACATCAAATTTTGATAATGATTCAAAGGTTGGCGTTATTGAAAATAATGATGTTAGTGAGGAATTTAACAATAATAATGGAATAGAACTTAAAAAAATTAAAGATTCGGAAGTATCTACAACTTCAAAGTCCAAAGAAGTTGATGATTCCTCGATTAATAATTTAGAATCAGAATCAAGTGATGAAAATAACGCAGAAGAAACTTTATTAAATAAAGATTTGAAAAAAACTTCTTTAGAAAAAAATAATAGAGTTCCAGAAGTAAAACCTAAACCTGATCAATTAAAATCAAAGAAGAAATTGGTAAAAATTCAATTTGGTGCATTTTCTAAAATTAAAAATGCTGAAGATCAAAAAAAAAAAATCACTGAATTGTTATCAGATAAATTTCCTGAATTTGGAAAAAAATTTAATATTTTAGAGGAAAATAGGCTTTTTAAACTAATTTATGTTTCAAATAACTCACTTATTGCAAAATCAATTTGTGATTACTCAAAATCAAAAAAAATAAGCTGTTTAATCTTAAAAAAATGAAAAATTGCAGAATATGTTCATATATTAGATATTTTTTAGCTTTGGTTTTGTTAATAATAATAATAGCTCTAACCTTTGACAAAGAACTTGAATATTTATCATTTGTTACTCCTTGGAATGCAGCTATTATAGTATTTATCGCTGGAATTTTTATTTTTTTATACAAATTGTTGGAATATTTTAAACAAAAAGACTAACGATCTTTGACAAATCTTACAAAAAGCTCTTTTTCTGGCACAAATCGTCCGTATGAATGTCCAGTGAAGAAATTAACAGACCAAAAAAACTTTGGCGACCACCAATTTCTTTGTGATGTCCAAAAAGGTTCTGCAGGAGTATTGGGAAATAATTCTTGATTAATTTTTACGCCCTCACAAATTTTACAAATTAGACTCTCAAGTTCTTTTCTTGATGGTAAACGCCAATTACCATCAATTTGTTCATTGAGCATATCATTAGCTTCCTCTGTTGCTTTTAAATCAAGTTTAACAGGTATACCTAAACATTTTTTTTTTTCATCACTCCATTGCTGACCAGTTGTACATTTAAGCCATTCAATTTTATTTCTTAAATCAATTACATAATATCCTTTATCTATGTAATTAGATGCGTATACATTACTAAAGACTAATAAAAAAAAACATATAAGAAGTTGATTTTTAATCATATCTGTATATTACAATAAATTAACGATTTTATAAAAATTTTTTGCATTTTGGTATTAAAGTTGCAGAATCCATACCAAAATATTAATTTTATATTAATTGTTAATGGAAAAATAAATGGATTTAGCTACTATAATTGGTTTTCTTGGAACGCTAGGAATGATAGCAGGTGCAATGATATCTGCTGGGGGATTAGGTTCTTACATCGATGTGCCTTCACTTTTAATTGTTTTTGGTGGTTCTTTTTTTGCAGTCATGTACACTGCGCCACTACCAGTTTATCTAGGTTCTTTTGGGGCTTTTGGAAAAGCCTTTAAACCTCCTGTAAAAAAAATGGATGAACTAATTGAGAGAATAGTTGAGTTGGCCGGTATTGCCCGTAAAGATGGAATGATGGCTCTCGAGGGTCAAGAAACACCGGATCCCTTTTTTGATAATGGCTTACAGATGTTAGTTGATGGAGCTGATGAATCCAAACTTACCATTCAATTAAAAAAAGAACTAAAAGCAATGCAACTTCGTCATGAAAAGAATATTGGTTGCGCGCAATCATGGGTTGATATAGCGCCAGCTATGGGCATGATTGGAACTCTTGTAGGACTTGTTGCGATGCTTGGAAATATGGCAGATCCTAAAGCAATTGGACCAGCAATGGCAGTTGCCCTTTTGACAACTTTATATGGTGCAATGATAGCAAATACGATTTTTATGCCAATTGTAATTAAACTTAAAGGATACTCAGCATATGAAACAACTTACAGAGAGATGATTATTACAGGTCTTCAATTCATATCTAGAGGCGAAAGTCCAAGAAATATTCAAGATCAACTTGTAGCTAATTTACCTCCAAAAGAAAAGCAAAAACTATTAGAAGCTGCAGCTGGAGGTTAAGGTCCTAGTTATGGCTGAAGAAAAAACTGAAAATCAACAAAATGACGATACTGGTGAGGAGGAAGAGCACGAATGTCCTGAATGTCCTGCTAAAGGAGCACCTGCATGGATGGCAACTTTCGCAGACATGGCTACTTTGTTAATGGCATTTTTTGTTTTGATACTCTCCTTTGCCGAATTTAACGTACCAAAATTTAAACAAATAAGTGGTAGTATGAAAAATGCTTTCGGTATTCAAAGAGTTATTCCTGTTGTTGAACCTCCTAAAGGGACGACAATTCTTTCACTAAACTTTAGTCCCAATCCAACACCTGCAGTTCAAGAAAATTTAAAACAACAAACAACAGAAGTTGATCAACCAAAAGTTGAACTTCAAACCAAACAAGAAGATAGTACAAAAGATGATGGAGAAACGGAAGAAGCAAAAGAACTTGCCAAAAATATTCAAGAAGCAATTGCAAGAGGAGATATTACTGTTGAAGCATTGGGTGATAAGGTTGTCGTCAACTTTACTCCTACAAAGGCAGATGAAAAGGAACTACCACAGCTATTACAAGAAACATTAAATGCGGTAGAATCAGTTAAAGCAGCATCCGGAAAATCAGATTCTGAAATTTTGATTGGTGGTTTAGAAAAACAACTTGCTGATTTGGCGACAGCATCATCTCAAAAAGGTAAAAATGAAGCGGAAGGAACTGATGGAAGTAGTGTAGGTCAATCTGAGCAAAGTCAGTCTGCCAAAGAAGAAGAAAAAAAAGCTCAATTAGCAGAGGATAAATTAAAGATTGCCTTGAAACAGGAGATAGGTGAGGGTTTGGTAAATGTAGATAGAGAGGATGACAAAGTCGTAATTACTGTTGGATCTGCTGGAGCTTTTAAATCTGGTTCCGCTGAGCTTACAACAAAAGCTAGAGATATTATGGGGAAAATAGCTGAGCAGAATAAGAAGGGAAGAAGTGAAATTCTAGTAATGGGACACACAGATAATGTACCTCTTACATTCGGCTCAAACTATAGGGATAATTGGGACCTTGCAGCTGCCAGGTCAGCTTCAGTTGTTCAACAATTATCAAAAAATGATACACTTGATCCTAAAAGAATGAAAGCAATTAGCTATGGAGAAACTAGACCAGTTGAATCAAATGATACAACTCAAGGCAGAGCAAAAAATAGAAGAATTGAAATTGAAATAAATTATTAAAATGAATATAGAAAACAGTCCATTTCATATAACAAAAAATAAAATTTCTAATATAAATGAAGTTCAAAAACCTAAAACAAATGTTAAAAATGTTTCTAATAATATAGAAAGTATAGAAAAATTTTCATTTTGGGATTGGTTCAGAGGGGTGGTTAATCCATTACAGAACTTACCAATTATAAGTGGTATATATTCTAGTATGAACTCAGATGATAGCAAATCAGATAGAGATCTTATACAAAATAGTTTAGGAGGTTTTATATATGGTGGTCCAATTGGCGCTATTGCAGGATTTGGAAATTGGGCATTTAACAAAATATTTGATAAAACTCCCACAGAACTAGCATTAGATGCCACTGGAATCAGTGATATTTGGAAAAATGATGACAAATCTTCCGATGCAAAAAAAATAGTAAACCTAGATACGGAACAGGAACAAATTCATTCAAGTGTAGCGACAAGAAATTACTCAGGTGAGTGGTGGAAAAAAAATCAAATTACAAATCTAAATAAAAAAGATTTAATTGTTACACAAACCCATAAAGACTTGGAGTTTGTTGGTAAAGATAATTTGAAGATTGTGAATAAGAAAGATCAAACTGATATTTCTTTAAAGTATAATTTTGCAGAGGTTGAAACGCTGAAAAATAAAGAAATTATTGACAAAAATTTTGAGTCTGTCACCAAGCTTGTTAATATCGAGAAAAAGTTAAAGAAAATTAAACCAAATTTAACAAGTGATCGTCAAGATTCTGAAGAGATTAACGAGAAAAGAAAGTTTCGCGAAATTAATTTTGATTATCCAGTCTGGAAACCTGATGGCATAGATATCGGTAGAAATAAAACAGACCAAAAGGGTAAAAACTTTATCAATCAAAAGTACATGGAATTAAAGAAGCAGTCTGTTGGTGCAAACTTTAATATGAAACTTTGAGAAGTTTACTCGTAATCTAGTTCTTCCTCTTTGTATTTTTGAAAATATTGATCACCGAGAATATCTTTGATTTTTTCTAGAGTAAGATCGTTTATTGTTAAAGAATGTTTTTCATGCATCTCAGAGCATTTTCTGGATACAGCATTCGCAACACCTTGTGTGATAAAATCATTTTCTAGGGCTGTTCTTGCTCTAGTTGTAGCTTCTGATTTAGCTTTCGTGAGTCTAGCAAGACCAGAGTTTTTTTTTCTGTTTAAATCATCAACAACTTCCATCAGTTGTTTATAACTTGGGTCAGGAAGGTCGATATTTATGAACTGACCGTCTATTTCGTAGTTAAACTGCACTTCATCGATTTTTTCAGTTAGAAGTGGAATATGATCAGTATTGAATACGAGAATTTGAACTACATTCTCATTTTCTGTTCTTTTAATATCACCCACATCAACCAATCTTCTTGGTTTGCCTTGAATATTTATTCTGATACCTTTCAGCAAGGTCAGATTGGCATCCGCAGACTTAACTTCATTAATTATTTCAGTGTAATCTTCGATTGCTGCCTGCATTAAGGTTTCTGATTGTATTGTATATTTATCTGCAACCATATATCAACATTACACTATCACAGTCTCTTTATCATCAACAATATTTTCTTTATTTGAATCTTTTTTATCAACCTTTTCCTTCTTATCTTTTTCTACTTCTTCTACCAAAGGTTTAGGAAGTTTAGAGAACTTGAACTTTGATTTAGGATCTAATTTTCTAATAGTTTTTTGTGCTTCATCCATTGATTTGGATAATAATTTTATGCAAAAAACTTTTCCCTCTAACATTGAAAAACTATACAAAAGATTTAATTGGGCTTTATAACAGTATATTGAAGTAAGTAACCACCCCAAAAAAAATATCAATACATTTACGGTCAATGATACTGCCATTATTGCCAAAAACAAAAAAAGTATCCACCATTTTTGACAATATGCTAACCAAAGTGGGGGAAATAATCCTGCGGATAATGAATTTGAATTTTCAATAATTTCATAGTTTCTGTAAACATCTCTCATTCCTATAAATTCTTTTAATTCATCTAAATCATTAATTTCCTGCACAGAATAATCAGATTTAATTTTATTTGTTTCTTCAGCTGTTGTGGTTATAAACTTACAGCCAAGACTATTTTCTATTAACAAATTAAAAAAAATATCATCTCTTAATATTGTTAAAAGAGATTTTTGTTTATTTTTCTTTAATTCTTTAAGGTCGGATATAAATTGTTTCTCGCCAAATGTATATATTTGATTGTCCAAAGCAACTATTATATCATTCGGTTTAAGAAAATTATTTGCAGCATGGCTACCACTGCTGATTTTATTAATTTTTATTAAAAAATTTCCTTCTTTATTTTCAGCCATTTCGTAATTACGGGAAAGTAATATTTTCTTTTTGGTCTTTAATCTCTTTTACTAGCAATTTATTTTGACTTGAAATTGCTTCTAAAGCTGCATTTAGAGAAGAAGTACTATTTGAAAGTTCTTTAAGTAATTTATTGTTTTGATTCTTTTTATTATCTTTTATAAGCTTACCTATTTCTTTGTTAACACTTGCTGAAGTTATGACTCCGGACTCTTGAATTGATTTTCCAAGTTTATCTGTTTCATTTTTAATAGATTTAGATAATCCACTTGATAAATTAGTTATTTCTTTTGATAGATTAATCATGAGCTTTTTGTCATTTGAACTAATTGCATTGGATAATTCCTCTATTTTAAATTTCATTTCTTCACTGGCATCTAAAAGATCTGTATGTCTAGCCAAACTCGAGTTCATATTATCTACAGCTTTATTGACATTTTCCACATTTTCTGCAAATACAACCAATGCTTCTCTGCTTGTACTTGTCATGTCTTCGAGTTCGGAAAGTGATTTAAAATATAAAAGTCCAGTCAAGATGATTGCTATAACTGCTGTTGCAATTGAACTTGAAAAAATGATTGTAGTGTATTTATGAATTTCTTTCATTTTTTGCTCCGTTTTTAAATATTCGTTTTTAATTCTCTTGTACTCTGAGGTAACGTCAGTAGCGGCGTCTGCTGCATCCAAAGCTATTTTTATGCTCTCTTGCATTGCATTAAGTTGTTGTGTCATGCAATTCTTCCTTTGTTGAATATTTTAACACTTTTTTTTTTCTTTGAAAAGAGTGCACAATCTGTGCCAGAGACCTTTCTTATTTCCAAATATGGTGTGTTTTTCGAAATCATACCAAATGCTTTGCAACCATAAGGGAAATTCCTTTTGTGAGTAACATAAAAGTGATTACAATTAATACAGTTATTTTCGTTCATATTTAATTAAATCCCTAATTTTATAAACAATCTTTGCTATTTGAAACCTCAACGCACCGCAAAAAGAAGTGAAGGAGCAAAACCATAGAAAGAATGCTAGAAGAAGGTTTTTCTCTTCATATAACTCCATAGCTTTGAAATGACAAATTAGTGAACTATAAAAGAATGCTAATGTTACAATAAGTTGAGAAATACTTCTATTTATCATTTTTCCTTCCATATTCATCAAAGATCATATCATTTGGTATTTCTATTTCAGGTTTTTCAATTTCTTCACCATTATTTATCTTATAAATATATGCTAACGCAATTGCAACGGCATTATATAACTGGCTCATTATTTCATTACCAATTTCACATGAATAGTAAAGTGCTCTAGCCAATTTAGGGCTTTGCATGGTTCCAATATCAAGTTCTTTACCTTTTTTAATTATCGATTCCGCATTCTTACCCCTGCCTTTAGATATTATGATTGGAGCCTGGGAATCACCGACTTCATATTTTAGAGCTACAGCAAAGTGAGTTGGGTTGGTAATTATTGCAGTTGCCTCACTCAGATCATCTATAGAAGATGTTTCTTTCCTGCTCTTCATTGCAGCTTGAGCTTGAAGTTTCCTTATTTTCTGTTTAACCTCAGGCTGCCCGTCAGTTTCTTTGTATTCATCTTTAATATCTTGATGAGACATTCTGAGCTGTTTTATAAAATCATATTTTTGATAAATAACATCAATTATTGCCAAAAATGCAAGAACAAGGAGGAGACAGGTTGCTAATTCAGGAAAAAAAGAAGTCAATCTATTTACTGCTGAAAAAATATTAGCAGTTGTTAAGTTTATTAGATCAGGAAGATAATTGATAAGTACAAAGTAAGACACAAATCCAAGAAGGGTGACTTTTAAAATAGCCTTAATTAATTCAACTAAACCTTTTATAGAAAAAATTTTTTTTAATCCTTTTATCGGATGAATTTTCTCAAATTTCCAATGTATAGATTTTACTGAAAAATTTATTCCACCAATAACGAATTGTGTAAAAATACTAACAATTAAAAGAGGTATTGAAAAAATTAGGAAAACTTGAATAAAAAATTTTGCAACTTTTGCTAAAGATTCTAAGGGTGATTTGCCGCCTGCTAATTCTGGCCCAAACGCGAATAAAGATTTACATATTTTTAAGAAATCATCTATTAACATTGGAGAAAGATAAAATAATAAGACTCCCATGAACATAGAGCTAAAAACAAACGCCTCTTTTGATGAAAGTACTTTTCCATCTTCTTTTGCTTTTTCGAGCCTCCTAGCTGTGGGGTCCTGGGTCTTTTCTTGACTTTCGTCCTTATCTTCTGCCATAAAACTTCCTATTAGTTTGCAAGTATGTTTTCAATAGATTCCAAAGAACTTTTTGTTAATTCTGCAAATGCATTTCCAATAGATGAGGAAGCTAAATACATGATGAAGAAAGCTAAAATCATCGTTACTGGAAACGCAAAAGAGAACATATTCAACTGTGGTGCCGCTCTTGTAATGATTCCAACGGCTATATTTGTCATTAAGAGTGCTCCGACTACCGGAAGCATAATTAAACCTCCTGTATAAAACATTGCTCCCGCTGCTTCAATGCCTAAACCTACAAGACCAATTGAGGGAAGCCCATCATTAATATTAAAAATCTCAAAGCTTTTAAATAAAAAATCAATGGCAATTAGATGACCATTAAGAGATAAAAAAATAGTTATCAGAAACAAGTCTAAGATTAAACTTATTACTGGAGTTTGTCCTCCAGTATCAGGATCAACCATCTGCGAAAAACCTAACCCAGTCGTACTGGCTATTTTCTCTCCAGCCAAGCTTGCTGCAGCGAACCATATTGTTAAAGTTAAACCAAGAGATAAACCAATTAAAGCTTCAACTAAAACAACCATAAAAAGATTTTCAAGAATCTCGTCAGATATTTGAATATCTGAAAGGTAACCAAAATAAAAAAAAGAAATTACTAATGAAAAAATAATTTTTATATTCAAAGGTATGACTCTTGAGCCAAAAAAGGGACTGGAAATAAAAAAAGCTGATAACCTTATGGAGCATAAAAAAAACTTGAATAAATATTCTAATAATGAATTTAGTTCAAGCCCAGGCAAGGCATCCATAGGACTGTAGAAAGGCAGTGGGATAAACATTAGTTTATTCCTGAGATTGTATCAAAAATAAAATTAAAATAGTCGGTTAAGCTTACTAAAAGAAAATTAGCTAAAAAACCTATCGCAAAAATAACTATTACAATTTTTGGAACGAAACTTAATGTCATTTCTTGAATTGATGTTGCTGCTTGAATTATTCCAATTACTAGACCAATTGCTAGTGCGGCTCCCAGGAATGGACCACTTGAGATAAGCACCTGGTAAAAAGCCAATCTCAACATTTCAACATTTTCATCAAATCCCATATTTTTTTCTCCTAAATTTTATGAAAATGTTCCTACAAGTGATCCCACAGTCATTGCCCAACCATCTACTAATACAAAAAGAAGTAATTTGAAGGGAAGGGCAATTAACATTGGTGATAACATCATCATACCCAGTGACATTAAAACTGAGGCAACAACCATGTCAATAACTAAGAAAGGTAAGAAAAGAAGAAAACCAATTTGAAAGGCAGTTTTCAATTCACTGGTAATATATGCTGGTAAAATAATATAAAAAGGAATTTGAGAACCGTCTATATATTTTTCTTCATTTGCCATTTGTGCGAACATTAACAAATCATTTTTCCTTGTGTTTTTAATCATAAATTTTTTTAGCTCTCCTCCACCAGTTTCAACAGCCTCGGATAAATTCATTTCCCCTTTATTATAGGGTTCAGAAACATCTGAATAAATTTTATTAAAAGTAGGCGCCATTACAAAAAATGTAAGGAATAAAGAAATTGCAACTAAAATTTGGTTGGGAGGTGTCTGTTGGGTTCCAAGGGCTTGTCTAAGAATCGACATAACAATAATAATTCTTGTAAAAGCTGTCATTCCTAGGACCAGTGATGGTAAAATAGTAAGTGCAGTCATTAATGCTAAAATTTTGAGGGAAAGGGAATAGGTTTTTGTTCCATCTGCTGACTCTGTAATAGTGAGAGCTTCTAATCCCTCAGGCGACACTTGACTAAATCCAAAAACTGGAAAAAAAAACTGTAATTAAAAAAATTAAACTAAGTTTTTTCATTTCTTAGCCTCTTTTCAAATACATTCTCAAGATTATTATTTTTTAGATTATTATTTTTAATTTCTGTAAGTAAAGACCCTGAATTCTTTCCGGAAATAAAAAGATAATCTTTATTATCTAAGTTAAGTATTAATGCTCTATCACCCTGACCAAGAAGAGTAACCTCAGAAACTTTCATTCGTTTTTTTGAGTTTATAGTTCTAGAAATTATATGTTTATTTTTTTTTATGTAGTAAACAGCTACAAAAAGAACTGCTAAAAAACCTAAAACAAGTAAGTAATTTGATAAACTGGGACCTGAATATTCTGGCATTTTTCCTCTCTTGTTAATTTATACAAGTTAGGATATGCAAAAACTTTGCCGAAAAACTCAGTTAAATCTTAAGTAATTGATTTTATTGCATTATTTTATATAAAATAATGTGGTTGTCAATTTACTGACATTTAGAGGTTTTCAATAAGTTCTTCTGGGGTTGCTACTTCAGTAAATCTGATACCAAATTTCTCACCAACCATTACAACTTCACCCTTAGCTATTTTTGTTCCATTAGCCAAAATATCTAAAGCATCACCAGCTAATCTATCTAATTCGATAACTGAGCCTTCATTAAGTCGTAAAAGATCTTTAATTTTTACCTCTGTGTTACCAACCTCAACGGTAAGTCTTACCTCAATATTCTCAAGAAGTCTTAAATTACTTACAGCAGCTGAATTTTTATCTACAGATTTTGCTGTATTTTCTTTCTTGTCTAAATCTTTATTTTCAGCTGTAGGTTCGGTTGGTTTAACTTCTTCATTAGTTTCTCCAGTTTGATTTTTTTCCTTTTCGGCTGTTTCTGCATTCATAATCTTTCTCCTTAATTTGTTCTTTTTGCAAGCTTCACTGAAGCGTTGCCGTTTAGCTCTCCCATTTCTGCTTTAAAGTACCTTTGGTTTTCAACATAGAAATCTACAGTATCGTCTAAATTAACATTCATAGTATCACCAGCTTTCATTCGTAACAATTTAGACATTGAAACAATCGGTTCACTGAGATTACTTTTTACCATTAATGGAACCTCTAAAACAGCTTTTTCTAACTTATCTCTCCATGTCATATTAGATTCAACAACATCTGATTGTACTCTCGATCTTAATAGAGAAGAAACTGGTTTGAGTGTTTGGAGAGGATACACTACATCAAAAGACATAGAATCAATATTAGGTAGTTGCATTACAAATGAACATACAATTACCAAATCAGATGACTCTACGAAGGCTGCAAACTGAGGGTTTTGCTCTCTACTTTGAAATTTAATTGATATTGGAGTTAAATCTTTCCAACATTGCTCAAGAACATCTGAAATCCCACTATTAATAACTTCAATAATTTTTTCTTCTGTTGCAGTGAACTCGGTTCTATTAGCATCGTTCACTTCTAGTTTTCCGCCATATCTGCTACTAGTACACAAACTTACAAAAGATGGAGGTAAAACAGTTAGCATTGAACCTCTTAATTCATCTATTCTACTATTTGATAAGCTCATAAATGCGTCTAAGCCAGAACTATATTCTTCAAATGATTTAACTTCTGGTGGGAACGAACTTATTCTTGGTTGAACTCTTAAAAGAGGAAGGAATACACCCCTGACAGTTCTAGCAAATCTTTCGTTTATAAGTCTTAAAGCATAATAATCCCCAAGAAGTGAAAGATCATCTGATCCGAAGTTAAATTTTTTATATTCAATTTCGGTTCCATCCTTTACTGAAGTAGAAGCACTTAAATCACCCGATTTAAGGCCGTCCATTAATGCATTAACTTCTTCGCTTGATAATTTTCTTGATGGTTCGCTCATAATTTAAATACTCTTATTGTACTACAAATGATGTAAAATGTACATTTTCAATCCCACCAAAGCCTTCTACTTTCATTAAAATGTCGTTGATTCCATTTTTTAATGCTTCAGCTAAATTGTATTTTCCCTCTTTCCCTGAAATATCCTCAGAAGAAAATTCTGACATTATTGTTAAAATCTCTGATCTTAATGCTAATTGATGACTTTCAACATTTTCCATTACTTGTTCATCATATTGAGTTGAAACCCCAACAGATACTTGAAGAAACTTCTTAGATCCTTTTAGGTTGGCTGTAAAGTTTCCAGGAAACTCATAATATGTAGTAGTAAAAATTTCTTCTTCAGGAGTTATTTTCGGTATTTTTTTTGGACCCGTTGGACAATTTCCTTCCTCATCCTTTTCTTCTTCAGCACACTCAACTGCTGCTTCTTCTTGACCTTCTTCCTCTTCTTTTTTAGTGTCTTCAGGGTTTTCTTTTTTTTCTATAATCTGAGATATTTCTGTTGATGGATCTGTTCCATCTCCACCACCCATAAAAATTCCAACACCAACTCCAGTACCTAATAAAACAATCCCTCCCACAATCATCAAAATTAGTTTAACTGGTGATTTTTTTTCAGTTTCTTGATTATTCTCTTCTGCCATTTTACTCTCCTTGATATACTAAATTAATTAGGCATTCACATCAATATTATGATTACTTATTTTATTATTGTTCTCAGTATTTTTTTTCTTTTTAGAAATCTGATTGTTTGAAAAAAAATCATCTTTATTTTTTTTATCATTAAAATAATTGTTCTGATTGTTTTCGCCACTCATTAGGCTTGAAAAACTCTTACTTTCTTTATCAATTAAGTCTAAAAGTTTAGGAAGATTATCATTGAGAAGACTTACAACTTCCTGATTCTCTGAGCCTATATTAATTGACGTAACATTATTTTTTACTGAAACTTCAAGATTTAATTTTCCAAGATTCTTAGGTTTAATTTGTATCTCCAACTTATTTAAACCATTGTTAATTGAATTTTTAACAATTTTGGAAAACTTTTCGCCCCAACTACTTTCTAACAAGTCAAGAAAATCCTTTCCTTTGTTAATTGTTTGTAATTCTTTGTTTTCATTAATCTTGATTTCATTTTTATTATTTAGTTCTTTTTTCAGATTAAATTGATTATCTCCTAATTTTTGATTTTTTGGTTGATGATTATTAATTATTTTAGAATCATTTTGGATATTCTTTTTAAGCAATTCCGAACCTTCAATTCTTTCTTTAGATATATTTTTTAATTGCTTGTTCTTTTTATTAATTTTTTTATTTAAAAGAACAGATTGGTGATTAGTATTGGTTTTGAGACTATTTTTAATTGGTTGATTGTTAACAGGATTGGATTTCTCCTGGGCATTGCTTTGGATTTTTATTTGATTTAAATATTCAAAATTTTTCTCTACTTTCACAGACTTTTTGTCATAAGATGGTTCTTTTATAATGTTAATAACGAAATTTTGAGATTTATTTTGTTTGACGTCAATATCAAATTTTGTTGAAGTTTCTTGATTTTCTTTAATAATTTCTAAATTATTACTTAAATTCTTTTGAGGTGGCAGGTGGTTTGTCACTTTTAAATCGTTTTTATTTAGGTTTATATTTACATTAGAAGGGTTCACAATTCCGATTTCTTTATAAAATACTTCAATAAGAGACTTGGCAAGTTCTAATTCATTCTGATTATCAGAGCTATTAAGTAACTTATTCTCTTTAACTTCTAAAATGCTCTTATTATCTTCAGCGTCAGTATCAGGGGTATTTTGATTAGTTTTTGTATTTAATTGTTGAATGACTATATCTTTGAGAGGTTTTTTATCTTTGAGGGGGTTTTTATCGATAGTATCCAAATTTTCTAAATTCATTAATGCAAATAGCTCTGCAAATAGTTCGTCGGTCTTCTCTGAAGGTAAATTTGAATTTATTATTTTGAATTTATCACCAATATTATTGTTTATTGCAACCATAACTGCCCATCCTTAATAGAAATTCTGCAATAATAGTGCCACTGTTAGAGTGAAATTGAATTTTTGGGTCTAAAATAATTATCATTTTTTAGATCTAGGAGTTTTTCCTCTTGAATTTTATTAATTTTCTTTTTTTCTAGAATTTTTTCTTTTTGTTTTTCAATTTTTCCAATTTCGGCAAGGTTGTTATTTATTTCTCCTAAAACATGAGTCGCTCTATTTCTTGAAACTTCAATTTTATTAATTAAGTTCTGTGCATAAGATGCTCTAACTTTTAAATCAGAACCTGAGATTTCATTGGAACTATTAATAAAATTATGATCTAGCATCTCATTTAAAGTTTTTCTTACAAAATCCAATCTTTTCTTTTCATCATTTAATGTAGAGAGGTTATTGAGCAATTTGTTTTTTTTTATATTTTTAAGAACTAAAAAAAGGTCATATTTTTTTTTTTTTTTCATCTACTAATTTATTTTTTTTAAAACTTCGAAACTATCAGTGAAGTCAGATTTAGTTTTTAAGTTTTGTTTTATGAGGTTGCAAATTTTAGTCCAATTATTTAATGCACTATCAATTTCAACGTTTTGTCCTTGAGTATAACCTCCCATTAAAATCAGATCTTTATTTTCTTGATATATTGAGAATAATTTTTTTATTAATTCTGATTGTTTTTGATGCTCTTCTGTAACGATTGAATTCATAACCCTACTTAGTGATTGACTAAGGTCTATGGCAGGAAAAATACCTTGCTGAGCAAGCTCTCTCGAGAGAACAATATGACCATCTAGAATTGCTCTAGCAGTATCTACAACTGGATCATTCGTATCATCCGAATCTGCAAGAATAGTATAAAAACTTGTTATTGTACCCTCATTTTTTGAGCCAGCCCCTGTTCTCTCAATAAGATTAGGAATCATAGATATTACTGATGGTGGATAACCTTTTGAGGTTGGCTGCTCACCAAGTGCAAGTCCTACTTCTCTTTTGGCATGAGCTATTCTAGTTAGTGAATCCATAATAAGTAAAACATTTTTACCTTTTGATCTAAAGTATTCTGCTATTGAAGTTGCCCTCTCTGCTCCTTTGATTCTCAAAAGTGGTGACTTATCAGCCGGGACAGCAATGGTAACCGTTCTTTTTCGTGACTCATCATTTAGAATTTCTGAGACGAAGTTACCCAATTCTCTTCCTCTTTCTCCAATAAGTGCAACTACCACTACATCTGCCTTGGTAAATTTAGTCATCATTCCGAGCAAAATCGATTTACCAACCCCAGATCCTGCAATTATTCCCAACCTTTGTCCCCTACCTACGGTAAAAAGAGAATTAATTGCTCTGATTCCTACATCAAGCACCTCATTAATAGGTTTTTTTGTCATAGGGTTGTTTGGTTTTCCATTTATTGGCCAAGTTTCAGTCGATTCGCTTATTTCTTCTCCACTATCTATAGGTCTTCCAAAAGAATCAATCACCCTTCCTAATAAATAGGAACCAACATTAACATCATTTGAAGAGTTAAGAACTTTAATGGATGAACCTAAAACGATGTTTGCGTTTTGTTCGTGAACTGCAATTATATTTTTATTCTCTCTGAAACCAATTATTTCTCCTGTTACATGAGTTTTATCATTACATTCGATCTCACATATTGTCCCAATTGGAGAAGGGAATGAGTCACATTCAATAACTTTACCATCAAATTTAGTTGTTTTACTTTTATAAATTTTATTATTTGAAACAACATGCGAATTAATTGTTTGAATGATTTTTTTTGCAACAACCATAATTTTTAAACATTATTATTTGATTCTTTAATTGATGAATCTGATTTTATTTTATCTAACTCGGCGTCTATTTCATTAGGTACCGAAAACTTTACTTTATTAGAAACGATATCACTTATTTCTATTGACCCTGATTTTATTCTTAAATCACCTCTATTAAGTTTATCGTCTGGGTTAACCTTAAATGAGAGATCTAAATTGTTTTTATTGTTATATTCATTTATAGCTTCGCAATCTTTTGGATTTAAAAAGACCTTTACACCCTTAACTGAACTTTCAACTTCATTAACAAGTTTAGAAATTTTTTCTTGAAAGAATTTATTATTAGTATCAATTTCATATCCTAAGACTTCTTCAAATAAATCAGAAAGTAAACCTGTAATTGATTTGTTTAATTCTTTAACAAAACCAGGTGTGACTTTGAAAATATTATCACTTGTATTTTTAAGAACTACCGCGAGAGCTTTGTCTCCTTTCTGGAGTTCTTCGGTGGTTTTCTTTATTCCTAATTTGTATCCATTGTCGTAATAGTGCTTGGCATACTGATTTGCCATTTTTTTTGCTTCTTCTTCAGTGTATTTCTTTTCAGATTCTATTTTTTGCTCCTCAATAATCTCTTGTGAGGCAGTATCATCCAATTTCTCTTTAACAGGATTGGATTCTTTTTCGCTTGCTTCTTCTTTTTCTGTAATATTATCTTTACTTTTTTCTGCTAAATTAGATGGAGTTACTTTTTTGAATAGATTTGTAATGTTTGAAGAAATATCAGATTCTTTAATAAAATCTTTATTACTTTTACTTAATAAGCTTAAAATTTCATCAGTGCTTAGTGCCCCGGAAATAGTTTGATTTTTTTCTTCTTCAGCTTTCGGTTTGTCTTTTAAAGGCATCATACAAAGTCATCTCCGCCTCTACCAGCAAGAACAATCGTTCCTTCATCTGACATTGTCCTCGCAACATTTATAATAGCTTTTTGTGCCTCTTGAACTTCTGTAAGCCTTAATGGTCCAAGCACTTCCATTTCATCTCTTATATTTGCTGATGCTCTTTGAGACATGCATGAGAAAATTTTATCTTTCAATTCATCTTCAGTTCCCTTAAGAGCAATAATAAGTATCTCTTGATCAACATTTCTCAATAATGTTTGCATACTTCTATCATCCATCAGTATTAGAGTATCGAAAGTGAACATACTTTCTTGAATTTCTTTTGCTAAATTTCTATCCTTCTCACCAAGAGTTTTCATTATTCTTTGTTCCATATTTTGCTTAGTGAAATTCATAATTGATGCAGCATCTTTAATTCCCCCTACTGACGATGCGCGTAATGATGTGTTAGTTTTAAATTTAAGTTGCATGACTCTTTCTAATTCAGCAAGAGCATCCGGTTGCACGGTTTCTAGTGTTGCTATTCTATGAATAATATCTGATTGAGTTTCCTCTTGTAATAAAGTTAAAACATCTGCTGCAACTCCGGGTTCTAAATAAGAGATTATTAGAGCCATAATTTGTGGGTGCTCATCTGAAATAAGTTCTGCAACTGACCTTGCATCCATCCAATCTAAAATTTCTATTGGTTTGTCACTTTCGGTTGGAGTGATTCTTCCAAGTACTGATTGAGCCTTATTTTCTCCTAAAGCTTTTGTCATTACATTTCTTATATAGTTTGTTGACCCCATACCCAAATCTGTTTGAGTTTTAATAATTGCTAAAAACTCATCTAAAACTCTATTAACAGTATCTTGGTCTAGACCTTGAACATTATACATTTCTTTGCCTAATTGCTGAACTTCCTTGGGACCCAAATTTTTTAAAATTTCCGATGCTTCTTCCTCTCCAAGAAGCATCATTAAAATCGCACACTTTTGAGTACTTGTAAGTTGTTCGTACTGAGACTTTTCTTCTTCTTCTTTATTTTCTTCTTTAGCTTTTTCAGCCATTTTACTACTCCTAATTAATTACTATTATACATCTTTTTTCATTAGTTGTCTGAACACATTCGAAACTTTTCCTGCTTCATCTCCCACTATCATTCTAATTACGGCAACTTTATCATCATAAGTATTTGCGGTGTCAAGCATATCTGCTGAGATTGTAGATTTTTTAGGCTTGAGTTTTGCTTTTATATCTTCTAAAGATTCGCCTTCTTGAACTTGAACCTCATCTTCAGTTTCTTCAGCTTCTAAATCAGCCTCAGAAGCACCCCCAGGTCCACCACCAGTTCCAGCAGATGGAACCAAAATCCTGTTTAAAAGTGGCTTTAATGCTCCAAAAGTGACTATAGCTAGAATAAGAACAGTTGATAATTGACCAATCATATTTTGGAACCATGACTCTTCGTACCATTTAGTTGTAATTACATCCATTTCTTGAATAAAATCTCCGCTCGTTACAACAATAGTGTCTTCTCTATCTTCATTGAATCCAACTGCTTCTTTTACAAGAGATGTGATTTTTTCTCTGTCTTCATCACTTATTGGTTCAGATACAGTTGTACCTTCCGGAGTTTCAATAATTTTATTTTTAACTAAAACTGCTGTTTTAACTTTTTTGATTTTGCCAATTTGGCCTACAGTTGTACTCAGTTTTTTGCTTACTTCATAATTTTTTACATTACTTGAAGATCTTTGTTTGAATTCGGCCGGATCTCCTGTTTCAGGAGCTGCAACCTGTAAATCAGCAGCTAAAGGAGCTTGGTTTGCAACTGCGCCAGGAACACCTCTAGCAGGCCTATCGGTAGACTCATCCTGACTATTTTGTTCACTTCTTGTAGAAATACTTTCTGGATCAAAAATCTCCTCTGTGGTTTGGTTGCTTGTGAAATCCATTTCTACATTAACTTGAGCTGTAAGATTTCCTGCACCAACAATTGGTGAGACTAATGACAAAATTCTTTCTCTATAAATTGATTCAATTTTAACTCTGTGAGCTAATTGTTTTTCACTCATGGCTAAATTAGGATCATCTTCTGGTTTAGATAATAAAGATCCATATTGATCTACAACAGTAACATTGTCTGAAGTCATATTTGGAATCGATGATGAGACAATATGTACTATTGAGCGAATTTGTTCCAAACCCAGTGCTCTACCATCAGCAAGTTTAACAAAAACAGATGCAGTTGGCGGTGATGAATCTCTTACAAAAACTGATTTTTCAGGAATAGCTAAATGAACTCTAGCCCCTATAATATTTGCAATTTCATTTATTGATCGTGCAAGCTCAATCTCTTGTGTTTGTTTCATTTTCATAAACTCTACTGATCTACTTGTACCCATTGGTATTTTTTCAAGAATATCATAACCCTGAGGGACAGAACTAGGTAAACCTTCTGCAGCTAATTTCATCTTTGCTTCGTAATACTCAGGAGATGGCACCAAAATTTCTCCAGTAGTTCTGTCGATTGAAACATCTATTCCGTTTCCTCTCAGAACTTCAATAACTCTTGACTTTTCATGCTCCGGCAATGAAGCGAAAAGCGCAGTTCTTGATGGTTCTCTAAATGAAATAAAGAAAACTAAACCAAGAAAAATTACAAATAATGTTATCATTACAGGAATTGATCTTTGAACCGCAGGCTCATTGGAAAATTTTTTTATTTTTTCCAATGAATTATTTATATTTGATAGCATTCCTTGGTTAGATACACTTGTTTTTGCTATTTCAGTTTGAATTTCTTCAGCCATAATTTTATCCTTTTAATTTAAACCGGCATGTTCATAATATCTTTATATGCACTCAAGACTTTATTTCTGACATTTAAAGTCATTTGAAAGCCAAGGCTAGATAATTGTTGTTGAATCATTACTTTTGTTAAGTCATTTTCTATCCCAAGCTCAAAGTTTTTTGTTAGCTGAGCGCTTTGTTTTTGAGTATCTGAAACCTCCTGAATTGCAGATTTAATGTTTTCTAAAAAATCACCATCCTGGGGTTCAAGAATTTTTGGAGTAAGATTAGCTACTTCCTCTTGAACACTTTTAATTTGATTTTGATTGTTTGGTGTAGTCAAAGTTGGTTTTAAATTTGTAAGATTTGGTTTCATAATTTCTCCTTAGGTTTAAGCTTGCATTAATTTTTCTGATAGGTTTTCTTGAATGTTATTATAAAAATTACTTTGTTTCGAAACATCTATCATTATATCTCTTTCTTCAATAATATCCTTTTCGCAAAGCACTATTGATCTTTGCAAAACATTTTCTAATTCTCTAACATTTCCAGGCCAGCTGTATTCTCTTAAAATTTTCTGAGCATTTTTATTAATATAGGGTAAAACGCTTTTCTCAGTATGCCTATTTAGAAGTGCAATACTAATTGGCAGAATATCATCAGGTCTTTCAGATAAATGATGTGTTTCTATTGGGAAAACATTTAATCTATAATATAAATCTTCTCTAAACTTTTTTTCTTTAACTTCATTTAGCATATCCCTGTTAGTGGTTGCTATCACTCTTACATTGACATCAATATCTCTTTGTCCACCGATTGGAGTTACTTTTTTTTCTTGTAATACTCTGAGAAGTTTTGCTTGCAGTGATAATGGCATTTCAGATATTTCGTCAAGTAATAATGTTCCATTATCAGCTGCTCTAAATATCCCTTTGTTAGCTGAGGAAGCACCTGTAAATGCTCCTTTTTCATGTCCAAATAACATTGCTTCTAACATGTTTTCAGGAATTGCAGCACAATTAATTGCAATGAATGGTTTTTCTGATCTATCAGACTTTTTGTGAATTAGATTTGAAATAACTTCTTTACCAGTTCCAGTTGGTCCATGAATAAAGACTGTCACATCAGTTTTCGCGACTTTCTCAGCCATGCTGATTAAGGAGATTGTTTTTTTATCAGAAAAGCTATACTTTTCCTTTGATATCATCTGAAAAATTATTTCTTTAATAACTTCATCCAGGATACTAAATGAAATTTTGACATATGCTCCGCCCATTTCTTTACTAAGGGAATATCCATCTTTGTTTTCTGAATCCAAAACGATTAATTTGGTGCATCCAATATTTCTTGCAATTTTTAAAATATTAGACTGACCGCCATTATTATCTTCAAACTTCTTATGAATTATAAGCGTAGATTGAGTCCCTTTTATTTCATTTACCTCTTTATGCTCTAATAATTTGATTTTTTTATCTTTTTTTAAAAAAAACTCGTTTATACTAGTAAAGTTGTCAAAACAATCTTTAATAATAAATATTTCCTTCATTTTCATTTCCTTTTTTAGTTTGTTTTGTAGAAGCAAAAATATTGCCAAAGAAGAAACAGATTTTTTTTTATTTTTATTTTATTAGTTAATTCAACTACTTAAGACATTATTTTTTTTTAAAATTTTTTTAAAATTTGATTATTGTCATTTTTCTGACATTATTTTAAAAGAATTTAGGTATAATTGAATGACTGAAACCATTAAAGGAAAATGTGAAGCAACTTTGAAGTTAAGAAAACTTGTAGAAATGGTATCAAAATCAAATTCTACTGTTTTACTTAGAGGAGAAACTGGCTGCGGAAAGGATGTTGTTGCAAGAGCGATACATGAATCATCAAAAAGATCAGGTGATTTGGTTAATGTAAATTGCGCTGCAATTCCATCCGAACTTTTAGAATCTGAATTATTTGGACATGAAAAAGGCGCCTTTACGGGAGCTGATGCAAAAAGACAAGGAAGATTTGAAGCATCAGACCATGGAACTTTATTTTTAGATGAAATTGGGGATATGCCAATGCCACTCCAAGCCAAACTCTTGAGAGCAATCGAGACAAAGAAAATTCAGAGAGTTGGTGGAAGAAATGAAATTGAATTAAACTTAAGACTCGTTTGTGCTACCCACCAAAATATAGAAAAAAAAATTGATGAGGGAAATTTTAGAGCTGATCTTTTTTATAGAATAAATGTTTTCCCGATTGAAATACCATCACTTGCAGAGAGAAGAGAGGACATTCCAGTCCTTGTAAACCATATTCTTGATGAATTAAAAAAAAATGGATCTATGGTCCCTAGAATTGACATCACAGGTATAAAGGCATTACAAGAATATATTTGGCCAGGAAATGTAAGAGAGTTAAAAAATGTAATTGAGAGAGCAGCAATAATTTTTCAAGAGGAAAGTATAAACGCCAAAAATATAAAAGAAAACCTTTTAAAAGTTAATTTACCAGATAGCCAACAAGAAAAGGAAAAGTTGTGGGAAATGACAACTGATCTTTCAAATGTTGATGTTGATAAAACTGATAATTCAAGTTCGATGCCCCACCCAAACCATTATAAAAAATGGTTTGACCTTCTTGATAAAATTGATTTGAGGAGACATCTTAGCGATGTGGAATTCAATCTTATTGAGGGAGCATTAAAAAAAAGTAATGGATCTGTGACTGAGGCATCAAAATGCTTAAAAATAAATAGAACAACGCTTATTGAAAAGATGAAAAAATATTCTATTCCGAAGCTTGGGAGCGATTAGCTACCCATGTGTTTGATCCCTTTTTGTTTTGCGATTAAAATCTGTTTTTGTCGTTCCTTGTATCTTTCCTTTTGTTTTTGTGATTTTTCACTGTAGCATTTTGGGCATGAAACTCCCGGTTTGAAATATTTTGATTTTCTTTCTTTAAATGTGATTGCCGACCTGCAGGCAAAACATTGCGAGTAAGTCCCTTTTTCAAGTTTTTCGTTTAAAGATATTCTTTCATCAAAAACAAAACACTCACCTTCCCATATTTTTTGTTTATTTTTTGTTTTTTTTAAATATTCGATAATACCTCCATTTAACTGATAAATATTTTTGTAACCTTTTTTAATTAAGAAATTACTGGCTTTTTCGCATCTAATTCCGCCGGTACAAAACATTCCAATTTTTTTTTTATCCAATTTCTTTTTATTTTTTTCAATCCATCTTGGAAACTCCCTAAAATTGTTAGTTTTAGTCTTCAAAGAAGACTTAAATGAACCAATCTCTGACTCATAATAGTTTCTAGTATCAATAATAATTGAATCTTCATCAATAACAAATTTATCCCAAGAATCAGCATCTATATATTCACCAGATATTTTTTTTGGATCTATATTCTTTTTTCCAAGTGTAACAATTTCTTTTTTCTTTTTAACTTTTAGTCTTAAAAAAGAATGCCTCTCATTAACCTGATTTTTGAAAGTTATTTCATTTGATATTAATTTTTTGATTAAAGTTTTAACTTTATTAAAAGATTCTTTGTTTATTGAAAACGATCCGTTTATTCCTTCTTTACCAATTATGAAAGTTCCTTTAATATCAAATTTTTTAAGAGTTTCGCGGAAATTATTTATAATAATTTCAAGCTCACTTAAATAGACAAATTTGTAAAAGCTAGATACTATAAATTTTTTTTTATTATGCATGACTTATTTATTCAGAACTTTTTAAAGGCTTTTGTTGCAGTTGATCCAATTTCATTGATTCCCATTTTAGCAATAATCACTCAAGGTTTAAATACAAAAAAAATAATCAAGCTTGCAATTTTTGTTTTTATAATAACTTCAAGTGTATTAACTCTCTTTTCATTGTACGGAAATATTTTTTTAATATTTATGGGTATATCAATAGCTTCATTCCAAATTGTAGGCGGACTCTTTCTTTTGATAATTTCTTATGAAATGGTTTTTGAGAAAAGAGTAAAGAGAAAAAAATCTTTAGCTAATGAGTTAATTGATGAACAAGAAATAAATAATCTGGCAGTCTTCCCAATTTCAATACCGCTTGTAGCAGGACCATCCGCCATTACTTTGTCTATTTTGATTTCTAAAGATATAAATTATTCATTAATAAATTTTTATACTCAAATTTTCCCTTTAATATTGACATTGTTTTTCACATCATTAATTATTATTTTTTCTAACTTTTTTATGAAACTCATCAACAAAACCATTATGAATGTACTACAAAAAGTATTTGGTCTTATTCTTGGTGCCCTTGCTGTAGAGTATATTGTTAGAGGAGGAGGGATATTATTATGACAATCAAGTCACCCTGTGTAAATAAATGTAACTTAAATACGAAAAATAATTTGTGTGATGGTTGCTATAGGACTTCTGATGAAATTAGTAACTGGACTAAATATTCAATTAGAAAAAAACAGAGTATAATAAAAATTCTTAAGTTACGTAAATTGAAAGTTTTATGTTTTTTGATTTGTCTTGTTTTTAATTCAAGTTATTCAAATGATATTTGGATAGGCAAATGGACAGCTTTAGACAAATGGCAATCAGAGTTTTTAATTGAAATTCATAAAAATGGGAATGCACAAACAAACTATGGAAATGGTGAAAGTGGTGCATGGTCAATAGTAGACGGAAATCTTCAAATTATTTGGGAATCAGGGAAAAAAGACTATTTATTTAGAGGAGTAATGGGTTTTCAAAGACTTTCAAAAAATAAAGGAGACAGTTACACATCCGGAATGAAAAAATTACTTGATTAACTTAAGGTAGGGTTTTTTTAGATAACTTATGACTTTCTGAAGACTTTTCGAACTAGCTATGACATTATTTTGTGATGTAAGAGTATAGACGCTTTCATTCTTATAATTTTTTTTTATTTCCAAGCATGGACCAAGTTTGTAAGACCTGTGAATGGCAAAAACTGCGCAACTTTTTTGAAAACTTATTGAATAATCTTTCCATTCTCCAATTGAGATCTTTTTTGAATATAATTCCATTATCTCATAAATTTCATTCTTTTTAAATCTAATGACTTTTGATTTCTTTAAGTTATTCATAAATATAAAATTGAAATTTTAATTTGATAGAATATAAATACATAACATATATGATATTAGACAATATTTAGAAAATAAATAAAAAAATGAGCGAAGAATTTATTAGAGAGGTCGATGAGGATCTCAAGGAAGAAAAAAGACTTAAACTTTGGAAAAAACTAATTCCATACGTTGTAAGTATTTCCTTGGGTATAATTCTAAGCACAAGTGGTTTTGTTTTTTGGGAAAAATATTCAATTAAAACCAAACAACAACTTGGTGATGACTTTACCGCTGCGGTAGAGCTTTCGAATGAAGAAGATATTGATGCAGCATTACTTGCTTTGGACAGAATAGTTGATAAAGGCTCAGATGGTTATGTAACAATGGCGAAAATTAAAAAAGCCTCAATACTCATTTCTAAGGGTGATAAAGAAGAAGGCCTAGACATATATTTAGATTTAGAAAAAAATGCAGTTGACCAATCATTCAGAGATATAGCTACAATATTATATGTAATGAACTCTTTAGATTCCAATGAGTCTGAAAAGCTTATAGTTAAGTTGGAGTTACTAAAGAATAGTGTTATTTGGAAATCTTCTGCTCTCGAATTAACAGCTTTTATTTACCTCAAAAATAATCAAAAACAAAATGCAATTGATACTTTCCAGTCAATATTAGATTTACCTAATAAACCATCCTCTCTTGAGCTTAGAGCCAAAAATATGATTGACTTTCTTGGGGGAAAATAAATTGGAAAAAAAGGTAATATTATCGGTTCTGTTACTTTTTCTATCTGCATGTTCATATTTCGATGAGGCTGAAGAAATTCTTCAAGGTAAAAGAGAAAATGTTTTTGAATTTGATGATGATATAATATTAAAATCAAACCAAAAAATTCAAATAGATAAAAGTCTTTTGGTCGAATCCTGGTCTCAACAGTTTCAAAATGAAAGAAATCATTTGTTTCATTTTAAAAGTAAACCAAAAATAAAACTTAAAAAAAAATAAAATTGAATGATATTGCTTTTGATAAAATTGATCATGTAACAACCCCTGTATTCAACAAGAATAATGTCTTCTATGCTGATAACGATTTTAATATCTATTCAACAAATATAGATGATGGCAAAGTTAATTGGAAAGTTAAATTAGATAATGAAAATAGAGAAAACTTACCTTTTATTGGTGGATTCGCATTTCACAAAAAAATGTTGTTTATAACTTCGGGTTTAGGAAATATTTATTCTATTGATTCAAAAAATGGAAAAATTTTGTGGAAAAAAAAACTTCTTGCGCAATTTTCAAGACCCCCCCTAGCTTTTGATAATAAGATAATTGTTGTTTCTGATGATAATCAAACTTTCTCGCTAAATACTAAAAACGGAGATTTAATATGGTCTCATATTGGTAATTTAGAAGAAGTTTCGATAATTGGGGGTTCCAAGCCAGTGATTCAAGATAATATAGTTATTGTCTCGTATTCGTCGGGAGAAATTTACGCACTCGATCACTCCGACGGTACATTAATATGGTTTGACAATATTACTTCAGGAAATTTTTTTAGCAAGTCTTCGTTGAATGATATTCAATCTCCAATTTCTATAGTAGATAATAATGTTTTTGTTCCTTCATTTTCAGATAAGTTTATTGTTTATGAAGTGACAAACGGAAATAAATTATGGAATTTGAAATTGTCATCTGTGAATCCAATTGTGGTTTCTGGTGAATCTATTTATTTAATAGATACTTCAGGTAGGTTGCTTTGTGTAAATAAGTCAAACGGAAAATTACTATGGGCAGCTCAGTTGAAAATTTCTCAAAAAGGAAAGGAAATCAATTGGTATGGACCTCTTTTAAGTTCTAATAAATTGCTTCTTGGTAATTCTAATGGACAAGTAATATCTATTTCACCTTTTACAGGGAAATTGTTAAGTAAATTAAACTTTTCAGAGGAGTTAGTTGCAAATCCAATTCATTTAGGAACACAAATCATTCTGATTTCAAAAGAAGGAACACTATTTATTTTGGGATAATAATGCCAGCTAAAATCATCATTCTTGGTAAACCAAATGTAGGCAAATCATCCTTATTTAATGTTGTTTTAAAAAAAAATATTGCAATAATTGATGATCTTCCAGGTTTGACAAGAGATCTTAGGAAAAAAAAAATAATTTTGTGGGACAAACCATGTGAATTAGTAGATTCTCCAGGGTTGATGCAATCAACGTCTGTACAATTAGAGAAAAAAATAAGAGAAAATACAATTGATTATTGTAGATCTGCGGATTTAATTATTTTGGTTTTTGATGGTAGATTAGATCTGACAGTAGATGATTTTGAAATTATAAGTCTTTCAAGAAAATTTAACAAACCCATTTTATTAGTAATGAATAAAACTGAAGGAAAGTTTTCTCAAAATGTTTTATATACTCTAAATAATAGTGGTCTAGGACAAGCCTTGCCAGTTTCTGCAACACACAATCAATCAATAGATCAATTGAAATGGAAGATATATGAGTGTATCAAAGACCTCGATTTTCAGAATGCAGAAGGAAATGAATTGAGTGATTTTTCTGTTGCAATAGTCGGCAAGACAAACACTGGTAAATCAACAATTTTTAATTTAATTAAAAAAAAGAAAATTGCTTTAACAGGATCTCAACCTAATTTAACTAGAGATTCTATTGAGACAGATATAAGTTTCAAAGATTTAAATTTTAAAATGTTTGATACAGCTGGATTTTCAAAAAACAATAGAGAAAAAATTATCAAGTTGTCGACTAATCAGACTTTAAAAAAAATTAGACTATGTAAAGTAATATTAGTTGTCTTTGATATAAATAATTACTTTGAAAAAATTAACTCGAAGATTATAAGTTTGGTTTGTTCCGAGAATAGATGCAACTTAATACTAGTTAATAAAATTGATAGTGTAAATGATCTCCCCAAAAAAGAGGTGATAAAACATATTCAAGAATTAAACCCTCAAATCAAAGATGCACCAATTATGTTTGTTTCTGCTAGAGATAATCGTGGATTTGAAGATTTACACTCTACAATTCTAAAACAACTCAGGTTGTGGAAAAAAAGAATTAAAACAAGTGAACTTAACGAATGGTTGGTTAAAGTTATGATTGAAAACCCTCCACCACTCAATAATGGTAGAGCTGTGAAATTAAAATATGTTTCTCAGGTAAGCACTTCTCCTCCAAAATTTAATATCTTCTCAAACTATCCTAGCTCTCTTAAAAATCATTATAAAAGATATATATCCAATAAACTCAAAAGAAAGTTTCATTTAGAAGGAATACCAGTAAAGATTTCATTCAAAAAAACAGTTAATCCGTATGAAAAAAACTAGCTTCTTTATTATTGTTTTCATCTATAGTTTTTCGTTTGCCAGCCAAATCGAAACAAACATAATAGTTGAAAATTGTAAAGCATGCCATAATCTCAGTATGAGAGTCACAGAGAAGATTCCTTACCTTGGAGATTTAGAAAAAGAGGAATTCGTTAAATTGATGAAAGCTTATAAGAATGGTAAAGCTAATAGTGTAATGAATAGAATTTCGAAGGTTCTTAGTAATGAAGATATTAAAACAATAGCAGATATAATTTATGAAAAAAAACAAAGTAAATAGAAGGACATTTCTTACAAACATATTAAGTAACCTAACATTACTTTTTCTTTCTAATGCCTTTTTTTCTAAAAGGTTGAACGCAAAGTCAAAGCCACGGATAGTAATAATAGGAATGGGAATTGGAGGGGCTACTTGCTTAAGATACCTCTACAAGTTTTCTGAATTTATTGAAATAATAGTTGTTGAAAAGAACAAAAGGATAAGAACCGGACCCTTCTCTAATTTGGTAATAGGAAACATACTGAAACAAGATGATATAAGTTTTATAATTAATGAGAAAAAATATAAAGAAGTAAAATTTATTTATGAAGATGTACGATTTATAGATGCAGAAAAAAAAATAATAAGTATTTCAAATAAATTAAGTTTTAGTTTTGATTTTGTAATTTTATCACCGGGTGTAAGTTTTAAAGATGACATTATTGAGGGATATAAAAGTACAAATAAAAAAATTATACCTCACTGCTGGGATGGTGAAAGTGATATTTCTGATTTCAAAAAGCATTTGAGTGAACTGGATGATAATTCAAAAATAATAATATCGTCACCAGACTATCCTTATCGTTGTCCACCAGCTCCTTATGAAAGAGCATCTTTGATTGCAAACTATCATAAAGAATTAAAAAAAAATGTTAAAATTTTAATACTTGATTCAAAGGACTCGTTCACAAAGCAAGAAAACTTCTTTAAAGAATGGGATCTGAATTATAAAAATATCATAGAATGGATTCCTCGAAAAAAAGGGGGCAAGGTTATTTTTTTTGATCCCAAAAAAAAGTTTGTTATAAATGATCAAGGTCAAACTTTTAGTGGAGATTTTATCCATATTATTCCTGATCAAAAAGCTTCAAATATTTTTTTTGAATCAAGGTTACTAGATAATAAAAAAGATTGGTGTGAAATCAATCCAATTTCTTTCGAAATTGTCGGCAATAAAGACATTTATGCAGTTGGTGATTCAATAAATGCTTGGGCAATGCCAAAGTCTGCTTTTTCTGCAAATAGTCAAGCTAAAGTTTTAGCAATAAATTTAATTAATAAAATTTTAGAAAAAGAATATGTGGACCCGGTATTTTTAAATACATGTTACAGTTTTTCAAAAGACGATAGGGCATTCTCTATTACAGCTTGGTATCGATTAAATATCAATAAAGATAAAATTATTTCGTTAGGGAGCTCTGAAAGTAATGGAAATGCTAGCAATAGCGACAGAAAAATTGAAGCTGAGCATGCCTATGGATGGTATGAAACTATGGTAAAGAATCTTTTTTTGTAAATAACAGAGATCTAATAACACTTTTCAATTACATTATTTGAAATATTTAATAATAAATCTTCGTTATACTTTTCTTTTCCTGCGAGTGATAAAGTCATTCCAGCATTTATTTTCTCAATTTCTATTATATGTATTTCAAGTTTTAATTTTAAATTTTCTTGTTTAAATATTTTTAACATCGTTTCTTGAGCATTTTGAAAAATACTCAAAGTATTATAATAAGCTTGTCCGGAGGAAATATTTTTGTTTGATAGAAAAATTACTTTTCCATTGTCTGATTTTCTTATCAAGGGTTCTAGTTCTCTTATTATTCTCCAAGATGATGAAAGATTTATTTCGAGAAGATTATCCCATTCTTTATGAGAAAAATTGGTTAAAGGTCTTAATCCCATAAATACACCTATAAGGTTGATTACAAAATCAATTTTACAAAATCTTGAACTTACCTGTTTTAAAAGGTTCTTTGAAAACTCTTTATCTGTTACATCGGCTGGCAGGAGCGTAACTTTTTTATTTAATTTTTTAATTTGATCATCCAGTTGTTTTAGTTTTTTTAATGATTTTCCATGCAGAATTAAGTTTGAATCCATTTTTGCTAATTCTAATGATATTTTGGATCCCAGAACACCTGTTGAACCGAAAATGATTCCATTACTTCTTTCAATCTTTTTCATTGAATTACTTTGTAGACTCAATTAACAATGATAATTGGGATGGATATACTCCTGCATCTTGATCAATAAGTTTTACTGGGTAATCACCACTAAAATAGTGATCGGTAAAAACTGGTTTTTCTTTTTTTCTTCCATCTTTGAAGCCTAATGCTTTATAAACTCCGTCAAGAGTTACGAATTTTAAACTATCAACTCCTATGTAATCTCTTATTTGATCTATTGTGAATTTTGATGCGAGCAACTCATCTTTTGTGGGTGTGTCAATTCCGTAAAAGCATGGATATTTAACAGGAGGACTTGCTATTCTCATATGAATTTTTTTTACACCACAGTTTCTTAGCATCTCTACAATTTTTATAGATGTTGTTCCCCTGACTATTGAGTCATCAATTAGAGCTATATCTTTATTTTTAAATGATGAAATGTTTGGGTTATGTTTTAATTTAACTGCCAGGTTTCTAACAGAAATTGAATCTTCTATGAATGTTCTTCCAGTATAATGATTTCGTATAATACCTAATTCGAAAGGTTTTTCAATTTTTTGTGCATATCCTATTGCTGAAGCATTTCCTGAATCAGGAATAGGTATCACGACATCAATTGCTGTTTTGTCGCTTGGATTTTCTGTTGCAAGTTGGTGACCAATATTCTTTCTCACATCATAAACATTTCTTCCTTGCGAAATACTATCTGGTCTAGAAAAATAAATATATTCAAAAAGACACGGTCTAAGGTATGTTTTATTAAAGGGTTTAATTGAATCAATATTATTATTTTTGATTACAACAATTTCACCTGGTTCAATATCTCTTATCAATTCAGCACCAATTATGTCCAATCCGCAACTTTCAGAGCTAAATATATATGATTCATTTAGTTTACCTAATACAAGCGGTCTTATTCCAAAAGGATCTCTAACACCAATGAGAGAATCCTTTGTTAATAAAACCAAAGAAAACGCACCTGTGATTGATTTTAGTGCGTATACGATTCTATCAATTAGACTGCCTTTCGAAGTTGAAATTAAGTGAAGAATAACTTCTGTATCCGAGGTTGATTGGAATATAGCCCCATTTTTTATGAGTTTCTCTTTAATTTGACTTGTATTAGTTAAATTCCCGTTGTGAGCAATTGCGATGCCTCCTACATCTATCTCAGAAAAAAGAGGTTGTACGTTTTTGAGTGCTGATTCACCAGTTGTACCATAACGATTGTGTCCAATAGATATTTCACCGTCAAGTTTAGAAATTATTTCTTTATTTGAAAAAACATCTGAAACTTGTCCCATACCTCTGTGAGCAAAAAACTTTTTTTTATTTGAAGTTACAATCCCTGCTGAATCTTGACCTCTATGTTGAAGAGCGTGAAGACCAAGTGCTGTGAGATGGGCAGCTTTGTTATGATTATAGACCCCATAAACTCCACATTCATCTCTAGGTTTTGATTTTGAAAAGTAATATTTCACTTTATTCCAAATTATTTTCTATAATATTTTCTATATTTTTTCTTCCACTTTCGTTATAAATGTTTTCTTGATTTTTACTATTATTTTTTATCCTAAGCTTTGAATCCACACTTTTCTCAAAAAGTAAATCTGACTTTTTTTTTATTTCATTTCTCAAGCTTTCTGAGTATTTACTATCAATGTTAAGAAGTTCAATGATCGAATGATTTGTAACTTTTATAACCGGTATAATTTTAGAATTGTCAATAAAGCCTATTTTTTTACCTTGGTAAAAGTAATCAAAACAAAAAAAACACAAGCCAACTATTAGATACCCTCTGAGCATTCCAAATATAAATCCAAGACTTTTATCAAGAAGTCCGACATAACTATCTTTTATGTAAACAGAAAACTTTCTTGTAAAAAATGAAAAAACAATAAATATAATCAGAAAAATTACAACATAAGAAATTATTGTTGAAATCAAAATATTATTTATTAATTTATTGAAAATATTTATTAAATTATTTCCGTAAGCATAAGAACCAACAAATGACAAAACCCACCCACTTATTGATAGTAATTCAAGTGAAAGGCCTCTGAAAAAGGCAAAGAAAGCAGAGGTAAGAATCAAGACTAAAATTATTATATCAAACATTCAAATTAAATACCTCTCTAATCAATACCTTGGATAAAATTATTAAGAGAAATTTTGTTGGTTTTGTTTATTTTTTTTGCTTCTCCATACCAATCTATAATTCCGTTTTTTAAGAATGCTACATAATCTGCAAATTCATATACACTTTCCATATCATGAGTAACTGTTATGGTTGTAATCTTTTTTTTTCTTACTAGATCTTTTATGAGCAAGTTGATTTGTCTTGCTATTATTGGGTCGAGACCCGTAGTTGGTTCGTCTAGAATTAAAACTTCCGGTTTTTTTAAAATTGCTCTTGCAAGTCCGATACGTTTCTGCACTCCAACAGATAACTCAGATGGATATTTTTCTAAAATTTTTTTTTGCAACCCAACTTCATCTAAGATTTTTTTGAAATCACCATATTTGTCTGCAAATTCTAAATTTTCTTTAACATTAAGACTATCTAACAAAGCAGAATTTTGAAAAAGTATTCCAAACTTAGACATATAGGCCATTTTTTTTTTATTATTAAGTTCTTTTATATTTTTGAATTTATCAAACTCTACCGTCCCTTTATCATAGTTAATCAAACCAATTATACATCTTGTTAAAATCGATTTCCCTGAACCCGACTCACCAATAATCGAAAGAGATTCTGATTCAAAAACGTCAAGGTTAAGTTTTTTCAAAACAGTTTTTTGTTGAAACTTTTTTTCGAGATTTTTTACACTAATTTTTATTTTTCTCATAATGTAAAGAAGAAAGAGGTGATAATGTAATTCATAAGAAGAATTAATATAGATGAAGATACAACTGAGTAAGTTGTTGATTGTCCAACGCCTTGAGCCCCTCCTTTTGCATTATATCCATGATAACACCCCATAAATGTAATTAAGAAACCAAAAACAGCTGCTTTTACTAGTCCAGAAAAAACGTCAATAAACTGAACGAAATTATATGTATTTTGAAGATAGACTGTTGGGTTAAAATTCAAAAGATTTACACAAATTAAATACCCACCCATAACTCCTATAATGTCTCCTACTAATACAAGTAATGGTAGGGAAACGATACCTGCCAAGATTCTGGGTATGATAAGGTAATTAAATGGATTTGTTGATAAAGTTTTAAGTGCATCAATTTGCTCAGTTACTTTCATCGTACCTATCTCAGCTGCGATAGCTGCACCTGACCTTCCAGCAACCATCAGTCCGGCTAAAACAGGAGCTAATTCTCTTGTTATGGATAAAACAACAACATTTGGAATTGCACTTTCTGCGGAAAATCTTGAGAAACCTGTATACGACTGGAGAGCCAAAACCATTCCAGTAAAAATTGATGTTAAACCAACAACTGGAAGAGAGTTGAAACCAATTTTTACAAATTGTTTTATGAATATGTTTGGATAAAATCTGTCGTTAATTGAAAACTTAATGCAATCTAAAAAAAAGTCAACAATTTCGCCAATTGTATAGAAAAAAGAGAAAATAAGTTGAAATATTTTTTTAAATAAAACAAGAGTATCGGATAGCAATCTATTCATCACTTCGTCAATATATTGTTTTTTTTATTAGAAACCAATAGTAATTAAATTTCGTATATCTTTTAACCTTACGTCAAAACAATCAGAAAATCATTCTTAAAATTTATTTTCAGCGAGATCAGAAAATTTTGTCCAACTTGGGTTAAAATGTAACTTAACCTTAGAAATTGGACCGTGTCTGTGTTTTGCTATTATTGCTTCTGCAATATTATGAACTTTCTCCATTTTAGAGGTCCATAATTCGTGTTTTTCTGTTCCTTCAGGTGGTTCAGTTCGAGCTAGGTAGTACTCTTCTCTGTACAAAAAAACCACTAAATCAGCATCTTGCTCTATAGCACCAGACTCACGAAGATCAGCTAGTTGAGGTCTTTTTTCCTCCCTATCTTCAACTTTTCTTGAAAGTTGGGATAGTGCAATAACTGGAATATCAAATTCTTTGGCTATGGCTTTAAGACCTCTAGTTATATCGGATATTTCTTGAACTCGATTATCATTGGACTTTTTTGAATCACCATTAACGAGTTGAAGGTAGTCTAAAATAATTAAATCAAGCCCAAACTTTCTTTTTAGTCTTCTTGCCCTAGTTCGAATCGACGAAATGCTCAGTGCTGGGGAATCATCAATATAAAGACTCAGTTTTTTTAAATCTTCACTAGATGTTAAAATTTTAGTGAAATCGTTTTTTGAAAGATTTCCAGTTCTAATATTTTCCGATGAAAGTTCTGCAAGTTCACCAAGCAGTCTTGTGGCAAGTTGTTCAGATGACATTTCCAATGAAAAAAATAGGACATTTTTCTTTTTATTTATGCTCTCTAGTTGATTGGATATATTAGAGGCTATATTTGTTGCGAATGCCGTCTTACCCATAGATGGCCTTCCAGCTATTATAATAAGATCGGATTTGTGAAGTCCGCCAATTTTTTTGTCAAGATCATTTAAACCAGTTTTTAAACCAACTACCTCATCACTTTTTTTATAAGCTTTTTCGGCGTAATCTATAGTTTTCTCGATTATATCTTCAAAATCTCTTGGTCCACTAGTTACATCATTATTTTGGACTAAATTAAAAAGATTTTGTTCAGTTTTCTCTATTAGATTAATTGATTTATTTTCATCGCTAGTGTGATACGAATCATTTATCAAATTAGTACCAACGTCTATTAATTTTCTTCTTAAATATAAATCATATATCAATTCACCGTATTGTTTTGAATTAATTATACTTACAGTATTTTCACAGAGTTTAACTAAATAAGATAATCCCCCATTTTTAATAAACTCTTCGTTTCCATCAAGCTGTACTTTGACTGTATTTAAATCAGCTACGTGTTCGTTTGAAATTAGTTTTTTTATTGATTCAAAGATTATTTTATTGATCTTACTAGAAAAAAATTCTGGCTCTAGAAATTCTTCAACTTTTTCATAAGCTAGGTTGTTTGAAAGAATTGCACCAAGAAGTGCTTGTTCAGCACCAATGTTTAAGGGAACATCCCTTATTAGGCTTATATTTTTGGAGGAAACGAAATTAGTTAGCTTGTTGCTTTCGGAAGTTGACATTGTCTCATAATATCAGATACCTAATCATAAGCATCATATTTTTGCCTGTTAATTAAGTGGATAACGAGTATAACTTTTAGAAATTAGTGTAATATAAGAAGCTGAGGTAAAGTAAGTAAATTAATAAACAAGAAATGGAGATAATTTTTCCTATTCTTATTTTTCTAAATATCAAAAAAGTAAAAAATATTGCTGAAAAATTCAAAAAAATAACATCATTTGATAAAACATCTTTATTATAAGAAAATGAATTGAATAGTGATGCAAATCCAAGAATCAATAAAAGATTATATATATTTGAGCCTATAATATTTCCTATAATAATATTTGACTTACCTTTTTTGGCGGCATTAATTGAAGTAGCTATTTCAGGCAGAGAAGTTCCAATTGCAATTACAGTCAACCCTATAAAAGAATCTGAAATATTTAGGATTTTTGTTATTGATATTGCTGAATCTACAGTTATATCTGCTCCTAAAATTGTAATGCTTACAGAAAGTATAGTAACAGGTAATCCGTAAAGCATTGGATTTCTAAAAGAGACTTTTGAGAAAAAATCATTTTCTAAAATAATTTCTTCTTTGTTTTCTGCATCCGATCCTTGGAAGCTTTTATATAAATAAAAGATAAAAAGAAAGATAAAGATAAGTCCGTATTGTCTATTTAAAAAAGCCAAAAGAAATATGCTTAAGAATAGTATATGAGAACCAAGGTGAAAAGTAAGATCAAAATTTGATACTTTTATAGATTTTAACTCAGATGTGACTCCTGCTGCAAAGATAACAAGAAATATGTTGGCAATATTTGATCCTATTACATTACCTAATGAAATGTCAGGCGAACCTTTTATTAAAGCATCTATTGAAACAACAAGTTCACAAAGAGATGTGCCAAACCCTATGACTATAAGCCCTATAAAAAATTCTGAGATATTTAGTTTTTTACCGATAGCAATTGCACTAGAAATTAGGATATCTGCACCTTTTACTAGAAGTAAAAGTCCAAAAATTAATGATATTAAGCTTATAAGCATTGTTTGCTCAAACTATTTAGTAAAAGTTTAGGTATGGCAACAATTGTATATTATTTTTTTCTCAAGCGAAACAGTATCTGTTTTTAGTTTAATGAATTTTAGGTTTCTCTTTAGATTATTATTTTGGTTTATTTATTTTTTTTCCGTCATCTCAGGTTTTTCAGAATCTTCGGTTTTTTTTTCATCAAATGAATCTTCATTTGTAGATTTAGCATCTTCTCTTAGATCTTCATCATGTTTGCTTTGCTGCGAGTTTTTATTGCTCTCAGTTTTTTCGTTTGAGTTATCAACATTTTTTGTGTCACCTTTTTCTAAATCGATCTTTTGCTGTTTAGCGTTTTGCTCTGACGTGGCCACATTAATTTTTAAATTACAACCAACATTTGCATGTAATTTTACATTTAAGTCGTATATGCCAATTTTTTTTATTGAAGAATGGAGATTTATATTTGATGGCTTAATATCGATTTTCTTATCATTAAAATAGTTGGCAATGTCTTTAGGAGAAACTGAACCATAAAGTTGACCGTTATCACTGGCATTTCTTATAAAAACGATTTCTTTATTTTCAATTTTTTTCAGTACAACTTTAGATTCTTCAATTATTTCATCACTTTTCTTTATTAAATCGTTCTTAATTTTTAAAAATTTTTCTTTATTTTCATTGTTGGCTCTCAGTGCTTTTTTTTGAGGAATAAGGAAATTTCTAGCAAAGCCGTTCTTAACCTTTACAATGTCGCCGATCTGTCCTAATCTATCAAATGTTTCTAATAAAATTACTTCCATATTTACTCTTTTTTATTTTTTCGTATATTTTCGAAAAAACCTAAAATTAGTATTATAAGTAAGAGAACATACCCCAAAAAGATAAAAAGTAAAAATATAATTATAAATTTTATGTAAATATTAATTTTAATATTTTTAAAGTAATTATTGAATGAGTTATAACCCTCAAGTAGATAACAAAAGGACATGCATATCAAAGTATTAACAATAAAAATAAATGTTGGTGAGGTTGAGTTTTGGAATATACAGAATACTATTAATAGTAAATATATAAAAGAAAACCACCGAGGAGTTGAAAATTTGCTAAAATCAATATCTGTGCTTTTAACAATCTCGAGTCTTTGAATCAAATATTTAGCTAATACAACATTATAGCTGAATGTAATAAAGAAGATTAAAGAATTCACAGCTGGTAAAATTATCATGAGAATATTAATCAAACGATCCAATTCTTGATTTTTCTCAATTCCGTACTTTGAAATGATTTCCTCAATTAATCTCTGTAAAAAAGACTGAAGTTGTTTTTGTTCTATATCGTTAAAAAACAATATATAAAAAATAGCTAAAATACTCAAAAAAATTAAATTCATAATTGAAACTAATTGAGAAGAATCAAGATCAATTTTTTTAGTCAAATAGACAGCTCCAAAAAATAAAATTGTAATTAAAGATACAACCAAATGAAATACAATTAACTGTTGATGAAAAATGCTTTCTAAAAAAATATTGGTTACAATCAATATGAGCAATGAAAGTATGCAAGAAAATAAAAAATCTTTGTATTGAATAATTAATCCAACAAATAGAAAAGGTAATAGGTTGAAAACTGAATATATTTGAGGTGAAATTTTAATGAACAACAGTTCTAATATTAAAATTAGTAATGTTGAATATAGTAAGATTATAGGTCTTTGATTTCCACTAATAAGAGGCTTCATTAACCGGAGACATATGGAAGTAATGCCAAATATCTTGCTCTTTTTATTGCAGCTGACAATTGTTTTTGTTTTTTTGTAGATACTTGAGTAACTCTACTTGGTAAAATTTTACCTTTTTCGGTCACATATCTTCTTAATAAACTCAAATTTTTATAGTCAACTTTTGGAGCATCTTTTCCAGACAAAGGACAAGACTTTGAAAAAACCATTCTTGAGGATGTGTTATCAAAAACTTTATTTCTCATTGTTCCACCTTATTTTCTTTTTTTTCACTTAGCAATGATAATTCTTTTTCAACACTTTTAATTTTAATTGTCATAAAACGTAGGAAACCTAGATCCTGTTTAACTTTGATATTTAACTCTTCAAATACTTTCGTATCACATTCACAATTAATCATGAAATAATACCCTTTTGAATTTTTCTTTATTTTATAGGCAAGGTCTCTAAGGCCCCAAGATTCTTTTTTTAATACTTTGCCACCAGCTTTCTTTATTGGTTCCAGAGATTCTTCAAATTTATCTTCAGCGGACTTTTGGGAAAGCTGACCGCTAAATATGAATACATTTTCATATATCATTTTATACTCCTTATGGATAAACTTTTCTTAAGCTCAGCCATTTAAATTTTTATTTAAATAGCAAGGTTAAATCTTTGTGTATATAACATTATTATGATTTTTTAATCAACCAAAAAAATGTTAAATAAAATTATAGTAGTTTTTCCAGGTCAAGGCTCACAAATTGTTGGAATGGGCAAAGGGTTATTTGAAGAACATCATATTGCAAGGCATGTTTTTGAGGAAGTGGATAATAGCTTAAATTTCAAACTATCAAAAATTATATTTGAAGGTTCTGATGAAGAACTTACTTATACGCCGAATGCCCAACCAGCTCTAATGGCTGTTAGCATGGCTTTAGTTAGAGTAATTGAGCATGAGACAAAAAAAAGAATTTTTGAATTTTCTGATATTATTTTAGGACATTCACTGGGTGAATATTCTGCTCTTTGTAGTCTAAATACAATTGATATAAAAGATGCAGCAATTCTTTTGCGAAGAAGAGGAGAAGCTATGCAAAGTTCTGTTAATAATATTAATACAAAAATGTCTGCGGTTATTGGTTTAGATATTTCTAAAGTTGAAAAAGTTATTGAAGAAAACAAACTTGATGTAAACGAAGTCTGTGAGATAGCTAATGACAATTGTCCCGGTCAAGTCATTTTATCAGGAACAGAAAACGGTGTGAAATTTATTTCTAATATTTTAAAAAAACACGGTGCGAGGAGTATTGTTGACCTCAAAGTAAGTGCACCTTTTCATTGTAGCTTAATGAAAAGTGCATCTAAGATTATGAAACAAAGTTTAAGCTCTGTGAAATTTAATAAATTAAATTCAAAGTTTATAAGTAATGTAACTGCAAATTTTGAAGATAATACTGAAACAATCAAAGAATTGTTAATAAAACAGGTTTTTTGTAGAGTGAGGTGGAGGGAAAGTATTATAAAATCAACAAGTAATATAAACTCTTTAATTGAAATAGGCGCTGGAAAAATTTTAACAGGAATGAACAAAAGAATTAATAAGAGTTTTAATTTATTTAATATCTCAAATTTAGAGGAAATTGAAATATTTTTAGAAAAATATAAGGATATTTTATGAAAAAAATATTAATTACAGGTGCTACTGGAGGAATTGGTAAAGCTATTTGTAAGTTGCTAAGTGAAAATTATGAAATTTTTGTTCTCGGCAGAAATGAATCTAGGATAAAAAAACTTTGTAAAGAATACAGTTTTATTAAAGACCATTTTATATGTGATTTAGGTAAAGAAAATCAGATCAATGATTTGGTTATTGAAATTTCAAAGAAAGAAATTGATTTTGATATTTTAATCAATAATGCAGGAATTACAAATGATGCATTATTCTTAAGAATGGATTTTGAGAAATGGAAGAGTGTGATTGATACTAATCTAAATTCAAGTTTCCTTTTAGCAAATATATTATCTAAAAGCATGATCAAAAAAAAATGGGGAAGAATAGTTAATATAACTTCAGTTGTTGGCCATACTGGAAATTATGGCCAGGCAAATTATAGTGCTTCGAAAGCCGGCATTGTGGGAATGTCAAAATCAATAGCTATTGAGTTGGCAAAAAGAAATATAACTGTAAACTGTATTTCACCCGGTTTTATTGATACATCAATGACATCAGTTTTATCAGATCAACAGCGTGAATCGTTAATTGGTAAAATCCCAATGGCAAGAATTGGTACACCTATGGATGTAGCTTATTGTGTGGAATTCTTAGTCTCAGAAAAATCAAAATATATAACAGGTCAAACACTTCATGTAAATGGAGGTTTGGCAATGTTATAATATATTTGATTTAAAAAAAAAAACATTTATTAATATATGAATGAAAACTTTAATTATAAGGAAGGTTTATGAGTGATACAGCAGATAGAGTTAAAAAAATAGTAGTTGAGCATCTTGGAGTTGAAAAAGAAAAAGTAGTGGATGCCGCGAGTTTTGTTGATGATCTAGGTGCAGATAGCTTAGATACCGTCGAGCTAGTAATGGCTTTCGAAGAAGAATTTAACATTGAAATCCCTGATGACTTGGCAGAAAAAATCACTACAATCAAAGAAGCAATTGAGCATATAGAAAATTCCCAAAACTAGTATGAAAAGAGTGGTAGTTACAGGAATAGGTATGTGTACACCACTTGGTTTTGGTTACAACCACTGCTGGAAAAATCTAATTTCGTCAAAATCCGGGATAAGAAAACTCTCTGGCTTTGATACAGATGATCTCAAATCTCAGATTGGAGGACAACTACCTTTAGAGGGAGAAAGCTCTCTTTTTCCTGAAAATGTAATAGAGAAAAAAGATAAAAAAAAAATTGAACCTTTTATAGAGTATGCACTTATTGCTTCAAAAGAAGCAATTTTAGATTCTGGTTGGAAGCCAAACAATGATTATGAGTCAATTAGAACCGGAGTAATGGTTGGTTCAGGTATTGGTGGACTTGATGGCATAAGAAAAAGCGCTGAGAATCTAAAAAATAGCCCGAGAAAAATCTCCCCATTTTTTATACCTTCCTGTTTAATTAATTTGGCAAGTGGCCATATATCTATAAAATATAATTTTAAAGGACCTAATCACTCTGTTGTGACAGCTTGCGCATCAGGAGCACATGCAATTGGAGACTCATTTAGAATGATATCACAAGGAGATGCAGATGTTATGATTTCGGGTGGCACTGAGTCAGCATGTACGAGATTTGGCATTGCAGGTTTTTGTGCAATGAGAGCATTATCAACTAATTTTAATGATAACCCTGAAAAAGCATCAAGACCATGGGACAAAGACAGAGATGGATTTGTTATGTCTGAGGGATCAGGAATTATTGTATTAGAAGAACTAGAGCATGCTAAGAAAAGGTCGGCGAAAATCTACGCAGAAATAATAGGTTATGGTTTATCAGGTGATGCTTTTCACCCAACTGCCCCTTCATCAGATGGTGATGGTGGTTTCAGAGCTATGAAAATGGCATTGAAAAATTCTAATATAGATACGCTTGATATTGATTACATAAATGCTCACGGTACCTCAACACCAATTGGTGATCAAATTGAGTTTAATTCTGTCAAAAAACTTTTTTCAAATAATACTGAGAAACTTTTAATGTCTTCAACAAAATCCTCAATTGGACATCTTTTGGGAGCATCAGGGGCTGTAGAGGCAATATTCTCAATATTATCATTGAGAGACGGTATTGCTCCACCAACACTAAATCTAGATGAACTATCAGATGATTGTCACGGAATAAATCTAGTACCCAATGAGAGTATTAAGAGAGAAATTAATCATGTATTATCAAATTCATTTGGTTTTGGAGGAACTAACGTTTCATTAATCTTCAAAAAAACTTAAGAAAGTGACAAAAAACGGGATTTTTTTTTTAATTATTTTTTTAAATATTATCTTCACTCTTTTCTTTCAAAAAAAAAACATTAATGAAATTAAAGTTATAATAAAACCAGGAATGCAACTAAATCAAATATCTAATATCCTGAAAGAGAACGGATTGATAGAAAATGAATTTATTTTTAAGTTATGGGTAAAAATAAATAATTCAGAAAGAAAGCTAAAATTTGGAGAATATTTATTTAACAAAGAAACATCTTATAGCTTAACCTTGAAAAAACTTAAAGATGGGAAATCTTTGAGTAGAAAAATAACTATAGTTGAAGGAACCACTAAAAATCAACTTCTTGAGATTTTAAATAATTTAAACTCTAATAGAATTTTAAAGTACGAAGATATCCCAAACCAAATAATTGCGGATACATATTTTTATCAAGTTTTAGATGATACTGAAGATATTTTGAAAAGTATTACCAAAAAAAGTAAGCAAACTTCTGAGAAAATTTGGGAAGAAAGAGATAAAACTATACCATTAAAGAATATTAATGAACTATTTATACTTGCATCAATTGTCGAAAAAGAAACTTTTCTAGAGAAAGAAAAACCAATAATTTCAGGAGTATTTTATAATAGATTTAAAAAAGACATGAGACTTCAATCAGATCCAACAGTAGTTTATGCACTAACTTTGGGAAAAAAGAAAATGGAAAGAAAGCTATTGAGAAAAGATCTTAAGATTAAATCTAAATTTAATACTTATATGAACAAAGGACTTCCGCCTGAACCAATATGTATTCCAGGACTCGATTCCCTAAGAGGTACATCTAATCCAGACAAGAGTAATTATTTATATTTTGTATCAAAAAATAAAAAAGACGAGGGACATCTTTTTTCTGAAGAATACAAAGAGCATCTTGAAAATATTAAGTCTGTAAAAAAAAATAAATCTAAAAATGAATAAAAAGAAGGAATTACGAAAAGGTTTAATGTTAGTTCTTTCATCACCTTCAGGTGCAGGGAAAACATCTATATGTAAAAAAGTTATCAGTTTAGATAAGGAAATTTCTATGTCTGTTTCATATACAACTAGACCAAAGAGAAAAAGTGAGAAAGAAGGTATGGATTATTTTTTTATTTCGAGAAGCAAATTTGAAAATCTTAAAAATAATAACTTCTTTATTGAATATGCAAATGTTTTTGACCACTGGTACGGGACACCGAAAACTTTTATTGAAGGTAATTTAAAAAATGGTGAGGATGTTATTTTTGATATTGATTGGCAAGGTGCGCAGAAGTTATCTGATTTTTCTAAAAACGATGTAGTTTCTATATTTATTTTACCTCCAAGCAATAAAGTCCTTTTGGAAAGGCTCAGAAAAAGAGCTGAGGATAGTGATGAAATTGTTGAAAAAAGAATGAGTAAAGCAAAAGCAGAAATGAGTCATTGGATAGAATATGATTATGTTTTGATTAATAAAGATCTAGAAACTTGTTCTTTTGAAGTTTTAAATATATTAAATGTAGAGAGAAAAAAAAGAAATAGACAAAGGTTTATATTCGATTTTATTGCAAAACTATTAGATTAAATAGTTTGAAAGCTTTACATAATCTGAAGGTTTTATATCTTGAGGCCTTAAGTTGGGGTTAACGCCGCAGTTTAAAATTTTTTTTTCTGCATCAAAATACAAAATTTTTAAATTATTTTTTAAAGTTTTTCTTCTTTGTTTGAATGAAACTTTTAGGATTTTGTCTAAATTTTCATAAACAAAATATTTTGATTCTTTAGGTTGAATTAGTATTACAGAAGATTGAACTTTTGGTTTCGGATAAAAATTCTTTGCATCGACATCAAATTTTTTTTTTACAAGAGCATGAAGCTGTATCAAAACAGACAATCGACCATAAGCTGATGAAGAGACATCTGCAGATAGTCTATCCGCAACTTCTTTTTGAACCATTAGCACCATAGAATCGATAATATCAAAGTATCTAATTAATTTAATAATTAAAGTACTGGCTATATTATATGGAAGGTTTGCTATTATTGAGATTTTTTTACAATTAAATTTTCTAAAATCAATCTTAAGTACGTCATCTGTTATTATAAAGAATTTTCCTGGGTGTTTTTCTTTTATTTTAATTAAATATGGTGTTAAATTTTTATCTTTTTCAATTACAAAAAGTTTCTTTGGATTTTCATCTAAAATAAGCTTTGTTAAAGCTCCTTGGCCAGGACCAACCTCAACCACAAGTTTATTTTTAATTTGATTAATAGAGATTATTTTTTTAAGTATTTCCTCATTTTTTAAAAAATGTTGCCCTAAGCTTTTTTTAAAGTAAAACTTCATTCCAAGGAGTTTTTTTTGAGGAAATTAAATGTCGCTAATAAACTATCTATATTTGCTATATTGCTATTTGCTATATCAAAGGCTGGCCCGTGATCGGGCGAAACTCTAAGAAAAGGTAGCCCCCCCGTTATATTTACTGAATTATTATAATCTAAGGTTTTAACAGGAATTAATCCTTGATCATGGTAAAAGCATAAAATTCCATCAAATAATTCTCTTTTTGATTTATGAAAACAAGAATCACTGCTTAACGGTCCTGTAATTTTTATTTTTAATTTTTTACATTCTTCCAGTACGGGTTTCAAAATATTTATTTCTTCCTTTCCTATAAGTCCTCCTTCACCCGCATGAGGATTTATACTGGTAATTCCAATTCCAGGAGATTTTTTTTTCCATAGTTTTGATAAGGAATTTCTAAATGACAAAATCTTTTCAAGTATTTTTTTTTTATTTAATGTCTTGTGAATCTCTCTGAGAGGAATATGAGTGGTTATTAATCCAACAATTAAATCTTTTCCATTATCTAATGGTTTTGTTGTAGTCAAAATCATTATTTCCGAATGTTTAGTTTGAGTTCTTTTTGTTGTTAGATACGATAAGTATTCTGTTTGCCCGTTAAAATTAAATTTAGCTTCTTTTAAAGTTTTTTTGCAGACTGGCAGGGTTATCATCCCTGATGCTTTATTATTATATACCAGTTCAAAAGCTTGATTGATAGATTCAATTACAAACTTGCTGTTTTTTTTATTTGGTTTGCCTAATGTCAAATTTATATTAGCCTTTAAATCTATTACTGGTATTGATTGAGGATAAATTTTAGAAACATCTTGACCGGGCATGATTAAATGAAAGTTTGCTTTTAAATTAAAATAATCATTGATTTGTTCTAACTTCTCATAGTCATCTATTAAAATAAATGGAGGTATTTTAAAAACTTTTCTTTTCAACCAAACTTTGATTATTATTTCTGATGCAATGCCTGAGGGCTCACCCATAGTTACTATAATTGGTTTTTTTGATTTCATTTATTAAAAAATTTTATATTTGTACTTTTTCTTATGTTAGATAGATATGTATTAGTTAACTGATTGAATTTTTTGGAAAAAGCTCTTCTTTCAATTGATTCTCTCGAGATACCATTTGATTCTGACTTCTTTTTTTCGCACACAAAAAGTAAATTGTATTCGCCATCCAATTCAAATATTTCTGTAAAACTATTTTCAGATGTAACTTCTATTCTATTCAAAAAAAAATCAGATAGATCTTTTGCTATCATATCCTGAATTTTTAAAAACTTAATTTCATTATTGATTTCATTTTCATCAATATTATTACACCCCAAACTCATTTTAGAGAGATTTTGAATTGGTTCCTGATTTAGTGAAGAAAACTTTAAAAATGTAAATTTTACTCCTTCATTTCCAAATTTTCTTTTTTTATTTAATTTTATTATTTTAAATCCATTGTTCAGTTTTATATTTGTTTTAACTTCCCCTAAATCCATTTTAATAAGAATATCTTTAGTTTGTGTATCAATACTATCCTCTAAAACCCAACCATTTTTTAATTTATTCCCTTGCGGATTAATATCACTAAATTTTTGAGCTAGTAATTCGAATGCTGTTCCAGAATCAAGTAAAGACAAAACTGTATTCATCTTTTTTTTTGACGTTTCCCAATTATTGGGATTGTCATTGAGAAAAATAATTTCTGAATAGTCGTATTCAATTTTACCGATTTTATTTTTATAACTATTAATTATCACATCGATATCAGCAGAATTAATTGTGATCTTGGATGCAAACATTTGTTGAGATAATTTTTTCCACAAAAGTTCATTTCTCAATTGTTCTATTACAACTTCTGAATCAATGGTCTCATTTTCTAGGAATAATTTAAATTGCTCAAATTCCTCAATGGGAAAATTATAAATTACCGAAGCAAGTTCAATGACTTCATCATTCTCTGCGGTTAAATCTGCTTTGATAGCTTCAATTTTCTTAAGTTTTTCAATTATTAGGAGCTCCAAGACTCTTTCTCTAACAGAGTCCCTGTTTTTTATATTATCTTCAAGCTTAAGTGACTTGAGTACAAGTTTTATTCTTTCAGATAGGTCGTAAGTGGTTATTGCTTCAGAGTCAACAGATGCAATAATACCCTCAAACTTTTCCTCTGCCATACTTTCTTTAAAAATAAAGAAGATTGTAAGAGTCAAATATATTAAAAAATTATTAAATATCATTTTCCATAATTTCTTTAAGTGAAAAAAGAAATAGAAAACTGTTAGAGGTTGGGTTCTCCGGGTTGTGGGTATATTGTCTAGACCAATTAAACGACACACCAAGACATTCATCTTCATATTTGATTTTTGCGTTAATACCATGAAATTTAATTTTATTTTTTTTATCAAATGTAGAGGATGTAGTAAAGCTCCAGAATTCTGAAAACTTTTGTTCAAGCGAAACATTAAATTGGTTTTTTGAGTCAATCAAACTTTTTCCGTTATTATCCAATACAGCAGGGGCATTAATATTTCTAATACTTAAAAATGTATCTTTAACATTAAACATCAATGTTGAATATGCATTTTTAATAGAAAAATCATCTTTATTAACTGAAAAATATGATTTTAAAGTCATAAGATTGCTGGGGGATATTTCAATATTTGCAAGAATATCTGAAAACTTATCATTTATACCGGAATTTTTTGGTAAATATTTATGATTATTAAATTGATAACTTTGCGCAATTCCAATTTTGCTAAATTTCTTTGACAGAATAGATTGCTTTAAGAATGATAAACCATAGTCAAAACGTTTTATGTTATCTGACCTGTCATTTCCCGATAATCTATTTCTATTAAAAAGATCAAAGTAATCTAAGTAAAAGTTATTAATGTTACTTTCATCAGGTATTTCTCTTTCAAAAGCATTCGCCGTCGTGTAAAGGTACATTAATTGGGGTTTTATTATTGTCTTATAATTTTTTGTCCGCTTTATGTATGGTTTTATCAACTCAACAGTTATTTGAGGATAAAAGTTTGATTTAAATTCACTAAAATCAAATTTCCCAGTTTTTGGATTTTCATATTTTTCAATATGATACAAACCACCATTTAAGTATGCGCCAAGATTGATCAAAGTTCCATCACTAAGCGTTGCTGGAAATAGTATATTTTGATTTATAAAAAATTTTTTTGTTTCATTTCCTTCGGTTCTTTTTAAATTAATTATTTCTGCACGAGTTTCGAAATTTAATAGATTCATTCTTTTTTCGGAATTAAGATCAACTCTTAACCTAGGTAGAATCTTCGGAACTGCTTTACGATTAATATCTTGTCTAAGGTCTTGAAATAAATATGACTCAAGGCTATAAAAATTTGCATGTCTATGACTCTTTAATTTAAGATAGGAGGTCAGAGTATCTTTGTAACCGTAATTGTATGTATTAAGATAATGTCTATCTGCAGTTCTATGGATTTGATAGTTAAAATATGAAGTATCATTCAAATCAAAGCTCCCAGTTGATTTGATATGACCTCTTTTTTTAGCCTCTTTAATTCCGGTATTTTTTTTTTTATTTTCAATAGTTCCACTAAACTCGGATATTATTTCTCCATTCAAAAAATTTTTTCTGTGCTCTAAAAATAGAACAGGATTTTTTTTTTGAGAGAATTTTGGTTTAATTGTAATATCATGATGATCATTTATTGGAACATAATAAGGTAAATCCGTTGCTAATCCAAAATAATGATTCTGAATAAAACTTGGTGATATAAAACCTGCTTTTCTTTTTACAAGAGGAGATGCATGTGAAAAGTAGGGCAGGTATAATATACTTTTTCCTTTGAAATCAAGATATGTATTATAGTATTTTACATCAAAAGATTTTTTATCATGAATTATTTTTTTTGCTCTTAATTGCACTAAAGGCTTGTCATATTTATTTTTTTTTTTATTGAAACAGATTTCACAAGCCGTGAAGACTCCGTTTTCAAGTCTTTCCCAATAATTGCTTCTTCTTTCAACTCTTTTTGCTGCTAATCTCAGGTAGTTTTTTTTATTATTAAATGGTTTCGTGGGTAAATAAAGATAGTTATTTTCAATAATTGCATTTTTAAGCTCTTGATCAGCAACTATTTTTTCAGCTTTTAATATTGAACCATCTGAATTAAAAATTGTTACATCTTCTCTTGCTGATAAAACGTTTGAAGTATTATTTAAAAAAACTTTCTGAGCATTTAACTTAAACTCTTTGTCAATTATCTTAACATCACCCGTTGCATAAATTCTTGTATTGTCCTTATCGTATGTGAATTGTTCTGCAGTTATTTCTAGTTCTTCATTAGAAGAAGCAAAATTATTAAATAAAAAAAGAATAATTAAGTATTTAACCATCTTCAATATGTATAAGTGTGCTCACAAGAAATAAATTAAAAATTATAGGAGGTGACCATACTGCAAAAAAAACATTAAGATTTCCAGTTTGTCCAAGTGTCTTGATAAGGTCTGAGAAAAAATGAAATACTACTCCTATAATTATTCCAAAGATTATTTTTATAATATTTTTTTTCACTCTTTCCTTCTTTATTGATAAAATACAACCTAGAAGAACCATTGCTGTTAAAATCAAAGGATATGAATGTAAATAGTTCTTGTAAATCACGTGTTTTCTTACTGAAAATCCCGAGTTTTCTAAATTTTTAATATATGTTTCTAACTCCCAAAAACTAATTGTCTCAGGGGGTCTGAAATTTTTTTCAATCTTGTTTACGTCGAGATTAATATCAAGATTTAATTCCTTGAATTCTTTTGGAGGTTTATTCAATTCTAATTTATAACCATCTACTAATTTCCATAATCTATCATTTATCATGTCAACATTTTCGATATCAATTCTCTCAAGAAATTTATTATTAAGATCAAATTTAAAGATTTTAACTTCTTTAAGTTTTTTTTCTTGAGATGAATAATGCTTTGCATTGATTACATATTCAAAGGCGTCGTTTTTTTCTCTTAACCATAAACCAGTTTGGGATATAGAGTATAGACCGGCATTACCTTTAAAATAAATACTTTCATAGTTTTTAAATTTTATATTCATAAGTGCAAAAATTGGGTTGAATAATAATATAAAAATTGAACTTATTAGCATTACGTTTATCAGTGCAGGAAAAATTAATGACCAAATTGAAAAGCCTGAGGCTCTTAATACGCTTAATTCATTGTTCTTATTAAGTTTCATATAAGTGTTCATTGAGCTTAATAGGAATACAGTGGGCAATATAATCGGAAAGAGAGATGGTATATGAAGAATTGACATTTGAAATAAAATATTAAATTCAATACTTTTACTTGAACTTCTTCGTATTAATTCAATCAAGTCAATTGATATAAATAGGAGGCATGAGAAAGTTAAAATTATTAAAAATGAAAATAGATTTTCTTTTATAAGATATCTTAAAATAATTTTATTTTTAAGCATTATATTCTTTTTGACCTATTAATAAAGAAAACTAATGTAATTAAACAAAATGTTAATGGAAAAAAATTGAAAGCTTGGTAATCATTGTATTTTATAGATACATTTGATGATAAAATTGATATTATTTGTAATAGAATAATTGTTCCAAATACTGAAATTGTTCTAGAGAAATTTTCTTTTCGTTGAAAGCTAAAAGACAGTAATAAAAAAACAATAACTAAAGAAAATCCAATGATGTTTAATGGCATCGCATACCTTAATGTTAATTCTGCCTTAAACGCTTGAAGATTGTTTAAATCGTCTCCAGATTGAAAATTTGGATTATTTAACTCGTAAATCGACCTTTCGGATGGAGACTTCCATCTATTAACTAAACTCGTGTTATCATTTTGATTTATATCTAAAAGATATTGTTCAAAATATAAAACCGATAATTTCTTGTCCTCAGATTGAAAATGTTGAGATCCATCCTGAAGAAGTATCTTTGTTGATTCTGGGGTTGAAACTAGTTTACCTTTCTTTGCTATTAGTGTTGACGTTCTTTTTTCATCTCTTGTATCGTGAATAAATACATTATGAAGGCCATCTTTTTTTCTTTCTTTTACAAAAATGGTAAAATCTTTTCCAAAACTATTGAAAGTACCTTCTTGAAGAAGAGATGATGAATAGTCATTTTTTAGAGTATACAACAATATTTTAAAGTTTTCATTAGATTTTGGTGATTGATGTAATGTAAAAAAGAAACTCATACAACTCATAAGTAATGAGAAAATTATTGTTGGTTTGATGATATCAAATAAAGAGAAACTCGATGATTGCAATACAATTAATTCTTTGTCAGTCTGCATCCTTGAAAAAACAAAAAAAATAGACAGACTAACAATAACTGGCAGTAAAACTGGGATTATTTGAGGTAATGATAGAATAATTAATTTTGCAAAAATATAAAAAGGTAGACCTCTACCAACCATAAATTCAATTAATTGTACACTTTTGGCAAGACAGAAGAGGGAAATAATCAATACTAAAATTAGAATAGAATTATTAAATAGTTGTCTTAGAATATATTTATCAACTAAATTCATTGAATAATGGGAAAAAAAACAATATACATTATTTATTACAAATTTTATCAACAAATAATACAATAAATGAAAATAACTTTTGAAAAAAAAAAAACAGATAAAGATCACTTAGTCATTGTCTATAAGAACGCACTAAATTTCAGCAAATCCTTACCACTTAATGCTGAGCAAAAACAAATTGTTAAAAATGCTACCTCAGCCACTGTTAAAAAAAAGGAATTTATTGAAACAATCCATTATAGCTCTCAAAATAAAATAAAATCATTAACTTTAGCTAAATTAGATTTCCAAAACTCAAAATTCGAAAAGTGGGAGTTTGAGGCGTTTGGTGGAAAGTTGCTGACTTATATAGAAAAAAATAAGATTAACAATATTGCTCTGATTTTTGAAGATGACGAATACGATGTTTATGAAACTGAATTGATCATTAATGGTTTGAATCTAAAATCCTATAAATTTGAAAAATACAAAACAAATATTAGTAAAAACAGTCATTTAAAATCTGTTAAGATTATTGATAATTCAAAAAGCTTTAACAATTTACTTAAACAAAAAATAACATCAGGAAATAGATCAAAGGGTGTCTTTTTAACTAGAGACTTAGTTTCAGAACCAGCAAATGTTTTGTATCCATCAAAATTTGTTGATTTTTGTAATGTGATGAAAAAATCAGGAGTTTCTATAGAAGTTTTGGATGAGAATAAAATGAAATCGTTGAAAATGAATGCGTTATTAGGAGTTTCGCAAGGCTCGGTCAGACCTGCTAGAACTATGATTATGAGATGGAATGGGAGCTCAAATAAAAAAAAACAACCAATAGCGTTTATCGGAAAAGGTGTGACATTTGATACCGGAGGTATTTCAATAAAACCGTCTGGTGGCATGGAAGATATGAAGTGGGATATGGGAGGTGCAGGAGTCGTTGCAGGCCTTATGTATACACTAGCGCTTCGAAAGGCTAAAACAAATGTAATTGGAGCCGTTGGGCTGGTAGAAAATATGCCTGATGGAAATGCTCAAAGACCAGGTGATATTGTAAAGTCAATGTCAGGTCAAACAATTGAAGTGTTGAATACAGACGCAGAGGGCAGGTTAGTCCTTGCAGATGTTCTATGGTATGTAAAGGAAAGATTTAAACCTAAACTAATGATTGATTTAGCAACACTTACAGGAGCTATAATAGTTGCTCTTGGCGATAGATATGCAGGTATGTTTACAAACAGTGATGAAATTGCTGAAAAATTATACAATTCATCTAAGGAAACGCAAGAACTAGTTTGGCGACTTCCACTTGATAATGAATTTGACAAACTATTAAACTGCCAAGTTGCCGATATGAAAAATATTACAGGGACACGAGGTGCAGGTAGCATAACAGCGGCCCAATTTATTAAAAGATTTATTGGTCAAGTGGATTGGGCACATTTAGATATCGCTGGTGTGACATGGTCCAAGAAGGGAACACATTTTTCAAGACCTGGTGGTACTGGATTTGGTGTTAGACTTTTAGATAATTTTGTGAAGAGGAATTATGGCTAATGAAAATAAGATCACACTAAACTTTTACACAATTACGTCAAATTTTAACGATATTCTAATAAAACTATGCAACAAAATAATCCATTTGGATGAGAGTTTCTATATAAATTTTGATAAATCTGATTATAAAAATGAGGCTGATAAGTTTTTATGGACAAGAGAAAAAAATAATTTTTTACCTCATAAGGTTTATGGAGAAGAAATTTCTTCAATAGATAAGATCATTTTATTTGATGGTTGTTATAATAAATTAAATCGTTTGGAGAGGTTCAAGTCTTTAATTGTATCTCCAGGCGTAAAAATAAAGAAGTTCGATGTTTTTAAAAAGTTTTTGATTTTTTCTTACTCAAAAAATAACTTATTCAACACAAATATTCGAAACCAACTAGATAGGAATTATTTCAAAATTAACTGGTATGATGAATATAGCTCTTTTAAATGGAAACAACTTTAAACCTGGAGGAAGATTATGGATTTAACCTTATCAATTATTAAGCCTGACGCAGTAAAAAGGAATCTTACTGGAAGTATAAATGAATTAATTCAAAAAAATAAAATAAAAATAGTAGCACAAAAAATGTTGAAGTTATCAATAGAAGACGCTCAAAATTTTTATAATGTACATCGCGATAGAGCCTTTTTTGAAGACTTATGTAACTACATGATATCCGGTCCAATTTTAGTTCAAGTATTAGAAGCAAAAGGGGTTGTTTCAAAGTATAGAGAATTAATGGGAGCTACAAACCCTGAAAATGCAGAAGATAACACTATAAGAAAACTTTATGGGGTATCTGTTGAAGAAAACTCTGTTCATGGATCTGACAGCAAGGATAATGCATTAATTGAGATAGATTTCTTTTTTTCAAAAAGAGAGATATTTAAATTCTAATAAATTAAAAAAAACCATAGGAGCGCTAAGAGAATAATAACAAATACAGAAGTAATAATAGAAGCTTTCATGAATTTTGCAAAAAATTCTTCGTGTTCTTTTCCGTCAAATTTGCTCATTTTTTTTCTCCAAATATTTTAATGCTTTTATATACAATTTATGTTCTTTCATCAATATTTTTTTTTTAAGGGTATGTGGGTTATCAAAAGTTTGGATTCTAACTATTTCTTGATCAATAATTTTTCCTGAGTCAATATTCTTGTCAACAAAATGAACTGTGCATCCAGAGTATTTAACACCTTTTTCTATAGCTCTCTGATGAGTATTTAAACCTCTAAAAGCTGGTAAAAGTGAAGGATGAATATTTATTATTCTATTGCTCCAATCTTTGATAAAGTGCTTGCTAAGAACTTTCATATAGCCCGCCAAACACACTAGATTAACGTTTCTATCTATAAGATATTGAGATAATGTGGTTTCATAATCTTGTATATTATTGAAATTTGTTTGTTCAATAATTTTGGTGTCAATTCCATTATTTTCTGCCTTTTTTAAACCCACAGCATTAGAATTATTTGAAACTACGGTGACTACTCGGGATTTAATAACATGTTCTTTCGATGCATTAATTATATTTAGCATATTACTACCATTACCGGATATTAGAATGCCTAAGTTATATGCCATTCTCCAAAATTCCTTATTTGAACATTTGATGATTGATGTGTATTATTTTTAACATTACCAAGTAACGAAAATTTCACTTTGTTTCTTTTAAAGTAATTCATTACTTTTTTTTGATTTTTTTCTCTAATCACTATTATCATACCAATTCCACAATTAAAGGTTTTTAGCATCTCTAAAGCCGGTATTTTTGCTAAATTTTTCAACCAATTAAACCTATTTGGGATTTTGAAATTACTTGCATCAACAACCCCAAGTAAATTTTCAGGAATAGCTCTTGATAAATTTTCTAGAATTCCTCCTCCAGTAATATGTGCCATAGAAATAATTAAATCTTTTTTTATTAAAGGTAACAAATCATTTACGTATATTTTAGTTGGAATGAGTAATTCATCTCCAATGAATTGCTTTTTTGAGCTGAAAGGAACTCTCGATTTGGTATTTAATCCATTTATTTCTAATACTTTCCTGATTAATGAAAAACCATTTGAATGGAAACCACTGGATTCAATTCCAATTAAAACATCACTTTTTTTAACATTACTAATATTAAGTAATTGCTTTCTTTCTACAACTCCTATTGCAAAACCTGCTAAGTCAAATTCACCATTTTTATAAATCCCTGGCATTTCTGCAGTTTCACCACCAATCAAAGAACAACCGGAATTTCTACACCCAATATTTATACTTTTAATTATTTTAAGAAAGTCGATATTTGAAATTTTTGACGAAGAAAAATAGTCAAGAAAAAATAATGGTTCACCTCCATTAGCTAAGAGATCGTTGACACACATGGCAACTAGATCTATTCCAAGATAATCAAGTTTTTTAAACTTGATTGCTAGGAGAAGCTTAGTGCCTACTCCATCGGTGCTACTTAAAAGAATAGGATCTTTATATTTAAGTTTTTTTAAATCAAATAATGAGCAAAAACCACCTGAATTTTTGATAATTTCATTTCTAAAGTTTCCTTGAGTAATTTTCTCTAATTTTTTAACAAGATTTGATGCGTTCTTTGTATCGACACCCGATGATTTGTAGTTAATACTAATTGGCAACTCCTAAAATTACTTTAATTATTTCTAAAAAAAAAATTAATGCTATAAAATTCTTAAATAAAGGTAAATTAAATTTAAATATATAATATTGAAAAACACTATCTTAAAATTTTTATTAATTTATTTCTGCTGGTTACAAACTGTAGTTGCAGATGTTTCAATTTATACAGTCAAGGATAATCAAGTTTTTCTTCAAAACGATGGAAATGTTTTAGAACTAAGAGAAAAGGCAAAAAATTTGGCTTTTGATAAGGCTTTTAGAATACTAACAAAAAAAATTTTAGAACCTTCTGAACTCAGAAAATTACAAACCTTAGAAGAAATTAAGATTTCAAGTTTAATTAAGGACTTTAAAATTATAGAAGAAAAAATCACAGATATTAATTATCAATCAAATATTTTAGTTAATTTTAATTCTGACCAAATTCTAAAGTTTTTTGAAAGTAATAGAATTAAAAGTAAAGTTTTAGTTTCAGAAGAATATTTAGTTTTACCTGTTTTCAAAAAATTTAATACCTTTTATCTATGGGAGAACGATAATATTTGGTACGACTCCCTTCAAGATGAATATGACGAATTAGGATTGTTAAAACTTTTCTTTCCAAAAAAAAATCATATTAATAAGTTACAATTTTCAGCTAAACAAGCATTGAACGAAGAAAGATTATCACTAGAAAATTTTTTAATCTTAAACAAAAAAAAAAAAGCCATTATTATTTTTCTTAAAGAAAAATATGATTTAAATACCAATAAAGTTGAGTCAATAGTCTCTGCAAAATTATTTGCTAATGAGAGGTTTGAAATCATAAAACTATTTGAAGAAGAAAAGTATACAGAAAAAAGTGAGCTATCTAATACAAAATTAATTTCTAAAATAATAATAAATGAACTTCAAGAATGGTGGAAAAATAAAATTGATTCACCGGACTTTGAATCATTAGAGGAGTATGAATTTTTTTTAAAGTTAGAAACTTACGATCTAAAAAAAAATATTTTGATAGAAAAGCGAATAAATAAAATTCTAGGCAAGAAAGGTTTCACATTGTACCAGTTTAATAGTAAAGAAATTATATATAAAGTAGAAACAAAATATAATATTGATCAGCTTAACCTTGCGCTTGAAATTGATAATTTAAAATTAGAACAATCTAATGAGAAAGATAACTTATTTGAACTAAGACCTTATTAATGAAACAAGATATATTAAAATTTAATTTTAAATTTAAAAGTAAAGAGTTTTTTGTTACAGAGAAAAATATATTTGCATATGATTTTATAAATAAATGGCCAAACTGGGAACAACAATTTGTATATATTTACGGTCCAATAAAATGTGGTAAAACTTCAATTGCAAAACTATGGAAAGAAAAATGCAATGCTATTTATGTTTCAATTGAGAATTTTGACAAACTTTTACCAAAAGATTTAGATATTGATTATATAAAAAATAACAATTGGATTCTTGATGATGTGGACAAATTAATAAATAATGAAAATGATTATATCAGTACGAAAATTCTTAATTTGATCAATATTATGAAAGACAATGCGAATGCTTGTTTGTTGATGACGGCTACAAATGCTCCAAAATATATTGGATGTGACCTAGAAGATTTAACATCAAGACTATCGTCATCTATAGTTCTTGAAATAAGTAATCCAGATCAAGAATTGATTTATAAGATAATTGATAAATATTTAAATGATAGAAACATTTATTTATCGAAAAGAAATTTAAAATATATTTCAGATCGAGTGGAAAGATCATATGAATCAGCATTGAAAATAGCTCAAAAAATTGATTTACATTCATTGGAAACAAAATCAAAAATCTCGATGTACTTTTTAAGGTCTTTATTTGATAATTAATATTTATTTAAAAATATTAAGTTTTTTAAATATTTTTTCTTGGACCTTTTTATTTATATTTAATCTACTTATTAATTTTATTTCTTTATCGGAAACGACTCTTTTAACGGGTATATTTTTATTCATTGCTAACTTCTCTCTTAAGGCGCAATATTTTTTTAGACTTTTGAGCTCTAAATCATTGCATGGCTTAAACCTTAATTTTTCCCATGCTCTTTTGGATCTTTCTGAATAAATTTTGATATCAGTTATTTTTTTATGATAATTTTTTATTTTTCTGAGACTTTGCGAATCAGCACCTTTTTGAATTTTTTTAAATAATGGAATTAAATATCTAACATCATTAATAGCATAACTAATTTTATTTTTATTAAGTGGCCTTTTTCTCCAATCAATGAACTGGTTGTTCTTATCAAGTTGTATATTTAATAAATCTTTGCATGCATTCGCATAACTTATTGAATGATTATAACCTAGTGCGATTAGATAGATTTGAGTATCTATAATTGGTCTTGGAATTTTTTTATAAATATTAAAAAAAATTTCAATATCTTGTCTTGCAGCATGAAAAATTTTTTTTATTTTGGTATTAAAAAGTAGTTTCTTCAGAAAACTATAATCAATATTTTGAGTTATTGGATCTAAATATATTGAAGTGGAAGAGTTGGATAATTGTATCAAACATAACTTTGGATAATAAGAGTCAACTCTGTAAAACTCTGTATCAATACCAATTAATTTATCTTTTTGACATTTTTCGTAGAATTGTTTTAATTGATCATTATTTATTTGTAACACTCGTTGAGTATTATCATTAAAAAGATTTATCTTCAATTAATATGAACAAATTTAGATCACATAATTGCGGTGAATTGTCATTAAAGGACAATGATAAAATTGTACATTTGTCTGGATGGATTAATAAAAAAAGAGATCATGGCGGCTTATTGTTTATTGATTTGAGAGATCATTATGGTATGACACAATGTGTCTTTGACTCAAATATTAATAACTTTGATACTATTGAATCTTTGAAGTTAGAGAGCGTATTAAAAATTTCTGGTAAAGTCGTTAGAAGAAGTGAAGATACAGTAAATACGAATCTACCAACAGGTGAGATTGAAATAGTAGTTGAAGATTTTTCAATATTGAATAAGTCAGAACAAATTCCGTTTCAGATTGCAGTTGATGATGATTCTCCGGAAGAACAAAGACTAAAATATAGATATCTTGATCTTAGACGTGAAAAGATTCATAAAAATATTATTCTTAGATCAAAGGTTATAAACAGAATTAGAGAAAAAATGTTGTCTAAAGGGTTTTTAGAAATTCAGACTCCAATATTGACTGCTTCTTCGCCCGAAGGTGCAAGAGACTTTTTAGTCCCAAGTAGACTCAATAAAGGTAAATTTTATGCCTTACCCCAAGCCCCACAAATTTTTAAACAATTATTAATGGTTTCGAATTTTGATAAGTATTTTCAAATTGCACCTTGCTTCCGAGATGAAGATGCAAGAGCAGACAGATCTCCTGGAGAGTTTTATCAGTTAGACTTTGAAATGGCATTTGCCGAACAAGACGATATTTTTAATGAAATTGAACCGGTAATCTTCGAAATTTTTGATGAGTTTTCTAACAAGAAAATTTCAGGTTATCCTTTTAAAAGAATTAAATATAAAGATTCAATTGAACACTATGGTACAGACAAACCAGACCTTAGAAATCCACTTTTAATCAGAGATTTAACTGAATGTTTTATTGATTCAAATTTTAAGATATTTGAAGAAAATGTTAAAAAAGGAATGGTTGTCAAAGGAATTAAAGCACCAGCCTCAGGAAATCAACCTAGAGCATGGTTTGATAAATTAAATAATTGGGCAAGAGCAAACGGACAAAAAGGTTTGGGCTACATTATTCTTTTAGATAATGAATACAAAGGTCCTATTGCAAATAATGTTAAAAAAGAAAACTTGGAAAAGATTGTGGAAAAGGTTGGACTTAAGAATGGTGATTCAGTATTTTTTATATCTGATAAAGTGAATGAAGCAAATAAATTTGCATCTATGGTAAGGAATGAGTTGTGTTTGAAGCTTAATTTATTAGACCAAGATTCATTTAATTTTTGCTGGATTGTTGATTATCCTATGTTTGAAATTAATCAAACAACAAAGAAAGTAGATTTCAGTCATAATCCTTTTTCAATGCCGCAAGGAGGTATGGATTCGTTAAATAAAAAAGATCCTTTAGATGTTTTAGCATGGCAGTTTGACATTGTATGTAATGGTGTTGAACTTTCATCAGGTGCAATAAGAAATCATAAGCCAGAAATAATGATCAAAGCATTTGAAATTGCTGGTTACAGCCTTGATGATTTAAAGAAACAATTTGGCTTTTTATTTAATGCCTTTAAATTTGGGGCACCACCTCATGGAGGTTCGGCACCAGGAATTGATAGAATGCTTATGCTTTTATCTGGAGAAGAAAACCTCAGAGAAGTTGTTGCTTTTCCAATGAATCAGCAGGCGGAAGATCTTATGCTCAAATCACCGACAGAGATATCTGAAAAACATTTAAAGGAGCTAGGCTTGATTTTAAAAAAAGAGTAAAAAATTATTTAATTTTTTGCTCTTTAAAAATTACGTGTTTTCTTACTTTTGGGTCGTATTTCTTGAGTTCTAGCTTTTCAGTCATAGATTTGGGATTCTTAAATTTTACATAAAAGTATCCAGTATTTGCTGTACTAACCATCTTAACCTGTATACTGTTCGATTTAGCCATGTTTTTGTTATATAAAATTTTAAATTACTGTCAAGTTTTACGTGACTTATCACCTAAAAAGATCTGTATGCCAATAAACGCTCCTTTAATCCTTGGCAACAACCACAATGAAGCAATGATTGTTAGTATTGGCCAAACAATCATCTGGAGTAAAAGTATTGGGCTGAAGTATTTTTCGATTAACAGTATAATTGGAATCAACAAATGACCAATAATAAAAATTGTAATATACGCTGGTCCGTCATCTGATTTATATGATGATAATTTGATTCCACAGTTACTGCATTTATTATAAGTTTTTATATATTTAATAAAAATAGGGGATAAACCGCATTGCGGGCATTTTTTTTTAAATCCTCGCTTAATTAGTTCAAATTTTTTCATTTAATTATTTTAACCCTCTCACCTAAAATCCTACCAGATTTTACATCATTCCTTTTAATTTTAAAAGAAACCATCTGTCCAATTCTAAATTTATTATCCTGATTTGAAAATTTTAAATTTTTAAAGTTCTTATTATTTCTTACGAGACACGAAAAAGGAAGATCAACAGCTCTAATAAAAATTCCAAAAGATTCAACACCATCAACGATACCAATAAAGTATTTCTTTTTAATATTCTTAATAAACAAGCTGCAAGCTCTTTCAAGAATTTTTCTCTCGATGCTATCTGACTTTTTTTCTTGTAATATTAAGTGATCATGAAGAGATGACTGAATAGAATTCTTTTTTCCTTCAAAAAAAAAGTCTAAAAGATCCCTATGCACATTTAAATCTGAGTATCTTCTAATCGGTGAGGTAAAGTGTGTATAGTAATCTAAACCAAGTCCAAAGTGTCCATAGTTCTTATTGCTGTAATAAGCTTTAGATTGAGTTCTTAATAATGCTTCATTTAAAAAAAAGTTATTTTTTTTTATAAATTTCAATGTATTGTTAAAATCTTTTTGATTTTTAAATTCTTCTTCATTGTAAATGTTGTTTTCTTTTAATAGTTTCTTTAACTCTTTTATTTTTTCATTATTTGGTCTTTCGTGGTTTCTGTAAATCGAGTTTAACTTATTATTTTTTAGAAATTTGGCAACGTTCTCATTGGCAAGAACCATAAACTCTTCAATTAATCTGTAGGATTCTAATCTTTTTTTTTTTTTTAAAAAAAAGTTTTCATTTATTTTTCCTACTATCTCAAATTCGTCTGTTATAAAATTTATTTTGTTTCTTCTTTCAGACAATCTCTTTAAAATTTCATAACTTTGAAATAGATTGCTAATAATAAAATAAAATTTATTTGCCTTAATTTTAGATGAATAAATCTCATCAACTTTGTTATATGTTAGTCTTGCAATTGAGATTATCTTTGCTCTATGAATATCAAAGCTAGTTATCTTAAAGTTTTTAATTTTCACTTCTATGACTATGCAAGCTCTTTCTTTGTTTGGTATTAAAGAACAAATATCATTTGAAATTTCTTTTGGAAACATTGGAATAACTCTGTCAGGGAAATAAAAAGAATTACCTCTTTTTTTTGCTTCTAAATCAAGTGGATCATTTTTTTTTACGTAAAAACTGACATCAGATATTGCAACCATTATCTTGGTTTCTCCATTCTTTGTTTCAGACCAAACAGCATCATCAAAATCTTTGCTATCTTCTCCATCTATTGTTACAAATGGGATTTTTGTAAAATCTTTATGGTCTGTGATTTTTTGTTTTTTTAATTTATTAATATATATATCGAAAGATTTTGGAAATCCTTGTCTGATCGTATTTGATTTGATTTCATTTTCGATGATATCACTAAGTTTAATATCAATCTTTATTTTTTTCTTTTTCATGTTTAGAAAGTTTTTATATCAAATTTTAATTGATAAGTGGCTTGAAACGTTATTTTTTTTTAGCACTATCATTTTTTTGATCAATTATTTCTAATGCTTTTTCCAAAGACAATTTTTCAACATTCATGTCTTTTGGTATTGAGTAATTTTTTTTATTATAGGATAGATAGTCTGACCTTCCTTTAATACCTTTTTTTTGGACTACATCTTTCTTAGTTTCGGGGTGAACTCCAACAATAATTTCTTTTTTTTCATCAAGATTCTTTTGAATTAATTCTATTGCCCTATTAATTCCAATTTCTGTCACATCATCCTCTTTCAAAGAAACAAATCTTTTATCATGTTTTAGATATGGACCATACGGTCCAATAGACGCTATTATTTCCGCTTTGGTTTCTGGGAAAATTCCAATTAATCTTGGTAACGTGATAAATTTTAGTGATTTCTCCAAATCAACTTCTTCATTGCTAATATTTTTTGGAATACTAACTCTCTTAGGTTTTTCATTTTCATTTGTCATCTCTAGATAGCGGCCATATCTTCCAATCTTTAAAAATATCTCTTTCCCAGTTGAGGGGTGCATGCCAATTTTTTTCCCATCCCCAGTAAGGTCGGAGTTATCACTATCATCACCTATTGCAGAACTGTACTTACAACCATTAGAATCTTTAGAATAATTAGTACAACCTAGAAATGGCCCTGTGGATGCAAACTTTATTGTAAGATTACCATTTTCACATTTAGGACAATTCTTTTTTTTTAAAATTTCGGGACTTAATTCATTTATCTTATCTATTACTTCCGTAATACTTTTGTCTTGGACTTCATTAACCGTTGAGTTTAAAAGTTTTAAAAAGTCTTGCAGAGTATGTTTCCAATTTTTCTTTGACTCTGTTATTAGGTCAAGCTGTTCCTCTAAATTAGCAGTGAATTGATAGTCAACGAATTTTAGAAAAAATCCATCAAGAAACTTTGATAAAACCTTGCCCCTAGATGATGGAATAAGGGATTTATTTTTTATAGTTACATATGAATTACTTTCAAGTTTGCTAAAAATTGAGACGTAAGTTGATGGTCTCCCAATTCCAAGCTCCTCTAATTTTTTTATTAATCCCGCCTCAGAAAATCTATTTGGAGGTTTTGTAAAGTGTTGCTTAATATCAACTTTGACGATTTTTAAACTATCTCCTTTTTTTAGATTTGGGAGAGATTGTTGATCATCATTTTTATCTGAGAAGTTATATATTTTTTTAAAACCATCAAAGATTTGTATACTTCCTATTGATTTTAGAGAAAAATCACCACCTTTGAATAAATATGTTGTTTCTAGATTCTGACTTTGAGCCATTTGGGACGCTATAGTTCTTTTCCAAATTAGATCATAGAGTTTGAATTGATCTATATCTAAATTATTTTGTACATCTTTGGGCATTCGATCGAGTTGAGTCGGAGTTACAGCTTCATGTCCTTGTTGAACAAATTTAGATTTTTCCTTATAAACTATCTCATCCTTAGATAAATAATTTTCTCCAATTTCTTTATTTATAATATTTCTTAGATTTTTAATTTCATTTTGCTTCATTTTATTAGAATCAGATCTATGATAGGTTATTAAAGCGCCTAAATCTGATATTCCATCTTTAAGTTGTTGAGCTATTGAGTTAGTGTATTTCGGACTAAAACCTAATTTTGATGATGCATCTTGAAGCAACAAAGAATTTGAAAAAGGAGAGTAGGGACTTCTTTTCTTATCCTTTTTAATTACATTTTCGACTAAAAAGTTATTTTGTAGCAATTTATTTTTAAAATCAGTTGCTTGATCTTTATTTTTAATAGAAAGCTTTTCAATTCTTTTTTCCAATTTAGAGTGCAAATTCGCAATCAATTTTTTTCCATTTTTATCTTGGAGTTCAATAGTAACCTCCCAAAATTCCTCTGGAATAAAAAGGTCAATTTCTTTCTCTCTTGCACATAGGATTTTTAGAGTAGGCGATTGAACTCTTCCAGCTGATTTTCCAAAGATTGTCCTTCTAGTCGTTATGGGTGAGATTTTGTATCCAAAGAATTTATCTAGGAATCTTCTAGTGATTGCAGCATCAACAAGATTTTGATTGATATCTCTAGGGTTTTTTATTGCATCTAAAATATCAGCTTTTCTTACTGCAGAGAATTCGATTCTTTTGAAAGTTCTATTTTTAATTAACTTCTTTTCCCTGCAAAGTTCAACAACATGCCAGGCAATAAGTTCACCCTCTCTATCCGGGTCAAGTGCTAAAAAAACTTCATCTGCTTTTTTTATACCACTTATTAATGGATTAGCTTTTTTCTTGTCTATAACCCATTCTTTAACAGTAAAATTTTCATCCTCATCAATTCCAATACCTTTCTGTGGAAGATCTCTGAAGTGTCCAATACTTGAAACAACATCGAAACTATTATCAAGGTAACCTTTTATGGTCTTTGCTTTTGCAGGAGATTCAACAATAAGAAGTTTCATAATTATGACGTTTTCTATATTTATAAACTAGAAATGTCAAAAAAAATTTTATTTTTTTAATTTTATTTTTGATTCTTCTCCTTTAATTAATCTTTCAATATTAGAAAAATGTTTAAAAAAAATCATAGAAACCATTATTGACATAACTGTTATTAAAGGGTCATTTTTCAAAAAAATTATAATCAAAACGCTCGAAGATGCAATTAGAGCTGACAGAGATGAGTATTTACTCATTAGAGCTACAACTAACCATATAAATAAAAAAGTTAACCCGTAAATAACATTATATCCTAATAAGCAGCCTATTATCACAGCTATTCCTTTGCCTCCTTTGAACTTTATCCATATTGGGAAAAGATGACCTACAAAAATAGAGAGAATCATTAATTCAAATGACAATGCATGACCTTTGAAAAAAATTAAAGGCATATATCCTTTTAAAATATCACAAATTAGAGTTAAAAAACCAAGTTTCCAGCCACTTTCTCTAGCTATATTTGTTGCTCCAATATTTTTTGAACCAACAAGCCTTGGATCATTTTTATTTAAGAAAAGTGAAATTAATAGCCCAAATGGAATTGATCCAATAAAGTAACATATTATTAGAATCAAAACATTTTCAAAATTTATATACAAGTCTGCCTCTTACGAATGTCATTAGATTTTTCCCTTCAATTAAAATACTATCAAATGGAGAATTTTTTGATTTACTGTGAAAATTTTCTGGTTTTATTTTCCATGGTTTCTCTAAATCAAATACAATCAAATCAGCATCAGAGTTAAGGGTTAGTTTTCCAGTGCTTAGACCTAAAATTTCAGAGGGATTTTTTGTTATCAAAGATATTGCTTTCACTAAATCAAGACTTTCATTTTTTACAAGATTTAAAGTCATTGGCAATAACGTTTCTAATCCTACTCCACCAAATTCAGCTTGGTTGAAAGGAAGTCTTTTTGCATCTTGGTCCTGCGGACTGTGATCCGAAACAATTGCATCAATAGTACCATCTAAGATCCCCTTAATTATCTGATTTCTATCTTCTTCAGTTCTTAGAGGTGGTGAAAGTTTAGAAAATGTTCTGTAATTTTCAAGAGACAACTCGTTTAGTAGAAAATATGGAGGGGCTGTGTCGCAAGTAATCGAAAGTCCTTCATTTTTTGCATTTCTGATTATTTCCACTGATTCCTTTGTAGAAACATGACTTACATGATATCTACATTTTGTATCCCTAACTAACCACAAGTCTCTTTGTATAATCATTGCCTCAGAATAACTTGGTATTCCAGTTAAACCCATTCTAGTTGAAACCTCCCCCTCATTTACCATTCCACCATCACTGAGTTCTGGCTCTTCTGCATGTTGAATAATTAAGCCATTAAATGATTTTACATAATTAAGAGCCCTTTTCATGACTCTTGCATTAGCAACACTTTTATTTCCGTCTGTAAATCCAAGAGCCCCAGATTCATTCATCAATTGTAATTCACAAATTTCTCTGCCCTCTGCCCCCCTGGTAATACACCCAGTACAAAAAACTTTACTCAATGCAACTTTCCTTGCTTTTCTTTGGATACTTTGAATTATAGCAGGCTGATCAATCACAGGAGTTGTGTTCGGCATACAAATCATTGAGGTAATTCCTCCGCTGGCGGCAGATTTACATGCACTTTTCACTGTTTCTTTATGTTCAAAACCTGGTTCGCCAATATTTACTCTCATATCAACAATTCCTGGCGATATAAATAATTTTTCGCAATTTATTATTTCAAATTCTTTTTCATTTACAGATATATTTGATTCTACGGCTTTTATTATTTTATTTTGGATTAGAATATCTTTCTTTTGTATTTCTTTTTTACAAGGATCAATAACTGACCCACCTTTTAGTAAATAATCAATAGATAATTTACGATTGTTGAAAGGATCTTTTAGGTTCATCTTCATATTCATTTTTTACAAGAGCTCTTAAGCATGCCATTCTGACAGCAACTCCCATTTGTACTTGCTCAAAAATTGCCGATCTGTCTAAATCGTCTGCTAACTCAGAATCTATTTCAACTCCCCGGTTCATTGGCCCTGGATGAAGTACTAGAGCATCAGGTTGTGCATATTTTAATTTCTCATTATCCAAACCATAAAATCTAAAATATTCTCGAACTGATGGAACAAAAGAACCGGACATTCTTTCAAGTTGCAGTCTAAGCATTATAATAATATCAACATTTTTTAAACCATCTTTCATATTATAGAAAACTTTTACCCCAAGAGATTCAATCTCTTTTGGCATTAACGTTGCTGGGCCAATTACTCTTACTTCTGCGCCCAATGTATTTAACAGATGAATATTTGATCTTGCAACTCTACTGTGCATTATATCTCCACATATAGCTACTATTAGACCTGAAATTGTTTTTTTTCTTCTTAAAATTGTAAGAGAATCGAGAAGTGCTTGTGTGGGGTGTTCATGTGGTCCGTCTCCTGCATTAATAACACCACAATTAACTTTTTCGGAGAGGAGTTTAACTGCCCCAGCATCATTATGCCTCACGACAATTATATCGGGTTGCATTGCATTGAGAGTCATAGCGGTATCAATAAGTGTTTCTCCCTTTTTTATTGAACTAGTGCCTACAGAAATATTTAACATATCAGCACCTAGTTTTTTTCCTGCTAATTCGAACGATGTTCTTGTTCTTGTTGAGTTTTCAAAAAATAAGTTTATACAAGTTTTATTTTTTAATTCATCAAGCTTATTGTTAGTTTCTTCAAGATATGCGGCATACTTCTTTGATAAATTTATTAGAAAATTGATTGAATCCGGGAGAAGGCCCTCAATTCCCAGCAGATGCCTGTGAGGATAACTTTTAAGATCTTTTTCCTCTTTCATTAAAATTGCATATTATAGCTTATATTTAATTGTTCAATACACTTATTAAATAATCTTCTTTTTCTTTAATATAGCTAGTTCTTCTTTCGAGAGTTTTAAAAATTTTTTCAATATTTTTTCAGTATCTTCACCAAGAAGAGGTGGAGTTTTTCTATATTTTATTTGTGATTTAGAAAAATTCATTGGACTTCCAATTAAATTAATTTTTTTATTTTTAGATTTAGAATGTTTCATTGGAACAATCATTTTTCTTGATTTAACCTGTTGATCGTCAAAAACCTGTTTTATATTATTAATTGGACCGCAAGGTACATTTACATTTGTTAAACCCTTTACCCATTCACTGATTGTTTTTGTTTTCATCACTTTTCCAATTATTTTGTTGAGTTTATCTCTATTCTTAACTCTTAATGAATTGGTTTTGAACTTTGAATCATTATTAATATTAGAAATTTTAGCAAAATTACAAAAATCTTTGAATTGCCTATCATTAGCTATTGCTATAACCATAAGCCCATTTTTAGCTTTAACAGTTTGATATGGAACAATTGAGGGGTGGTCATTGCCAATACGTTCAGGAATTTGCCCTGATAACAGATAGCCTTGTGCAACATAGCTCAACCAAGAAACTTGAGAATCCATTAGTGAAATATCAATATGCTGTCCATTACCAGTTATTTCTTTAAACCTCAATGCTGATAAGATTGCAATACTAGAATATAAACCAGTAATAATATCAGAAACTCCAACACCAATTTTTGTAGGATCACCTTTTTTTTTACCTGTAATACTCATAATACCCCCCATTGCTTGGACTAAATAGTCATACCCTCCTCTTTTAGAGTAGGGACCATTTTGTCCAAACCCAGTTATTGAACAATAAATTATTTTTGGGTTAATTTTTTTTATGCTATTATAGTCAAGACCGTATTGCTTTAAATTATCAGCTCTAAAGTTTTCAACCAATATATCGCATTTTTTTATTAGTTTTTTGGTTAATTCCTGTCCTTCTTTTTTTGTTAGATCAATCTCAACGGAACTTTTGTTTCTGTTGACACTAAGAAAATACGCACTTTCCATTGGTTTTTTTAAATGGCTATCAAGATACGGTGGGCCTAAGTTCCTTGAGTCGTCGCCAGTAATTGGTCTTTCAACTTTTATAATATTTGCTCCTAAGTCTCCCAAAATTTGGGTGGCTGTTGGTCCTGCTAAAACTCTTGTGAGATCAAGTATATTTATACCTTCAAGTGGTTGTTTAATTTTTTTATTCATCAGCTTTCAAACTATTGTTAATAAAATCTTCTAAAATTACTTTAGCCGCAAATTTATCGATAAATAATTTTTGTTTTTTCTTATTTTTAAAAAGTTCCATCGTGGACTGCTCTGCCTCAATACTTGTGAAATCTTCATCCCAAAAGAAAAATGGAACATTAATATTAATATTCCTTAAATGTAAATCTAAATTTTTTGTGATATCAATAATGAATTGGCTCATTTTATTTAATTTTTTTTCTTCACCCCTCGGGATACCAACTAGAATACCCCCAATATTAAAATCATTAATAATATTAATTATTTTTTTATTAAATTCTTTATTCCTATGTATTGTTTCTTTTGGCATACTAATCTTATGACCCTCATCAGAGATTGCCACGCCAACCTTTTTCTTGCCGCAATCTAAGCAAATAATTTTTTTTTTATTAGTTTTTTTTTTAAACTCTTTTATATTATGAACAAACATACCTGATGTTATTTATAAATTAATCTAGTTTTTTATTTATGTCTATTGATAATTCAACAGTAAAAAAAGTAGCAACCTTAGCAAGAATCGAAATAAGGAAAGATGAGGAATCTAAACTAATAGAAGAACTCAATAACATCTTAGTTTGGGTTGATGAGTTGAAAAAGGTTGATACGGAAGATGTTGAACCAATGTTATCAGTTTTTAATGAATCAATGAATATGAGAGAAGATAAATCAGAATCAAATTATAATAATGATCAGATTCTTAAAAACGCACCAAATAGTAATTCAGGTTTTTTTGTTGTTCCAAAGGTAATTGAATAATGAATTTTGAAAAGCTAACAATTTCTTCTGCTTTAAGAGGCTTAATTAAGAGAGACTTTTCATCATTAGAGTTAACTGAATTTTTCATCAGAAAGATTGAGGATTTCAAAAAACTTAATTGTTTTATAACAACAACTTTTGATATAGCCATCGATATGGCAAAGAATTCAGATAAAAAAATTAAAGAAAATAACTTTCGTTCATTAGAAGGTATTCCAATAGGGATGAAGGATCTTTTCTGTACGGAAGGCATAAGAACAACAGCCGGTTCCAAAATTTTAGAAAATTTTGTTCCTTTTTATGAGTCAACAGTATCAAAAAACTTATGGAACTCAGGTGCAATAATGTTAGGTAAAACAAATATGGATGAGTTTGCTATGGGTTCTGCAAATACTACAAGTTTTTTTGGGAATGTTTTAAACCCGCTAAAATCCAAATCAGATGAAGAAAACTTCCTTGTTCCTGGTGGTTCTTCCGGTGGATCAGCTTCAGCTGTTTCATCCGGTCTTTGCTTGGGAGCTACTGGTTCGGATACTGGCGGTTCCATCAGACAACCAGCTTCTTTTTGTGGATTGGTTGGTCTAAAACCAACTTATGGAAGATGTTCGAGGTTTGGAATGATTGCATTTGCATCTTCTTTAGATCAGGCAGGTCCAATTACACAAACTGTTGAGGATTCTGCTTTGATGCTTCAATCTATGACAAGCTTTGATAAAAAAGATTCAACAAGTTCTAGAAAGGATATTCCAAATTTTTCTGATTACAAAAATTTTAAAGTTAAAGGAATGAAGATTGGAATACCTAAGGAGTACATTATCGATGGCTTAAACTCCGAAATAAAAAAAGTTTGGGATGATGGAATCAATTGGTTCAAAAATGAGGGGGCTAACATTGTAGAAATATCACTACCTCATACAAAAGCAGCTCTTCCAACCTATTATATTATTGCACCTGCTGAAGCATCCGCAAATCTTGCTAGATATGATGGGGTTAGGTATGGATTTAGACATGAATCAGAAGATCTTGAGGATTTATATAAAAAAACACGTGGCTCAGGTTTTGGTAAAGAAGTTAAAAGAAGGTTAATGATTGGAACTTATGTTTTATCAGCAGGATATTATGATGCTTATTATTTAAAAGCCTTAAAAGTAAGAAAACTTATTTCTAAAGACTTTCATGAATCATTCCAAAAATGTGATCTTATTTTAACTCCCACAACACCGAATGTAGCTTTTAAAATAGGAGAAAAACAAACAGACCCAATTGAAATGTATTTGAACGACGTTCTAACTGTTCCAGCTAGTTTAGCTGGTTTGCCGGCAATTTCTGTATCTTCAGGTTTCAACAAAGACAAACTTCCAATAGGGCTTCAGGCAATTGGAAAACCATTTGACGAAATTTCGGTTTTAGCAGCCGGAAATTTAATTGAAAGATCAAGAGGTTTTTGATGGAATACTTAATTAAGGGAAACAAATACAACTGGGAAGTTGTTTTAGGGTTGGAAGTACACGCTCAAATTAGCTCTAGATCTAAATTATTTTCTGTTGCTTCAACAGATTGGGGTGCAGAACCTAATTCACAGGTTGATTTAGTTGATTGTGGAATGCCAGGAGCACTTCCTGTTATTAATGAGTATTGTGTAGATCAAGCAATATTAACGGGTTTAAGTTTAAATGCAGAAATAAATAAGATGTCAATTTTTGACAGAAAAAACTATTTTTATCCAGATCTTCCACAAGGATACCAAATTTCTCAGTTTGAATTCCCAATAGTTGGAAATGGTTATATAAACATAGAACTTGAAGGAAAAGAAAAAAGGATAGGCATTACACGTTTGCATCTTGAACAGGACGCAGGTAAAAGTCTTCATGATCAAGATGTTAAAAATTCATTTATCGATTTAAATAGATCGGGGTGTGCTTTAATGGAAATTGTATCTGAACCTGATTTAAATAGTCCATTGGAAGCGGCTGAATATGTTAAAAAATTAAGATCGATTTTAAAGTATGTTGGTAGTTGCGATGGTAATATGGAAAAAGGTAATTTAAGAGCAGATGTAAACGTCTCAGTAAAACCTAAAGGCGAAAAATTGGGTACAAGATGTGAAATCAAGAATGTTAATTCAATAAAGTTTATACAACAAGCAATTGAGTATGAATCAAAAAGACAAGTCAAAATTCTTGAGAATGGAGGGAAGATAATTCAAGAGACCAGGTTATTTGATCCAAACAAATTTGAGACTAGATCGATGAGAAGCAAAGAAGAATCTCATGATTACAGGTATTTTCCTGACCCAGATTTACCACCATTAATAATTTCAGAAGAAAAAATCACCAATTTAAAAACAAAATTACCAGAATTGCCCGATGAAAAAAAGAATAGACTTATAAGTGAGTTTAAAATAAGTAGGTATGATGCAGAAGTAATAGTAAATGATAAAGAAACAGCAATATTCTTTGAGGAAGTTGTAGAAAATAGAGATGCTAAAATTGTTACAAGTTGGATAACTGGGGAGATGTTTTCTTACTTGAAGAAAGCTAATAAGGATTTAGTTAATTCTAGTATTACAACAAAAAAAATTGGATCTTTGATTGATCTAATTATTGATGGAACTATTTCTAACAGACAAGCTAAAGAGATTTTTGAAGAATATATTAATTCAGGAGATGAAATAAGATATTTTGTTGAGAAAAGGGGACTAATTCAGTTGTCTGATAAAGATGAAATAGATAAAATAATTAGTCAGGTCTTACAAGAAAACTCAAAAATGGTTGAGGATTACAAGAATGGTAAGGATAAATTGTTTGGATTCTTCATTGGACAGATTATGAAAGTTTCCAAAGGAAAAGCGAATCCAAAAATTGTTAATGAAATTCTATCAAAAAAACTTAAAAGATGAAACTTTGGAGAGGTGGCCGAGTGGCTGAAGGCGACGGTTTGCTAAACCGTTATAGATGGTAACATTTATCGTGGGTTCGAATCCCATCCTCTCCGCCAATATTTTTAACTATAAACGCGAATATTTATACTACAGGTTCCTATATTATTGTGACGTAATGTGTAAATTGTGGTAGAAATGTAGTATTTAAAGCGGCTTGTAAAGAAAAATAAATTAACCTAAAAATGTAAAAAATAATGCCAATTGTTGCTATAATTAATGAAATAATTGTAAGCTTCATCCCTTTTTTTCTGTCTTCAGTGTTCTCATTAACATCAGATAAGGCTTTAGAATGAATGGTTCTTCCAATTGAAAGAAAAAAAAGTGATGAACATGCAAAGATTAATAAATTATTAAAATATAGAATAAAACTTATGAGAATTATAAATGGAACTGTTTCACAAAAGTTAGCATGTGCTCTAACTGCTCTTTCCAGTTTTTTATTATTAAAACCTATTGAAACCTTGGTTTCTCTTCTAAGTTTTACAACGTTAAGAAATAATTTATAATAGTGAAGACTTAAATACAGAATTGTTAATAAATAAATAATCTCTAAAGTGGTTCTTAACATTGAAATTCTCGTCAAATAATACATATATCTATCATTTAAAAAACTTTAATTCAAAAAAAAATGGATAATGAATTTTCGGTACATTGGTTTAGGCAGGACTTAAGACTCTCCGACAACCCATCTTTAAACTATCTATCAACAAAACATAAAAATATTATTGGTATTTTTATTTTTGATGAAGTTAATTGCGACAGAAAATTAGGATCCGCAAGTAAAATATGGCTTCATCATTCACTCAAAAATCTCAATCAACAACTTAATCAAAATCTATTATTTTATAATGGTGATCCCAAAAAAGTTTTTGAAGAGTTGTTACAAAAATTTAAGGTATCAGAAGTTTCGTGGAATAGATGTTACGAGCCCTGGAGAGTTGAAAGAGATAAATTAATTAAGAATTTTCTTGCCAAAAAAGTAGAAGTTAAAACATTTAATTCATCTCTACTATGGGAACCATGGGAAGTGTTAAAATCTGATGGTACTCCATACAAAATCTTCACTCCATTTTATCAACGAGGTTGTTTAAATCAAAGACCTCCAAGAAAACCAATTTCAAAAAAACTATTTTTTCTAAATCATCAAATTAAGTCTTCAAAATTAGATGATCTTAATCTACTTAAGAATGAAAAATGGGAAAATAAGATTACTAACTATTGGGAGATAGGAGAATCTTACGCCAAAAAACAAATAAATAATTTTTTTGAAAAAGGTCTAGCTAATTATTCAGAGGGAAGAAACTTTCCAAACAAAGAAAATGTCTCGAAAATTTCGCCTTATTTACATTGGGGGGAAATATCAGTGAACACAATTTGGTATAAAATGGATGATTTAAAAAAAGATGTTGAAAAAAAAAATATTGAAATATTTAAGAGTGAACTAGGCTGGAGAGAATTCTTTTATAATTTAATGTTCCATTTCCCAAATATTCAAAATCAAAATTTACAAAAAAAATTTGATAAATTTCCATGGCAATCAAATGATAAATTTTTAACCTTGTGGAAAAAAGGTCTTACTGGTTATCCAATTGTTGATGCTGGTATGAGAGAATTATGGCAAACTGGATATATGCATAATCGAGTAAGAATGATCACGGGGTCTTTTCTTGTTAAAAATCTATTATTGCATTGGCACAACGGCGAAAAATGGTTCTGGGACTGTCTATTTGACGCTGATTACGCTAGTAATTCTGCAAGTTGGCAATGGGTTGCTGGAACAGGAACGGACGCTGCTCCATATTTCAGAATATTCAACCCTATAACTCAGGGTAAAAAGTTTGATCCAAATGGCGAGTATATAAAAAAATTTATACCAGAATTAAAAAACATTCCTCATAAATATTTACATTCCCCATGGGAATGTCCTCAAGAATTTCTTAATGATATAAACCTAAAATTTGGAAAAGATTATCCATTTCCTATCGTTGATATAAAATTATCAAGAGAAAAAGCTCTTGAAGCTTTTTCAAGTTTAAAAAATTAAAATTATGAAAAAAAAGATCTTTATTGTTTTAGGTAATCAACTCTTTAATCCAATTAATTTTGAAAAGTATAAAAAAGATCACGTTTTTTTTATGTGTGAAGATTTCCAACTATGTACGTATCAAAAACATCATAAACAGAAAATTTTACTCTTTCTTTCATCCATGCGTTCATTTGCAGATGAATTAAGATTTAAGGATTTTGATATTATATATAAATCTATAGAAAATAGTGATTTTGAAGATAAATATATTGATAAACTTCTAAAATTAATAAGAACAAATGCTATAAAAGAAGTTTCTCTTTTCCACATCGAGGATAAGTTTTTTGAAAAGCAATTACTTAAAGCATTAGATAAGATTAAATTAAATTATTTAGAATCGCCAATGTTTCTTAGCTCAAGAGATGACTTTAAAAGCTATTTAAAAAAAACAAAAAAACCTTTTATGGCTAACTTTTACAAAAACCAAAGAATCAAACATAATATTTTAATTGAACCAAATGGTAAACCAACCGGAGGTAAATGGAGCTTTGATATCGAGAATAGGAAAAAACTTCCTAAGGATATTGAACTTCCAAAAAAGTTTATATTTAATGAGACAGAACATACAAGTAAATTAAAAAAAATTATTTCTAAAGTTTTTTCAGATCATCCTGGTAGTGTTGATGATTTTTGGACATGTACAACTAGAGAAGAAGCAAACAAGTTTTTTAATCACTTCCTAAAACATAAAATTGAGAGGTTTGGCGACTTCGAAGATGCTGTTGATCAAAGAGATAATATATTATTTCACTCTGCACTTAGCCCTCAAATAAATTTAGGATTAATAACTCCAAAAGAGATTATTTTAAAACTAAAATCTAATACAAAAATTAAACTTAATTCATATGAGGGATATGTTAGGCAAATAATAGGATGGAGAGAATTTATTAGAGGAATATACCAGAATTTTGATGAAAAATTAGATAATAGTAATTTTTTTAACCATAATAGAAGAATGAAGAAAAATTGGTATGACGGAACTACAGGTCTTACTCCACTTGACTTCTCGATTAATAATGTATTGAAACATGGATGGACTCATCATATTGAAAGGTTAATGATCTTGTGTAATATTATGAATTTATGTGAAATAAAACCTCAGTTAACTTACAAATGGTTTATGGAAATGTTCATTGATTCCTCTGATTGGGTAATGTCTCCCAATGTTTATGGAATGGGTTTATTCAGTGATGGAGGGATTTTTGCAACAAAGCCTTATATCTGTGGCTCATCATACTTCATGAAAATGATGGACTTTAAGAAAGGTCCTTGGTGTGACATAATGGATGGACTTTACTGGAGATTTATAAAAAAAAATAAAGCATTTTTTATAAAAAACCCAAGGTTATCTATGATGGTTAAAATACTAGAGAAAATGAAAATAGAAAGAAAAGATAAAATATTTGCTGCTGCAGATGATTTTATAATAAGAAATACATATGAAAATTAAGGTTTTTTATAATAAATCATGCAATATATGCAAAACAGAGATTGATCATTATAAAGGTCTTGAGAATAAAGATATTTCATGGGTCGATATAGTAAATAATAAAAGTGCGCAAAAAATTACTTCAAAATCTTATCAAGAGCTAATTAGAAGACTTCACATAATAAAAGAAAATAAAGTTATTAGTGGGTCTAAAGCCTTTTTAGAGATATGGAAAAGGATACCTCGTTACAGGTTTCTTTATAATTTGTTTAAACTAAAATTCTTTTATGTTTTTTTATTTGTTTTTTATGAGATTGCTGCTTTTTTACTTTTTATAAAAAATAAAAAACTTCTGAAAAGAAATGAATAAAAGGAATCTTTCTTCAAAAATCTGCAAGGCTTGCAAAAAAAAATTTACATGGAGAAAAAAATGGAGAAAAGATTGGGAAAAAGTAAAATATTGTTCTAAAAAATGTGCAAGCCAACCTATTTAAGCTTGGTGTATCTGAGATAAGGCTTGATTTTTCTAAACTCTCCAAATAACTCCTTAGCTTCTTCATCTGAAACAGCAGGCACAATTATGACTTCTTCATCTTGCTTCCACTGTGCTGGCGTAGCAACTTTATTTTCAGTTGTGAGTTGAACAGAATCCAAAACTCTTATAATTTCGTCAAAGTTTCTGCCGGTTGTCATTGGATAGGTAAGCATCATTCTTATTTTTTTATTTGGATCAATTAAAAAAACTGATCTAACTGTTGCATTTGTTATAGCGGTTCTATTTCCATCATTTGATTCATCAGCTGGAAGCATATTGTAAATTTTTGCAATTTTTAAATCGGAATCAGCAATAAGAGGATAATTAACTTTTACTTTTTGAGTTTCTTCTATATCCTTTTTCCATTCTAGGTGATCTTTAACTGAGTCTGCACTCAAGCCTAAAGGCTTGCAGTTCCTAGATTCAAATTCCTTTTCAATTTTCGCCATATAACCAAGCTCGGTAGTACAAACTGGTGTGAAGTCTTTGGGATGAGAAAATAGTATTCCCCAAGATTTTCCAAGATAGTTATGAAAACTTATTTTTCCTTCAGTTGAATCTGCTGAAAAGTCAGGTGCTTGATCATTTATTCGTAACATTTAACTATTGTATTTAAAATTTAGAAAAAATAAATATAATTTGATTTAATTTTCTTAATAACAGAACTTTACTTAATTTTTTGATAATTGTAAATCGGGTGATGTTGCAAAAATTTGATAGATATCTTTTAAAAAAACTAGACCAGCCTTTTTTTATATTTAATAAGAAAAAATTAATAAAACAAATTAATTTATTTAAAAACCATTTTAATGGAAAAATTTTGTATGCAGTAAAAGCTAACCCTTCTCAGTTTATTATCAGTTTACTCGCAAAAAATGGACTAAATGCATTTGACACTGCATCTTTAAAAGAAGTTAAGTTGATAAAAGATATAGTTCCAAATGCAGAGATTTTCTTCATGAACCCAGTCAAATCTAGAAATGCTATTAAAGAAGCATATTTTAAATATGATGTAAAAAATTTTGCTTTGGACAGTTTTGATGAACTTCATAAAATTATTGAAGCTACAAATCGTTCAAAAAAAATTAATTTACATTTGAGAATTAAAATAAAGAATGACTCTTCTATAATTAATTTATCGAAAAAATTTGGAGTAGAAGAAAAAAATACATATACACTATTAAAATCCCTGAGAAAATATTCCTATAAAATTGGATTATGTTTTCATGTAGGGTCTCAATGCATGTGTCCAAAGTCTTTTAAAGTTGCAATGGATATTTCACGAAAAATAGTTGAAAAAAGTAATGTTGATATTAGTTTTTTAAATATTGGTGGAGGCTTTCCATCAAATTATCCGGGTTTAAAATCTTTACCACTCAAGGATTATTTTAGAGTAATAAATAAAAACTTTAAAAAAATTAATATAAATCCAAACAACGTCATACTTCTAGCAGAGCCTGGTAGATCTTTGGTATGTGAATCAATGTCAATGATAGTGAAGGTTGAGTTGCGTAAAAGAAATAAGTTGTACATAAACGATGGAATTTATGGTCACCTCAATAACGCAGGGCTTAAAAATTTTAATTATCCTGTAAAGCTTTTTAACAGAAAGGAAAAATTATCAAAACTAATGCCTTTCAGCCTTTTTGGGCCTACATGTGATTCATCTGATTTCATAAAGGGTCCTTTTTTTCTTCCTGATTCAATAAATGAAGGAGACTGGATTGAAATAAAACAAATGGGAGCATACACTACTTCAATGCAAACGGACTTTAATGGTTTTTCAAACAAGATCAAAGTATTTGACTTATAAAAGCTTAAATTATTAAGACTTATTTAATTTTATTTTGATTAAGTTAGATTAATAAGTAAACACCAGCAGATATTAATATTACACCTAATATTTTTTGCTTGGTAATACTTTCATTGAAAAATATCTTGCCAAAAAACAATGCACCAAATTGACCGGTGGCTCTTTTTATTGATTCCATAATAGGAACATAACTTAATGTGATAGAAAAAAACTGTAAAATTATAGCTGATGCACCAATACATATTGTAAAAAAAATTAGTATATAATTCTCTTTTTTTAAATTATTTAGATCTTTGAGTTCCTTTTTAGAAAAAAAGAACAGTATTCCGAAGATACAAATTGCTTGAACTAATCCATGAATATTTAAAGAACTATATTGTAAACATATTTTGTCTAAAACCGGCGTAAAACTCCAAAAAAAAGCAACCACTATCATCAACTTCGCACTCATATTATCTTTAATATTTACAATGCTTTCTAAAAACGAAATAAACTTAAATTTCTTAGAATATAAAATTAATATGCCAGTGATAATTATTAAAATTCCAATGTATTGAACTTTGCTTAATGCCTCTTCTAAAAAAAACCAGGAAAAAAGAGAACTAAACAAAGGAGAGAGTGAGAGCAGGGGAATTGTTAAACTTATTTCAGACTCTTTCAATGATTTAAGAAAAATTAATGCAGCAAAAACTCCTGTTAATACTGAAAAGAGTCCTGGAATAAAGTAAGACTTTAAATCAAAAAAAAAACTTTCTTTTACGCACCAAATAGAAAAAATTAATATCTGAATTAACATTAATAATATTAGTAATACTCTCGGATGAATATATTTTAGGCTTAATTTTCTTGTAAGGTCGAAACAAGCCCAAAAAATTCCGGAGATAAAACAGATGAGGATTGGTGTTGACAAAATTTATCCAAATATAATAATTATTTTATTTCTAACTTCCTGCTCGCACAGTATTGTATCAAACAGTAAAGTAGCAAAAATTGATCAAAAAGATAGATATCTAAATAATTATATTGAGAATCTAGAAGCCCAAAAACTAAATTTAGATATGTTCAATTAAATTAAAAAGTATATCAAAAAAGTGATTATCTATTTTCATTGGGTAGACGGCGGTTTGAAGATGAAAAAAAGTTATCTTAAATCAGAGGTGGCTGTATAGGTATTTAAATTTTTCGGCGCCAAAAGACCTATACCTATAAATTGGTGATGATTATTATTAGTCATGAAGAAGTTACGAACCTGTTATTCGTCTGAGAAAAAATATAGAAATAAATACATTAACTTAGAAGTAATTCAAAATTTTGAATCACGGTCAATCTATTTTTATAGATTAGAATCACATACCTGGAAGTTTCATTAAACTAGCACCAACAGAATCTAGTTCTTCAGACATTTGAATGAATTTTACATGCATTTCAAATTTTCTTTGTTGATCTATATTATTTATCATTTCTTCAACTGCATTAACGTTACTTTTTTCTAAGTAGCCAACAACAATTTTTGCTTGCTGATTTGGCTCAATATTTACGATTTCAGTCTGACCATTTTCATTTGGTTCGGATTCGATTCTTATATGTCCATCCAAGGTTTTTTTTAATTTTTCATTCTCATCAGGACTATGTGTAGCTATCAATCCAGCATTTTCAGGAAGAGCATCAGGTTCTGCTCCTAATGGAATTATAAAAATTTCTCCTTGAGGCGTAATTGAGATTTCGCGAAACGCAGGAAGCACCAAAGGCGTCAAACCTCCGTCAAGCATTTTATTTCCTGCTCCATCTAAAAGTTCACCATTTTCACTGGTTTGAAAATCACCCCTTCTAGACAATGAAGGTTCTCCTCCATTTTTTGGTTGAATCACGAAATAACCATTACCGTCAATTGCTACATCTAAAGGATTTTTTGTGAAATCCATAGTTCCTTGTTGAATTGAGAACCCACCAATATTCCTTGATGAAACAATTCTTGGCTCCACTCCGTTTTGTCTATTCAAATAAATAGAACCAAAATCAGTAACTATATCTTGTCTAAAACCAGGAGTATTTAAATTTGATAGATTATGGGAAGTTGCCGCTTGGTTTTCCATTAGCATCTTAAGACTATTGAGTGCAGTTTGAGCCATTCTATCCATATAAATATCTCCTAATAATTACATTCTAATATTAACGATTGCTTGTGTAGTTGCTGCTGTAGTTTCAATTGACTTAGCGTTTGCTTGAAAGTTTCTTTGAGCAGTAATCAAGTTAACAAGCTCTTCTGTAATATCAACATTTGATCTTTCTAATGAACCAGAGAGAACTGTTCCGAAACCTTCTGCGCCTGCCTCACCAACCGTTGCAGTTCCTGAAACAGCAGTTTCGACATATGTAGCATTACCGATTTGTTTTAAACCATTTTGGTTGTTAAAGTTTGCAAGAACGATTTTACCAAGAGGATTGTTTTGACCGTTTGTATAGTTTGCTCTTACTGTTCCAGATGCATCAACTTCCAATCCATCTAATCGTCCGGATGTAAAACCATCCTGATTAACTGTTGACACGAAGAATGGTTGAGCTAGCTGAGTTGACTTTGTAAAATCAATATCTAGATCAATACTAAAACCTGCCTCTTGCTTTTCATAATGAACACCTTGTTTTGGACTTACAATACGACCAGATTTATCGAATGTTAATTCTCCCTCATCAATATATAAAGGATAGTATCCATCTACCAAGTTTGCTGGGGGTGTTGTAACCTTATTACCGGATGCATCAACATAAAGAGCTAAACCTTCGCTGTTAGTTGCTTGTGTAAGATTATAAATTTGAGGAACTGATCCAACACCCAGGTCAACATTATCGAGTCCAAATTTTGATGCTCCCCTAACTTTAATTGTTGAATCTCTTCCAGTTGTTCCATTTGTAAATGTAAATTTGTTTTGAGAGGAATCATATTTTACTGTAATACCCCCACCAACTGTTCCTGCTGAATCCTCAATCTGATTGATCCTTGATTGAAGTGCTTCGGCTAGTGTTGTGCCTACATAAACCCCTTGAGGTATTTCAATAATTCCAGCCACTCCATTAACAGAAACGTTAAAAATATTTTCATTGTTTTGATTTGACAACCTAAATACTTGGGTTAGATCCTCAGTAGCTGAAGATCCTAGAGCTTGAGCTGGTTGAGCTGCCAAACCTTTAGCTGCCGTCTTTAAAGCATTTGTCTTTGTTTTACCAACACCGAGTAAGTTATTATCTCCGGAGAAAAAGTCAGTGGAGTCAGTAACTGATCCATCAGTTGTTGATAATGCATATCTCCCTACTGCAATATCAGATGCAGTTTGATTGGTTGTAACTCCAAGTGCCCCATTTGCAGCAATAGTTTCACCAGTAGTTCCACTACTAAATTCAAAGGCTTTTAATTCACTATTATAACCAACTTTCACACCAAATCTTTTATCATTAAGTTGTATTTCAGCTCCATCAGCTACAAAAGTTGCAGCAGAGAATTTTTCACCACCTCTTATCAGTGTAGTCGAAGTATCATCTGCAGTTGGAATACCTAAATTATTTGTAGCAGTTGCGGTTGAAGAACCATAAAGTTTAAAACTATTAAAATTACTATTTGTACCAGTACCAATTAAATTTCTGTCAACTTCAAATTGCAACCTTTGATTTAGAACATCATATGACACTTCAATTGGAGGATTCTTTTCGTCTACCCAATGCATTTGCGGAGTCACCTTATCAGTATCTGATCCATCACCATTTAAATGATTGTCTCTAGTAGCAGCACTCGCGTTATCCCCGATACCAATTAGATCAAAGGTATCAAGAGTAGTGCCAGATGTTGTTTTATCATCTTTTAGAGTAAATTGTTCTGTAAAACCATCAAGAATATGTTTGCTTGAATTGCCAGCTACCATTTGTCTATCTGTATAAGCATGTTTATTTGCGGTTCCAATTTCTCTCATTACCAATGTTTTGTTACTAAAGTTAACATCTGCGCCTTTATAAACAGCAGCTGGATCCGCTCCCTCAAAGAATGCTTCAACAGAGGTTGATAAAGTACTATATATATTTGCATCATTACCAGTTGTAAAATCAATACTAAAGTCAGAGTCAGGTAAATTCATTCCAGCTGTACTACACTCAATATAGTATTGAGCCGCCCCGCCTACTGTTTCAGAACCGACGCTGGTAACTGTAAATTCTCTTCCATTAATAAAGTTTCCATTTGTAGTGTCAGTTGTATTGGCATAAAACTGTCCAATCAATCTTACTTTTGAATTTGCAGCTATTGAACTTGAAGCAGGATTAGTTGTTCCAAAGTGAAACCTCAGAGTATTCTCTGATTGATCATAGAAAACTGCTTTTCCTGCATTTACAGTTGCACCTGCAGGGTTAATAGCCATTTCTGTTTTTTGATCATAAACATGAACTTGAGGACTTTTTCCAAAATAAGAATATGTTAAATATTGATTTGTAGCAGTAAATCCAGATGCAGCAGTATCACTTGATGAAGAATTTCTTTGGAATTCCCATGCCTGACTTTGCTCAAGCATTGTTGACATTTCTTTACCAGTTGCTCTATAAAACAATTGACTTTGTATGCCTAAAGCTGATGCTTTTGCTGTATCAACGACTCCACCTGCGCTTGCACCAGTTTGTTTTGATACGGCATAAGTATTAAGAGATTCATTAAGTCTTGCTTGCGTATGAGCTAAGAATTGATCTCTTGTAAAGTCTGGTGATGCACCAGTTAATACAATACCTTCTTTAGCGGATACATATGAATCAGATAACAAATCAACAGTAATTGGTGTGGTTAAGCCTGTAGAAGTTCCATCGGCATTTAACTTTTGGAGATCTATTGTCAGTGTATCATCTACGTTTTGAACAATTTGAATTTTCTTATCATCTCCGTATGCAGCATTAACTGATCTTTGTATTTCCGTTGCTAGTTGTGCAGCATTATAAGAACCAGGTCTAATATCAATATTTACTGGTTGGTCACTTCCATCAACATTAATTGTCATGAAGTTTTTACCCCAGTAGGTTTGAGAACTCGCGTCACCACTTTCCCTTGTTGAATTAAATTGTAATGGATCAGTAACGATTGTAACTGTTTTGTCACCCTCTTCACCAAAGTCAAAAGCACTTGATTCACCTGTTATTTTTGCTGGAGTTGAGTCGACTAAAGTTTTTAGATCATCAAGTTTATAAAGAGCTGAACCTTTACCTTCTAGAAAGTAGTTATCATCAGGAACTTTAGTTGTTTGCTGACCAAATCGATCAATAAAAATTGGTTGCTTTGTATCATTTACAGACTTAACAAGATCAGGATCAATGACAGTATCATTTATAACTAGTCTTGTGTCATATTTATTTGTAGGGTCAGTAGCAGATGCAGCTTGAGTTCTTATAAAGAAAATTGTTGCAATTGTAGGGTTACCTAAATCATCAAAGATTGTTATTGATGTTGAATTATTATAAGTTGTTGGGTCATTTGGGTTAAAAACATAACCACTAGAAAATTGAGCGTTATCTGTTATGACATCACTTGTTGCTGAAACGTTAACACCCAACTCAATTGCAGTCGTTGCTTTTGGAGTTCCCGATGTTACCGGTAATTGAAGTGGTATAGCACTTGTTAAATCTTTTGCTGTAACAGATCCATCGGCGTTAACAGGAAACGTTAAAAGAAACTGACCTGATGAGTCAGTTACGTATCTATCGTTATTAACGTTAAAGGATCCGTTACGCGTGTAAACTGTTTGTCCAGAGGTTAAAGATGGTTTTAATGAGAAGAAACCTTGTCCTGAAATCGCCATGTCAAGAACGTTCAGTGAGGAAGTAATGTTACCCTGAGTAAACTGTTGTTTAACACTTTTTAGAATTGTACCGGAACCAATTGATGAAGATGCATTCTGTAATGGTGATGTTGCAAAAATATCACCAAATTCTGCTCTTGATCTCTTAAAACCAGTTGTGTTAACGTTTGCAATATTGTTCGACGTTGCCGAAATATCCGACTGGGCTCCATTAAGTCCTGTAAGTGCTGTATAAAATGACATGTTTTTTCTCCTCTGTTGTTATTAATTATTTGATTTAAATTTAATTGCATCAGATGCTGAGATTTCACCATAGTCCTCAGTCTCTAAAATTACATCTTCACTATCTTTTGGCGCTGATGCTGCAATTACTTTATTATAAACTGCCGTACTAAGACCATCAGCTCCTTGAGCATTTCCTGAATAAGCCTGAATAGTTAGTTTATTTTTATTAGTTTTGATATCTTCAGGTATATCTGTCCAACTAAAGCCAACAAGTCCTTTATCTTGATAACCAAGGTTCATTGAATGAACTACTTCTCCACTTTGATTTGTAAAAGTAAGACCTACATCATTTGAAGATATTGGAAGATCAATAACGCCATGGATTTCACCATTATCGTCCGGACTTGCAAATTGACCGGGAACCAATACAGAATGTCCAAGAAATTGAGCTGCTGTGGCAACTCTGTTTGGTTCTAACTTTGATCCTAGATTAGTTAAGTTATTGTTAATTTCAGTTATACCCGTTACTGTTGAAAATTGAGCCATTTGTGCAATGAAATCACCGTTGTCCATAGGAGCAAAAGGATCTTGATTTTGTAATTGAGTAGTCATCAGCTTTAGAAAATCTTCTTGTCCTAATGAAGTTTTTTTTCCTTCCTTAGCTGCTTGTTCTTGAGTTTTAACACCAAGTTTATTTAAAATGTTATTTAAAGATTGTTCTGAAGTTTTAGATATATCTGTCATTTTTTTTCCTTATTTTTATTTACCCATGCTTGCAGTTTTGAGCATTAAAGCTCGAACAGTTGATATTACCTCAACATTATTTTGATATTGTCTTGAAGCTTCAAGCATATCTACATACTCTTCTTCAATGTTTACAGGTGCTCTATAAATGAAACCATCTTTGTCAGCCATCGGGTGTCCCGGTTTAAATTCTTTAATTGGATCAATATCCATTTTTTTTACAGTAACTGCGTCGACAGTCGAAATTCCTCTTTTCCTAATTAAGTCAAAATATTTTGTTTCGAAGATTGGCTTAACTGGTTTATACGCATCCTCTGGGCTTGATGCAATATTGTCAGCGTTTGCTAAGTTACTTGCTGTTGCATTAAGTCTCACCAATTGAGCCCCCATTGCTCTTTGTGCTATATGATAAATATTTTTAATGTCCATTATTCACCTCTAATAGCTCCCATCAAACCTCTGACTTTAGAGTTAATAAAATCTAATGTAGTTTGATATCTTATTGCATTTTCAGCAAATTCCATTTGTTCTACAGCTAATTCAACTGTGTTTCCATCTACGGAAGGATTGATTGATTGTCTGAACTGAACTTTTCCAGGAAGATTTTTAGAAGGAACTGCAATGTGTCCGTTATTTGAAGTTGTTAAAGGACCTGCATTTATAGATTTTGCCAATTCCACTTCAAAATTAACATCACGAGCTTTATAGTTTGGAGTAGCAGCGTTTGCGATATTAGAAGCAAGGATTTCTTGTTTTTGATTCCTTACTCTTAATGCATTGCTCAATACATTTAATTGTTGTTTAATATTATCTACCATTTAATAAAATTTTTTATATTTTGGTTTGGAATTTGCAAATTAAGTGCCAAAAGAAAGGTAAATTTATTATGGATGAAAAAAATGCATTTAATTCTGACTTAGACCCTGAAGTTATTAAGGTAAGAGATAAAATCATAAGTAAAATTGGTGATAAGCCTCTTGATGAAGTAAATTCTATAATTAAAAAATTGTTGAGTGAAAGTATGGATGAAGTCACTCGATTAGGAGCTTTGGCGGCAAGGTTAAAAATTATTAGATCTAAAATAGAACTTTTGTATGAAAGAAAAGTAGAAATTAAGCCGAATAAAAATATTGTAAAAAGTAAAGAACCAGAAAAAGAAGATGAAAAACCAAAAAATAAGGAAGAAAAGTGGATAAGAATAAAAATGCTTGAAGCCGGAGATGTTAACGGCAAGCAAATTGATAAAGGTGTTATTTTAGATGTAAAAGAGGGTGATAGTAAGAAACTTTTAGATTCAAAAAAAGCAGAAATTGTTGAAGAACTAACGCAAGGTGCATCGCCTATTCAGAAAAGTCAACCAAATGAAAATAAAGATAAAGAAAAGGAGGAGATAAAGGCAGATATTGGAGATAAACAACCTGAGGAATCCAAAGATTCTTCAGAGTCTAAGGAAGAAGTTAGCGTTAACAAGTCAGACCCAAAACCTGAACAAAAACCTGAACAAAAACCTACACCATCTGATGAAAAAAAATCAGATGAAGATTCTGTAAAAACTGAAAAACCCAAGAATCTATTAGAAAAGCATGAAGATGCAGTGTTAGACGATGACAAAGAGTCAACTGAAAATATTTCAAAGGGTGAAAATTTATCAAGTGATGAAAAAAAACCATCTACTAAGGATGAAGATAATTCTATACCAAAAGAAAAAGAAATCGAGGTTTCTGAAGATAGCAATGAAGGAAATGAAATTTCTGAAAAAGAGGCTAAGAAGTTGGAAAGTCAGGACCAAAAAAAATCAGATACAATAAAAGAAGAGGCTAGTGTCGATAATGATAAAAAAGAAGAATGAGAAAAAAAAACTAATTTTTAAATTAAGTTAACAGACAGTTAACTTTTGTGGCGTAGACATTTAAAGGAAAGTTTATGAAATTTAAAAAAATAAATAAATTATTGTATATTTTTTTTTCATTTTCATTTTTCATAATTTTAGTTTCGTGTAAGGATCTTTTTTTAAGATTTAAGTATCAAACAATTGAGTGTGAGAAAAATAGTTTTAATTTAAAAAAAATTTCAATAAAAAAAGATTCTATAGGTTCGTTTGCAGATGTTCAGTTTGGAGATATATATTATAAAATAAAAATCTTTGAAAATAATAACGATCTTCTAGTTTTAAAGAATAAAGAGTTGGATTTAGAAATTGAAATTCATAAGAATACTGAAAAGGTCGATGTTATATCGAAAAACATTATTAAAAAGTTAAATTGCACTAAAACTACATTTAGAATGTAAGTTAAACTTTTCCGTGATATTTAAGAATTGGTTCAATTTCTTCGCCACTAAGCCCAGTTGCTGTGGATATTTCTTCTAAGCTTCTTCCTTGATTTGCCATTTGTATAGCTGTAGTAATATTTGAATCACCTTTATTTGAGTCAGCGAGTCTTGAAATCTCTAGATCTAATTTTTCTAGAATATATTTATAATCGTTGAGAATTTTTTTTTGTTCTGAAAAATTTAATTCAAGGGATCTAAATTCTTCTATTAAATCTTTTATAGCTCTTTCTAACATTCCTATTTTCTTTAAACTTTCTGCATTTCTGAAGTAATCAAACAAAAATGCTGAAAATATAACTACGATTAAAAAAATTGTAATTAAAATAATTATTAAGGAGGTATTTCCTGACGGATCTTCTTGGATAAAATTTTCTAGAAAATTCATTTTTACATATTATTATTAAATTTCTTTTACAACAACTTATTTAAATTTTCTATTTTGAACAAATTGTTGAAATTCATTTAATAGTTTATTGTTAAAAATTTTATTAGAATCTAAAGTTTCTATTATATATTTAAGTTTTTCAAGCTGCTTTTCTATATCAATCTTATCAGAGGAGCTGTCATGTTTCTTGATATCTTCTTCAAGACTTGATTTAAGTTTCTGTAATTCCTCTTCAATAAAATCAAGTTGTTTTAAATCATTGGTGTTTTTTGCTTTATTAAGCAGTTCAAGAATAGAATCTAATTTTTTTTCCATTAATAAATGGTATTTTACTTCATTTCTTTATATGCATCAAACAATGCATCAGCGATTTTTGACATATCAACTGGATAGTCTCCATTCTTAATGGCTTCCTTGATTCTTGTTGTTGTTGTTGAATCTATCGGGGGTTCCTTAGACATACTCTCTATTTTCTCCTTAGTAATGAACTGCGAAACCTTCCCATCAAAAGAGTTAGCGATTGTTTTACTAGTGTTATCGACCTTTTTAACTTTACTCTTATGTTGATCTATATTTTCAGTACTTTTCTTGGTGCTGGAAACATTGGTGCTCAAAGCTTTATTTTTAATTTGGTCAATCATTTTTTTATCCTTAATATTAAATACGACATATATTTAGTTTTGTTTAGTGTTTAATATAACTTTTTTTTTATTTTTTGCATATCCAACGATTATTTTACCACTTTTTACGTTTTTCACTTTAATAGTATCCATAAAATTAGCATCATTCATTGCTAAACCCTCTTCTTTAATGGTAATAAAACCTTTATTATTAACAATTGTAACAAGAGAATTCTTTTCTATAAGCCAGTCATTTTCCAAATTAGAATATCTCAAAAGTTGATTAGGTTTTACACTTTTTTTTAATTTTTTCCCTATAATAGCCAATTTATCTGAAATAAACTTATTTTTGATTCTATTTTTCGTCTTAATAATTACTAAATCTTCCTCAAAAATAATGGATCCTTTATCCTTATAATTCTTTAAAGCATAGAATTTAGACATTTCTTGTTTTTTAATTTCTTGTTTTTTAATATTTAATTTATTTCGGACAATGAATTGCCATGGATTTTCTCCTACACAGTTAACCTTTATTAACTTAGAATTACCGGAAATATCGTTAATAAAAATATTAGAGTGTTTACAAGCCGGATATTTTAAATCTTTGAGGATTGTTATATTTGCTTGATTACCGTTTTTTTTTAACCAATCTTCAATCAAAATCTTCAATTCATATCCTGTGATACTCGAAGCAATTGTATTTTTAAATATAAAAAAAAATACAAATGAAAACTTTAAAGAAAAATTTAAAAAAAATTTAGTTTCCATAAAAATATATATGACCACTTTTTGACGAGTTTAATGAGTTTTGATTCTTCTTTTGATTTTTTACTAAACTCATTATTTCATTTATCGAAGGTATTTTTAATTTTTTACCGGCATATAAAAAATGACGATTACCTCTTACAAAAGCATGTTTGTTCATTTCTATTAATGAAATTTCTACTATTTTCATATTAAGCCCACTATTCCCGTAATATTTTTTTAAAATGCCACTCAAAGATTCACCACTTTTAACTTGATGAGTCAAAGAATGGTTTTGATTTTTGATAAAAATATTTTCATTATTCAAACCTGACGCCGAACTTGATAAACCTTGAAATTCCAAAACGACAAAAGGTTCATTTGACTTAGCTTGCTTAAAGAAAGCAATTAAACTGATAGTAATAATAATAATAAATTTCATTTCACACCTAATTAATAAATTTAATTATTTTCCCACTTATTTCTTCTTTTTTATTCAAAGGATTTAGAGGTTCAACTATTGCTGAATCTCCCCTTGAATCTCTAACTGTTAATACAATCCATTCACTCATTGTTATGTCCTCAGACTCCGATATAAAACCTACAGTACCTCTTTTTAATCCCTGATTCAAACCAATTGGAATAGTTAGTTCATTGTTAACAAGTTTTATTTTGGCTCTGAGTGGTTGACATTTTAACTTATCTAAAACTCTATATTGAATCTTTGAAATACTGGAATTTACAAAGTCTGTGAGCTTATCTCTTGATACAGTAAGAAATGCATCTATGTTGGAATAACCTGTTTTATTACCAATCCACAAAGAAAACTTATAATTCAATGAATCTAACAGATTATAGTAAGGACCTTCATAAATATTAAGTGTAATATCTACCATTAGTTCTTTAGATACTCTTGTTAATCTGCCTTTAGCATAATCAAGTTTTATGATAGGATGAACAGCAAATTCTCCTTCATTTAAAGCATTTGTTTTTCCTTCAACTAGACTATTATAGTCAAGAGCTATTGACTTTTTTAAAACTTTACTTGGATTAAAAGCAACCTTTGATGAGTCATGTAAATTTATAAATTGAATACTGTTTAAATTACCAAAGATTCCTGATGAAATAACATTTGGAAGTTTGTGAGTCCATGCAGGCAAATTACTTGAAATGGAATAATGGGGTGCTAAGTAGGACAGATTAACAAAATCTCTGTTTGCGCAATTTAACATATTATTAACATTTACTAAATAAGATTTGATAGTTACACTATAATGAGTTTCGTCTTGTTTTTCTTCTATAATTACAAAATCTTTAATAGTTGAAGATGGTCGTATTAAAACATTTTCATTCAAGTTAGTATTAGCATCAACACTTGAATATCCATCTACTTTTGCACCACCTTGAAGACTTGCTAAGTAAAGTGCATCCTCTAAGGCTCTTTTTTTTGCAAGACTTACATCACCTTCAATTATTACAGCTCTCCCTTTTGAGAAAACTTCCCTGTAACTTAACTCATTGGCGATTAAGTATGTTGAACCAAGGAGGATTATTAAAAGAGATGTAAAGAAATAAGCTAATTGTTTTAAAATTACATCAAAAGAATTGTACTGAATTTTTTTCAATTTTAAACCTTTCTACATTGTTTGTGCTGATCTGAAGAGATAAGCAACCATATCTTGATCTATTTCTAATACTGTTTCGTAAGTATCACTTCCGGTAGGATTGATTCTAACAGTTCTTGCACCTCTAATTACACCAGAGACAATGCCTCTAAATGTATCGTTTTGAACCATTAAATCTATCACTGTAGTATTACTATCTACTTTAAGACCATGGATTTGTTCGGCAAGATCTCTCATTGCTGACATCCTTGCTGCTCTGATTGCCATTAATCTTTTTTGTTCAACGTTTTGACCAGGTTGAGTTGAAACAACTGCGTAACCAGTGGCACTTAGGGTTGGAAAATTTATTGATGCCCCATCTAGTAGTTCTCTAGTTTTATTGAGTTGATTTGTGGGTGTTGAATAATCATCAAGGTTTGCTTGAGATGCATCTGAAAATTTAGAATTATTATATCCATTCATCCAATTTCCGTTACAAGATTGTAAGAAAATTGTTATAATGACTAGTAAATATTTTTTCATGATTTAATCCTTTTAATTAAAATTTAGGATATTCGTGCATAAATTATGCCATCACAAATAGCAAACCTGAAAACACTATAAAAACTGCGTGGCATGTCTCTTGCATCTAAATTGCTATGTTTAGAAAAAGTAGAAATTACAGTATTTTAGGGCTTTTTATGGGTCAATATTTTGACATAAAGGATCTTTAAATGGATTTAGTGCTAAAAACATTCCAAAAAGAAAATTTTTTGAATTTTGCTAAAACTTTCAGTATTCCAATTGGAATAATGATCCTGATTGCAATGATGGTTATTCCTTTGCAACCATGGATGTTGGACATACTGTTTACATCAAATTTATTAGTATCATTACTTGTTTTAATGGTTGCTCTTCAAACATTCAGGCCTTTAGATTTTTCAAGCTTTCCAACGGTATTACTTTTTGCAACAGTTTTAAGGCTGGGTTTAAATGTAGCTTCTACAAGAGTTATATTAAAATCAGGTCATAATGGAACAGATTCAGCGGGAGCAATAATTGAGGCTTTTGGAGAATTTGTAATGGCAGGAAGTTATGCTGTAGGTTTGTTTGTATTTGCAATATTAGTAATTATTAACTTAATTGTTATAACAAAAGGAGCGGGTCGTGTTTCTGAGGTTGCTGCTAGATTTACTTTAGATGCAATGCCGGGTAAGCAAATGGCTATTGATGCAGATTTAAATGCTGGAATCATAACCGCTGAAGAAGCTAAAAATAGAAGAAATGAAATAGCTAAAGAAGGAGAATTTTATGGTGCCATGGATGGTGCTGCAAAATTTGTAAAAGGTGATGCTGTAGCTGGAATATTGATTCTAGTTATAAATATTATTGGTGGCCTAATAATAGGGTCTATGATGCATGACCTGTCTCTTAATGAGTCTGCTGAGACTTATATTCTTCTTACGGTTGGAGATGGTCTTGTTGCTCAAATCCCATCCTTACTTTTGGCAATGGCAACAGCTACTATTGTAACAAGAATATCTTCTGACAATGATGATTTAGCTGGTCAGATTTCAAAACAAATGGGTTTAACAAAAGCATGGGTGCCAGTTTCGGCAGTTTTATTGCTCTTTGGATTGGTACCAGGGATGCCGAATACACTATTTCTAATTGGTGCATTTTTATCAGGAATTATAGCCTGGTTTACTTCAAAACGTGATAATCGAGATCCGATAACTGAGGAAAAAGAATTAAATAATGAAGAAGAAAATATTGGAAATATTGAGATAGATGAAGTTTCTGATAACGCATCAATATCCCTTGATTTAGGGTATGGTTTGATATCTTTAGTTGATTCAAATGATAAAAAGTCTGCAGGACCTCTAATTTCTAAAATCACTAGTATTAGAAAACAAGTTTCAAAAGATTTAGGTTTCATTATTCCTAATGTAAGGGTTAAAGATGATTTATCATTGGATGCAAATTCTTATAAGATTCGAATTGGACATACAATAGTTGCTGAAGATAGAATTTATGTTGATAGAAAATTAGCAATGCCAGGCGATGAAACACAATTAAAAATACAGGGCATTCAAGTAAAAGATCCATCTTTTGGATTAGATGCATTATGGGTTGAACAACATTTAGTTGCAAAAGCTGAAGCCAATCATTACATGATTATTGAACCTGAAGCCGTAATTGGTACGCATCTGAATCAAATCTTGTTGAGATTTGCCGGAGAACTAATTAGTCAGGATGATGTTCAGTCTCTTCTTGACAACCTATCAAAAACCAACCCACAATTAGTTCAATCAGTAATTCCAAAACTAGTTCCACTGCATTACTTGACAATAATCTTGAGAAATTTGCTTGTAGAAAGAGTGCCAATAAATGATTTGAAAAAAATACTCGAGGCTTTATCAAATCTTTCCGATAAAAAACTCAGCCCAGATGAATTATCAGAGGCGGTAAGACCAGCAATAGCTTCACTTCTTATTCAAAAGATATCAAGTGTGAATGATCCATTAGATGTTATAACCTTTAATCCTGAATTTGAACAAATGTTAATTTCGATGTCTAAGAAGAGTGGGGCTGACGGACTTTTAATAGACCCTTCATTAGCCAAACAAATGATTAAATCAATAATTGATATTGGAGAGAAATCTTCAGCAAGTGGAAATTCTCTTGTAGTAGTAACATCACCAATTATTAGAAAGGATTTATCAATTCTACTTCGTCAACACGTAGATGAAATTGTTGTACTTTCTTTTACTGAACTTCCGGAAAACAAGAGAGTAAAAGTAATTGCCACAATAGGAGAGCAAATATCAACAACAACAAAAAAGGAGCAAGAAAATGAAAACACAACTATTTAAAGCAAGAGACATGAAAACAGCTATGAACTTAGTAAATGATGAATTTGGTGATAAAGCTATTATTTTGTCAACAAAAAAGAATAATGGTGTAATTGAAGTTGAGGCTTCAGATAATGACGATATTATTGAATCTCACAAAAAACAGATTGACGAAAAGAAAAGCTTTTCAAATGTTTTTAATAAAGAAATTAATATTTCAAATAAAGACAAAATCATGAAGAAAGATAATATTTCTTATTTAGGAAAAAAAGAATCTCAAAATACTATCCAAAATGATAATAGTAAAATGCTTGAGCAGATTAAACATCAATTGGACTCTTTGAAAGATGCGATGAATAAAATGATTATCACTGATCAATCAGGTATTTCAGATAAACTATCTCACTATACACCAATTAAATTAAGACAAGAAAAATTTTTACCAGCTATTGTGAACAAACTAAGTTACTCATACATTGGAAAAAACTTGGAAGAAGGCAGGGTCTCATTTTTTAGAGAATTATCTAAAAAATTGGCATCAGACGATTTTTCAAGACTATTGAATACTCAAAATATTTTTGTTTTCGGTAACTCAGGGTCAGGAAAATCTACTTTATCAGCTAAGGTAGCGTCTTATTTGTCAGATAAAAAGAAGCCAAAAAATATAAATTTCTTTGATGTAACAAATTCCAATACTGGTAACTCTGATATTTTAAGGTCTTACAGTAGAGTTTTGGGATTCCCAGTAAAAGACTATAATTTTTTTAATTTTAATGGAGACGTCGATCATAATACAATTAATATTTTTGACTTTTCAGGTGACACAAACTTTGGAGTTCAAAAAATTAAAGAGATAAAAAATTCATTTCCGTCATTCAATTTTTGTTCTATATTAACTTTACCCAGTGGATCAAATTCTGAGATGATAGATGGATTATGCAAGAAGGTGTGTGATATTAGACCAATGATAGCTGTTACAAAACTTGATGAATGTTGGGTTGGCGCAGAAGAATTTTCGTCACTTGCATTTAATAATGCTAGAATTGGTATTGTTACTGGAACTAAAGTATTGATAGATTCAATTATAGAAGCTAATGAGAACTCACTAACAAAATATATGAAAGAAAATTTTAAAGGTGTCTGATTCAATTGCAATTACAAGTGGCAAAGGTGGAGTTGGTAAAACAACTTTTGCAGTTAATATTTCCGTAGCTCAAAAGAAGCTTACGGAGAAAGTATTTTTATTAGATACTGATATGGGTATGGCCAACTCACATGTTCTTTTGGGCATTAATCCTAAATTTAGTATTGCAGATGTAATTTCAGGTAAAAAAAAGATCTCAGAAATTATTGAAACCAATAAGAATGGTATAAATTTAATTTCAGGAGGAACTGCATCTAACCATCTTTTAAACTTAGAAAATTTAAAAAGATATTCTATTTTGAATGAAATAGATAACCATCTTAAAGGATTAGGAAACTTCAAATTGATAGTTGATATAGCTGCTGGGGCAGAAGATAATGCTCTTGTTTTTTCAATGGCATGCGATAGGATTCTGATAGTTATTGTTGGAGAACCCACGAGTTTTATTGATTCTTACGCTCTAATAAAAGCCTTGTATTCAAAATCATCTTTTAAGAATTATTGTATAGCAGTAAACCAAGTTGATGATGATAATCATGGCAGGGAGTTATTTGAAAAATTTCAATCTATTACATCGCAATTCTTGGATATAAATCTTCATTATGTTGGATGTGTTAAAAGCTCTTCAAAAATTAGAAAGTCTATTGTAGACAGAAATCCAATTGCTGCCAGTGAACCAAAATCTGATATTTCTCAATCTTTTCTGAAAATTGCAAAAAAAATAAATGAAACACCATCAAATGAGTGGGGAGGATTAACTTTTCTTTCAAAAGTAAAAAAAAGAGCGTAAGCTGTAAGTTATGAATAATAAATATTACTTGGACAAATCAGAAACATCGATAAACGATTTAATTCAAACAAATCTTGATCTTGTAAAAAAGATTGCATGGCAATTACACGGAAGAGTTCAAAACATTGTTGAAATAGAAGATCTTATTCAACAAGGTATGGAGGGTTTGGTCCATGCGGCACAAAAATATTTACCAAAAGAAGGTGTAAATTTTTCACAATATGCTCAACTCAGAATTAGAGGTTCTATAATTGACTATCTTAGAAAAAATTCAAATCTATGCAGGACAACAATAAAAAAAAAACAAGAATTTGAAAGATCCAAAAATGATCTTGAAAAAAAGCTTGGTAGGCAAGTCACAGAAAGAGAATTAGTTAAATACCTTGGTATTTCTGATGATGAGTTTAGTTATTGGACAAAAGCATTTGAAGCAAATATTGTCCAAAGTTTAGATAGTGCATATAATGAATATTCAATTCTTTTTGCAAGTCAAGATGATAATCCAGAAGCTAGTTTGCAAAATAAGGAATTGAAAAGCCAAATTAAAGAAGCATTGAGTGTTTTAAATCAAAGGGAAGCTATGGTTGCTCAACTTTATTATGTTGAAGAGTTAAATATATACGAAATTGCAGAGGTGTTGGAAATAAGTACTGGAAGAATATCTCAAATTAAAAAATCAATAGTTGAAAAGTTACGAAATGAAATCAATACAAATTGAAAAAAATAATTGGAAAAAAATTAATAAGGTTGTACTTAGAGTTGATAATATAAACTTGTGTTTTGAAAAAAACTTAACAATCGACTTCGATTGTGGATTCGAAAATATTTCAAGGGGAAGGTGTAAACTTTTAGTAGGGGAGAAAAATAAAAAAAATATAAATAATTTATTTATTCATAGTGATAAAGCATTGATGGAGGTAAAGATTTTTTATGATACACCAACACTAGATAAACTATTAAAGAATCTATCATTGAAACGAAGCTCTACAAAAAAAATAAATATAACTCTCAGAACGTTAGATAGTTTGATGATAAATCAGCTAGGGGATCTTTATGTTAATGATACAACTAAAATTAGAATTGACGCTGTCTGTTGGAATATTCCTATATTATAGTTATCTCGCTGAAAGCTTTTTTGTTACATCAATTTCGGATTGAAGCATTTTACCACAACCATTGAATGCTTGTTGAGTTCTCAGCATTAATATTATTTCATCAGTAATATCTGTATTAGATTTTTCTAAAAAACCAGCTTGGATTTTTCCAATAGTTCTCTCTTTAGGAACTCCAAAGGTTGGAATACCACTTTCAGGAGTTTCATTGAACCTAGCATTACCAATATTTTCTAATCCGTGTTCATTTACAAAGTCTGCTAACTCAATTTGACCAACCTTTACCAATGAATCCAATCCATATGTAGCACTAATTTCACCTTCACTATTTACTTCTATTTCAGATAATAACTCCGGGCTAGAATTACTTTCAGACCCTGCTCTTAAAAAAGGAATATTTATTGGTGTTTGACCTAATCCAAGGAGTGGAAGTCCGTCTGTATTCACTAAATTCCCACTTCTGTCTAACTGGAATGAACCGTCTCTTGTATAGGCCTTATCTTTTGTAGTTGCAACTCCAGTGTCAGTTAAAGGCTGACCTAAGATGAAAAATCCTTCTCCCATTATAGCTAGATCTAAGCTACCATTTGTTGCTTGAAGTGATCCTTGAGAAAAACTTTGCCTAGGTTTAATAGTTTTTACACCCATGCCAGTAGCTTTTTCTGTAGAATTATTGTGTTGAGAATAATATAAGTCTTCAAATTGAGCTTCACTCTTCTTGAAACCGTTAGTGCCAGCATTAGCTATATTATTTGATATAACTGCTAAGTCTCTGTTTGCGGCATCAATCCCAGTTCGAATTATAGAAAACATAAACTATCACAGCAAATAGTGTGCCATTTTTCTTGTTGGTTTTAATTTTTAGTTGTATAGTCACTCAATTGGGCGGATAGCTCAGCTGGGAGAGCAATTGCTCGACACGCAATAGGTCGCAGGTTCGATCCCTGTTCCGCCCACCAAGAAAGAATAATATGACTAGAAGAAAATTTTTTAAAAAAACAATTGGGTCAAGTATTATTGGTGGTTTGGCAGCTACCTCTATTATGTTCCCAAATATTGTGAAATCAAAAAAAAAAAATACTTGGGTTGCTGTTTCAGCTTTTGATAAAGCTGGTATTTTAGGTAGAGCTTTCTCAAGACTATGCGAGGATATTTCGAGAATTTCCGATGGTGAACTAAATATTAGACTTTTTCATGCTAATGAGTTGGTTGGAGCTTTTGAATCCTTTGATGTTGTTCAGAGCGGAACTTGTCAAATGGGATTTGGTTCACCTTATTACTGGGCTGGAAAGTCTCCTGCGATATCTTTTCTATCTGGAATTCCATTTGGTTTCAATCAACAAGAAATGGCAGCATGGTTTTATCATGGTGATGGATTAAAACTAGCTAATGAAGTATATAATGAATTAAATCTAAAATTCTTTCCTGCTGGAAATACTGGCAATCAAATGGGTGGTTGGTTTAATAAATCTATTAACAGTGTTTCAGATTTTAAAGGTCTTAAATTTAGAATGCCTGGATTAGGTGGAGAAGTTCTGAAAAGTTATGGAACCAATGTGGTGCTTCTTCCAGGTCCTGAAGTTGTTCCTGCAATAACCTCGGGTACCATTGATGGTACAGAGTGGATTGGACCTGCAGCAGATTTAGGAAAAGGTTTACATAAAGTTTGTGATTATTATTACTATCCTGGCTGGCATGAACCAGGAACATGTTTGGAAGCATTTGTAAATTTAGAAGCATGGAACAAACTTAGTAAAAGTTTGCAAAGACTAGTTGAAACTAGTTGCTCAAAATCTAATTCAATGATTGCTTCTGAATTTTTTGCAAGAAATTGTTTTGCGGTAAAAAAATTAAAAGATCAATATAAAGTTTCTTTCATGAGGTACAATGATAAGGTATTAAGACTTCTTAGACGAAGATCAGACGAGGTCATTTCAGAAATTGCATCAAAAGATAAATTATCAAAGAAAATATTTGATAACATAATTTCATTTAGAGAGTTAGCTATATTTTGGTCACATTATTCTGAAGCTGACTATTTAAATGCAAGAATTTTAAATAATTAAATTTGACTAGGAAGCCAAGTTATTATCAAAGGAAAATTATATAAAATAACTAATAGAATAATTTGGATAAGTATAAATGGAATGACTCCCTGATAAATATCACTAGTTTTAACTTCTTTAGGACTAACTCCCCTTAAATAAAATAATGCAAAGCCGAATGGTGGAGTTAAAAAACTAGTTTGAAGGTTAATTGCAAACATTAATGCCAACCAAATTGGGTCATAGCCTAGAGCTATTAAAGATGGTCCTACAATAGGAACAATCACAAAAACAATTTGAAAAAAATCTAGAAAGAAACCGAGTAAGAAAATAATAATCATTACAATGATGAATGAACTTATTACACCACCTGGAATTTCGTTAATAAAATTTTCAACAATTAAATCACCACCAAATCCCCTAAAAACTAAAGAGAACAAAGATGCTCCAATTAGAATGAAAAAAACCATTGATGAAATTTTTATGGTTTCTTCAGATGCTTCAATAAGAGAAATAACATTAATTCTTTTTTTCATAGATAAAAAGATTGAACCTAAAGCACCTAATGATGCAGATTCGGTCGGTGTTGCTATCCCGAACAAAATTGATCCCAAAACTATAATTATCAAACTTACTGGTGGGATAATTATTTTAAAAATACTGTATAGAGAGATTTTAGATTGTTTTAAGTTGTTACTGATTGGAAAAATACTGGGGTTGAAAGAAGCACATATAAAAATCCATAAAAAATAAAGACTTACTAAAAGTAAACCAGGAAAGATAGCTCCAGCAAACAAATCAACACTACTTACCGGATCAGGTGCTAAATTACCAGATATAGCTGCAGCTTGTTCGTTTGCACCCTGAAAAACATCTGCGAGAAGGACGAGAACAATAGATGGTGGAATGATTTGCCCCAATGTACCACTTGCACAAATAACACCAGTAGAAATTTTTTTATTATACTTCCATTTTATCATTAACGGTAATGATAAAATTCCCATTGTTACCACTGTTGCACCAACAATTCCTGTAGATGCTGCCATTAAAACACCGACAATCAAAATCGAATAAACTAGCCCACCTCTTTTTTGCCCCCAAATTTTACTCATATTTTCAAGTAAATCGTTTGCTATTCCAGATTTCTCTAACATTACTCCCATAAAAATAAAAAGGGGAACGGCTATTAAAGTTTCGTTTGTTAAAATTCCAAAAATTCTATTTGGTAGAACGCTGAGTAAGACAATTGGAAATAAATCTAAAATAAAACCAATCGTTCCAACTAAGATTGCAGTGCCCGCAAGAGTAATTGCAACAGGATAGCCTATTAACAAAAAGATCGCTAAAAGAAGAAATAATAAAAAAGCAAAAAATTCTTGGCTAATTAACTCAGTCATTTTTGTGAAAGAAGTTGATGATTTTATTTGTTATTTCAATAGTTAGAAGCACACCCATAACAAATATGAAGAACTTTAATATATAAATATTAGGCAACCCACCTGTTTCTTTTGAATCTTCGCTAATCAAAAATGATCTAAAAAAATATTCATAACCACTTATGATTAAGTAATAACACAATGGTAATCCAAAAATTATAGAACCAATTAGATTGATTTTCTTTTTTTTCATTTCATTAAAATTTCTATAAAGTATATCAATTCTTACATGTCGATCTTTGTTTAATGTGTAAGCTATTCCAAATAGAAGAGATGATGCATGCACCCAAATGTATAAGTCTTGTAGCCAAGTAAATCCTATTGAGAAAATATACCTTAAGATAACTGATAGCGAGACTAAAAAAATTAGAGCTAAAACAAGAAAAGAAGAGAGTTTTCCAAATAAATAATTAAATTTATGATGTGATTTTTTTAATATTAACTTTTTCACTTATTAACTGTAATACATTTTCTTTGATTGACAAATTTTTAGAATTAATTATTTTAAAATTTAATTATGAAAGTTTTAAGATCAATAAAATCGGCTAAACTTAGGCATAGAGACTGTCGAGTTGTAAAAAGAAAAGGCAGGCTCTATGTAATTAATAAAACTGACGCGAGATTTAAGGCACGACAGGGCTAACTTATTTTTGCAATCCTTAAATTATTTGTTGAGCCGGACACGCCGATAGGGGCACCAGCAGTTATGACCACATAATCGCCTTTTTTTACAATTTTCTCTTTTTTTGCAAGCTCGCACGCATTCTCAATCATTCCTGAAAAACTTTTGGGTTCTAACGCATGAATATTATGAACACCCCAAATCAATGCAAGTTGCCTTGCTGTAATCCTTTCCGGTGACAAACCAATTATTGGAACAGTTGGACGTTCTCGAGCTGCTCTTTTTGCAGTTCCACCTGATCTGGTATACGTAAAAATTGCTTTTGCAAAAACAGTTTTAACTACTTGTGATGCGGCTGAACTTATAGCATCTGAAGTTGTTTCCTCTAATTTGATTTTTTTACTATTTAACACCTGTCTGTAAGAGGAATCGTTTTCTACCCCTCTAATGATTCTATCCATAATTCTAACAGATTCCACGGGAAATTTCCCCGAGGCGGTTTCTGCTGAAAGCATTACACAGTCAACAGCGTCAAAAACTGCAGTTGCTACATCAGATGCCTCAGCTCTTGTTGGCGAAGGAGAGTCAATCATCGAATCAAGCATTTGAGTGGCTACAACAATTGGTTTTCCTTGATCTCTTGAAGCATTTACAAGTCTTTTCTGAATCAAAGGGACTTCTTCAGGAGGCATTTCAACTCCTAAATCACCTCGCGCCACCATTGCTGCATCACAATGAGATAATATTTCTTCCATCCTTTTGATAGCTAAAGGTTTTTCAAATTTAGCCATTATGCCCGTTTGATCACCTGTATATTTTTTTAGATCAATTAGGTCTTCAACCTTCTGAACAAATGATAAGGCAACATAGTCAAGGCTTAAATTAAGGCATAATTCTAAATCTACTTTGTCTTTTTTTGTAAGAGAGGAAACTTTAATAAATACTTCTGGTATGTTAACTCCTTTTTTATTTGATATTCTCCCTCCATTTACTACTTCTGTTATAATTTTTTCAGAGTTAACAGAGGCGACATTCAGGATGATTTTACCGTCGTCAATTAGGATTTTATTATTTTTTTTAACAGATTTAAATATCTCGGGGTGAGGAAGTAAAACTCTAGATTCATCACCTAATTTTTCGTTCAAATCCAAAATAAACTTTTGGTAATTTCTTAAAACTACAGATGAATTCCTGAAATTCCCAATTCGTATTTTTGGACCTTGAAGATCTCCTAAAATAGCAATTGGTCTATCCAATCTTTTTTCATATTGTCGTATATGAAAGACTCTTCTGCGATGATCTTCATGAGATCCATGGCTAAAATTTAATCTAAAAATATCTGCACCAGCTTGAAAAAGAGAATGAATTTTTAACGGAGATGAAGAGGAGGGGCCTAAAGTAGCAATTATCTTGGTATTTCTGTTTCTTAACATGTCTCAGATACTTTATACTACACTTATTATGTATTTGATATAAAATTAAATTCAGATGAAAACTGTTTTTTTTTCAAAAGAATTCTTAAATAAAAATATCAAGGATCACATAATTTTTATTTGCGATCATGCCACTAATTTTATTCCAAGTAATTACAATAATCTAGGTATTTCAGATGAGAATTTAAAAAGCCATATAGCTTATGATATTGGTGCAAAAGAAGTAACTGAGCATTTAGCAAAAAAATTAGGTCAATCTTATTTTTTATCTAATTTTTCAAGATTATTAATTGACCCAAATAGAAATATAAATGATATAGATTTAATTAAATCAAATTCATTTGGTATTGATATACCCGGAAATTTCAATATAAAAATCAACGAAAGAAAAAAAAGAATAGATTGTTTTTATAATTCTTATCACAAAAACTTAACTAATTTTATAAAAGATAAATTAAAAAAGTTTAGTAAGGTTTCTTTGGTTGCTGTTCATAGTTTTACAAAACGACATAAAAATTTTGACAGGGGTATTGAGGTTGGATTGCTATGGAATAAAAACATGAATCTTTTATTACCTATCCAGGAAGGGTTGAAAAAACAAAAAATACACTTCGGAAGGAACTACCCTTATCCAGGCTTTTACTACAACTATACATTAGATAAATTAAGTAAAAAAAAATTGAATAATATATGCATAGAAATAAGAAACGATTTGATTTGTAGTGAAAAAGGAATTAAAAAATATGTAGAAATATTTTCAAATATATTTAAAGGATTTCTTAATGACTAAATACCAAGAAAAAGATAGCATAGAAGCAGCTACTTTCAGAAGGCTTGTATCCCATCTTCAAAAAAACACTCATGTTCAAAATATTGATTTAATGAATCTTGCTGGTTTTTGTAGGAATTGCCTATCTAAATGGATGGTAGAAGAAGCAAAAAAAAAAAACGTTGCTCTAGATTATGAAAGTATTCGTTCAGAAGTTTATGGAATGGATTATTCCGAGTGGAAAAAAAAATTTCAAAGACCAATTAAATAAATGAAAATTTTAATTACTGGGGCAGCAGGTTTTATTGGTTTTCACACCTCTTTATCTTTGCTAAAAAAAAACGAGGTTTATGGTATAGATAACCTAAACAACTATTATGATGTTAATCTTAAGAAAAGTAGACTCGAATTACTTAATAGCCATCCTAATTTTGAATTCATTAAAACAGACATACAAAATAAAAGGTTATTTAATAGATTTAAAAAAATTAAATTAGACTTAATAATTAATTTAGCCGCGCAAGCAGGAGTCAGACATTCTCTCAAAGATCCTTACTCTTATATTAATTCAAATGTTTTAGGACAAATAAATATGCTTGAATTCGCAAAAAAACTAAGAGTAAAAAAATTTATTTATGCCAGCTCTTCATCTGTTTATGGAGGAAATAAACAGATGCCTTTTTCAATTAAACATAGAGTAGACAATCCAATTTCACTTTATGCTGCATCAAAAAAATCTTCAGAATTACTTGCAGAATGTTATTCTCATCTATTTGATATAAATTGTATAGGACTAAGGTTTTTCACTGTTTATGGGCCTTGGGGCAGACCTGACATGGCAACGTTTATCATTACAAAAAAGATATTAGAAAAAAAAAAAATAGATATTTTTAATTATGGCAAGATGCAAAGAGATTTTACTTATATTGATGACATAGTTAAGGGTATTAACGGAGCAATAAAGCTTAAGGGAAAGTTTCAACATAAAATTTATAATTTAGGTAACAGTCATCCCGAGCATTTAGATTACTTTATATCTTTGATCGAGGATAACCTTGGAATTAAGGCTAAGAAAAATTTTCTACCAATGCAGCCTGGTGATGTTAAAAAAACTTCAGCTGATATATTAGAAAGTAAAAAGGATTTAAATTTCAACCCCAATATAACTATTACAGAGGGGATCCCAAAATTTATTGAATGGTATAAGAATTATTACAAAATTTAACAGTTTAGCTGTAAAGTTTTTCAATTCTTTCTTTAAATTTTTCAAAAACTTTTTCTCTTTTTATTTTGTGGGTTTGTGTTAAGAAACCGTCTTTATAATTAAACTGTTTGTTTAAAAGTATAAACTTTCTTATCTTCTCAATAGAATTCAATGATTTATTAACCTTCGATATTAGTTTTTTAAATTTTTCAATATCATTGTCATTTTCAACTACTATTAAAGCAACCAGGAAAGGTTTGTTATCACCAAAAACTACAGCCTGATTAATTTCAATTTGTTCTAATAATTTTGTTTCAATCTTTTGAACTGATATATTATCTCCACCTGAAGTAACAATAAGGTCTTTTTTTCTTCCATTTATGACTAATCTTCCGAATTTATCCAAATACCCTAAATCACCGGTATGAAGCCAATTATTTTTAATTGTAATATTAGTTAGTTTTTTATTTTTCCAATAACCATTCATTACATTTTCACCTTTAACTAATATTTCATTATCTTCAGATATTTTAACCTTTACATTTTTTACTGGAAAACCAACAGTTCTGGGATCGTTTAATGTTTTGGTATTACAACTAATCAAGGGTGATGCTTCAGTTTGTCCATAGCCTTGAAGAAGGTTTAATCCTACGAGATTAAAAAATATTCCTATTTGTGGACTCAAGGCCGCGCCTCCTGATATGAGTGTTTTGATTTTTCCTCCAAAAACCTCTCTTATTTTTTTTTTTAAGAAAAAGATAATAAAAACTTTACCTATAACATTGTTTAACTCTTTTTTTTCTATTTGCTCTACATAGCTAAAAGCTATTTTTAGAATAAAACTCTTTATTGGACTTGAGTTTTTTATCTGTCCTTTTACCTTTTTAAAAATATTTTCAAATAGTCTAGGAACACCTGAAAAAATTGTAGGTTTTACTTCTTTAATTTCTTGCATCAATTTTTCTAATGAAGAGCAAAAGAAAATTTCGCCAGCAATCATCATTGGAAAATAAAGTCCAGCCATTCTTTCATAGGAATGAGATAACGGTAGGAATGATATAAATCTCTCATTTTCAACTTTGAATTGCTTTATTATTTCAAGCGCTGCGGATAAATTATGAATCAAAGCTCTGTGGCTTAGTATAACTCCTTTTGGATTTCCACTGGTACCTGAAGTATAAATAATTGTTGAAATATCATCTTTAAATAATTTTGGAATATTAAATTTGAAAGTTTTTTTCGATATGATTGAACTGTAGTCTTTAAAGTTTTGACTACTTTCAATAATAATAATTTTTGATTGATCAAAGTTCTTCAAAAGAAAATTATTTTTTTTTAAAATTTCTTCATTTTCTAAAATTATTACTTTTGGTGAGGAATCTTTAATAATAAAATGGTTGTCATCAGGGTTATTTGTTACGAATGAAGGGACTGTAATTCCTCCAATACTCATAATAGAAATATCAAACTCTACCCATTCTATTCTGTTAGAAGATAATAAAAAAACTCTATCCCCTTTTTTTACCTCGAGTTTTTGAAGCAAAGAGATTATCTTTTTAATATTTACTCCAATGTCTAAAAAACAATGCCCTTGCCAAGTATTTTGTTTTTTATTAAAAAGTAATTTTTTCTTTGGAAAATTCTTTTCATAATATTTAAAAATGTCAGTCAAATTTTCTGCATTTTTTAAAAGACTTGAAAAATTAATTTTTTTATTCATTTTATAATATTAACAATTACTTTTTTTCTATGTCAAATTTACCTACTTGGAATCTCGCAGATTTTTATCCAAATTATAAGTCAAAGCTCCTAAAAGATGATCTTAATAGTCTCAATAAAAAAGTTATTTCATTTTCTAATAGATATAAAAATAAACTAGGTACCCTTGGTAGTATAAAATTAATAGATTCAATAAAGCAATACGAAAAACTTGAAGAAAAGATCTACTATATCAAAAGCTTTGCTTTTTTGACCCACTGTACAGATCAACTTGACAAAAACAAAAGTAAATTTTACCAAAGCACGGATGAAACTTTATCAAATATTGAAAAAAAGCTTATTTTTTTCAGCATAGAAGTTAACAAACTAAAAAAACAAAAAATTAATTTTATTAAGGCTTCAAAGTATAAAAGTTGGGTTGAAAATCTTAATAAATTCAAAAAATATCAACAAACCGAACTTATAGAAAAGATTTTAATGGAAAAGTCCTTAACAAGTTCATCAGCTTGGATTAGGTTTTTCGATCAAACTATGACACGTTTGAGATTTCCATATAGAAATAAACAGTTTAGTGAGACTGAAATCTTAAATCTTTTTACCTCGCCCGATGAATCAGTAAGAAAAGATGCTGCAAAATGTTTTGGAAATACTTTAAAAAAAAATATTTTTAATTTTACTTTTATAATAAATAATATTTCTAAAGACCTTGATATTAACAAAAATTTAAGAGGATTCGAACTCGCTGAATCATCAAGGCACTTATCAAATCAAATTGACAAAGAAGATGTTGATTCTTTAGTAAAAACCGTAAAGTCAAACTACAAGTCTATTTGTCATAGGTATTATGGATATAAAGCAAAACAATTTGGGAAAAAGAGATTAAATTTTTGGGATAGAAATGCTCCGTACCCGAAGGCTAAAAACTTCAAGATTTCATGGATAGAGGCCAAGGAAATTGTTCTGAATGCTTATTTTGATTTTGATGAAAGAATTGGTGAAATAGCAAAACTTTTTTTCGAAAAGTCATGGATTCATGCTAAACCTCAAAATGGAAAAACCTCGGGTGCTTTTTCCCATCCAACCGTTCCTTCATGTCATCCATATATACTTTTAAACTTTCAGGGAAAAACGAGAGATGTTATGACTCTCGCACACGAGCTAGGCCATGGAGTTCATCAATTTCTTGCCAACAAAAAGGGATTATTTTTGGCTGACACCCCCCTCACTCTAGCTGAGACAGCAAGTGTGTTTGGTGAAATGTTGACTTTCAAATCTCTCGTAAAAAATTCAAAAAATAAAAACGAGAAAATTTATCTTTTAAGATCTAAAATTGAAGACATGTTGAATACTGTTTTCAGGCAAATATCTTTTTTTATATTTGAAAGAAATATTCATGACATGAGAGCTAGAACTGAATTATCAGATGATGATATTTCAACTTTGTGGATGAAAAGTCAAAAAGAAAGCTTGGGAAATAACATCTTATTAACAGATGATTATGATTGTTATTGGGCATACATACCTCATTTTATCCACTCTCCATTTTATGTTTACGCTTATGCATTTGGAGATTGTCTAGTAAATTCTCTATACTCTAAATATGAAAAATCTAATGATTCTTTTAACGACAAGTATTTTAATTTATTAAAATCAGGTGGATCACAAAATTATCAAGTTCTACTAAACAAATTTAATCTTAACCCTAAAGATAAAAATTTTTGGCAAATGGGAATGAATCTAATTAAAAATCTAATAGATGAATTAGAAAAAATAAGTTAGTTTGTAAAAATTATGAAGTTAATTGTCCCAAAAGAGATAACTGAAGGAGAGAGCAGAGTAAGCATTACTCCAGATTGTATTCCTTCACTTACAAAAATGGGCTTTAAAGTCCATGTTGAAAAAGATGCTGGAATGAGTTCATCATATACAGATGAGCAGTACAAACAGAATGGAGCTAAGATTTGTAATAAGCTTGATGAATTATATAAAAGCGCTAATTTGGTAATAAAAATACAAAGACCAATTAAATACAAAAATATTAATGAATATAATTTCTTAAAAAATTGTGAACTACTTACATTACTTTACGAACAAAAATTTAAAAATGAATATAATTTACTCAAGAAATTAAAAATAAATGTATTTGCTCTAGAAAAAATGCCAAGAATTTCAAGGGCACAGAGCATGGACGTCTTATCTTCACAAAGTAATCTTTCTGGATACAAAGCAGTAATTGATGCCGCAAGCCAATTTAATAAAGCTTTTCCTTTAATGATGACATCAGCAGGTACGGTTGCTCCAGCCAAAGTTCTTGTAATCGGTGCGGGTGTAGCTGGCTTGCAGGCTATTGCAACTGCTAAGAGGCTTGGGTCAGTAGTATTTGCATTTGATGTTAGGACATCAACTAAAGAACAAGTTGAAAGTCTTGGAGCAAAGTTTGTAGAAGTTAAAACTGATGATTCGGGAGAAACAGCAGATGGTTATGCTAAAGAAATGTCAAAATCTTATCAAAAAAAGCAGAATGCAGCTTTAGCAGAAACAATAAAAAAAATGGATATAGTTATAACCACCGCTCTTATACCCGGTAAAACAGCTCCTAGAATTCTAAGTAAAAAAATGATTGAAAGTATGAAAGTAGGAAGCATCATTGTTGATTTGGCTTCTGAGTTTGGTGGAAACTGTGAATTAACAAAGCACGGAGAGACTGTTAATTTTGAATCTAAAAAGATAATCGGTCCAACGAATTTAGCTTCAACTGTTTCTCAAGATTCATCGAGGTTATTTTCAAAAAATGTTGTTAATTTCCTCATGAATTCCTGCGAATCAGGAAAATTCAAATCATTTAATTGGGAAGATGAAGTAGTTAAGGATACATGTGTAATTAACAACTTTGTTGATTCACCAAAGAAAGGTAAATAATGGAAAATATCGATCCAATAATAAATTTGCTAATGATTTTTATTTTAGCCTGTATTATAGGCTATTATGTAATATGGGGGGTAACTTCAGCTTTACATTCTCCTTTGATGGCGGTTACAAATGCTATCTCCAGTGTGATAATCGTAGGAGCTATAATTGCAGCAGGTCCTGAAGAAATCAATTTTTCATCAATAATGGGGTTCATGGCAATAGTATTAGCATCAGTAAATATCTTCGGTGGATTTGTTGTGTCTCACAGAATGTTGTCAATGTTTAAGAAAAAAGAAAAAAAGAAGGATAAATGACAGAAAATTTAACGGCAATTTGCTATCTAATTTCAGCAATTTTTTTCATTTTAGCTCTAAAGGGTCTATCGAACCCCGAGTCAGCAAGAAATGGAAATATCATGGGGATAGTTGGTATGGTTATAGCTATTTTGACCACTCTCAATAATCCAAATGTTGACTCAATGGTTCTAATTATTATAGGAATTATAATTGGTGGAGGAATTGGAACATTCATCGCACTAAAAATTGAAATGACAGCCTTACCTCAGCTTGTTGCTGCATTTCACTCTTTAGTTGGCTTGGCAGCTGTTTTTGTTGCTACTAGTGCTTTTTATACCCCAGATAGTTATGGGATAGTTGATCAAGACGGTAATATTTTTGTTTCTAGTTTGATAGAAATGTCTATAGGAGTTGCAATCGGTGCAATAACGTTTACTGGTTCAATTATCGCTTTTCTTAAATTACAAGGTCTAGTAAGTGGTGCTCCTACAACATTTTTTGGTCAGCACTTTCTAAACTTGATGATTTTTATTTCGCTAATCATTTTAACTGTGATGTTCACATTAGATACATCTAAAGAAACATTTTGGTTAATAGTTTGTTTTTCTCTACTTTTGGGTATTCTGTTGATAATTCCAATTGGAGGGGCAGATATGCCAGTGGTTGTATCAATGTTGAATTCATACTCCGGGTGGGCTGCAGCTGGAATCGGTTTTACATTATCAAATCATCTATTAATAATAGTAGGCTCTCTAGTGGGTGCATCCGGGGCAATTTTAAGTTATATAATGTGTAAAGGTATGAATAGATCTTTTGTAAGTGTTATTTTAGGAGGTTTTGGAGTAGAAGAGGGAACTTCTAATGTTAAAGATCAAAATAAAACTGTTAAAACTGGTAGTCCTGAAGATGCTGCATTTATTATGTCTAATGCAAGCAGCGTTATTATTGTACCTGGTTATGGAATGGCTGTTGCACAAGCTCAACACGCCTTAAGAGAAATGTGTGACATACTCAAAAAAAACGGTGTAACAATTAAGTATGCTATACATCCTGTTGCCGGGAGAATGCCTGGACACATGAATGTTTTACTTGCTGAGGCAAATGTTCCTTATGATGAGGTATTTGAATTAGAAGAAATAAATAGTCAGTTTTCCAATACAGATGCTGCATTTGTAATTGGAGCAAATGATATAACCAACCCGGCTGCAAAAACAGATAAATCAAGTCCAATTTATGGTATGCCAATTCTTGATGTTGAAAATGCTGGTACGGTTCTTTTTATAAAGAGATCCATGGCCTCAGGTTACGCAGGTGTAGATAATGAATTGTTTTTCAGAGATAATACAATGATGTTGTTTTCTGATGCCAAAAAAATGGTGGATGATATAGTTAAGAGCTTGAACTAGATCTTAATAACCTTGAATTTCGATTTTTTTTCTTAAAAGTTTCTTGTAGCGCCTAGTACACTCATTTAATAGTCTAGCTTTTTTCTCAGAAGGTTTTTCGTAAGCTCTTCTCTGCTTCATCTCTTTAAATATACCTTCTCTTTGGAGCTTTTTTTTCATAGCTCTCATAGCTTTCTCAAGGTTATTATCTCTTACGTTTACTCTTATAATTGCATATCTCCTTTAATTGTGCTTACTTTTATATTAAATAGTAAGATAATGCAAATAACTTTTTAAATTATGAAAAATAAGTTGGACATAATAAAAATAATAAATTCAATATTGAACTTTTTAAATAAAGGATTTGATTTTAAAACAAGTTTGGAAATGACATGCAAAGACTTAAAATTAAATAAAGAACAAACAGAAATTATAAAAAAAGAAACTTTGAACGAAGGTGTTAAGTCTTTGATTATTCAAATTAATTATATCATCAACCAAAAAATGAGTCAGGGAAAACCGAGAAATTTTTTAAACTTTAGAGTTAACGAAAAGGTTAAATATTTAATACTTAAAAGACTAAGAATAATTGACAATTTATTTGATAAAAAATTAATTTTTAATATAGCATTTAAACAAAAACTACCGTTTGGATTAAGTAGAATGCTTTTTAATATTAGCGATGAAATTTGGCATATTTCAGGTGATACCTCTACAGATTTTAATTATTACAGTAAAAGGATAATTTTAATGAATGTTTATATTGCTTCTTTCTTATATTTCTTAAAAGATAGTTCAATAGATTTTACTAGAACTAAAAAATTCATAGACAGGCAGATTAGTTCTGTATTATTGTTTGGTAAGATGAAATCAAAGTTAATGAATTTTTTTTATTCAAACAAAACATAATGTCCCATTTTGCGTAATAATCTTATATCTTTTTTAAAATAATCATAAGCATTATATTTTTTTTCAATCTTCTTAAATGATACATAATCTTCTCCAATAATATTAACCATTTTACATTTTCTAAATGGTTCAGGTTCGTTTATTATATTATGTTTGATCAATGAGACCAAATTATCAAATTGACTAAATTTACATGCATCGATTGTCCAATGTCCAGAGTTGTGTGGTCTTGGAGCTAATTCATTAATTAAAATTTCATTACTGGATGTTAAGAACATTTCGATTGCCAGGACTCCATTAAGATCCAAATTTTCTGAAATATAAATAGCTTTTTCAATTGCTCTTAATTTTAGTTTTTCACTTATCTCTGCAGGAAAAATAGTTTCTCTTAAGATTGAATCTCTGTGAATATTTTGTACTGGGGGATAAACAATCATTTTAGATGAACTTCGAATAACAATCACTGATATTTCTAATTTAAAATTTATTTTTTCTTCAAGAATATAATTTTTTAAAATCTTATCTTTGAATTTAGATAAATTATTCTTATTTATTGTAAATTGTCCTTTACCATCATAACCAAACTCTTGTGTTTTAAGAATACAATTAAAATTCATTTCATTGGTATAATTCTCTAAATCTTTAAAATTATTTATTTCAAAATATTTTGCAGTTTTAATATCATTTAATGAATTTAAGAACTTTTTTTCTTTTAATCTATTTTGAGTAATTTCTATAATTTCACACGAAGGGAAAAGTTTTTTTTTACTTTGTATTAATCTTAAAAATTTTTTAGATATATTTTCCGTTTCAATTGTAAAAAAATCAGAACTATTGATAAATTCACTAATCTTTTCATTATTTGTAATACTTCCAATTACATAATTATCGCAAAACTTTTTAGCACTAAATTCACTATTTTCAGAAAAAACTATTGTATTAAGATTGATCTTTTTCGCTGCAATACATATAAACATACCCAGTTGACCACCTCCAATTATACCTAGCGTTTTTCTAGTCATTAACAGGGTTAAATTTTATTGAATTGGTCTGTTTTTTTCTGAAAGCTATAAGCTTGTTTTTTATTTTTGGGTATTTAATACTCAAAATTGAAATGGCCGTTAATGCAGAATTAATTGCTCCTGGTTTACCAATTGCCAATGTAGGAAGAGGAATTCCTGCTGGCATTTGGACAATGGATAACAAACTGTCTAAACCTTTCAGTGCTTTGGTTTCAATTGGAACTCCAATTACAGGTATTGTAGTTAAAGCCGCAATCATACCAGGTAAATGTGCTGCACCTCCAGCACCTGCAATAATGATTTCAATTTTTCTATTTTCTATTTTTTTAGCAAAATCATATAACCTCTCAGGTGTTCTATGTGCAGAGATAATTTTTTTTTCGAATGGTATATTAAAATCATTAAGAACTTCATCGGTTGCACATAGTGTTTTCCAATCAGATTGACTTCCCATCACTATTGATACAAGTATTTTACTTTCCATATTTAAAAAATAGTAGACGTTAATAATAAAACATATTAACATTAAATTATGGAAAGAATTTTTGCTAAAGAAAAAAAAATTAAATCTCTAGTTTCCAAACATAAATTATTTGATGCTTTAATTCAAAAAAGTAAAAAAAACATCAGCACAGATGATCTAGAGATTAATAATTTAAAGAAAAAAAAATTGTTAATAAAGGATGAAATAAATAAATTAAATAGTTGTTAAGAAATCACTCTTTGTTTGCGTACTTATCAATTATTGCTTCTATATCTTCTTTATCGCATAAACCTAATTCAAAAGGATTTTGAGCCCTCACATTTTGAATATTCCAATATGATCTATCTCTTATTGACTGGACTGTTTTCTTTGTCGTGCCAAGAAGTTTGCAAATCTTTGAATCCGGTATATTTGGAATATTTTTTATAAACCAGTAAATTCCGTTTGGTTTATCTGCCCGCTTTGAGAGCGGGGTGTATCTAGCTCCTTTAGTCTTCGAATCAGGTATTGGTATGTTAGAGTTCTTGATATTAAGTCGAAGTTTTTGATCTTTTTCGCACTTTAAAATTTCATCCCCTGAAAGCTCACCATTCTCTAAGGGATTGCGAGGTAAAATTCCACTAGAAACTTCACCATCAGCGATAGCTTGAATTTCTAAAACATGAAGACCTACAAATTCTCCGATTTGTTCAAAAGATAATGTTGTATTATCTATCAACCAACTTGCAGTCGCTTTTGGCATTAATGGTTTTCTCATATTTATTTCCCTAAAATTTTAATACAACTTTACCTATATGGCCGCCATCTTCAAGGCGTAAATGAGACGAAATTACATCGTCGATTTTAAACTCTGAATCAATATAACATTTTATTTTACCATTCTCAAAGTTTGGAAAAACTATTTTTTTAAGTTGGTTTAATATTTCTCCTTTGAATGACGAGCTTCTTATTCTTAACGTAGATCCAGTAATAGTTAATCTTTTAAGCATTATTTTCATCAAATTAAGTTCAACTTTTGAACCATTTAAAAAACCAATATTTATTAGTTTTCCATCATTTCTCAGAAGGTTTATATTTTTATTTATATAATCACCTCCAACATAATCTAGAATAATGTCAATGCCATCTTTATGAGTGGTTTTAATTTCTTCAAAAAAATCCTGTTTTCTGTAATTGAATACATTTTTAATTCCAATATTCTCACAAAATTCTTTTTTTGTAGTATTTCCAACTGTTGTAAATATTTCGGAACCAAAGAGTTTTAAAATTTGTAATGCAGCTAAACCAATCCCACTAGTACCTCCATGAACTAAAACTTTTTGATTTTCTCTAAGCCCATATCTCATTACAAGATTTGACCAAACCGTAAAGTAACATTCAGGTATTGTTGCTGCTTCTTTTAGTGAAATATTTTTTGGAATTTTGAAGGTAGTGTCTTCCTCTGAAACACAATATTCAGCATATCCTCCTCCGTTAACTAATGCCGCAACTTCATCACCTTTTTCAAATCTTTTTACTTTAGATCCTATTTCATGCACAATCCCAGACACTTCTAGGCCAAGAATCTGTGAGTGATTTGATGGTGCTGGATAATTTCCTTCGCGTTGAATAATATCTGGTCTGTTGATTCCAGCATACTTTACATTAATAAGTATCTGATTATTATTGATTTTTGGTTTTTCACAATTAATAATCTTCATTACACCAGCAGAACCTGGTCTGTCAAAACTGACTGCTTTCATCTTGTTTTACTTTTTGAAGTTTAGATTTTGAAATCTTTTTTTGAATTTCGCTACTTGTCCGTCTGAATCCAGCATTTTTGATCCTTCTCCGGTCCAAGCTGGGTGCGAAACTGGATCGATATCGAGTTTAAGTATTTCTCCATCTTTGCCGTAAGTGGATCTTGTTTCAAAGGTTGAACCATCAGTAAGTTTCACTATTATCTTGTGATAGTTTGGGTGTATATCTTTTTTCATATTTCTTGACTGATCTTATATAACGATTAAATTATGTTTGCAATAAAAAACAAATTTTATAATGACAAAATTCAAAGAAAAAGCAAAAGAAACACTCGACAACATTTTTAATATTATAGAGTCTAAATATAAAGATTATGAAGTTGATTTTGAGGATGAAAACTTACGAATTGATTCTTTAAAAAATCAGACCACATATATTATAAGCATACATGCTCCAACCTCTCAAATTTGGTTATCATCTCCAGTAAGCGGTGCACATCATTTTGAGATGTTATCATCGGATTCTATGGTCTGGATAAGCACAAGAGATAAAAGTATAAAACTAATAGAATTAATTGAAAAAGAATTTAATGAAAGATAAATGAAAAACAAGTTAATCAAAATTTTCAAGGTTGAAAATCTTTCTCAATTGATAATTATATTTATTGTTTTTGGAATTACAGGATCATTGTCAGTTGTTTTGGGAAAATATGTGTTAATCAAAATAATTGGGCAAGACTTTGTCAACAATGACTTTTATTGGATTCTTAGGTTAATTTTGATTTTCCCTTTATATCAGATCCTATTAATTTTTGTGGGAACACTTTTTGGACAATTTAAATATTTTTGGGAGATAGAAAAAAAAATTTTAATAAGAATGGGGTTAATCAAATCAACGCGTAGTTAACTTTATTTCAATCCTTCTATTTTTTTGTAGTGAAATGTCGCCATCACCATCTTCAATCGGATAATTTTCACCAAAACCTGCTGCAACAAGTCTGTGGGGTTCTATTCCTTCTTCAATGAAGAATTTAACAATGTTAATAGCTCTAGAACTAGACAAATGCCAATTTGAATTAAATTTTTCATTATTTATAGGAATTTTGTCAGTATGACCATCAACTCTCAGAATCCAATCAATCTTATTTGGTATCTTTCGTGAGATCTCTTTTAGACTAGTTGCTATTGTTCTTAATTTCTCATACCCCGTATCTTGAATGATGTCAGAACCAGATTGAAAAAAAATCTCAGATGGGAAAATAAACCTATCTCCTGAAACGATAATATCTTCTCTTTCTCCAATTGCCTCTCTAATTCTTTTGAAAAAAACTGATTGATATTTTTTGAGTTCAGCGACTTTTCCAGCAAGAGCCTGATTTAATTTTTGACCTAGATTTTTTATTATTACTTTATTTTTCTTATCTTCTTCTTCAGCGTCAATCAATATTTTAGATAACTCACTTAATCTTTTATTTAATTTTTCAAGATTTCTTTTTAGCTCAAAGAGCTCTAACGAACTTTTTTTGTTTTCTTTACCAAGTTTTCGTAGCTCTAAATTTTTTGATTTTAAATTATCTAATAACACTCCTTTTTCATCAACTAACTGTCCTAACTCTTGAGTTTTCATTTTTAGTAAATAATCAGACTTGATTCTAAGTTCTTCTATTTCTTTATTTTTATCTATAAGTTCTCTATTTTTTTTTTCAGAACTTTTAAATGATTTTTGAAGATTCTTATTTTTTTTCTCAAGTTTATTTTTTTCTATATTTATTGCATTTATTTCTGATAATAATCTTATAATTTCATCATCAAGTGAAGAAATTTCTCCTCTTTTTATTTGAAGTTGATCGTTAAAGTAAATTTGCGTTACCGTTGAAATTAGGACTGTGAAAATTGTTACAATCAATAGTGTGCCTAATATATCGACAAATCCTGGCCATATATTTATTTCATATATATTTTTTCTATTGAGTCTCACTATCTTTTACTAACGTTAGCAATTGTTTTTGATAAAACTTTTATTTCCTCTTTAATATCTCTGTTGAGGTTAGTATTTTCTGAAATAATTCTATTTATTTCACTAATCGATTTGGAGATGGATTCTTGATGGAGGTTTTGTTGTTCAATAACTGCTGTAGATTTCTTAAGATTTTCAGTAGTTACTTCTATTAACGATTCAATATAAGCTGGGGCAAGATTTTTTTTGTCTGTGTCATCCATATTCATCAAAGAAAATTTTGTTCTTTCTGATAATTTTTCCTCAATTTCATTATAAAACCTGTTTTGAGCTTGATTTGACTGCAGATCTAAAAAACCTAGTATAAGCGATCCTCCAAGTCCAAACAATGAAGAGCTAAATGCAGTTCCCATCCCGTTGAGAGGTTCTTCAAGTCCTTGTTTTAACACTTTAAATAATTTTTGTGTATTCTCAGAAAAATTTAAACTACTTACCGTAATACTAACCGAATTAATTGTCTCTAATAATCCCCAAAATGTTCCTAACAAACCTAAAAAAATCGTTAATCCTATTAGATATCTGGAGATTTCTCTGCTTTCAACTAGTCTGCCTTCTAAACTTTCCATCACTGTTTTCATTGATGATTGAGAAAAAATAAATTTTCCTGAACGTTCTTTAAGATAATTATCTAAATATTTTAATAATATTGGAGATTTTATACTTAATTTATTAGTTGAAGATTCTTTGAATGTATTATTTAACCAATTTAATTCATTTTTAATATTTATTAACTGCTTAAGTATGAATATTGTTCCCGAAGCTATTACAATTAAAATAACGGAATTAAGTGTTTTATTGGTTAAGAAAAATCTTTGAAGATCTTCAATGTGAAAAAAAAGTAATACTGAAATTAAAGATACGAAAAAGATTATTCTTATTAAATATTTACCTATAATTTTCATTTAAACACCAATAAAATTTAATATTACCTCATTCTTCCAATTTTTTGTTGTATTTTCTTCATTTGTTTCAATTTTAATTCTGTTATGAGATATGCCCTGATTTATCAAAAAAGCTCTTATATAAAGTGATCTTGATTTTGATATCCTTTTAAACTGTTGGAAATCTTTTTGATTTTTCGAGAAAGATGTTTTTATAATAATTTTAACTGGTTTATCTTTTATAATGATTGCAAATTCTTTCAACTTTTTTTTATGTTTAATACCCAATTCTTCATTTTCATTTTCAAAATTTAAAATCTCTCTTTTTGCTTTTACCACTTGTTCTTTTATTTCAACAATAGAGCTTGGTTTTTTTATTATTGCTGCTATTAACTCGTTCTCTTTTTTTACTTGTTGGTTTTTATAAAACTCACTCTGTGAGGATTTCTTTTCTAATTTTTTTTTATTTCCAACATTTTTATTATTTTTTTCATTGTTTTTTTTTTTATAAGTCTTCTTAATTATAGATTCATCAAAAAATTGCTTTGTTTTGTCACTTTCTTGGATTATTTGATTTTCTTTTTTATTTAAATACGAATATTTTCTTCTTTTAATTTCTTCTTCTCTTTTTCTTATTAATTCTTTTTTGATGAATTTATTTTCAAGATTATCTTTTATAAAATCTTTATCTTGATTTTTTTTATTGGATTTATTTTCTAGAATATCAATTTTATTGACTACTGTGATTTGTGTGAATTCTTCAGGGTTTTTTAAGATTTGTAATTCTTTTTGTTTATTTTTGATGAGCTCTGCTTGTTTTTCTTTTTCAAGATTTTTTTTTGCCGTGATAATTTCCTTTTTTTTATCGATTCTTTCTTTTTGTATCATTATACTTTTCTTTTTGTTTTCACTTTGCAGTGCTTTTCTTTTTTGCTTCTCAAGTTTCTTTTTTTCTTCGATAGTTCTTGCTCTTTGTTTTTCTTGAGTGGTAAGATTTTGTTTTGCTTCTATTCTCTGTTGCTCTTGTGTTAGCCTCTCTAGTTCTTTTTTTTTCAAAAGATCTTCTTTTAGCTTTTTTCTTTCAGCCAACCTTTTATTCTTTTCAAGTTTTTCTAATTCTTTTTTTCTAGCTTTTTGTTTTTCTCTTATTTTCCTTTCTTCTACTAATCTTTTTTTTTCAAGAAGTTTCCGCTGAATTGCTTGTTGCTTCTCAAACTGTTTTCTTTTTTGTCTTTCTTCTTTTATTTTTTCTTGTTGAGCTAACTTCTTTTTTTCTAGTTCTCTTTTCCTTTTTCTTTCATCTTCTTGTTGTTTAATTTCTTCAGCAATTTTTTTCTTTTTTTTTAATTGTTTGGATTCTTCTATTGATAGATTTCTTTTGATTTCTGCTTTTTGTTTTGACTCCAGGGTTTTTCTTGCTTCCTCTATTTCTTTTCTTTGTCTTATTTTTTCAGCTTCTCTTGCTTTACTCAACATCTTCCTTTTTTTTTCTTCTAAGTTTTTAGCTTCTTTAATTTTTTTCTGTTTATATTTTTCTTCTGCTTTTTTCTTTTTTTCTATCTGTTTAAGTCTTTTTTGTTCTTCTTTTTTTGCTTTTTTTCTTTCTTGTATTTGTATCTTTTTTTCTAACTCTCTTGCTTTTTTTAATGCATTTTTCTTTTTTTCTTCAGCTTGGCGTTGTAGTTCTAGCTCTTTTTTCTTTTTTTCCTCAGCTTGACGTTGCAGTTCTAGTTCTTTTTTCTTTTTTTCTTCAGCTTGATGTTGCAGTTCTAGTTCTTTTTTCTTTTTTTCTTCAGCTTGACGTTTTAGTTCTAGCTCTTTTTTCTTTTTTTCCTCAGCTTGACGTTGTAGTTCTAGCTCTTTTTTCTTTTTTTCCTCAGCTTG
>MDTB01047334.1_pt1 | contig 161894 bp, 165 predicted proteins | sample 811161 | NCBI WGS metagenome assembly MDTB01 (sample SAMN05326650, study PRJNA326480) | marine metagenome | isolation source: seawater | place: Mediterranean Sea | collected 2009 | reverse complement strand
GAATTTTTTTTGATTATTTAGATGCAAATTTGCAAAAAAACCAGAATTTCACTATTGATTCTGGAGATGCTTTTTGTCAAATATACTGCAACTTTATTAAAAAATATCAGAACAAACAATGGAATATAAAACAAAGAGAAAAATTATTTAAAAAAAGAAGTAAGTATGCAGAATTTAACTTACTTTATGATAAAGGGACTGCTTTTGGCTTGAAAACTAATGGCAATGTTGATGCTATCTTAATGTCTATGCCTCCAATCGCTTCATGGACTTAATCTTTTTTTAATTTTAGTAAGCATTCCGTCCTATTTGGCATAAAATCATTATCAATCCACCAATTCTCAATCATCTTAAGCCTTAGACCTATTTTTTTACCTTTTAAGTTTTTAAACTTTAAAATATCTCTACCATTTATTGGAAGTTTCGGCGTCTCCCAATTATTTAATATATCTAATATAAGACTATTAGGTTTTCTGTTATTAATATGGCAGTACACAAAATAATTTGTTAAAGATATATCTGCACCGTAAAGATATTTATTTATTTTAGCTTCTAAAATATTAGTGAAACCTCTTTTATTGGATAGGATTGTTTTAATAATCGCTATGTGACGATTTGAAATATTTAACGATTTCCTGATTTCAATTAAGTTAACATTAGTTCGTATAATTAAATATGTTAATCTAACGATTAGATCTTCAGGCAGTTTGTTAAAATATTTAATATCATTGGCAGGTAGTTTTTGCAATCCTTTAACTATATAATCAAGTAAATTATGTTTTTTTAACAAATAAAGAGAAAAGCTTGAGTTTTTAGTTAATATTAATTTATAAAATTCACTTTGAACTCGCTCCTTTGATAAGTTCTTTATTTTTTCAAATTTATGAATACAAGCTCTTAATGACTCTTTATCTATTTCTAATTCATTTGAACTGTAAAGACCAATCATTCTAAAATACCTCAGTAGTCTGAGGTAATCCTCATTAATTCTTTTTTCCGGACTTCCAATAAACCTTACAACATTACTTTTTAAATCTTTATACCCATCATTAGGATCATAAACTTCACCATCGTAATCTGCATAAATAGAATTAATAGTAAAATCTCTTCTAAGAGAATCCTCTTCAAAGCTTTTAGTATGTTCTATTTTAGCTTTTCTACCATCAGTCTTAACGTCCCTCCTTAAACTAGTAATTTCTATTTTATCAATTCTAGAAAATATACTAATTGTTCCATGCCCCTTTGAATTGTCTGTAAACTTAATATTAGATTTTTCTAATTGTTTTTTAACATCAATAAATTTTATATTTACTGCTAAATCAAGATCATTTGTAGTTTCATTTCTTAAAGCACTTCTAACAGCTCCTCCTACAAATTTAATATTTTTTGAACCAAAGATATCAAATAACTTTTTTATTTTTTTATTCTTTTTCCAAAAAGCATTAATGCTTTCTTTATTCTTTTTCAAACTCTACCTTTCCAGGTATTAATACTTTTCCATTGTATGCAGCTGGCACATATGCACCATCTGAACTAGTATCATTAAAAACCCTTAGTATAATCAAGAAAGTTAGTGTAAGTAATACCAATAAACTACTCATGAAATGTATAGAAATACTTTTAAAAACTTTGAAATTAGAAAGTCTTTTAAATAATAAGAAGGTTATGAAAAATAAAATAATTAATAAAATAAATATTTTCATCATGATCTAAGTAATTTTATTAATTTTATAAGTATTACTGCAGTAGCTCCCCATATTTTTTCTTTATTCCAATATATGTTGTAATAAAACTTTTTTTTGTCTTTATCAAAAAAAACTTTTTTATAATTATGCTCTAATGATAGGTAATTAAGTGGAAAATGTAAAATTTTAGTTACCTCATTTGTATTTAATCTGAAACTTTGTTTGTTGTTACCTAGTGCCACAATGGGTTGTATTATAAAACCGCTTCCCGTAATAAATTTATTTAATTTTCCTATATATGTAGAATTATTAGCTTTATAACCTATTTCTTCAAAAGCCTCTCTGTAAGCACACTGTCTATAATTTTCTAAGCCTATTTCTTCTAATTTACCTCCTGGAAAACTTATTTGACCTGCATGATTCCTCAAATCCTGAGACCTTTTTGTCAAAATAATTGTATAGGAACCTTCTGCATAGTCAGGCTCTAATAAACATAAAACTGCTGACTTAATATAATTTTGATTATTATCATTAAATAAATACCTATTTTCCGGTACTAAGTAGTGTTTATTATTAACATAGTTTTTCTCAAGCTTTATTTGCATTGAAATTTCTTTTTTATTTAAAGTTTTTATTTTATTATTACTCATGTATTAATTATATTATTATATTAAATATCATACATTAATTAATAAGTGAGGAAAAATGGAACAGCCAACTTTAAAAAATTTGGAAGAAGTAAAAAAAAATTTCAATGTTTCTCATAAAAGAATTTCCTCTGTAAAGGACGCAATTAATAATCTAGTTTTTGGACAAGACAAAGTAATTGATCAAATCTTAATAAGTATATTGTCTGAAGGACATGCTTTAATTATAGGCTTGCCAGGTTTAGCTAAGACTAGAATTGTAAATTTACTATCCTCAATAGTTGGCTTAGAAACAAAAAGAGTTCAATTTACCCCTGATTTGATGCCCTCTGATATATTAGGCTCTGAAATTTTAGAAGACAATGCAAAGCTATCTAAAAGTTTTAAGTTCATAAAAGGACCAGTCTTTAGTCAACTACTACTAGCAGACGAAATTAATAGAGCTAGCCCCAGAACTCAATCTGCTTTACTTCAAGCAATGGAAGAAAAAAGGGTAACAATAGCTGGCTTGAATCATGATCTGCCAAAACCTTTTCATGTGCTCGCTACACAAAACCCTATTGATCAAGAGGGAACCTACCCTCTTCCTGAAGCTCAACTTGATAGATTTCTTATGAGCATAAAAATTACCTATCCAGATCAAATTGCTGAAAGAAAAATTTTAAATTTATCCCATGAAAAAAATGATTTACCCAATAATATTTTGTCTTCAGATGAACTTTTAAAAATACAATCTTTAATTAAAGAGATGCCCGTAGGTGAAAAGGTTATCCAATATATTCTCAATATAATTAAAAATAGTAGACCCGAAACTTCTGAAGTACTATCAGTAAAGAATAATGTTCTTTGGGGTCCTAGCCCTAGGGCAAGTCTTGCTCTCATGTCAACATGTCGTTCTAAAGCATTTATAGAAAATAGACATTCTCCTTCTATTTTTGACGTTCAATCTTTGATAAAACCTATTTTAAGTCATAGATTAAATCTAAATATTTCTGCAAAAGCAGAAGGTGTTGAAATAAATGATATTCTTGACGATATTATTAATCACCTAAAAGGCTAAAATGTTTAAAATATCGGATTTATTTAAAACATCTGATGAGATATCTTCAATATTGCCAAACATAATTGTCGAGTCAGCAATATTAACGAGAAATATAATGCAAGGCTTGCATTCATCTAGATTTTCAGGAAAAGGTGAAACTTTTTGGCAATTTAAAGAATATAGGCAAGATGATAGTGTTTCCTCCATAGATTGGAGAAAGTCTGCTTCCCTAAATAAATTATTAGTAAAAGAAAAAGAAAATGAAACTTCAAAACTTATATATTTTCATTACGATAAAACAAAGTCTATGTCTTTTAAAAGTTCTAAAGGAATTAAAAGCAAGTATTATATTTCTGTTTTAATCACTTTAACATTGTCTAGAATTTTTTTAAGAAATAGAGAAAATATTTTTCATTTTAAAGACAAAAAAACACCAATAAAATCTTCATACGATTTATCAAGTTTTGATAAATCCTTTTTATCTGAAGAGAGTAATCTTAATTTTCCGGACACATCACTAATAAAAAATAATTCTTCAGTTTTTATTTTTAGTGATTTTTTCTATGAAATTAAATATTTAAAAACTTTTATGAATGAATTGAAAAAAAAAAATGTTGAAGGTTATATTTTTCAAATTTTAGATCCCGCAGAAGTTGATTTTAATATACAAGAATATTCTTTAGTCCATGACATGGAAAATGATTCAAAATTATTAATGGATAGCTCTTATATTTATAAAGAGAGTTATAAAAAAAACCTTAAAGCTCTTCAAATAGATTTAAATTATTTGTGTGACTCTTATAATTGGCATTATCTATTTTATAAAACTAGTGATGCCCTTAAACCTTTCATCTTAGAGATAATAAAAAAAACAACATTAAGAAAAAATTAAATTGAACAACTTATTCAACATTATAAATTTTACTAATTATTACGCATTCATAGGTTTACTCGCTATACCTGTTATTATTTTAGTAATCAAACTATTCCCTCCTACTCCAAATAAGGTTTATTTTTCTAGCTTATTTTTAATACAAGGTATTGATCATAGTTCAACAAAAAAGTTTAAAACTCCTTTATGGCTTTTATTATTTAGAATTTTATTTATTTTTATTATTATATTGTTTTTTAGCAAACCTTATCTTAACTATCAAAAAGAGAATCAAAACTCAAAATATGATGATTATGTAATAATTGCTAATATGGGTTGGTCAACTGCTAAGGAGTGGACAAAATATAAAAGTATAATACTTCGAATTACGAAAGAGGCAGAGAAAAAAGGTAAAAAAATTATTCTATATCATTCGGGGCTGAGCAATTATAATGATGCGAAAACATTCCAAACCATAAATGATATTAAACTTTACTTAAATAACTTAGAACCTGTTCCTTGGCAGTTAAACAATTTTAATCTTTATGAACTAAATAAAAACAGTGATTTTTTTAAAAATAGCAAAGTATTTCTATTAACTTCAAAATTTGATTTTACTAATTTCTCTGACTATCTAAATGAATTAAATATCATTAAAAATAAAGCTTTCAGTAGTATTATTATAGACCCTATTGATAGTTTATTAATTATCAGTGATTTATATATTAGTAAAAATAGTTTAAATCTAGAAGTTCGCAGATTAGGCTCTCATGTCTTCAAACAAGAATTTTTTATAAAAATTAACACGTATAGTGATGAAATTATATACAAAAAAACTTATACTATTAACGAAAATCAAAAACAATTAAATATAAATAAGGAATTTCCCTTAGAAATTATTAATCAAATAAAAAGCATTGAAATTATTGGTCAAAATCATGCAGCGGCTAAGTATTTTTTTGACGATTATTCTAAGAAAAGAAATATAGCTATAGTAGATGATAATATTTCGTATTCAGAAAGCTCTCTATTTTCCTCAGTATATTATTTAAAAAAATCTTTAAACAATGATCATATTTTAAAATTGGGGAAATTAGATAAGTTTATTAACAATACTTACTCTGTAATAATATTACCTGATGATACCAATATACCAAAAAACCTTTATTCTAAACTAGAAAAATGGATAAAAGATGGAGGCACACTGATTAGGTTCTCTGGTGAAAGTTTAGTTAAATCAAAAGCAATATTTACTCCAGCCAATAATTCATCTTTAAGTATTAGATATAACGATGGAAAACTAAATTTAAAAGATCAAATATCAATATCTACCTTTGATAGGGAAAGCATTTTTTTCGGTCTAAAAATTCCAAAAGATATAAATATTTCAAAACAATTAATATTTAATTCTAATTCTGACCAAATAACCTACATTGCTAAATTAACAGATAATACTCCATTAGTTAGCATGAGACAAAAAGGAGATGGCAGAATTATACTATTTCATATTGGTGCAAATAATAAGTGGTCTGACCTTCCTTTAAGCTCTTTATTTCCTAATATGTTAGAAAGGTTATTATTATTCTCCAGAAAACAAAGTACAAATACTTTTAGTGAACTAAGTTTAGTTAGAGAAATTAATGGGTTTGGTAAACTAGTTTCGCCTAAAAAAATTGTTTCATTGAATAATACTGTTAGTATTAATAATAAGATACCTTCAAAGGAATTAATACCAGGCATATATGAAAATAATGAAATATCAATAGCGGTAAACCTTGCTACTAAAATTAGTACAATAAACTTAAATAATGAAAAAATAAATAATAAGGCGGTTTCAAATGATTTTAATATTGAAATAAAGGATTTATCGTCTCTTTTATTGAAAATTATCCTAATAATGTTTATTTTAGATATTCTAATAACAATTTTAATTAAAAATAATATAAAAATTTTAAATTATGCTTTTTTTAAGAAATAATATTTTAAAAATAACCTTTTCATTTTTTATTATAACTATTTCAAATAGTCTTTGTGCCAAAGAATATTTGAATAGTACTTATTTGGCATATGTTAAAATACAAGATAGTAGAATCAATAGTATTTCTGAAAATGGTCTCACTTCAATAAAGAACCTATTAAATGCACGTACATCTGTTACTCCAGAAGGTGTAGTAGGTTTAGAAATTAATAATGATGTACTTTACTATTACCCCTTTCTTTATTGGCCTTTAACTAAAGACTTACAGAAAATTGATCAATTAGTTATAAATAAAATTAAAAACTATATACACAATGGTGGAATAATTTTCTTTGATGTTATAGGTTTTTCTAGAAAAAGCATTAATCTGGAACATTCTCAGTATGAATCCATAAGAAATTTTTTATCAAAAATTGACGTTGGTACTTTATCAATTATGCCTAAAGAACATACATTATCAAAAAGTTTTTATTTGCTAAGAAAATTCCCAGGTAGGTGGGATAATAAAATTTTACTTATTGAAAATGAAAATCTAGATTTGAAAGATAATGTTAATTCTATAATTCTAGGTTTTAATGATTGGGCTAGCGCTTGGGCTGTGGATAAAAATGACTTTCCTCTATTTCCTGTAGTTCCTGGAGGAGAAAGACAAAGAGAACTTGCATATAGATTTGGTATAAATTTGACTATGTATGCCTTAACTGGAAACTACAAATCAGACCAAATTCATTCTAAATCAATTTTAAATAGACTTAGCAAATCTAATTAATATGACAAATAAGGAAAATTAATGACATTTGCTCCCTTATTACCTACAAATTTTATAATAATTTTTTGTTTAGTATTTTTATTTATTATAATAATTTCACAATTGAATAATATAAAATATTTAATTTTAAGAGTTTTTACATTTATAGTTTTTATTATTTGTATTATAAATCCCCAAATAAGTTCAAAAAATGATGACCTTTACAAAGATATAGTATTAGTAGTTTCAGATTTAACACAAAGTGTTAAAGAAACTGAAAAAGAGAATGAAGTATTGTCAATAGAAAATAGTTTAAATGAAAAATTAAATAAATTAAATAATTTAGAGATAATTAATTTAAAATTAAGTAATGCCAAAGAAGTTGCTAAAGATGCTTTTGAAGGAACAAAAACTTCTCTTTTTAGGGAAATTAATGATACTATCAATCATATAAACCTGAAACGCTTATCCAGCATTATCGTTATTACCGATGGACAGATTCATGATTTTGATAATTACAATAAAGCATTGTCTCAGACTCCTATACATTTTATTTTAGTAGGAGATGTTGATGAAAAAGATAGAATGCTCACTACTAAGAATGTACCTAAATATTCTGTCATAGGTAAAAAGTATGATTATGAATTGAAAATAATAGATAATACTAGTGAAGAAAAAGTTAAAGTATCATTTTTTCTAAATGGCAAAATGATTAATTATAAATATTTAGTTCCAAATAAAATACACATAATTGAACTTCCAAAATTAAATACTGGAAAAAATATTTATGAAATTAAAGTAAATAAATCTACATCAGAGATATCTTCTATTAATAATAATCAGATTTTTGAAATTAATGGTGTTCAAGATAAATTAAGGGTTATGTTAATTTCTGGTGAACCCAATATGGGTTTGAGAAACCTTAGAAATATTTTAAACTCAGATCCAGCTATTGAGTTAATACATTTTACTATTCTCAGGCCTCCTACCAAAAGAGATCTTACTCCAGTAAAAGAATTATCATTAATTCCATTTCCTACCCAAGAGCTTTTTGCAGCCGATATTTCTAAGTTTAATTTAATAATTTTTGATCAATATGGCTTACAAGGTATACTCCCTCCTAAGTATCTTGGTAATATATCAAGATTTGTTTTAGAAGGAGGTGCTCTATTAGATATTTCCGGAAAAAAGTATTTAACTCAGGATAGTTTGATAAATAGCCCTATTAAACAAATTTTGCCTACCAAGCCTGAAGAAAGCTATATAGGTAAAGGCTTTACACCAAAATTAACTCAAATTGGTACTAGACATCCTATTACAAATAAAATTAATTCAAGTTTTACAAATAAGCCTTGGGGTAGTTGGTATAGTTTTACCAAAAGCAAAATAACCTCTGGTAAGGCCTTAATACATCACGATAACTTTCCTCTCTTAGTAGTTGATAATGTAGGTGAAGGAAGAGTTGCACAAATTTTATCTAATCAAACCTGGGTTTGGCAAAAGTCACAAAATAATAAGGGCCCTTTAGTAGAATTACTTAGAAATACAATTCAATGGCTTTTAAAAAATCCAATAATGGAAGAAGATTTCGTTAATATTATAAAGAAAGAAGATTTAATTGAAGTAAAATTAAATTCGTTAACTTTAGGAGATATTAGTGCCCGAGTAATCACACCAAGTAAAAAAAATTTAGATTTAATTTTAAAAGATAATAAAAATGGAATACTAAAAGGAGAATTTAAAACCAAAGAAATTGGAAAATTTAAAATAATATTTAATGGAAGGGATAAAAACTTCATCATAGGTAAAAAAAATACCAAAGAGACACAAAATATTAAATCCTCAGCCTTAGAAGTTGAGAAATATATGTCAACTAATCCTGAAAAAACTAAATATTTTAATATATCTTGGTATAATAACAAAGTACCAGAAGTGGTAAAAGTATATAATAAAAAAATATTAAGTGGAAAAAATTGGATTGGAATAAATGAAAATAATATTACTAAAACTGGTTTTCAAGCAAAAGAATCCTTGTTGGGTTGGCATATAATACTTCTAATTTTAATCTCTCTTTTTTTTTTAAATTGGTATAAAGATAGTAAGTATTAATAATTCTTCTACACTATCATCATGTGGCATTGATGAAGTAGGAAAAGGGTCATTAGCCGGACCAGTAGTTGTAGCTTCTGTATCATTTATTAATTACACAGATGTTCCTTATGGTATAAAAGATTCTAAAAAACTTAGTCCTGTTCAAAGAGAAAAACTTTTTAAAGAAATTAAAAGAGCTGCAGTAATAGGAATAGGAATTGTAGATAATCTTTTTATTGATAAAAAAGGAATCACAAAAGCAATAAATCTAGCTGCAAAAAAATGTTTAATAAAAAATAAAGAGATAAAAACAATTTTTGTGGATGGTTTTATAAAAATAACTAACAAAAACAATGTAAAAAATATTATAAAGGGGGATCAAAACTATGCATCAATTGCTGCTGCCTCTATAATTGCAAAAGTAACAAGAGATAATATTATGAAAAAAAGCAGCAAGGAATACCCTCAATATAAATGGGATAAAAATAAAGGTTATGGTACTAAAGAACATTTACTTGCTATAGAAAAATATGGTATAACTAAATTTCATAGAAAAACATTCAAAATAAATAAATAAATTATGTCAAATAATAAAGTAAGTTTACCCATATTTAGTTCAAAATATATATTAGGTGATTGTATTGAAGAGCTTACGAAAATAAAAAGTGAATCTGTTGATATGGTGTTTTGTGATCCACCTTATAATTTGCAGTTATCAAAAACATTATTTAGACCTAATAATACTAAGGTTGCTGGTGTAGACGATGAGTGGGATAAGTTTGATAGTTTCCAAGAATATGATAATTTTACACAATTATGGCTTTCCGAGGTAAAAAGAATTTTAAAACCTGATGCTTGTGTTTGGGTAATAGGCAGCTATCATAATATATACAGAATTGGCTATATATTACAAAATTTAAAATTTTGGATTTTGAATGACGTTATTTGGAGAAAGACTAACCCTATGCCAAACTTCCGAGGTACAAGATTCACTAATGCGCATGAAACTTTAATTTGGGCTGCAAATACTAAAAAATCAAAATATACTTTCAATTATAAAACTATGAAGTCCTTAAATAATAATAAGCAAATGCGATCAGATGATTGGCTAGTAAATATATGTAGTGGCAAAGAAAGATTAAAAGATGACAATAATATAAAGTTACATAACACACAAAAACCAGAAGAGTTGTTACTAAGAGTAATGCTTACTAACACTAAACCAGGAGATATAGTCTTAGATCCTTTTTTTGGAACAGGTACTACTGGTGTAATTTGTAAAAAATTAGGTAGACGATTTATAGGTATAGAGAAGAATCCTTTATACATTAAAGAAGCAAAAAAAAGAATTCTTAAAGTTAAGAAATTAATTATCAAAAATATTAACATAGACAATAAAAAATCAGAAAACAAAAAAAATATTGAAAGCCTTCTATAAAATTAAAATAATGGTATCCATAGATTAAATTTTCTTATTTATTTATACTAAATTTAATAATTTTTTTTGTTAAACCAGATATTGGGTAATCTTTCAAATCTAATAAATTTATCCATATCCCCTTTTCTTTTATTAATTTTTTACTTTTTATATTTAGTTTAAAAACTTTAGTCTTTAAATTAATGTGGGAAAACTTGTAAGTTAAAATACCGCATAGAACTTTAGTTCCATTTATACTAGTCGGTGTACTTGGCCAAGATTTACTACTCCATTCCGTTCCAGGAACTTCATACATCCCTCCTAAGATTTTATTTAGGGATCGTTTTCTTAAAAAGAAGTATTTGTTTTTATATATATAAAAAATAACTATTGAGTACTTTTTTTTAATAAACGAGGTTTTTTTTGGTTTTTCTTTATATTCATCATATTTACAATAGCTTTTCAAAAAGCAACTGAGACAGGCTGGTTTCTTTTTAGTACACAGCTGAGATGAAAAGTCCATAACTGCTTGAGTAATTTTTCCACTATTCCTATTAGCAAAAAAGTATGTCCCATATTTACTTATTTCTTTTTTTTCTAAGCTGTCAATACCAAAAATTCTTGTAATAAATCTTTTAATATTGGTATCCAATGCTAATGTAGGTTTTCCATAAGCAAAACTTAATATTGCAGAGGCTGTATAATCGCCAATGCCTGGTAAAGAAATCAAATCATCATATTTATTAGGCACTAATCCATGAAAGTTATTTTTTATTATTTGTGCTGTTTTTAATAAATTTTTAGCTCTACTATAATAACCTAAGCCTGCCCATAGAACTAAAACCTCATCAATATTTGCACTGGCTAAACTATTAACAGTCGGCCACTTTTTAATAAATCTTTTATAATAATCTAATGCAGTGCTAACTTGAGTTTGTTGTAACATTATTTCAGAAACCAGAGTATAATAAGGATTCTGATTATTATCCTCTTTAGTTCGCCAAGGGAGATCTCTTTTATTATTCCTATAATATGATAATATTTTATCCTTGATAGTATTATTATAATTAGTCATTTTAAATAATATAATGAAAAATTTTAAAAAATTTGATGATTTAGTATTTAATATTACTAAAAAAATATTTAAACGCCACGATAATAATTTTTTATTAATTATTAGTAATTGGAATAGTATAATAGGAGAAAAATTAAGTAGCAAATCTTATCCAAAGAAAATTAATAGGTATAAAGTTTTACTAGTGAGTGTAGAAAGTGAGGCTTTTTTAGAATTTCAATATAACACTGAATTATTTTTAAAAAAAATAAATACTTTACTTGGGAATAAGACTATATGTAAAATTAGATTATTAATTAAAAATTGAAAGTATTACAATAGAGGTTTTATGAGAGTTATAGGATGCGTCAAAAATTATTTGTGGTTGTTTTTATTAATTTTAATTTCTTTTAATCTAATATCTAACGACAATGTTTACAATGATGAACAAAGAGTTCTGGGTAATTTAAATGCTCCAAATGTTTTAGTAGAGTATGCTTCTCTATCTTGTGTACATTGTGCGAATTTTCATGTTGAAAAACTACCATTAATTAAGGAAAAGTTGATAGATACTGGAAAATTAAAATTTATATATAAAGATTTTCCCTTAGATCTTCCTGCTATGCTTGCTTCTATGGTTGCTAAATGTTATCAGAATGATCAGTATTTTGAAGTACTTAGCAGTTTTTTCAGAAATCAGAAAAAATGGGTTGTTTCTGCAAAAAACAAAGAGCAATTATTAGAAAATTTTCATAAAGTCTTAAAACAGCATGGTATTACTCTTAAAAAAATCACAACTTGTGCTGAAGAATCTGATTCCAATAAGATTAAATGGGACTCTATTTTAGCATCAAGGTTAGAAGGTCAAAAACTTGGAATAAATTCTACTCCTTCTTTCTTTCTAAATGGTAAAAAACTTGAAGGCTCAGTTGACTTAGATTTACTTTTAAAGCATATGTATTAAAAATTTGCTCTAACTATACTATATATAGTATAATTAAAGAAAATTGTTAGAGGTAGAATATTGTATATAAGCAAGCTCAGAATCTCAGGGTTTAAATCATTCTCAGAAGATACTTCTATTAGCATTAGTAATGGTCTGAATGGCATAATTGGACCTAACGGTTCAGGAAAATCTAATATAGTAGAAGCTATAAAATGGGTAATGGGAGAAAGCTCATCTAAAAGTTTAAGAGGAACAGGTTTAAATGATTTTATCTTCAATGGAAGTGTTTCTAAAGCCTCAAAAAATATAGCTCTGGTTTCATTAACTATTGAAGTAGATAAGAGTTTAATAGCAGAAAACTATAAAAAGTTTCTTAAAGATAATATCATTGAAGTAGAACGACAAGTTATACGTGATTCTGGTTCAACCTATAAAATAAACGGTAAAGAAGTTAAAGCTAAGGATATTCAGTTCCTTTTTGCTGATTTGTCCTCTGGCTCAAGATCTTCAAATATAATTGATCAGGGAACAGTGGGTAATTTAGTTTTACAAAAACCTATTGAAAGAAGAAGAATCTTAGACGAAGCTGCAGGTATTTCTGGAATAAGTGCCAGAAAGAAAGAGACTAACAGTAAATTACAAGCTACAAAAAGAAACATCGACAGACTAAGTGATATATTAATTGCAAAAAGAAAAAACCTTTCTGACCTTCAAAGGCAAGCAAAAAAAGCTAAATTCTACAGAGAAGTTCAAAAAGAAATAGATGGTTTGAAAGAAACATTATTAGTGGCAAAATGGAAAAGAACAAAAAATCAAATCATTCTTCTTCAAAATCAGCTAACAGATATTAATGTAGCACTTAATGCTAAAAGAAATAAATTAAATGAATTAGAAAGAATTGCGATCAACGAAAATAAAAAACTAACTGATTTAGAAAAAGAAAAAAAAAATATTAATGAAAAGAATCTAGTGCTTAAACTAGATATTGAAAAAATAAACTTTGAAATTAATAGCAAAAAGAATGATTTGATGTCATTAAGCAACCTTAAGATACAAATAAATAAAAGTATCAACTTTCAAGAAGAAATTTTAGACAACTCAAAAAAAAGATTAGAAGAACTTAATAGCGAAACGGCTTTGCTTAATACAACTAAAAAAGAGTCTCTCAAACAAAAAGAAGCAAAAGCAAAATTAGCTAGTTTACAAAATACAAAACATAAACTAGATAAAGAGATTAGAGAACAAAGTGTGAGCTTAAACCAAGAAAAACATTTAGTAAGTCAGTTGGAATTTGAGAAACCTATATTAGAAAATAAAATCAGCGAACTTTCTAAAAATGTTAATACTCTTAAGAATAATCTAGATGATAAATTAATATTAAAAAAGACAAACCCTGAACTTGAGAACCTAATAAGTTTAATAAAAAAGGATAAAGCCCAACTAGTAAGTAATAATCATAAAAAATCAGATATATTAGGTTCAATAAATAATATAAAAAAGGAGTTAAGTGTATTAATTGCTTTGGTGGAACAAGAATGTTCTGACTTAGATAAGAAAAAAATAATAATAAATGATATTGAAAGAGAAATTTCTAATTATTTGTCATTGGGCTATAAAACTACTGCAAGTAATATACTTCAAGAAGTTAAAATTGAAAAAGGTTATAGACTTGCTTTTTGCTTAGCAATGGGAGATGGAATTGAAGCAGATAATAACTCAAATTCTGACGTTAAGTGGCTAGACATGAAAAATATAGAACACGTAAAATTACCAGAAGATACAGAACCTTTATCAAATTTTGTAAAAGGCCCTAAAAAGCTAGAAAGTTTTCTTACACAGGTCGCTATAGTTAAAGATAACAAACAAGGTAATAAGCTTCACAAAAAATTAAAAAATGGTCAACTAGCTGTTACACAAGATGGATCTTTGTGGCGATGGGACGGACTAGTTATTATTGATGGGAAAAAGACTCTTACTTATAAAAGAATAGAAAGTACAACAAAAATATTAGAGCTAGAAAAAGAATTAAGCCAAGTAAATAAAGAGTATTCATTTGTAAATAATAAAAAAATTGAAAATGAAAAAAAGATTGAAATGTTAAATAAAAAGCTTTCAACTCATGAAAGTAATTTAAGTATTCTTTACAATAATAATGATAAGTTGCAAATTTTACTGAATGACTCTGATAAAAAGAAATTTATTTTAGAAAATCAAATAAATAATTTAGATGAGGAAATAAAAAAACTAGAAACTGCTGTTTCTTCTCAAGAAGAAGAGTTGTTGAAATCAAGAAAAAATATTGATGTATTAATAAAAAATATTTCTATAAAAAGCAGTTCTATTTTAGAGATTAATAAAATTTTATTAACTAACAAGAATAATTTAGCAGTTTTAGAAAAAGAACTTGAAGAATGGCAGATTAATTATGCTCTAGAAAAACAAAAAAATGATACTTTGCTTCTTAAAAATAATAAAAACTTAGAAGAGATAAAAGAAACAAATAAAAAAAATCTCTCAATTTTAGAAACAGTTCAAACTCTCAAACAAGACTTAAAAGAAGCTGATGAAAAGATAACACTTATAAAACTAAACCCTTCTCACTCCAATAATAAGATAGAATTACTAAAATCCAAAATAAGAGAAAATAATATTAATTTAGAAAACTTAAATGATAAATTTAATTCAATAGAAAAAGTTTATATTAAGACTTCTGAGAATACTTCCTATAAAAAAAATCAAATTGAGGAATTAAAGGAAAAATCTATTAGAAAAGACACTCAGGTGAATGAGCTACTGAACTATTTAGGTAATGAAGAAACTGATGCTAAAAATGATTTAAATATAAACCTAGATGATCCAAAATATTTAAGTGATTCTAAATATGATATAAACATTAAAGATTCTGAATTTAAATTAAAAAGACTTAAGTTGAAAACTGATGAGTATAATGACATTAATTTTTCTGCTGAAAAAGATTATATTGATTTAGAAAAAGAAGTTACAAATTTAGATATGGAAGAAAGTGATTTAACTAAAGCTGCAAAAAAGCTTGAAAAGGCTATTGAAGAATTAAATAAGGAGTCAAGAAGTAGAATAGTAAACTCTTTTAATGAAATAAATACTACATTTTCGTCCTTGTTCAAAAAGCTTTTTAATGGGGGTAAAGCATATTTGGAGCTGATAGACTCAACTGATCCACTTGAAGCAGGTTTAGAACTTATGGTATCTCCACCAGGCAAAAAATTACAAAAACTTTCCCTTCTTTCTGGTGGTGAAAAAGCTCTTGCATCTCTAGCTTTAATATTTTCAACCTTTATAAATAAGCCATCTCCTATTTGTATTTTAGACGAGGTAGATGCTCCCTTAGATGAAGGTAATGTGGAAAAGTTTTGTGAACTTCTAAATGAAGCTACAAAAGTCTCAAGTAAAAGATTTTTGGTAGTCACCCATAATAAGATTACTATGGGGTATATGAATAAATTATATGGTATTACTATGCTTGAACCAGGAAGCTCTAAAGTACTATCTGTTAATTTAGATGATGCCGAATCAGTCTATGCAGCAGAATAATGAATAAACTCGATAAACTTTCAAAAAAAATTGAAAAATTAAAAAAAAATAAAGAATCATCAGAAAAGTTTTCAAATAATGCTAACGTAAACTATAGTATAGCGATGAACATATCTATTGAATTAATTACTGGAATAGGGTTAGGTGTATTTTTTGGAATTATACTGGATAATTATTTACAAACAAAACCATTAATGCTTATAATATGTTTTATTTTAGGAACTCTTGTTGGTTTCTACAATATGTATAAGACTTTAAAACGTAATAATTTTTTTAATTAAAAGGATAATAAATTGGCAGCAGATAAAGGACCTTTACATCAGTTCGAGATTAGCAGTATTTATGACTTAAAAGTTTATAATACTGATATTTCTTTTACTAATTCTGCTTTATCTATGGTCATTGCTATATCTTTAGCTGGAATTCTTTTTTATTTTGGTTCGATTAAGAATGGAAGTATACCTAATAGAATTCAAATTCTGATAGAAATGTCTTATGACTTTATTGCTAATATGGTAAAAGATAATGTAGGAAATGGAGGCAAGCCTTATTTTCCCTTTATATTTACCTTATTTTTGTTTATTTTGTTTGGGAATGTACTAGGGATGGTTCCCTATAATTTTACTTATACTAGTCACATAATTGTAACATTTGGTTTAGCAGGATTTATTTTTATAGGAGTAACAATCATAGGTATACTCAAACATGGTATTAGTTTTTTTAAATTTTTTATCCCAAGTGGAGTTCCCATTGCATTATTACCTATTTTAATACCTATTGAGGTAATTTCCTATCTAGTTAGACCAGTTAGTTTAAGTTTAAGATTATTTGCTAATATGATGGCAGGACATACTATGTTGAAAGTATTTGCTTCTTTTATAGTCTTATTAGGTTTATTAGGAGGTTGGGCTCCTTTAGCGTTAGTTGTAGTATTGACAGGATTTGAAATTATGATAGCAGTATTACAGGCTTATGTTTTTACAATTTTGTGTTGTTTATATTTAAACGATGCATTAAATTTACATCATTAATTAATAGAAAGGAATTTAAAATGGAAGTTGAAGCAGCAAAATTAATAGGAGCAGGATTAGCAACAATAGCATTAGCAGGAGCAGGCATAGGAATAGGTAATATTTTCGCTAGTTATGTTTCAGCAGCTATAAGAAATCCTTCTGCAGCACCTAAAGTATTTGGTAATGTGTTGTTAGGATTTGCCTTAACTGAAGCTATTGCCCTTTTTGCATTATTAATTGCTTTTTTAATCCTATTTGCTTTTTAAAATACCTTACTATTTTTTATGATTTTGAGTAGGTTTTATAAATTTGTCCTCAATATTGCTTTATTTGCATTAGGAGCTAGTTATTTAAGCGCTGAGGAAGCTGGAATGCCTCAGTTTAATGCAGAAAGCTTTTTTTCCCAATTATTCTGGTTAACTATAACTTTTATGTTGCTGTACGTCACAGTATCCTACATATTACTTCCTAGAATAAGAGAAAATATAAGACTAAGAAAAAATAAAATAGCTAATGATCTAGAGAGGTCAGAAAGTATTAAAACTGATATTGAAAAAATGGTTCTACAATCAAACCATAAAATTGATGAAGCTAGAAACCAAGTTAAACAAATGATGAAAAAGTCAATTATTAGATCTACGTCTGAGTATAATAATCAAATAGATAGCTTAAAAAAACAAATTCTTAATAAACAAATAGAAACAGAAAAAAACTTGGAATTATATAAACAAAAAATAGAAAAAGATATAAATGAGTCGGCTTTATCAATTAGCGCGATTATATTGAGTAGGTTAAAATATAGAAACCTATCTACAGATTCAATCGAAAAGGCTTTGAAAGAGTACAATGTAGGTAAAAATGCCTAGCATGATTAATTTTAATGACCCCCAAATATGGGTTGCTTTTTCATTTATACTGTTTTTTTTGTTATTTGGAAAATTTATTTGGAAAAAGTTTTCCAGCTTTCTTGATGGTAAAATTAATATTATAAAGAATGAAATAAATAATGCTCATAAGTTACATAATGAAGCTAAAGATTTACTTTCTGAAGAAATGAAAAGATTTCAAGGACTAGAAAATCAAATAAAAGAGATAATAGAAGAAGGTAAAGTTAATGCAAATGATTTATATGTTGAAAATAAGAAAAGGATAAGTATTGAAATTGAAAAACTTGAAAAGGCTTCATTAGAAAAAATTAATTACTTAGAGCAACAAGTAATATTAGAATTACAAAAAAAAGTGACAGAAAAAGCCATACAAATATCACATAGTTTTCTTATAAATAATCTTAACAAAGATTCCCATAATGAGAGCATTAATAATTCAATAAAAGAGATAGAGTTAAGTCTAGATTCGAAACATAACAAGTTTATTCAGTAAATAATTTATCTACTATCTTACTAGCAGTATAAGCACTAAGAGTCCACCCTAGGTGTCCATGGCCTGTATTATACCATATATTTTTATTTTTACTCCTTCTACAAATAGGCATCATATTGGGTGTCATCGGCCTTAGCCCTGCCCATGGTTTTATATCTTTTGTATTGATATCAGGAAACATTTTAGTACACCAGGAAATTAAGGGTCTAATTCTACTTTGTATTATATCCAAGTTATACCCATTTAATTCAGCTAACCCAGCAATCCTAAGCCTATTTCTACCTAACCTCGAACAAACTATTTTTTCTTGATCGTCTAAAAGACTTATAGTGGGAGCATTTGGCCCAGGATAATTGACAGTTATAGAATAACCTTTTACTGGATAAATATTAATGTATTCTCCAATACTTTTAGCTAGTTTTTTAGAACCCACTCCAGCGCATAAAACAATCTTATCGTATATTTGAAGTTCTTTTCTTAAATTAACCACTTCCTTGTTAATAATTTTTATGAGGTCTTTCTTTACTAATTTTTGTACTAAACTATTACAAAATTTGTGGATGTCTCCTGATTTATCTGATTTTGTATAAAATATACTATCAAACTTTTTACCTTTGAGTGATGGCTCTAAATTATATAAATCTTCGTGAGTAATTCTTGTTCTATTAAGACCTGCTTTAAAATATATTTTATTTATTTCTAATGCATGATTAGTTTGTTTTTTATTATGATAAAAATGTAAAATACCCTTATTTAATAAATCAAATTTAATACTTTCTTCTTTAGCAATATTTTTATAAATATTAATACTTTCTATTGCCATTTTGCATATATCTGTACTTATTTGGTTTTTACTACCTATAGATTTAATGAAACTCAATAACCATAATGTTTTATCTAAACTTATTTTTGGGTTTAATATAAAAGATGTATTTTTTGTAACTAAACTTTTTAATCCATATAAGGTATTTCCCCAACTATTCCAGGCTTCAGCATTACTTGCTGATAGCTGCCCGCCATTAGCATAGCTAGTAGCCATTGCTGGATATCTTCTTGATTCTATTAAATGTATTTTATAACCTTTTTTAGATAGGAAATAGGCTGTTGTAACTCCTGTTATTCCTGCTCCTATAACTGCTATTTTCATAAAATATTTATAACTTTATTCTAACCCAAAATATATGTTTATAATGTCATTTTTATTGTAATTAAATTTGAATTTCTTTTCATTAACAATAAGTTTACCTTTTACTTTAGATAAATCTAATTCACTAACAACTTTAACGAGAACCTTTTCGTTGACGTTATTAACTATAGCTATATACAGTTTAGGTAATATAATCTTTTTTACATTAACATTATTTTTATGTGCAAAAATTATATCAGCTTTGTATTTAAGTAAAAAGAATGTTTTAGATTGACCCTCATTATTTACTAGATTACAACCCAAACTAATTTTTTTTATTTTTGCTATATACTCTTTTTTATACTTATTACTTATATATTGAGCTGTTTCTTTAGGAATGTAAGTTTTTGGGCACTTTATCAAGCCAGATTCAGCTTTTTTAGATGCTAGGTCTTCTTTAGTATCTTCATAAAATAGTTCATTTAATGAACAAGAGTTTACAAAAAGCAGTAAAAACAAACAAAAGATTTTATTTCTTAATCTATGACATAAATGAGTTAACTTTTTATTGAACATAATTTATCATAATAAATTATATAATGTAGTAAAGTTATAAATAGTTTATGGAAAATAAAATAATTATATATACCGATGGAGCCTGTAAAGGCAACCCTGGTCCAGGAGGCTGGGGAGTAGTTATTATTGAAAATTCTAATCAGACAGAACTCTCAGGAAAAGATGAGGATACAACTAATAATATTATGGAAATGCTAGCAGCTATAAAAGCATTGGAATACTTTAAAACAAAAAGAAATATTATACTTTTTACTGATAGTAAATATCTAAAGCTTGGTATAACTGAGTGGATAAATAATTGGAAAAAAAATAATTGGCTTAATAGTAAAAAAGAACCGGTAAAAAATAAAAGTTACTGGTTAGAAATTGATAAGTTAAATAATTTTCATGATGTTGAGTGGAAGTGGTTGAAAGCTCACAATGGCGATACTTATAATGAGAGAGCTGACTATTTAGCTACATCTGCTATTTAATATTTATTTTAGATATAGCTCTCTTAAGATCGTACTTAGATAATATTTCACTAAAAATAAAACCCTCTGGGTTCGCAGGAGAATATAAAATATTGAAAGGAATACCATGTCTATTATATTTATTTAAATAATTTAATATATTATCATTTTTACTAGTCCAATCAGCTCTTAACATTTTAATTTTTTTAGATTTAAATATACTAATTACTTCATCCTGACCCAAAACTAATTTCTTATTTACAGCACAAGTTAAACACCATTTTGCAGTTACATCTACAAAAACACTTTCTCCATTATTTATGTACTCTACTACCTTACTATATTCAAATTGTTCCCATTCTATAGAATTATCTTTCTTGGCATTTATATTTATATTAAAAAAAATGCTAAGTAACCAAGTAATAGTCAGAACTAAAAGAAAAGCAAAAAAATATTTAATGTAATTAATCCACTTTCCTGGTTTGGGAAAAAAATAAATTATATTAGGATATAATATAAATAATAAATAAGGCATAGCTTTACCAAATGACATGAATAAAAAAATAATGAATGTTACGAAATAGTTTTGCGTTAATGCCATAGTTACTGCCGTACCAACAAAAGGTGCTGTACAGGGTGTTGCTAATAATGTGCTAACTACTCCAATAATATAATTTTTTATATATATGGTTTTGCTTTTAAAGTATCTATTAATATCTAAGTTTCTTGTTAAAAAAATAGGTGTTTTAATATTAAAAATACCCAGCAAATTAAGAGTAAATATAATTAAAATTAAAGTAAGAACTATTACAAAGCTAGGGCTCTGAAACTGCATGCCCCAACCTATGCTATGTCCTAATAGTCTTAATATTACGGATAAAATTGCAAAAAACATAAATGTACTGATAATACCTAATGCCACAGAAAAACTAGACAATTTTATTTTATTGCTATCTTGATGTTTTAAATCCTGAATAAATCCATTTACCTTTAAACCTAATACAGGCAAAACACATGGCATAAAGTTAAGTATGAACCCACCTAAAAAAGATATAAAAATTATCATTAAGAAATTATTATTTTTTTTACTGCTTACAATACTATTAGTATCAATATCCCAATAATAAAATTCTTCGTTGACCTTTATAAATACCACAGATTTTTTATTTATATTTTTTAACTTTATTTCTTTTTCTAAACCCTCTAAATAAAAAATTATTGCATCTTCCTTATTATCTATTTTTAAAAGCCTTGTTGTATTTAAGCTATCATTGTGAAAAAAAGCAAAACTTTCTAGTATTTTTTTATCTTTTTTATAAAAATTCTTTTCTAGTTTAATAATTATTAAGTCTTCATTAAAACTTATATATTTTTTTTTAAACTTCTCATAATCTTTTATATTTATTGGTATCTTTATCTTAGCTTTATCAATTTTATTTATATTTTTATAGTTTTTATAATTTTGCTTTGGTATATCAAAATAGAATTCTTGACTAACAGGAATACAAATTTCTTTACAAATTTGAAAGTCTAATAAAAGTTTAATTTTTTTTTTTTTATTATTAATTAAGTCATTTAAAGTTATTAAAACTGGTAATACTGTATTTCTATTATAAACTCTTGAGGTTAAGTCTATATCTTTCTCATATAGTTCACTTGGAAATGGCCATTGTATTTTCACTTTATTATCATTACTGCCCTCTATTACTCTTAAACTTGGAGGCAAACCTACGTCTCCAGGATGTTTCCAATAAATTTTCCAATTATCTTGTAATAAAAACTCTAACCCAACACTAAGATTATTTTCTTTTCTCTCTGCATAAATAAAATTAACTGAATTACCTTCAGAACTATATATCTGTTTTTCTAGAGCAAAACAGTTATTAAAGAGTAGATAAATGATTAATAAATATAATGTCTTCATTTTTATTAATATACTATTATAATTATAAATATGAATAGCTTTAATAAAAAGAAATATAATTCGTTGAAAGGAAAGTTTCTAATTTCATCCCCTAATATAAGTGATCCTAGGTTTAAAAAGACTTTAATATATATAATATCAGATAATGAGAGTGGCACTATGGGCATTATCATTAATAAACCTGCATTGAATATTGATTTAAGTATTTTATTGGACGAGCCACATACAGATAAAAATATAATTAAACCTAATATATATTATGGGGGGCCTGTTGAACTTGATAGAGGCTTTATATTACATACTGATGATTATAGTCGTAATACAAATATCACCAAACTAGAAAATAATTTAGCTCTTTCTAGTGATATAACTATTATGAAAGATATAATAAAAGGTTTGGGTCCATCTAAATCAATTTTTACTATAGGATATACTGGATGGGATAGTTACCAACTTCATATTGAAATGAATAATAATTCATGGTTCGAAATAGATTTAGAAACAGAAATAATATTCTCTCGCAACTACAAAAGTAAATGGAACTTAGCTATAAAAAAGTTGGGGATAAACAAAAAGCTTTTAAGCTCGGCCATATTTTCTCCCCATGCAGGTTCAGCATAAACCTACTTTATATCACTTTCTAGTAATCCATATAATACATGATCTTTCCAAGAACCATTTATTTTTAAATATTTTCTTAAAATACCCTCTTTTTTGAATCCAATATTTTTTAATAAGTTTCTACTAGCAACATTATCTTCTAAAGTAGCAGCCTCTAATCTATTTAACCTTAAATCAACAAAAAGCCATGGTATTAAAAGTTTTAGAGCTTCTTTCATGTAGCCATTTCTTGCATGATTTATACCTATCCAATAACCTATAGAAGCACTTTGAGCTACACCCCTTCTAATGTTACCAATATTGATACCTCCTAATAAAGATTTATCATCACTTTTAAATATTAGGAAAGAATATGCTCTATCCATATTAGCTAAATAATTTGAGCTTTTAAAATATCTAATAAAAGCTCTTCTTGAACAGGATGAAGCATCCCATGCTGGTTCCCAAGGAACTAAAAAACTTTTAGAAGCCATACGCAGTTTTTGCCATTTTAATGCATCTCTTCTTTTTGGTGGTCTCAAAAAAACTCTTTGCCCTGTCAATTTCTTTTTAGAAAGCAAGGACTGTATAGCTATCACTAACCTTTTCATAATTAAATTTTAATTAATTAATCGCATTGTTCAATATATAATTACTTATTAAATCATAAGAATTATCTATAATTTCATATTTCTCTTTTAATTGTAACAAATCTTCATATCCTTTTGGTAATTCGGGGTCAACTCCTAGTATAGCTTTGACTGAATTAGAAAACTTTGCCGGGTGAGCTGTAGCAAGTGTAACAACTACATCTTCTATATTTTTATTAAGATATAGATTTGCAGCATCTAAACCAACAGCAGTGTGCGGATCTATTATAATATCAAATTTCTTATAAGTAGAAATTATCCTTTTTCTGGTATTTGCTTCATTAATGCTAAATGATATAAATTTATCTTTGGTAAGATTGAAAGGCTCTTTGGCAACTTTTACAAAAGAGGATTTTTTAAACTTCTCCATTAAAGTATTTACTATACTGCCGTTACCTTTATTTATATCAAAAAGTAATCTTTCAAAATTACTTGCAATTTGAATATCCATTGATGGAGAGATGGTTTCAAAAACTTTTTCTTTTTTATATGTTCCAGTTTTAAAAAATCTATCAAGTATATTATTTTTATTTGTTGCTATAATAATTTTATTAATAGGAATATTAAATTTCTCCTTGGCAAGATATCCTGCGTAAGCATCTCCAAAATTACCTGTAGGTACACTAAAACTTATATTACATTTACCTGCAGTCTTTCTTATTTTGTTATATGCGTAAATATAATATGTAATTTGAGCCATAATTCTAGTCCAATTAATAGAATTAATAGAGCCAAGGTTTAATACTTTATTTAACTTATTATCATTAAAAAGTTTTTTTATTATATTTTGACAATCATCAAATGTTCCTTTAACTGCTAGATTATAAACATTATTAGAGTTTATTGTTGTCATTTGTCTTCTCTGAAATTCTGAAACTCTATTATGTGGGTGTAGTATAAAAATATTGAGATGTTTATTATCTTTAACTGCGTCAATTGCTGCAGATCCTGTATCTCCTGATGTTGCTCCTATTATAGTAAGTTTATTTTTAGATTCTTCTAAAAATGATTCAAAAGTCTTTCCTAAAAACTGTAGTGCTATATCTTTGAATGCTAAAGTAGGCCCATGATATAACTCTAACAAATAATTTTTTTTATCTAGCTTTCTCAATGGAGTTATTTCTTTATGTCTAAAACTGTTATAGCTTTTTTCTATTAACTCTTTTAAATGTTCTCTTTCTATAGTACTTCCTATAAATGAATTAATTACTTCAAAAGCAGTATCTTTAAAAGAAAGCTCTTTGTTAACTAAATCTGTTCTTACACCATTCCATGTTTTAGGTATATATAAACCTCCATCCTCAGCTAACCCCTTTAAAGTTACCTGTTTGAAGTTTTTTATTTTTTTACTTATGCGAGTACTTATAAAGTTCATATTTTATTTAGCTTATTGTTTTCTCCAATATTCATAAATAAGTATAATATAGTTATCAGAGTAAATAAAAGTAAACCAGTAGCTTGGTGAAAAATGCCCATCCAAATAGGGATCTCCATGTAAATCAGTAAGGCACCAACTGCTACCTGTAATATGATTATACTAAATATCATGCTTAATATTACTTTAACTTGTACTGATATAATTGATAAATAGGTTCTAAATTTTATAAATAATGATATTAATGATATTACCAAGAGAAGTGCTATTGCTCTATGACTAAAGTGTATAAGTTGAAATATATCTTCTATATTAGGAAAAAACCCTTCTGTGCAACCTGGCCAACTATTACAAGACAGCGATGCACCATATTTTGAAGTAAATGCTCCTAGAGCCGCTGCAGACATAGTAAAAATTCCTACAACTAATGTATTTAATCTAAGTGATTTATTTGCATTAATAATATTATTTTTAATGTTATAAGTTTTAATTATTATGACTAGTGTTGTTAGATAAAGTAAAAAGGCAAACATTAAATGTATTGCTACAGACCAAGGTATATTTGACTTAAAAACAGTTAATCCCCCTAACCCACCTTGAATAATTATTAGTATTAATAATATATATGCCAACTTGTGAAATAATTTAGAAGATTCTTTTTTAATTATTAGATATAAAGAGAAAATAAAACAAACTGGTCCAATTATAAAAGCTGCATTTGCTCTATGTATCCATTCTAAAAAGATTTGAAGGTATGTATAACTTACATTATCTATAGTATCTATTTTTTCTGGAGTAGGAAATAAGAAGCCATAACAAAGTGGCCAATCAGGGCACGACATTCCTGATCCTGTTAAACGAACCCATGCCCCCAAAATAATCTGCAAAAAAATAGAAAATAATAAAAAATATCCTATTAATCTCGTAGTTATTAAAAATTTTGTATTACTCATAATTACTACAATTTTTTTTAAAATATATGAAGAAAATAACACACAAAGACAAACATAAAAAGTACCAGGTGAAGGCATAATTTAAATGATTAACTCGTGATACCAGGTTAGGAATAACAGCTTTTCTATCCAAATTACTATCTATTTTTTGTTCATATAAGATATATGGAGATAACTTTATATTAAACTCCCTTTCAATGTCCTGCAATTGTAAAGAATACCAAACTTTATTTATTAAATCATTATCAAGTTCAAAAAACTTTGGTTTTGGTATTTTAATTATATAACCTTCTAATATATTTTTTTTATTTTTAGTTTCTTTTTTATTCTTTGCGAAAACGAATCCTTGATTAACCAAAAAGTAATCATCATTTAATTTAAATGCTCTTATCTGATGAAAACCTATATTACCTTTCAAAGTTCTAGGTTCCAGGTATAATTTTTTATTTGTAGCTTTAGCATTATGAAATTTAACATAAGTTAAATCATCAAAATCATTATCTAGGTTTTTTATTAATAATGCTTCTGATTTAGAACTTAATTCAAATTTTAGATTATTTTTTTTATAAATATGATTTTTATTTAGTTGCCATGTACCCAGTAAAAGCAATGCAAAAACACTTATAGCAAAGTATATAAAAATTGATAAAGTGAAACCATTTTTCATGCTAATTTATAATACCTCTTTATTAAGATATATCTAAATATCCTTAACAACAAAATACTTAACAATAATATTAAGGGCAAAACTATAGTTAAGTAAATATATGTGTGTATACCAAAGTTAATTTCTACAAAAAACAAGACAGGTACTACTATAAAACAAATAAAAAATGTTGTTATCCAAGATGCACCATCACCTATTTTTTCAGCATTGAAATTTAAATTACATTCATTGCATTTGCTTTTAAGTTTTATTATTCCTTTAAAAACTTTTCCGATCTTGCAATTTGGGCATTTATTAAACCCCCTATAAATATCTAAAGAACTAATTTCCTCCCCACCAATAAATAGAAAAGAATAAGAACAACCATACTACATCCACAAAATGCCAGTACCAAGCTGCGGCTTCAAATCCAAAATGATGATCTGGTTTAAAATGCCCAGCCAAGGTTCTAAATAAAACTACTATTAAAAAGATTGTACCCACCAACACATGAAAACCATGGAATCCTGTGGCCATAAAAAATGTGGAACTATAAATTCCATCACCAAATGCAAACTTTGCATGGCTATATTCATAGGCTTGAACGAATGAAAACAGTATGCCAAGTAATATTGTTGCAACTAATCCCCATATTACAGTTTTTCTATTTCCTTCAATTAAGGCATGGTGAGCCCATGTGAGTGTAGTACCAGAGGTTAGTAATATTACAGTATTTAATAAAGGAAGATGGAATGGATCAAAAACCTCCACCCCTTGAGGAGGCCATTGTCCTCCAGTAAATGTAACTCTACTATATTGTATTGCTTCGTCTGCAAAAATACTAGCATCAAAGAAAGCCCAAAACCATGCTACAAAAAACATTACTTCTGACGCGATAAATAAAGCCATGCCGTATCTTAAGCCAATAACAATTATGGGATTATGATGCCCTTCAAGTTCAGCTTCCCTTATAACATCTCTCCACCAACCAAACATAGTTGCTATAACAAAAAAACCGCCTATTCCAAAAACCCAAGACCCAAATTTTATTTCATGCATAAACATAATTGCTCCCACAGCAATAACTAATCCTGAAAAGGCTCCTGCTAAAGGCCAAGGACTAGGATCAACTAAATGATATGGATGTGCTTGTTTTGATTTAGACATTACTTCTCCTCTTTATTTTTATTATAATAAATTTAATTTAAATTACTAACATTAATCTTATCAATATTAAAAAAAGTATAACTTAAGGTTAATGATTTAAGTTCTCTAGTATTTGGGTCCTCTATGATTTCAGGACTTATAAAAAATGTTACAGGCAAGATAATTTTTTCACCAGATAAAACCTTTCTTTCTTCATAACAAAAACACTCTAACTTGTTAAAGTATAATCCAGCTTTTTGCGGGGTTACATTATAAGTAGACGTTATAAAAATATCCTTATTAGAGTTATTAATTACCTCAAAATCAACTGTATTACTCTTTCCTAACTTAGTATTAATTTGTCTTTTTACAGGCTGAAAATATATATCTAGTTTTTTAGATGTATCAGCATTGAATCTAACTTTTATCATTTGATCACTTATATATTCTGAAGGTAACTCTACATTTTTAGGAGTACCCCCATAACCTGTTACTTTGCAAAATAAGTTATATAATGGCACAGAAGCAAAAGCTAAAAAAAACATGCCACTAAAAAAGCAAGTCACTATATACGCTGTTCTTAAATTTTTGTTCTTCATCTTATGTAGCCATCTTCAAGATAGTTATTAAATAAATTATAAGTATCAATAATAATAGTAAAAAGGCTATGATATATTTTTTTTTCATCTAAAACTAATTATTTTATAAAACTATCAACTACTAAAATCAAATATAATAAGAAAAGATACAAGATTGAATATCTAAATAAATTTTTAGCACTTTTGTCTGATTTCTCTTTAAGGCTAAAAGCAAAATACAAAAAAATACTTCCTAAGAAAATAGCAGATAATAAATAAATTAAACCCGCAAATTTAAACAGAAATGGCATTAAAGAAATTAAATATAATACTATAGAATATTTTATAATACTTTTTATTGTCTGTTTCTTTCCGAATAGAACTGGTAACATAGGGATTTTTACCTTCTTATAATCTTTATTTACATAAAGTGATAAAGCCCAAAAATGTGGTGGAGTCCATATAAATATTATTAAAAATAAAATAATAGGAAAGAAGTTAAAACTTTCTGAAATAGAGACCCATCCTATTATTGGTGGAAGTGCTCCAGCTGCTCCTCCAATTACTATATTTTGATAGGTTTTTCTTTTTAACCATATTGTATAAATGAAAACATAAAATAATATAGAGGAAGCTAACAATATTCCAGCATAAATATTAGAAGACAAAATTAATAACATAGTTGATAATATTGATAATATAATCCCTAATGCTAAAGCCTCTGCTGGTTCTATCTCTCCCCTAGGTAAAGGTCTATTTTTTGTTCTTTCCATCATAGCGTCAATATCTCTTTCATACCACATATTAATACATCCGGCAGCTCCGGCACCTAAGGCTATGCTAAATAAAGAAAATAACGTTAATAGTGGATGGTTGAGATTGTTTTTCAATGCTAATACTTGACCTACAAAAGCTGTAAATATAGCCAAAGACATTACTCTTGGTTTAAGTAATATGAAATAGCTGTAGGCTGATCCAAATCCTGGATCAGCATTTTTATTCAATATAACTCCCGACATTATAAATATGCAAATGTACTAATGATCTGCTTTTTTTCTCTTAGAACTAATACTAGGCAATGTCTCATATGTATGAAATGGAGGTGGTGAACTAGTTTTCCACTCAAGTGTATCAGGCTCCCCTCCCCATGGGTTATCAGGACATTTCTTACCAAAATATAGAGTTCTAAATAAAATAACTACAAACCATACTACAGCAAAACCAGATATGTATGACCCATATGTTGCCACAGCATTCCATCCTGCATATGCATCAGGATAATCTGCATATCTTCTTGGCATACCTTGTAATCCCAAAAAATGCATAGGAAAAAAAGTTAAATTAACCCCAATAAACATGAGCCAGAAGTGAACTTTACCCATCCACTCTGAGTATTGTTTTCCAGAAATTTTACCAAACCAATAATAAAAACCAGAAAATAAAGCAAATACTGCTCCTAATGAAAGCACGTAATGAAAGTGTGCTACTACATAATAAGTATCATGCAGAACAGTATCAATACCTGCATTAGCTAATACAACTCCTGTAACTCCACCCAATGTGAAAAGAAAAATAAATCCAATTGCGAATAACATAGGTGTATTAAATTTAATAGAACCTCCCCACATAGTAGCTATCCAACTAAAAATTTTTATACCAGTGGGCACTGCTATTACCATTGTTGCAGCAGTAAAGTAAGCCTTAGTATCAACATCTAAACCAACAGTATACATATGATGTGCCCAGACTACAAAACCTACAACTCCAATTGCTACCATGGCATATGCCATACCTAAATAACCAAAAACTGGTTTTCTAGAAAATGTGGATACTACATGACTAACTATTCCGAAAGCAGGTAGTATTAAAATATAAACCTCTGGATGTCCAAAAAACCAAAACAAGTGTTGAAATAAAATCGGATCCCCACCACCTTCAGGTGCAAAAAAAGCAGTTCCAAAGTTTCTATCAGTAAGAAGCATTGTAATGGCTCCTGCTAAAACAGGAAGAGATAAAACTAAAAGAAATACAGTAACCAAAATAGACCAAACGAATAATGGCATTTTATGTAGTGTCATTTCAGGCGTTCTCATATTAAAAATTGTAGTAATAAAATTGATTGCACCTAATATAGATGAAGCTCCAGCTAGATGAAGACTAAGTATAGCCATATCAACTGCAGGTCCAGAATGACCTAAATTGCTTGATAAAGGGGGGTATATTGTCCAGCCAGTACCCGCACCACCTTGTACAAAAGGACTTGCCATTAGCAAGATGAAAGCCGGAACTAGCAACCAAAAACTAATATTATTCATTCTAGGAAATGCCATATCTGGAGCTCCTATCATAATCGGCACAAACCAATTACCAAAACCTCCTATCATTGCTGGCATAATCATAAAGAAAATCATAATCAATCCATGGGCTGTAGTTAAAACATTATACATTTGATAGTCGCCATTTAATATTCCATCTCCTGGGGCTGAAAGCTCAGTTCTCATTATAAGCGACATAATGCCACCAATTATTCCTGCAATAATTGCGAAAATTAAGTACATTGATCCTATATCTTTGTGGTTAGTAGATAAGACCCACCTTTTCCAACCTTTTATTTCATGATCATGTTCATGCTCTATAACTGTAGCTACCATTTTATTTCTCCAATCTAATTAATTATTAGCAAGTAAATTGTTTTTACTTGCATATTTAGTTTTAGCTTCTTCTACCCAGGAATCAAAATCTTCTTGATTGACAACATGTATTTCTATAGGCATTGATTGGTGGTTAACACCACATAACTCAGAACACATTCCATAATAAATTCCAATTTTATCAGCTTTGAACCAAGTTTCATTTAATCTTCCTGGTACAGCATCTGTTTTTACACCAAACGCTGGAATAGCCCAACTGTGAAGGACATCTGCAGCCGTTACCTGCATTCTTATTATTTTATTAACAGGAACAACTACTTTTGTGTCTGTGGTTAACATTCTTTTGTAAGGCTTGTCTTCTTCTAATTCATCTTTACCTTGCACCATAAATGCTTCATACGCAAAATTTCCATTATCTGGATATTCATAACCCCAATACCACTGATAACCAATTGCCTTTATAGTTAAATCAGGTTCTGGAATAACATCTTGCTTATACAATAATTTAAAAGAGGGGACAGCAATAACTACTAATATTAGTACTGGTATTGCAGTCCATAGTATTTCAATCAAGGTATTATGTACAGTTTTAGATGGCTTTTTATTTTTATTTTCAGAGTATTTATAGCAAACCCAAACTAACAAGCCAAGAACTAACAAAGTTATCAAAGCCATAATTATAGTAACAAATAGATGCATACTGTAAACATCTTGGGCAACATCAGTAACTGGATTCTGTAAATCTATTCCATAATCTTTAGCTATACCCTCAGGCTCAAGTCCAAATGCGCTTTTCAAAATTGCAGCAGTGGAAAATACTGACAATATCACCATTTTCCAAAAATCATTTAAAATCTTATGTATAATGTATCTCATAATCACCTATGTATATTATATTCTTTTAATTAGCGTAATAATAAAAAATTTCTCTATTTATTATTGCTAGCATATACATTATAACTTTTCTATAATAAATTATAATTTATTTAATAAAATTAAATTGTTATAAACTTAAATAATAAGTATAAATGTTTAAAAGGATTTAAATTATGTCATATGATGAAAAAAAATATTTAGAAGATCACAAAAAAACTTGGAAAAAGTTCGTAGATTTTTCTATTAGGGGTTCAATAATTGTTACTGTTATTTTAGTGTTAATGGCAATTTTTTTAACAAATTAATACTTTTTTTAAATAAATCAAATTCAAATATTATAAGGTCAAATAATAAAAAACTTATTAGATAATCTTAATGCTGAACAAAAAAAAGCAGTGGATTACACAAATGGTCCGCTAATAGTATTAGCTGGTGCAGGTACAGGTAAAACTAGAGTTCTTACTACTAAGCTGTCCAAAATGATACAAGATAGAATTGCTTCTCCATATGAAATATTAACAGTTACTTTTACAAATAAAGCAGCTAATGAAATGAGAAATAGAGTTGAGAATATACTCAAAATTAATACAGCAGGATGGTGGATAGGTACTTTTCATTCAATGGGGGCAAGAATTTTAAGAAAAAATCCTGAAATTGTAGGCCTGAAAAAACAATTTACAATCATTGACTCTGATGATCAGGTAAAATTATTAAAACAAACACTATCTTATCATAATGTAGACGAAAAAAGATGGCCTGCAAAAAATTTGAACTTCATAATACAAAGGTGGAAAGATAAAGGTTTAAACCCAGAAAATATTGATAATTATGGGAGTGATTTTGCAAACAATAAAGGCTCTATACTTTACGAAACTTATCAAAATAGATTAAGAGTAATAAATGCTGCCGATTATGGCGATTTATTACTTCAAAATTTAAATATTTTTTCTAAACAACCAGATATCAAAGAATTTTATAAAAATAAATTCAAATATGTTTTAGTTGATGAGTATCAAGATACAAATATGTGTCAATATTATTGGTTAAAAAATATAGTAAATGATAAATCAAATATATGCGTAGTAGGTGATGATGATCAATCAATTTATTCTTGGAGAGGTGCAGAGGTTGCTAATATTTTCAAATTTGAGAAAGAATATAAAAATGTGAAAATAGTAAAGTTAGAAAAAAATTATAGATCTACAGCTAACATATTAAATGCAGCAAATTCCTTAATAGCAAAAAATAGAAATAGAATGGGTAAAAATTTATGGACTGATGATGATGAGGGGAATAAGATTGAAATTATTAATACAAATAATAATGAAGATGAAGCCATCTATATTAGTGATAAAATTGAAGAATTAAATTTATCTGGTATTCAATTAGAAAAATTTGCAATACTAGTTAGAGCAAGTTATCAAACTAGAGCTTTTGAAGATAGATTCATAAAAATTGGCTTGCCTTACAAAATAATTGGTGGAACAAAATTTTATGAAAGGCTTGAAATCAGAGATGCTTTAGCCTACTTGAGAGTTGTAGCAAGTGACTTTGATGATCTCGCCTTTGAAAGAATAGTAAATGTACCTCGAAGAGGTATTGGAGAAAAAAGTGTAAGAGATATCGAAGTTTTTGGAAGAAAAAATAATTTATCGTTAATAAATGCTGCTAGAGAATTAGTTAAAAATAATTATTTCACAAAAAAAACAAACGATAATCTTCAAATCCTTTTAAACTTTGTATCTAAATGGAGAAATGATGTTTCTCTAAATGCAGCAGAGTTAGCAGAAACTATTCTTGATGAATCTGGATACACGGAAATGTGGCAAAATAATAAGTCCATTGAAGCTGATACCAGATTAGAAAACCTAAAAGAATTAATTAATGCAATATCAGAATTTGATAATTTAAGATCTTTTATAGAACATATTCAATTAGTAATGGATAATGAGTTGAATAATAAAGGAAATTCAGTAAATATTTTAACTTTTCATGCTGCAAAAGGTCTAGAATATGACAATATTTTTCTTCCCGGATGGGAAGAAGAAGTTTTTCCTAACAAAAGAGCCTTAGAAGAAAGGGCTCATGAAGGACTTGAAGAAGAAAGACGTTTAGCTTATGTGGGTATAACCAGAGCTAGGCAAAGGGTTTGGATTCTTCATGCTAATAGCAGAATAATACATGGTCAGTGGTTTTACTCTATTCCTTCAAGGTTTATTGATGAATTGCCGTCCGAAAATGTGAAGTTAAACAATTTAAATTTAAGTACTAGTGACTTTGTTAATAATAATCATTTTATAGATGACAATACTAATTTTTTAAATGCTCCTGAAAGTAATAAATCTTTTCAAAAAGGGAAAAGAGTCTTCCATCAGAAATTTGGATATGGAATAGTCTTAACTTTAGATGGAGATAATGCAGAAGTACAATTTGAAAAAACTAATATAAAAAAAGTAAAAATAGATTATCTTGTTAAAGATGTTTAAAAATAATATTCATTACCAAAGAATAACTCAATTAAGATCAATAATGCAAAAAAAGAAATTAGATGCTTTTTTAGTGTCACATGAGGACGAGCATTTGTTAGAAGCTACCCCTAAAAACTATGAGCGTTTAAATTGGCTTTCAGGATTTACAGGTTCGGCAGGATACCTTGTAGTTACTATTAAAAACCTTTTCCTATTTGTAGATGGCAGATATACAATACAAGCTAAAATTGAAACTAAAGGCTTAAAAATTACTATATTCAATATCTTTGAAGTAGACTTGAATAAATTTATTCTACTACACAAAATGAATATTAAAAATCTTGCTTTAGATAACAAAACTATATCTCAAAAACTATATCAATATTATTTAACTGCAACTAAAAAAGCTGGTTTAAAGGTTATTAAATTAGAGAAAAATTTATTAGATTTAATTTGGAAAAGAAATTTAAATACTCAAAACACAAATAATATTTTTTTATTGAAAAAAAAATATTGTGGTCAACCATATACTGAAAAAATTAATTTATTACTTAAATATATCAAAGAAAAAAAAGCTGATTCAATATTTATTCAAAACAGTGAGTCAGTGGCATGGCTTTATAATTTAAGAGGAAACGACTTACCCCATAACCCTATTACCTTTGCATACACTTTAGTATCAGATAAATTTATTTATATCTTTCTAGAAAATCCTAAATTGCATATTAATATAAAGAAAAATTTTTCAAAAAAAATAAGATTTGTAGCTTTTTCTCAAATACAGAAGGTTTTTTTTTTATTAAAGAATAAAAAACTTAATATACTCACTGATCCTAATAGTACTAGTAAGTTTTATTATGATTTACTTAGTAAATGTTCAAAAACTTTAAACTTAATTGATGATCCAATTTTGCACTATAAATCTATTAAAAATAAAATTGAAATAAAGAATGTTCAAAAGGCTCATATTATTGACGGAGTAGCATTAACAAAGTTTATTTTTTGGATAAAAAATTCTAAAGAAGATTTGACAGAGCTAGATATAGTTAAAAAGATAGATGAATTAAGAGCTGCTAATAGAAATTTTATTTGCAAATCATTTCCTACCATTGCAGGTAGTGGAAAAAATGGTGCTATTATTCATTACATACCTAACATAAAGTCTAATAGAAAATTGAAAAAAAATGATATCTTATTATTAGATAGTGGAGGTCAATACGAGTATGGAACAACAGACGTAACCAGAACAATTAGTATTGGAAAAACAAAAAATATACATGCAAAAAACTATACTTTAGTATTAAAAGGTCATATTAACCTAAGCAATGCGATTTTTCCTAAAGGAACTAATGGAGGTTACCTTGATTATCTTGCTAGACATAACCTTTGGCAAAATGGAAAAGATTTTGCTCATGGTACAGGTCATGGTGTTGGTTTTTGCTTGAATGTTCACGAAGGGCCTTTTAGTATCTCTAAAAATAATAAAGTACCTCTTGAAGAAGGCATGGTTTTTTCTAATGAGCCTGGTTATTATTCTGAAAATAGCTATGGTATTAGAATAGAAAATTTAGTTACTACAAAAAAAATAATCTTAAATAAAAAAGAATTTTTTAGGATTGAAACATTGACATTAGCACCTTATGATATGAGTTTAATAAAGTTTGAATTATTATCAGTAGAAGAAAAATCTTGGATAAATAATTATCATAAGGAAGTGCTTAAAAAATTATCACCTTACCTTTTAGAAAAAGAAAAAATTTGGCTTTTAAAGGAAATAAAAAGATATGAAAAAAATTAAGTTTGCTTTGCTATACGGCTCAACTAGAAAGAATAGAGTGGGTATTAGGTTAGTAAAATATCTAGCTAATGAAATTAAAAGTGCTAATCATACTGCGTATACTATTGACCCATTAATTGATAAGCTTCCCCTATTAGATAAAAGATATGAAGATTTTCCTAAGAAAAGAATTCCTTCGCCAGTAAAAAATATTCAAAAAATATTAGCTAATTCGGATGCTTTTATTATTGTTAGTGCCGAATATAATCATATGCCTCCACCAGCACTAATTAACCTTTTAAATTACTATTATAAAGAGTTCAATAGAAAACCTTCTTCTATTTGCACTTACTCTGTAGGAGACTTTGCCGGTATTAGAGTTCAAACTCCTTTAAGAGCAATGATGGCCCAATTAGGAAGTCCTCCTATAAAATTAGGGATGTTTCAACCACAATTATCTAAAAAATTTGATAAATATGGTAAACCTGTTAACAAAGAAGATGCCAATAAAAGATTTAATATTTTTTTTCAGGAACTATTATGGTATGCCTCTACACTTAAACAAGGTAGTAAAGGTTAATCTTTCATTAAACTGACTATAAAATCTAAACCTTTAATATTAATATTCAACCCTTTAGCTTTAATGAACTTATTACCAGGGTCTTCTCCTACTATTAAAAAATTTGTATTTTTTGATACTGAAGAACCTATTTTACCTCCTAAAGACTTGATTTTTTCTTCAATTTGGGTTCTAGAATAACCTTCAAAGGAACCTGTAATTACTATCTTATGATTAGTGTATATTCCATTAGATCTTTGCTCATCATATTTGATGTCTAACAGTTTTGCAGTTCGTCTTATTACTTCTAAATTTTTTTTATTACTAAAATAATTTCTTAGACTTTTAACTATTATTTCACCTATCCCTTCAATTTGATCAGCATTATTTTCTGCTTGGCTTGAAAATGCTTGAATAAGAGAATCAAGATTATTAAAATTTTTTCCTAAAATACTTGCTAATTCTTTTCCTACATGCCTTATACCTAAAGCATATATAAATTTATCAAATGAAACATTTGAGCTTTTTTTTATTGATTTAAATAAATTATCTACGCTTTTTTTACCCCATCCTTCATACTGATATAAATTTATTTGATTTAAATCATGTTTATTCTTAAGGTTAAAAATATCCTCTAAACTTTTAATAATACTTTTATTCCAAAAGAACCTTATTTGTTTTTCTCCTAATCCATCAATATTTAAGGCTTGTTTTGAAACAAAATGACATATTCTATGAATAATTTGCTCTTTACAACCATCGTAATTTAGACATCTAAGTGCAACTTCATTTTCCGTCTTAACCAGATCTTCTTTGCAACCAGGGCACTTTTTAGGTGCTTTTATTTTAATTCTTTCTTTGGTACCAGAACTTTTAAATACTCCAACAATTTTTGGTATAACATCGCCGGCTCTTTGAAGCTTTACTGTATCTCCAATAAATAAGTTGAGTCTTTTAATTTCATCTTGGTTATGTAATGTAGCTCTGCTAACTTTTACTCCTCCTACTACTACATCATCTAAAACAGCTACAGGTGTTATAGTTCCAGTTCTTCCTACTTGAAACCTTACATCAATTAATTTAGTCATCACTTCTTCAGCTGGAAATTTATGAGCTAATGCCCATTTGGGGAACCTTGAAGTAAAGCCCATTTCTTTCTGTTGTTGATATGAATTAATTTTGTAAACTATACCATCAATATCATAATCAAGTTGCTCTCTGTTAATACAATTATAAAATTTAATCATACTTTCCAAGCTAAGACAAAGTGCACTAGGAAGATTTAGTGCAAAGTTATTTAATTTTAAAATCTCTCTGGTCTCAAGTAAACTTTGACCAAAAAAATTACTATCAGAGATGATTGTATAACCAAAAAACATAAGATTTCTTTTTTTTGTAATAATTGGATCTAACTGTCTAATTGAGCCAGAAGCAGCGTTTCGAGCTGTAGAAAAGGTTTGTAATCCGTTTAACTTTCGTTCTGAATTTAACTTATTAAATGACTTCTTAGAAATAAATACTTCACCTCTTATTTCTAAATTTTTAGGAAAACTTTTTGGAAGTACTTTCTTTACTCCTTCCACAAATTGAATATTTTTTGTTATATCCTCTCCGACTGAACCATCGCCTCTAGTTAAAGCTCTTACTAAATGTCTATCTTCATATATTAAAGACGCAGATAGACCATCAACTTTAGTTTCTGCTAAAATCTCAAATTTATTGAATAATTTACTGCATTTTTTATAAAAGCTTTTTACCTCTTCTGTTTCATATGCATTATTTAGAGACAACATCGGAGATGCATGTTTCATATTAATAAACTTATCGTTTGATTTACTGCCTACTCTATTAGAAGGACTCTCTGAGTTTACTAAGCTTGGATATTTTTTTTCTAATACTTCTAATTCTTTTCTTAACAAATCATAATCATAATCAGATATTTCTTGAGTATTCTTATTATAATAAAGATGATCATGATAATTAATTTTTTGAACCAATACTTTTATTTTATTTTTTAAATCGTCATGATTGGATTCAATATTACTCATTTTAATTATTCAATAACTTTTTTGATAGCACTCTTGCTTCCTCTGTAATTTGCTTACCTGAAATCATAGAAGCTACTTCTTCTATTCTGTCTTCCTTACTCAACTCTTTAACTCTCGTAATAGTATTATTATTTTCAAGATATTTAGAGGTTTTATAGTGTTGATCACCTTTAGCTGCTACTTGAGGTAAATGCGTAACTACTAAAACTTGTTGCAATTTAGATAGATGCAGTAGTCGTAAAGCAATCGCATCTGCTACAGCTCCACTAACTCCAGAGTCTACTTCATCAAAAAATAAAGTTTTTTGATTTATACTATTAGCTATAACTAAGTTTATAGCTAGCATTAATCTAGAAAGTTCCCCTCCCGAAGATACTTTATGGATTTCTCCTATTGAACCGCCTTTATTCAAACTAACTAAAAACTTAATGTTATCTAATCCATTATCGTTCCAATTACCAATGTCTTTTTCTGATAATTCTACATGAAATTTAGCATTTTCAAGTTTTAATGGATTTAATTCTTTATTTATTAATTTTTCTAACTCAGAAGCTAGGCTTTTTCTATGCTGACTTAAATTTACTGCATTATTTTGATATTGTTTTTTCGCTAATAAAACTTTATTTTTTATTTTTTCTAAACTTTCTGAACTCTGATTTAGACTACTTAATTCTTCTTTAAGATCAGAAAGCTTTAAATTTAGTTTTTCAGGTTCAACTTTAAACCTTCTTGCTAAATTATTAATATCAAATATTCTTTGTTCTATCTGGTCTAATGTCCGTTGATTGAAGTCAAAGTTATCTTTTATCTTTGAAATATTTAATATTATATCTTTTCCTTCTATTAATATTGTATTGATTGCTTTCAATAAATCATTGATTTCTTCTATTTTTTCATTTCCCATAAAAGCATTTTCTAAGTTTGCACTGTTTTTTGAAAGGTTAGATAAAAAACTCTCTCTTTCATTGTCTAATAAATTATTAATATTATTAATTGCAGTAAATATTTTTTCATGCTGTGTCATAAGGTTTCTTTTTTTTGTTATATTTTTATATTCATCTACATTTATATTTAAATCTTCTAAAAGTTTAATATCGTTAGATATAATTTCTGACTGACTAGACTTGCTTTTTTCTATTGAACTCAATTCCAAATAAATATTATTAAGTTTTTTATAATTACTAAAACTTAAAGCAACTTCTTTTAGCTTTTTTTCACTTTTTCCAAATCTGTCTAATATTTTCATGTGGTTTGATGGATCTAGAAGTCCTATCTTTTCATTTTGCCCATGAATTTCTACTAAATCTGATCCTATATCTCTAAGCAAGCTAGCTGTTACTAAACTATCATTTACGAAAGCTTTACTAATTCCGTCTTTGCTAATAACTCTTCTTAAGATTAATTCTCCTTCACATTCTAAACCATTATCTTTAACTTTTTTATAAGCTAGATGGTTTTTATCAACAAAAAACTCAGCTATTACTGTTCCTTCCTGTGCATGTCTTTTAATAAGAGAAAAGTCAGTCCTAACTCCAGTAGCTAAACCCAAAGAAGATAAAATTATGGATTTTCCTGCTCCAGTTTCTCCTGAAAATACTGAAAAACCTGAACTATAATTTAATTTCAAGTTCTCAATTAATACTATGTTTTTTATAGTAAGAGATTTTAACATTTATATTTATTATTCTAAAATACCTTTTGCTTTTTAAGTAATTTATAACTTAATTTATACCAAGAACTATTAGGAAAATTATAGCCTAAAACCCTTGCATTTACTAAAGCCTCCTCTTTTACTCCTAAAATTAAATATATTTCAACTAATCTATGCAGTGCCTCAGGGACATATTCGGTAGTTTCATAATTATTTACTAAATATTTAAATCTCTTAGCTGCTGCAATATATTTTTTTAAACCTAAATAAGTCATTGCTACTTCTAACTCTTTAGCTGCTAGCTTATTTTCCAAGAAAATAACTTTATAATATGCATCTTTAGCATAATTTGTAGTGGGATATCTATCTAAAATCAATTTAAATACTTCAATAGCTTTACTAACGGCAGTCTGATCTCTAGTAACTTCTATAATCTGATCAAAATAGCTTACTCCTAATAAATATTGAGCATAAGGAGCTAAACCTGAAGCAGGGTATAAATTTAAATATCTATAGAGATTAGCTTCTGTTTTAATATAGTCTCTGCTTTTGTAACTTGCATATGAAGACATTATTATTGATTTTTTTGCCCATTGTGAATAGGGATGCTGTCTTTCAACTTCTTCAAATTCTAAAGTAGCTTGTGTATAATCCTTCTTAATAAGACTTTCTAAGGCAGTATTGTATATACTGTTAAGACTTCTTTCTACATATTCTATCTCATTTTTTTTGTTGGAAGAGCATGATGTTAAGAATAGTAGAAAAATTACAGTAATCTGTATTTTTATAAAAAAACTTAAAGTTGTAAATTGTGATATCATAGTTTAATAAAAATATATTATAATTAAAAAATTTAATATACATAAATGCAAAAAAAAACATTTCCAAAATATCTCTCTTTTGCTAATTACGTTGCTGACGTTGTTTCCATAGAGTTATTAAGAAACTATAAGTCTCATAAAATTAGTTTTAATAAGAAAAAAGAGATATCTAATCAAGTTGTTACAAAAACTGATAAAAAAATAGAAAAGACAGTTAGAGAGTTAATTAAATTAGAATTTCCAGATCATAATATTTTAGGGGAAGAATATAGAAATTATAATAAAAAATCTGATTACACTTGGATTATTGATCCCATTGATGGCACTAAAGCTTATATAACAGGTTTGCCAGTTTTTACTTTTTTATTAGCTTTAAAATTTAAAAGTAAATTTATATTAGGGCTTGTTGATCAGCCAGTTTTAAAAGAAAGATACTGGAATAATGATAATAATAAAGCTTTTTTGAATAATACACAAATTCAAGTAAGAAAATGTTCGAAACTGTCTCTAGCAGTAGGAGCAATTACTGACCCTAAGATGTTTAAAAACTTTGATAATATCAACAAAAATATTTTTAATAATTTAAATTTTATAAGATGGGGAACTGATGCATTGGGGTATATGAGATTAAGTGAAGGTAATTTAGATGTAGTTATAGAGAGAAATATAAAAATTTGGGATATTGCTGCTATCATTCCTATTATTAAAGCCTCGGGTGGAGTTATTACGACATGGGATAATAAAAAACCTGGTATTAATGATACAATAATAGCCTGTAGTAGTAAGAAAATACATAGAATTTTAGTAAATACTTTGCAAAAATATATATAAGTACTATCTTAATTCTTATGCAGTTTGAAGAAATGAAATATGATCTTGTAATCGTTGGGGCAGGTCCTGCAGGTTTATCTACAGCTATTAGATTAAAGCAATTAGATAAATTAAATAATACCAATCATAGTGTTTGTATAATAGAAAAAGGATCTGAAGTAGGAGCTCATATACTTTCAGGAGCTATTTTAGATCCGATAGCTTTAAATGAACTTCTCCCTAATTGGAAAGAATTAGATATACCTGTTTCCACATCGGTTAAATCTGAGAATTTCTTATTTCTTACAAAAAATAAAAGTTTTAATGTTCCTAATTTCCTTTTACCCAGTGATGTTAAAAATAATGGTAATTACATCATTAGTTTGGGAAACTTATGTAAATGGTTAGGAAATTATGCTGAAAGTTTGGGAGTTGATATTTTTCCTGGCTTTACAGCAAAAGATATATTATTAGAAGATGATAGAAAAGTAAGAGGAGTAATTACTGGTGAAAAAGGTCTTGGTAAAAATGGAGAAAAAACTCAATTATATGAACCTTCTATAGCTTTGATTGGAAAACAAACTATATTTGCAGAGGGGTGTAGAGGTCACTTAGGAAAAAAGCTAATAGATAAATTTCAACTTTATTCTGATAATCAATTTCAGACTTACGCTATTGGTTTAAAAGAGTTATGGGAGGTTGATAATACTTCTTTAAAAAAAGGAGAAATACTCCATACAGTAGGGTGGCCATTAAATAATAATGCCTATGGAGGATCATTTTTATATAAACTATCAGAAAAACTAGTTTCAATTGGGCTAGTTGTTGGGTTAGATTATAAGAACACTTATTTGAACCCCTATGAAGAATTTCAAAGGTTTAAAACTCATAAGGCTATAATGTCAAAACTTGAAGGTGGAAAAAGGATATCTTATGGAGCTAGAGCCTTAAACGAAGGAGGCTTTCAGTCATTACCTAAATTTTCTTTTCCAGGCGGATTAATTATAGGTTGTGATGCAGGCACCTTAAATGTTCTTAAAATTAAAGGAACACATAATGCAATGAAATCAGGTATTATAGCAGCAGAGGTTTTTCATGATGACTCAATGAAACAACAAAATTCTAGTGAATTGTTAGCTTTTGGTGATGCGTTCAAAAAAAGCTATATATATAAAGAGCTTTATAAGTGTAGAAATATAAGACCAGGCTTTAATAGAGGTCTTATTTATGGTATGCTCAACAGTTATATAGATCAAAAAATCTTTAGAGGCAATGCACCTTGGACCTTAAAACACAAAGAAAGAGATAACAGTTCTACTAATAATATTGATAAGTCAACTAAAATTCTATATCCAAAAAAAGATAATCAATACAGCTTTGATAGATTAACGAATGTATCTTTTTCAGGAACTAATCACAAAGAAAACCAGCCTAATCATTTAAAAATTTTAGACGAATTTATACCCATTAAACTTAACTATGAAAAGTATTATTCGCCTGAAATAAGGTATTGTCCAGCTGGTGTATACGAAATTATAGATATTAAAGACAAGGGTCCAAATTTACAGATAAATTTTCAAAATTGTTTGCATTGTAAAACTTGTGATATCAAAGATCCTTCTCAAAATATCAATTGGACACCTCCAGAAGGAGGAGATGGTCCTAGATATTCAAATATGTAATTAATTATATATTATTTCCAATAGCAACTTTAGTTTCGATGCCAGAAACTGTATTATTTAACTTACCTTCAACTACCTTATAATTTTCATATTGAGAGAATAATTTTTCTAGTACAAGTTTATTAGTTTCATGTCCAGGACAAGTTGCATCCACTGTTCCAATTATATTATAATTACTAAGAGCAAAATCACCTATTAAATCTAATACTTTATGTTTTACGAATTCATTTTTATCTCTCAAGCCATTCTTATTTAAAATCTTATCACCTTTAATAACAATAGCATTATCTAAACTGCCACCTTTAGCTAATCCATTTTTTTTCATTACCTCAATATCTTTATGAAAACAAAAAGTTCTAGCATGTAAGATATCTTTATAAATTTCAGTTACTGGTTTGTTATATGTAATATATTGTTCTCCTATAGGCTCAGGAAATAATATTTTACAAGAAAGTTTAAAAGAGTTTGATGGTCTTAAGATAATTTTACTTATATTATTTTCTACTAAAATTTCTTTTTTAATGATGATATATTTTTTTAAACTATTTTCTTGATCAAGTATTCCTGCTTCTTTTACTATTTGATCGAACTCTAATGCTGAACCATCTAAAGCTGGGATTTCATCTGAGTCACATTCAATAATTATATTATCAATATCATTACCTTTGATAGCAGCAAGTAAATGCTCAACAGTTAAAATCCTCACTTCATTACTGTAGTTTCTTAAAGTAGTACATAATTTACTATCAGAAATATACTTAAAATCTGCTGGAATGATATTATCATCAGAAATATCCGTTCTTTTGAATATAATACCTGTATTAATTGAAGCTGGTAACAGTCTTACCCTGCAAATTTTTCCAGAGTGTAGTCCTTCTCCTTCAAAAGATATCTCATTAGAAATAGTTTTTTGCATCTTATTTAAAATCATCTAAACATAATAATTTAGAAATAAATAATATCTATTAATTTTTTATTACAATTATTACAACTTTTTATATTAATCTCGATTTTTTTTTAAAAAAGATGGTATGTTTGCAAAATTATCCTCATGAATATTATTACTATTATCTAGACTTTGCATTGCATGATCATTTTCTGTATTATTGTTATCTAAGAATGAAGGTTCTACTCTATTTGTTATATTATTTTCAACCTCTATATTTTGCAACTCTTCTTCCTTTTTTATAAATGTATTTTCTAATGATTTATTTGCTACTTCACTTACTATTGACATAGCTTTAGATCCGACATTGATAGCTTTTTCTTTTACATTAGAAGAAAGTCTAGAAATTAAACTTACATTTTCTTCATCTATATTTTCCTCAGTACCAATTTTATCCTTATTTAAGTTTGCATTTAATAAATCTGCCTCTTTAAATGGATTAGCTCTTGTGTTTTTATCTTTAGCTGGAATTATTTGTTCCTTAGGAATAAAAAAGTTCTCTTCACTATCATTTCCTTCAGAATTTATCTCTTCTTCTCTTTTTAAAAGTACATCATTTACTTCTTTGGATAAAAAGTCCTCTAAGTCTGCTTGGTTAGAATTTTTTTTGTTACCAAAATCTGGTTTTATAGTATTTATATTCTTGTTATCACTATTAGAAACAAGTCTGGGTTTAATAAACTTGCTATCCTCAATTAACTCACTTTCACCTTTAAAACTACTTTCCGCTGAAATTCCAGAGGCTAATAGGGATACTCTTATTTTTCCATCTGCTATGTTTTCTATAGTATTACCTACTATCAAATTAACATCTTCTTTGCATTGTTTTTTAATGTGAGCAGCTATCTCATCTATTTCATATAACTTAACATCTTCTCCACCAGAAATATTTATAATTACGCCTTTAGCATTTGAAATTGAGGTATCATCAAGCAATGGATTAGATATTGCTAACTCAGCAGCTTTTATGGCTCTATCTTCACCCTCAGCTTCTCCTGTGCCCATCATTGCCTTACCCATTTCTAACATAACTGTTTGAATGTCTGCAAAATCTAGATTAATTCTTCCCTGTTTAACAATTAAATCCGTAACACCTTTTACACCATTATATAAAACTTCATCAGCCATTTTAAATGCTTCTACAAAAGTAGTATCTTTATTTGCTATTCTAAAAAGATTTTGATTAGGAATTATAATTAATGTATCTACTGAACTAGTTAAGTCTTTGATACCTTGTTCTGCTATTTTAGTTCTTCTAATTCCTTCATATTCAAAAGGTTTAGTTACAACGCCAACAGTCAAAATTCCTCTTTCTCTTGCTGCCTCCGCTATAACTGGTGCTGCTCCTGTTCCTGTACCTCCACCCATACCAGCAGTAACAAATAACATATGAGTTCCTTCTAATTGTTCTAATACATTTGATAAAGACTCATCAGCAGCTTGTCTTCCTATTTCCGGCTTTGCTCCTGCGCCTAAACCTTTGGTAAGTTTAGCTCCTAATTGTACTTGTCTATCAGTTAAAGAGTTAGCTAAAGATTGTGCATCAGTATTAGCAACTAAAAACTCTACTCCTTCTAAGTGTGCTTCTATCATATTATTCACTGCATTACATCCAGCCCCGCCAACTCCTATTACAGTTATCCTGGGCTTTAATTGCTCATTAGTTGGTTCAGTTAAATTTATAGTCATGTTGTACTCCTTTTAAAATTAAAAAAAATTATCTCCAACCCACTGCTTTAGAAAAGAAAATGACTTCCTCTTTTCAAAATCTCTTTTGTTATGTTTTAAACTAATTTTATTTCTACTATCTATATTGATTTCATTCTGAATTAATCCAGCCGATACTGAATGAGAAGTGTCTAAAATTTCATTATAGTTAAACTTTATATTTTTTGGTGTTCCAATTCTGGAGTTATAATTGTACATATTGTTGGCTAATATAGTTAAACCGTCAATTTGTGATGCTCCCCCAGTAAACACTAAGACTTTTCCAAAAAAACTCTGTTTTCCTGACTTCAATATAGAATTATTAGTCCATTTTAATAATTCTACATAAAAAGGTTGTACTATTTCGAATAAGTTTCTTCTAGATACTTGAATATAACTTTCTTCATTTTCAAAGTTTATAGATGGTACTTCAAATGATGCTTGTTCTTCCTTACTTCCATCAATTACAGAAGAATGAAGTACTTTAAGCTTTTCGGCTTCATCAAAAGTAATGCTTAATTTCCTGGCAATCTGTTCAGTAATATTACTACCTCCAAAGTCTAAAACATTTGAATATATGTAATTATTTTTAACAAACATTCCAATAGAGGTTGTTCTGGCTCCCATATCTACTACTACTGAACCAAGTTCTAATTCATGTTCATTTAAAACAGCAAATCCTGCCGCATAATTAGAAAATACAATTCTATGAATATCAACATTACAGCTTGTTATCGCTTGTATGTAATTTTTATATTGATTAACTCCAATATAAGTAATTAAAAAGTCAACCTCTAACTCTGAACCAAACATATCCAAAGGATTAGTAATACCATTAGCATTATCAATAGAATACTCAGTAGGGGATATATTAATTACTTTTTTATCTAAAAAATAATTATCTTCTAATGCTCTAGCTATAGAGGCTTTAATATCTAAATTGGTAACTTTATCATCCTTTATTTTTATTTTTGATCTAAATGATTTTGTAAAGCATTTATGAGATGATATCGAAACTGATAATTCATTTATATTCTCTCCAGATTTTTTTTCACAGTCTCTAATTGCTTTTGATATACATTCTGATGCTAAATTAAAATCAGTTATTATGCCCGAATTTATTCCTCTGGTAGCTATAATACTTTGCCCTATTACTTTTGTAATATCATTATTATCAGTTAAACTCTGTATACAGCTAATTTTACTAGAACCTATATCCATGACAGCTAATAATTTATTTCTATTACTCATATATTTTTGTCTTTCATTAAATTAATGTTACTTTTTAATTGAACTATCATTCTATCGGAAGCTCTAAGGTCTACTCTTTTAATTTTTTCATTAAGGAAGCCATACTTTTCATCTAATTCTACTATTTTAAAAAAAGCTTTTTCTGCATTATTTTCAGGGAGATCTATTGTAATTCCAAAAGAATGCTTCAAAGACCATCGTCTGCTAGAAATTAAAGTGGCTTCTTTAATTTTATTTGATACTGATGTATTTTTAGAAAAAATATTTAACAAACTTATAACTTTATTTTCAGCATTTTTTCCACTTAAAATAATTAAGTTTTTAAAGTTGTTTGGTATAACTTGTAAGTTATCTATTTTCTTTCCACTCGCATTTAATAAACTTAAATTTTCATTGTTCCTTAAAATAAATAAAGGTTCCTCCTCTTCAATTTCTACAACCAGTTGTGAGGGTAACCCATACTTAAGTTTTGCTGATTTTATCCAATTATTTTTTTCTAATTCTTCTCTAGTGACCTCTAAATCAATACAAAATAAATTATCACATTCATCAAATTTAATTTTGTTAACTATTATTTCTTTGCTTATATTTTTATTGCCTTTTACTTTTATAACATTTAACTCAAAACCTAGACTTTTTACTAAATCATTAATTAAAGTCATTTTTAAAAATATTATTGGATTATAAAATATTATAAAAATTAATGTAAAAAATATTAAAAATAATATATTTTTTATATTTCTTTTAGTTTTATTGATTAATATATTTTTCATTTATTTAAGCCTGCTCCTTTAACAACCCAATTAATTAAATCAGGAAAAGTCATACCTGCATTTTTAGCTATTTTTGGGAAAAGTGAATTTTCTGTTAGTCCTGGCTGTGTATTAATTTCGAGCAAGTAAACTTTCTTGTTTTGTGATTTTATATTTATTCTAAAATCTACTCGAGCTATTCCATTACAATTCAATAATTTAAAGGCTTTTTCAGAAAACTTAATTAATTGTAATTCTATATTCTCTTCTAAATCTTTAGGAAATACATATCTGATATTTTTATTTTTTTTATATTTGTAATCATAATCATATATTTCGTTTTCAGTCACAACTTCCATAATACCGATAGCTTTCCCGTCCATAACTGCAACTGTAAAGTCATTACCTGGAATATATTCCTCAACTAAATAATTTTGTAATTTATTACTAATTTCTAAATTCACTATTTCTGTACCCTCTTTAATTAGTTTAATACCCAAGCTAGAACCTTCACTCACAGGTTTTAAAATAAATGGTCTTTTAAAAGGCTCTTTAGTAATTAACTCTTCTACATTTATTATTTTGCCCTTTGGTACATTTATATCATTATTAAAAAAAATACTTTTGGATAAAAATTTATTCATTCCTATTGCAGATGCGCTTACTCCTGAATGAGTATAAGGGATATTAAAATACTCAAAAAGCCCTTGAATTTTTCCATCCTCCCCCCATACTCCGTGTAAAGCATTAAAAATTACATCTATTTCTTTATTATTATTATTTAAAAAAGTTATTAAGTTATCTTGAGCTTCAACTTGCATTACATTATAGCCCAATTGTTTTAATGCTACTTCAACATTAGCTGCTGTTTTTCTTGAAACCTCTGCCTCAGCTGACTTTCCACCTTTTACTATTAAGATATTTTTAATCATTTACCTTGATTTCTTTCCTACTATTTTTATTTCCCAATTTAATTTTATTCCAAATTTATTCCATACTCTTTGTCTTATTTTTTCTCCTAACTCTTCAATTTCTGAACTTGTAGCTCCTCCTTCATTAATCAGAAAATTAGAATGTTTACTAGATATAGAAGCTTTACCAACTTTTAGCCCTTCTCCACAACTATCTTTTATAAGCTGCCAAGCCTTCATATTTTTAGGATTTTTAAAAGTTGAACCACTAGTTTTTTTAGTAATGGGTTGACTTAAATTTCTAGTTTTTGTTAATTCTTTAATTTTATTCAGCCCTTCAAAATTATGTTCACTTTTATTGTATTTAAAAATTGCCTCTAAAAATATATATTCATCAGGAAATGTTGTTTTTCTGTAACTCATTTCATAATCATCGGGGTTAATAATTTTAATATCTCCCTCTCTGTTAATAACTTTTATTTTTTTTATATATTGTGAAGTCTCGCTACCATACGCACCAGAGTTCATTTTAATAGCACCACCTATAGAACCAGGAATACCTGAAAAAAACTCTAAACCTGATGCGTTTTTTTTTGCTAATGTCCTTGCAACTTTAATGCAATTAGTAGCTGCACCAACAATAAACTCTTGATCACTTAATAAAGTAATATAATCAAAATTTTTACTTAATTTTATTACTACACCGTCAAAGCCAAGGTCTCTAAATAAAGTGTTAGAGCCAGCTCCTAAAGTAAAAATAGGAATAGTTTTATGTAAAGACTTTAAAAAGTTTTTTAAGCCGTCTATGTCATTTGGTATAAAAAATATTTTAGCTTTTCCTCCAGTCTTCATCCAAGTATATGAAGATAAATCTGACTGAAAAAAGATCTTACCCTCTTGTTCAAGTTTTTCCTTTTTCATATATGATTTTTCTAAATTCATTTTAGTCCTTCGGTTAATTTATCTTTTACAAATAACCTAGCACTAGCTGATATATCTCCTGCACCTAAAAACACAACAATATCTCCTTTGTTGAGCTTTTCTAAAATAAGTTTTTTTAATTCTGAATCTTCAAAAGCTCTAACATCTTTATGCCCTGCAGAAATAAGAGAGTTTATCAAGGTTTCCTTACTCAAATCATATTTTTTTGATTCTCCTGCAGAATATACTTCTGTAATAAAAACTGTATCAGCATCATTAAAGGCTGAAGTAAATTCTTCAAATAGTAATTTCAATCTAGTAAATCTATGCGGCTGAACAATTGCAATTACTTTATCTTTAGTAATTTCTCTTGAAGCTGCTAAAGTAGCTTTAATTTCAACTGGATGATGTCCATAATCGTCATAAATCTCAATACCATTGAAGTTTCTTATTAATGAGAATCTTCTATTTACTCCTTCAAAATCATTTAAAGCTGCTTTCATTATATTTAGATCTATACCTACCTCTACAGAAATTGCACATGCTGCTAAAATATTTTGAACATTATGAATTCCCGGTATAACAGATACCATATTTTCAATTTTTTTTGCTGGAGCATCTTTTTTTGGTCCAATTTCTAAAGAAAAAAATGTTTTAGAATCTTTAAATGTAACATTAGTTGCTCTAAAGTCTGCTTGAGGACTTAAACCATAAGTTATTATTCTTCTATCATCGACCTCAGAAATAATACTTTGTATTGTAGGGTTATCAATACATATAATGGCAGAGCCATAAAATGGAATATTATTTATAAATTTTTTAAAAGCATTTTTCAATTCCTTAAAACTATTATAATAATCTAAGTGTTCAGCATCTATATTAGTAACTATTACATTTGTAGATGGTAGTTTAAGAAAACTACCATCAGATTCATCAGCTTCAACTATCATCCAATCACTCGAACCAATTTTAGCATTGCTATTATAAGAATTAATTATTCCACCATTAATTACAGTAGGGTCATAATTAGCTTTTTCTAAAATAGTTGCTATAAGAGAAGTGGTAGTTGTTTTTCCATGTGTACCTGCTACAGCTATAGTTTTTTTAAATCTCATTAACTCTGCAAGCATTTCAGCTCTTTTAACGATAGGAATTCTTTTTTTCCTTGCTGCTACTAGTTCTATATTATCATCTAGTATTGCTGACGATATTACAGCTATAGAAGCATCATTTATATTTTTTTTATTATGACCTAAATTAATTTTAACACCTAATTCCTTTAGCCTTTCTATATTTTGATTCTTAGAAACATCACTGCCAGAAACTTCAAAACCAAGATTAAATAAAACTTCAGCTATACCACTCATACCTATTCCACCTATACCTATGAAATAAACTTTTCCTATTTTTCTATCAAACATTTGCACTTTCTAAACTCACTATCAATTCTTTTAATTTATTAGCAGCCTTGGGTTTGCTTATTTTCTTTTTGTTTACAGAATATTCTTTTAATAAACTTTCATTATTAATTATTTTTTCTAATTCATTTAAAAAAAATTTTTTTTCTATTTCTTCTTCATCAAAAACCCATGCAGCTCTTTTACTTTTAAAAAATTCTGCATTTTTGTATTGATGATTTCCTGAAGATTTTTTTATAGGAAAATAAATAGCTGGAACTCCAGCAATGGCATTTTCAAAAATAGTAGAGGAGCCAGCTCTTGATATTATTAAACTAGCTTTTTTAATTTTATTATTTATGTCTGTAAAGAAAGAAACTACTTCTGACTTTATATTATTTTTTTTGTAAATTTTTTTAACTAAATATAAGTCTTCATTTCTAACTTGATGGTATACTTTTATTTTATTTTTTAGACCAGGAGATAATGCTATTATTCTCAAAGATAGTTTATATGATAAGACCTTAGATCCTTGACTACCCCCTAAGACAAGTAGATTAAAAACATTTTTTGTTATTGGCTTATATTTATTTTTATATAAATTAAATATAATACCTCTAACTGGCATTCCTATATTTATAGTGTTCGCATGTTTATCTTCCAAATCAAATGCAGATGTTCTTATTTTAATAGAATTCCAAAATAATTTATTAGCTTTGCCCATTACAGAATTTCCTTCATGTAATATTACATTTTTTCTTAATATAATAGCTGCAAATACAAATGGAACTTGTACATAAGAACCAAACCCTATTATTGTTTTAATATTATTTTTTTTCAAAAAAAGTATTGCTTTAAGCATATTAATTACTAAAAATATTAATGATAGTATTTTTCTTGAAAAACTCTTTCCCTCATAACCTATAGCACTAATTAAGAATGGTTTTATTAGAGATACCTCATTAAATCTCATTCCCCTTTGATCTGTAGCAAAGAAAATATTATTTTTAAAATTATTAAATAAATTAAATACAGCAAGAGCTGGATAAATATGCCCGCCTGTTCCTCCAGCAACAAAAAGAATATTATTTTTAATAATATTATTCATAAATTAAACCTTTTTCTTTAAATCTTTTTTTTGTTAGTGCTAATACCATTCCCATTACAATACCCATAGAAATTAGTGATGAACCTCCGTAAGACAGAAAAGGAAATGTAACTCCTGTTGTAGGTATTAATTTCATTGAAACAGCCATATTAATTAAGGCTTGAATTAAAAATAAAGTTAATAACCCTGTACAACAGGTAACTTTAAATAAGCTGGAGCTACTACTTATATTTCTAATACCTCTAAAGAATATAAGTAATGATATACTTAATATTAAGATACAAATTATTGACCCATACTCTTCAGCAATAACAGGAAAAATAAAATCCGTATGAGAGTCAGGTATATACTTCTTGATAGTACCTTGTCCTGGTCCCTTACCTAGTAAGCCTCCTGACTGATAAGCTTCTAATGATTTTTCTACCTGAAAATGAGTTTTATTAGGGTTAAAAAAACTATCCACTCTATATTTTACATGATTTAGATTAGTATAAGCAAAAATAGTAAATAAGAAAATGCTTGATAATATTATAATTAGAAATCTAAGATTAATTCCTGCTGCAATATATTGAAATGTAAAAACTAAAAAAAGAATTATAAACATACTGAAGTTAGGCTGAGCTAAAATTAAAAAACTGACAAAGAGTAATAATAAAAATGCTATAAGTCTGCCATTAAAAGTAATTCCTCTTATTAAGAACTTCTTTTTTAAATTCAATAATGATGCAAATACAATAATTATAAAGGGCTTAAGCAATTCTGTTGGTTGGAAAGAAAACCCTATAAAATTAATCCACCTTATTGACCCATTATTTTCTATATTAATTAGAAATAAAATTCCTATTAACATCATACTTACAAAACAACCTAAATAAGAGATATTCAATAACCCTTTTGCAGAAAAAAAAGAAAAAATAATCATTATAAAAATAGAAAATAAAACAAATATGTAGTGCTTTTTTATAAAATAAAATTCATTTAAACTTTTTAATTTTGCTACGTTAGGACTAGCAGATGTTACAAATAGAACACCTAATAATATTAAAGATAAAATTAAAAATATATTAATAACATCAATAGACCTTATCCATCGATTCAGAAAACTAAAGATAGTATTTTTTTGTAAGTTCAAGCAGCTCTCCTTTTAAACTCATTAAATACTTTTTTAAAATGTTCACCACGTTCTTCAAAGCTATTATAATTATCAAAAGAAGCACATGCAGGAGAAAAAATAATAGGATAAAACTTTCCTGTTGCAATACTTTTTTCGTAAGATTTTTCTACTGCCTCTTGCAATGTATTACAAATATTATTTTTGCATACATTTTGAAGGCTTTTAGAAATCTTATAAGCAGTCTTACCAATTAGATAAGTTTCTACTATTTTGTTTGAATAGTCTTTTAGAGTTTCAAAGTTGTCACCCTTATCAGAACCTCCAGCAATTAATATAACTTTTTTAAATGCACTGATAGCAGAACAAGTAGCTGATACATTAGTAGCTTTTGAGTCATTATAAAATTCAATTTTACTAATAGATCCAATAAATTCTAACCTATGTGCTAACCCTTTAAATTTTCCTAAACTTTTTATAATTTCAACTGGCTTCATTCCTAAAATTAATAATGTTATAAAAGAAATGCCAAAGTTAAGCTGATTATGTTTAAGATTAAGTAACCTATTTTTTGCTAAAGCAAACCTTTTCTTCGTGAAATAATTATCATGAATATAGTTTTCTTTAATTGTTATACCTTTTTTTAAATAGCTATTACAAGAAACTTTGATTATATCAGCCTTGATATCTTTTTCTTTTTTTAATAAGTTTTTGATGTTTTTATCATCAAAGTTTAATATTAAATAATCATCTTTTGTCTGATTTTTAAATATATTTAGTTTCGCTTTGAGATAGCTTTCAAAAGTCTCATGATAGTTTAAATGATCAACATTAATATTACTTATTATGCTTATTTTTGGTTTGAATTTATCAATATAATCTAATTGAAATGAAGAAAGTTCAATTATATAATTTTTTTCTTTATTTTTCATATAGTCTAGAATTGGGTTACCAAAATTTCCTAAAGGCTTGGTTTTTAAACTATTAGAAATCATTGATGCTATAGTTGATTTCCCATTTGTACCAGTGATAGCGATAACATTAGAATTAGGATTACTTTGCAAGTTATCACACCAAAATAATTCTATGTCACTAGCTATTGTAATATTTTTCTTTAAAGCCTTCTTAACTAGAAGGTTTTTTTTATTTATTCCTGGTGATACAAAAATAGCTTCAAAGTCTGCTATTTTGTTCTTCAAAGGATTAAAAATATTAACATAATTTAATTTTATATTTTTTTTTGTTCTGTTATCGTCCCATATATATATATTAGCTTTAAACTTCTTGAGATACCTAATAATTGACTTTCCCGTTTTGCCCATACCTAAGACTAAAACTGATTTTTTAAAATATTTCTCTTTTAATTTCATTTATCTAATTTTAAAAGTTACTAAACTAATCATTGCTAATATTATTGAAATAATCCAAAATCTAATTACTATAGTGGATTCTGACCATCCCTTCTGTTCAAAATGATGATGCAAGGGTGCCATTCTAAAAACCCTTTTCCCTGTTAATTTAAAAGAACATACTTGAACTATTACTGATATAGCCTCTAAAACAAATAAACCTCCAGCAATAAGTAATACAATTTCATTTTTTGTAATTACACTTATTCCTCCAATAGCAGCACCAGAGGCTAGAGAACCTGTATCTCCCATAAATATTTTAGCTGGCGGTGCATTAAACCATAAAAAACCTAGTCCTGCTCCAATAAATGCTGCACAAAATACTGATATTTCTCCAGCACCACTAATATATTTTAATGTTAGGTATTCAGCATAAATTGCATTACCTACTAAATATGATATTATTGAAAATGTCGATAATACTATGATTATTGGTACAATAGCTAAACCATCTAGCCCATCTGTTAGATTTACTGAGTTCGATGATCCTACGATCACTAATAAAGTAAAAATAAACCAAAAATAACCTAAATCTAGGAATAGGTTTTTAAAAATTGGGAATAATAGCTGAGTACTACTTTCCTTCGAAAATTCTAGAAGAAAATAAGAAAATATTAGAGCTACTATTGATTGTAGTATTAGTTTAATTTTACTAGATAAGCCCTTAAATGAAAACCTTTTCAATTTCAGATAGTCATCTGCAAAACCTATTAAACCAAAGCTTAGTGTAATAAAAAGAAGAAGCCATGTATACAAATTAGATATATCTATCCATAATATGATTGATATTGTTAAGGCCAAAAGTATTAAGGCTCCACCCATAGTGGGAGTTCCTTTTTTTGCATCAATATGCCATTTAGGTCCATCATCTCTAATAGGCTGTCCTAATTTTTGTTTTACCTTAAAATACTTAATTAAATGCGGACCTACTACAAAACTTATTAAAATTGATGTTATAAAAGCGCCACTGGCTCTAAATGTTAGATATTTAAAAATATTTAAAAAGCTGAATTGTTCTACCAATAATAATGCAATATAATGAATCATACCATCTCACATTCTTTTATTAATTTATTAATTATAGTTTTTAAATTTATAGAATTAGATCCTTTAATTAATACTGCATCCTCTTCTTCAATTAGCTCTAAAATTTTATAAGTAATTTTATTTAAATCTTCTTCATGAAATTTATATTTAACCTTTGATATTTTCTTTTGTAGCTCAAACATGTATTTTCCAATAGTGAATAAACTATCAACTCCTAAATCGTTCAAATCTTCTTTAAAGCTTAAATGAATTTGCAAACTTTTTTCTCCTAATTCTAACATGTCTCCAAGAACTAAAATTTTTTTTCCTTTAACATCTAATTTAGAAAAGTTTTTTAGTGCTGTTTTCAGTGAAGCAGGATTTGAGTTATATGAATCATTTATTAGTAAAAACTTAGATTTTTTAAAATTTAGATACATTTTATTTCCTCTCCCGTCAGGAACAGAAAAAGAAGCTATACCATTTAATATTTTTTTAATATCTATTCCGTAATAAGAAGCTAAACCTAATATTGATAAACTATTAAAAATCCAATGGCTTCCTACTAAGGGCATTTCCCAAAATATTTCTTTTCCAAAGCACATTGCCTTAATAAAATATTTTTTATCTTTTATTTTATAATTTAAGAGTTGAATATTATTTTTATGTCTCCTACCATATGTAATAATATTATTTATAGCTAAGTCATTAGCTTTTTTTATTATTAACTCACTAAAATTAGTATCATTATTAATTATTAAACATCCATCCTTTGGAAGTTTTTCTAAAATTTCACTTTTTGCATAAGCAATATTTTTTAAAGATTTTAATCCATCGAGGTGGGAATTTTCTACTGCTGTAAGTATTGCAACTTCTGGTTTAACTAATTGTGCTAGCTTTCTTATTTCTCCTTTTTTATTCATACCAATTTCTAATACACAAAAAACTGCATCACTAGGAGTCCTAGATAAAGAAAGAGGAACCCCTACATGATTATTATAACTACTTTCGTTTGCATAAGTTTTAGCTATATTAGATAGTGCAACATTGATCATATCTTTAGTTCCTGTTTTTCCAACACTACCTGTTACAGCAATAAATTTTGAAATGGAGCGTTTCCTTAAATTCTTAGCCATCAATTCTATAGTCTCAAAAACATTTTTTACTTTTGAAAAGGCTATATTATTTTTAGAAGGAATATCTTCACTAATTAAACATGCCGCTGCCCCTTTATCAATCGCATTATTTATAAAACTATGTCCATTGAAATTTTTGCCTTTGAGAGCACAAAATAGATCACCTTTTTTTATTTTTCTGCTGTCTATTTCAACTCCAGAAGCTTCCCATTTCATATTAGTCTCTGCACTTGCTAAGTCTTTTAAAGTATTTGAATTCCACAAAATACTCATTATGCTAATTTTCTATTTATAGCTTCTTTAACTACCACTTCATCATCAAAGGGAATTTTACTTCCTTTTATTTCTTGATATTTTTCATGCCCTTTTCCGGCAATTAAAAGTATATCATTCTCTTGCATTATATTTATTGCTCTACTGATTGCTGTTTCTCTATTAGGAATACAAACCGCCTTTTTGCATGCAGAAGCTATTTCTTTTCTAATATTTTTAGCGTTTTCATATCTAGGGTTATCATCAGTTATAAAAACTTTATCCGCAAAGTTATCTGCTACAATACCCATAAATTTTCTTTTCCCTTTATCTCTTTCTCCTCCACAACCAAATACTAAAATTAAATTACCCTTAAAGTCGTATACTGACTTTAAGGCCTTTAAGCTTTTTTCTAAAGCTTCTGGAGTATGAGCGTAATCTATAAATATTGATAAGCTAACATTTTTTTTACTTATTTTTTTTAATCTTCCAGAAGGTTTTTTAATAGATTTAATATTTTTTAATATTTTCTCTAAAGACATACCATTAAGATTAGCTATAATTATAGCTCCTATTAAATTTTCAACCTCATAATCAGCGATTAGATTGCAAAAAAAATTGTAGACAATATTTTCTTTACTAAAAACAACTTTAGTTAACTTACCTTCTCTTTTAACTTTAGTTATTCTCCAATCACTATCCTTTTTAAAACCATATGTAATATTTTTTATATTTTCTATATCACATATGTTTTTTATTTTCTTACCATACCTATTATCGGTATTAATTATTGCAGTACCTTTTTTATCTAAAATAAATTTAAATAGCCTTATTTTACTTAAAAAATATTTTTTCATATTCTGGTGGTAATCAAGGTGATCTCTGCTTAAATTTGTAAATAAAGCAAATTTAACATATACTTTATCTAATCTAAATTGATCTAATGCATGACTAGAAGCTTCCATAGCCGCGAAGTTAATTTTTTTTGATTTAATAAAATTTAATTCTTTATGCAACCTTATTGCATCTAAAGTGGTTAATTTTGTTTTTTTATTCTTACCATCATACTTAATACCTAAAGTACCAAAACAAGCACCTCTAATATGGTTTTTTTTCCATATTTCATATAAAAAGTTTACTATAGAAGTTTTTCCATTTGTGCCAGTAACTACTGATATATTAGCAGGCTGCTTTGGATAAAATTTTTTTGCTATTACAGCTACTGATAATCTAATATTCTTACTAACTAAAATATTTTTAACTTCAGTTTTTATATCTTTTAAATGTTCTCTCTCACACAATAAGGCCTTTGCTCCTGATTTATAAGCATCCTTAATGTATTGCTTGCCATTGTTTTTATTTCCTCTAATAACAGCAAAAATCATACCTTTTCTAATTTCTCTGGAATCTGTGGCTATTCCAGAAACTTTGACTTTAGAATCAAAAGACTTTTGTAATTTTATATTACTATCTATTATTTTAGTAAGAAACAAAATTTAATTTTCCCTTATTTTTTACAAACAAACTTGGCTCACGTTCTAGGTTTTTATTAATCCCTAGAATTGGGAATATTCTTTTGAAAATCTCTGCTGTAACTGGAGCAGCAGTAGAACCACCAGTAGCTCCTTCTTTACTATTTTTTAAAGTAGGTTCATCTAAAAGTATAAGACTTATGTATTTAGGTTCATTAATTGGAAATACAGCTAAAAAAGAGGAAACGATTTTAGTTTTATTGTATTTGCCATTTATAGCTTTTTCTCCTGTTGCAGTTTTACCTCCAATATAATAACCCTTTAGTTTAGCTTTTTTTGCTGTACCCGTAATTGTATTTTCATACATTAATTTTTTTAAAATATTTAATGTGCTAGATGATATAAGTTCTTCCCTTCTATAATTTTTATTAGAAGCATTATATTCTATATCAGCTATATAATTTTTATCGTTTCTAAATAGTTTGGAAGCCGCTTCTATCATTTGCATAGGAGATATAGAAACTCCATGACCAAATGATAAAGTAGCTGTTTCGACCTTTCCCCATTTTTTTGGTATTATTGGCTTAGTTTTTTCATACAGATTTACCTTAGATATAGCTAGTAAACCCAATTGATTATAAAATTTTTTTAATTTTTTTTCTCCTAAGATCCAGGCAATTTGACTTGCCCCTATGTTAGATGATTTTAAAAATATCTCACTTGTTGATAAAAATTTGTTTTGTGGCTTATAATCTTTTATAATATGATTAGAAATTTCAATTGGCTTTGTGGCATCAAACTTTGATTTCAAATCAATTTTTCTATTTTCTATGGCAGCAGCAATAGTAAATATTTTAAAAGTAGATCCCATTTCATAAAGATTTATTGTAGCAGTGTTAGTATAACTTAAATGCTTAGGGTCAATGCTTTTATTAGGGTTAAAATCTGGTAAACTTACCAATGATAATATTTCGCCATTATTAATATCAGTAATTATAGCTGTTGCACTTTTTGTATTATATTTAGAAAATGCTTTTTTAAGTTCATCCCTAACTGCATATTGAACTCTAATATCAATTCCAAGTTTCACGTCATTTCCTGAACCTAAAAGCTGGTTAAAAGTCCTTTCCGCTCCCATTTGTCCTTTCATATTATCATTCACATGTCCTATATAATGAGCTGCTAAATCCTTATGAGGATAAAAACGTTTTATAGTAGGAACAAACTCTAAACCTGGAATACCCAAATTATTAATTTTTTTTGCTTTAGGTGCTATAATATTTTTTTTAATTAATATTTCATATTTTTTTTTATCTTTTATTTTTTCTAATACTTGATCACTATTATTTAGAGTTATTTCTTTTTTAAGTAAGCTTAATGTTTTTATAGGGTCTTTTATTTTTTTTGGATAAGCTTTTAAATTATAAATATAAATATTTGAGGCTAAAATTCTATTATTTCTATCTATTAATAAACCTCTGCTTGTATTAAGAGTTTCTATTCTAGTTTCATGTTTATTTGCATTTACTTCTTTATCTGGTAATGAAAGCTCTATTATTCTCATCATTATAACTAAGCCTGCTGTAGCCATTAAAAATGATATAACAAGTAACCTTTTAGCTTGGTTTTTAATCTGCAAATTACTTTTGTCTTTAAAGTCTAATTGAAAAAAACTATTCACTATTTTTGCCTTGTCCTAAGATAATATTGATAAAATCGTGTAATGTAATTAATTGAGCCGGCTTATATCCTAAATGTGTATTTGTTAATAAGCTCATATTTTCTGGAGAGTTAACAAACTCCCATTCACTTTTTAGAAAATTTAATTCATTTTCAAGTTTTTGATTCTGATAATCAATTTTTTTAACCTTTGTTCCTATTACCTCTAATTCATAATTAAGAAAGGTGAGAAATATGAATAATACTGAGAACGTAAATATTAATAAAATTATCTTTTTCATAACTTAAATCACAATTCTTTCCACTGCTCTTAACTTTGCAGACCTAGCTCGATTATTTTCATTTATTTCCTCGACGCTTGGATTTATTGGTTTATTACTAAGGGCTTTAAATTTAATAGTTTTATTAATTTTTAATTGCGGTAAGTGCCTGTTTAAGTTACTTTGCTTTCCTGATAGTTTGTTAAAAAATATTTTTACCATTCTATCTTCTAATGAATGGAAGGTAATAATTACTAATCTGGCTCCTGGTAATAAAATATTTTCTGATAGTTTTAGTAAACCAGCTAAAGATTCTAGTTCTTTATTTATATAAATTCTTATTGCTTGAAAAGTTTGAGTAGCTGGATGAGTTTTTTTCTTATAATAATTTTTTTTAGCCTTTTTTATAATTTTAACAAGTTTAAAAGTTGAATCTATAGCATAAAGCTCTCTCTCTTTTACAATAAGTCTTGCTATTGCTCTACTTTGTTTTTCTTCACCATATTCCCAAAGTATTTTTGATAATTCTTTCTCATCAGCGTTACTAATAAGGTCTTTTGCGCTCATACCTCTACAATTCATTCTCATATCTAAAGGACCATCTCTCATAAATGAAAAACCTCTTTTTTCATCATCTATTTGCATAGATGATACTCCAAGGTCTGCAACTATACCCCCATTTATGGAAATACTTTTTCTTCTTTCAAGAATATTATCTAAACTATTAAAGTCCTTATTAATAAAAGAAAATCTTTTTTTATATTTATTTTTTATTTTTTTTGCAAAACCGCTTACATATGAATCTTTATCAAGAGCCAATAAGTTACATTTAGCCTTCTCTAGAATAGCTTCAGAATATCCACCCATTCCAAATGTAACATCTATATAATTCAGATCATCACGCACATTTAAAGCATCTATAGCCTTATCCATCATTACAGGAATATGTTTTGTAGCTAACATATTAGTCTATATTTTTTTTCTTTTCTTCATATATTCTCTTGCTTTCTTTTCATATTCTTTAAATGACAAAGGTAACCATATTCTAAACTTTCTACCCATTCCCACAAATAATGCCTCTGAATGCAAAGAAGCTTCTTTTCTTAAAATATCAGGCAATAAAACTCGTCCTTCTTGATCAAAAGGCAACATAGAGGAACCAAAAATTAATGTTGATTCATACTCATTAGTTTCAAGAAGTGGATCTTTTGTATCTAACCAATCTTGGTATCTTTCTAAGTATTTTTGAGAATAACCTTCTATGGCATTATAATTATCTGAACTTTGCACCACAATTCCAGAAAAACTTTTCCCTAATAATTTAGGTCTCCACAATGCAGGAACACTAATTCTTCCTTTCCTGTCAATTCTATTTAAAAACTTTCCCACAAATTCTGTCACAAAAAACCCTCTTAATATGGTAATTTATAGTGCTAACATGGGAATTTATGGTCGTCAATGACACAAATAAAAAAATATTATATGTTCTACTTATATATTATATATGTACTATTTTTGTTCCTGTAAACTATGAAGATAGTCTATAAGCCGGTTTCTGTATTATGCAGCAATCTATCTAGAATTAATATTACTATTAATTTCAAGCAACCTACCCAGACTATAAACTGGAGTCTTTAGTCTCTATTTGGTCTTGCTCCCGGTGGGGTTTACCATGCCATCCATGTTACCATGGATGCGGTGTGCTCTTACCACACCATTTCACCCTTACTAGTAACTAGCGGTATATTTTCTGCGGCACTATCCCTAAAGTCGCCTTTGCCGGGTATTACCCGGCACCGTTACTCCTGGAGACCGGACTTTCCTCTTTATAAAAATATAAAGTAGCTGCTCGACTATCTTCTATACTAGTTTTTGTTTATAACACAAAATGTCAAGTATTTTTAGATACTTCTATTATTCTATTATATACTTTTTCATCAATAATTCCATTAATGCGCTCAGGCAAGAATCTTCTTTGGAAAGCCTCAATTACCAGCTTTAAATATATATCAAAGATATTATTTTTTGTGCATTTATATCCAATTTTTGATAACATTTTTTTTATAAAGTAAATATCGTTATTAACCTGCCCTAGATGAAAAAAAAACTTTTTTTTACTACTATATTTTTTGATAGCTGGAAAATACGCTAATTGTTTTTTTGCAAGGTTACTCCAATCAAATAACTCTCCTGGATCTAGTTTTCTTTCTGGCGCTATATCTGAATGTGCCAACACATTCCTTTTATCTATCTTATATTTTTCTAATATATTTTTTAACAAAACTTCTAATTTTAAAATTTGATTACTTGGAAACTTTTTATAGCTCAAACCATGTCCATTATTCTGCAGCTCAATTCCAATAGATTCATTATTTAATAACTTTTTATTTTTCCAATAAGATATACCTGCATGCCATGCTGTATTCTTTTCCTCAACAATTTTGTATAATATTCCTCTTGAAGAAATTAGCCAATGACAACTTACTTTTGAATTAGGGTCATTAAATATACTTAAGGTTTCTGAAAGTTTATTAGTTCCAGTATAGTGAAGTATAATATACTTTATTTTATTTTTTCTAATAGAAAAGTTAGGTGAAAGTTCATTAATAAAATTAATCTTTTTTTGTTTTTTCATTTTTTATTTCACTGTAAGCCTTGTTGATTGCTACTAGTTTCTGGTTGGCTAACTCAATAAACTCTTTTGGTAAACCCATTCCTTGAAGGCGATCAGGGTGATATTCTTTAACAAGCTTTTTATATTTAAGTGTAATATCATTTATATCTAAATTTTCAGAAACCCCTAATATTTTGTAACTACTTTTATGGTCAGCCTTTTGTTTGCTTCCTCTGTTATAGAAGATATTGTATATGCTATCAAACTCTTGGTCTGAAAAATAAAAAAATTTTGAAATATTATGCAACATGATTTTTTCTTTCGGATGCAAGTAACCGTCTGCATATGCAATTGAAAATAATGCATTTAAAATTTCAATCAGTAATGCTTTTTCATTTTTAAAAACTTCATATATTTGCTTAGCTATTTCTTCGTAACCATCTACAGAGTTTTTAGCTGAGTTAAATATATCGGCAACTGCTATTTCATCTTCCTTAGAAAATTCAAATATTTTTTTAAAAGTTAAAATTTCATTTTTAGATACTTTGCCATCTGCTTTTGCTAATTTAGCAGACAACGCAATAACACTTGAGGCAAAAACCTCTTCTTTTTTCGATCTATTGTATATATCGTTTCGGTTAGCTAAGTTATTGTAACTTACTTTATCCACACCATGGCCGGCTGCTATGCCTAAAATTGCACCTATTGGCCCTCCTAAGGCCATACCTGCTGCTCCACCAATTAATTTTCCCCATATACTCATATTATATTATTTTTTAATTAAAGTTTTGTTACTATATATATCAATTAATAGGACAATGTCATAATGGAAAAAAAAAAATATTGGAATTTTATGATAGATCAAGGAGGTACATTTACTGATGTAATAGGAATTTCTCCTAACAAGAAAATTATTATTAAAAAAGTGCTCAGCAAAAAAAGAATAACCTCTTATAACCCTATATTAGAAGGAATAAATCAGATAAAAAGAAATTATAAAAAATATTCTAAATACGATATAGATAATATTAAAGTAGGTACAACTATTGGCACTAATGCTTTATTAGAGAGAAACGGGAGTAAAGTACTATTACTTGTTACTAAGGGCCTTAATGATAACTTTATAATTGGCACTCAACAAAGAGAGAATATCTTTGCAAGGCATTTTATAAGAAAAGACAACATTTTTTCTAGTATTCTAGCAGTTGATGAGAGAGTTACCTATAAAGGAAAAATATTAATTAAATTAAATGAAGACAAAATTTTAGAGGATTTAAAAGGGTTTTTTAAAAAGGGTTATCGCTCCATTGCTATAGTTCTTTTAAATAGTTTTACTTATCCTGTTCATGAAAAAAAAATTGAAAATATAGCAAAAAAAATAGGCTTTATAAATATATCTTGTAGTAATAAAGTTAGTCCCACAATTAATTTTACTAGTAGAGGTTTTACTACTCTTGTAGATGCTTATTTAAATCCACTTATTCAAAATTATATACAATTTATAGAAAATAATTGTGCTGCTAAAAATATCTTTTATATGCAATCTAATGGCCTGCTTACAAGCAACTATAAATTTAGTGGGAAAAATTCAGTTCTTTCTGGACCAGCAGGAGGCGTCAATGGAGGCATAGGAATTGCAAAAAAAAATAAAATAAAAAAAATTATTGGCTTTGATATGGGGGGTACGTCTGCAGATATTTGGAACTATGACGGTCAAATTGAAAAAAAATCAGAAACTATAATTTCAGGTATTTTTATAAAAACTCCTAGTCTTGATATATCAAGTATAGCTTCTGGTGGAGGTTCCATTGTTAAATATGAAAATAAAAGATTTATAGTAGGCCCAGAAAGCGCTGGGGCCTTTCCTGGCCCAGCATGTTATAGAAACAATGGACCTCTTACTCTTACTGATTGTAATCTAAGCTTAGGTAGAATTTCTAAAGAAGAATTTCCAAAATATTTTGGAAAAAATAAAAAATCAAGCATAGATATTAGAGAGGCTAATAATAAATTAAAAGAAATTTATAACGAAGTGAAAAAAGATGCATATTTAATAAAAAACAAACATGAAGTAGCAGAGTCTTTTATTAATATTGCTATAGAAAATATGGTAAGTGCTATTAAAAAAATTACTATTCAAAAAGGATCAGATATCAGAAAACATGCCTTATTAATTTTTGGCTCAGCTTCTGGTCAATATTGTTGCAAAATAGCAGAAAAAATAGGAATAAAAAAAATAATTTTTAGCCCTTATTCTAGTGTTTTGTCCTCCTATGGAATAGGTTTATCTAAGTATGGATCTGTCAACCAATATTCAGTAGAAAAAGTTTTGCAATTAGCTGTAATAAAAGAACAAAAATTTAAAATAGATAAACTGTTTCCAGAGAAAAAGTCTAATAAAAAAAACTATACATTACGAATTAAATATTATGGTTGCGATACTATAATACCTATACAGCTGAAAAATAAAAGAATTTCAGATATTAAAAAAGAATTCTTTAGGAAACATAAAAAGTTATTTGGTTTCAATTACACAAATAGAAAACTTTTTATTGACTCAATTGAGCTAGAGATAGTTTTTACATTAAATAAATATAAATTAATCAGCGTTAAGAATCATTCAAAAGGAAAAAATAAATTTAAAGAGACCTCAAATTTTTATTATAATGGAGAGTGGAAGAAAATAAAAAAATTTAACGCTTCTTATTTCTCAAAGAAAAATGTTAAAATTATAGGCCCAGCTATTTTTAGCGACTTTAATACGACGATTTTTATAGAAAAAAATTGGTCTATGAAACAACTACAAACTGATGATTTTAGTTTAGAACAAAAAGAATGTTCCATATTAAAGAAAAATTATATTCCTGTTAAAAACCCTAATCCAGAAATGCTTGAAATTTTTAATAGTTTATTTTTTTCTATTGCTGATCAAATGGGCATCGTTCTTAAAAAAACTGCACAGTCTGTTAATATTAAAGAGAGAAAAGACTTTAGTTGTGCTTTATTCAATAGCAAAGGAGAATTAATAGCAAATGCTCCACATATACCAATTCATTTAGGAGCTATGAGTGATACCATAAAGTTTCTTATTAAAAAACATCATAAATTATTTAGAAAAGGAGTAAGTTTACTTCATAATGATCCTTTTTCAGGTGGAACACATTTACCTGATTTAACCGTAGTAACTCCATTTTTAGATAGTAAAAAAAAATCTATATTATTTTTTTTAGCAAATAGAGCTCATCATTCAGATATTGGAGGAATAACTCCTGGATCAATGCCAGCTTTTTCAAAAAGTATACTGGACGAGGGAATTGTCTTTGATGGTTTTCCTGTTTTGGTAAATGGAAAAATTCAAGAAAAGCAAATATTAAAATTTTTGAATACTGGCAAACTTCCTTCAAGAGACGCCCAACAAAACCTATATGATATTAAAGCTCAAATAGCTTCAAATCAAAAAGGTATATTGGAACTAAAAAGAGTACTTAATTCATATGGAAAGTTAACAGTTAATAATTATGTAAAATTTATTCAAAAAAACTGTAGTGAAATAATTTCTCAAACAATAAAGTCAATACCTACTTCTCAATATAAAGCTAAAATGGATAATGGGGCGGTAATTCAAGTAAAAATTTTTTTTGATAGGAAACTAAATAAATTAATTATAAATTTTAATGGAACTTCTAAACAACTCAAGGATAACTTTAATGCTCCTTTAGCAGTAACTAAATCAGTAGTTATATATTTCTTAAGAACATTAGTAACTAATAATATTCCACTAAATGAAGGTTTTTTAAAAAATATCAAAATAATAATACCGGAAAACTCTATGCTAAACCCTAAGTATCCGTCTGCTGTAGTTGCTGGTAATGTAGAAACTTCACAAACATTAATAGATGTTTTAAATATTTCAACAAAAGTGCAAGCTGCTTGTTATGGAACTATGAATAATATAACTTTTGGAAATAAAAGTTTTGGTTATTACGAAACTATATGTGGAGGAGAAGGTGCTTCTTTTAAAAACAATGGAGCAGATGCAGTACATTGTCATATGACCAATACCAGTATAACTGATCCTGAAATTTTAGAATGGTACTACCCTGTAAGATTAACAAAATTTGCTATCAGAAAAAACAGTGGAGGAAAAGGTAAATGGGTCGGTGGGAATGGAGTAATTAGAGAAATTGAATTTTTAGAAAACTTAGAACTTACTATTTTATCTAATAGAAGAATTATAAACCCATTTGGTTTAAAAACTGAGAATAAAGCCCTCACGGGAGAAAATTTAATAATAAAAAAAAATAAAATTATTAAGCTAAATAATGTTTCTCAGATAAAAGTTTCAAAAGGAGATAAACTAATTGTTAAAACTCCTGGAGGTGCTGGTTTTAATTAATTTGTGCTATTTTAGTAGTTGTAATAATATGTTTTTATTATAGACTTTAAAATGGTACAAAGATGAAATATTTACTCAGTTTATTGATAATAATACCCTTTATATTTTTAGCTAGTTGTTCAACAGGTAAATTTTCTGAAAACAATGTTAATAAAACAACTCAGACTTTAGATCCATGGGAAGGATTTAATAGAGGAACATTTGCCTTTAATAAATTTTTTGATAAATATCTTATAGCTCCATTAGCAAAAGGCTATCGTGTTATTTTACCTAATCAAGTTAGAACAGGCGTAAGGAACTTTTTTAGTAATTTAAAAGAACCTTGGACATCTATTAATTCGGCTTTGCAAGGAGACTTTAAAAACTCTGGCACATCAATATTAAGATTTGGATTAAACACCACAATAGGTTTGTTAGGTCTTTTTGATGTTGCAACTAGTTTAGGTTTTGATAAACAAAAAGAAGATTTTGGTCAAACTTTAGCAGTTTATGGAGTTAATTCAGGTCCCTACATAATTTTACCATTATTAGGACCTAGTACTGTTAGAGATGCAATAGGACGAGTTACTGGTATTTTTGTTGATCCAGTTACTATTGCCTTAAATAAAGACGGTAAAGAAGATTGGTTATGGATTGGAACAGCAGTTAAAGGAATAGACTTTAGAGAACAAAATTTAGAAAAAATAGATAACCTAGAGGCTACTTCAGTTGATTTTTATGCTACGATAAGAAGCTTATATTTAGAAAGAAGAAATAGAATGATAAGAAATCAATCAAATAATCAACAAGATCCTTTTCAGGAATTTGACATAGAATAGTAGGTTTAAATAATGAAAAAATTGAAAATAAATATATTTTTTGTTCTTTTGCTAGGTTTTATTTACAATCAAGCATTAGCAGTTTCAGAAAAAAATGCTAATAGTTTTGTAGTTGATATAGGAAATCAAGCAATAAAAATATTAAAAATACCTGTAGATGACAAAGAAAAAAGAAAAAAGGAACTTAGAAACTTATTAAAAGAAAAGTTTGATATGCCTTTTATTGCAAAAATAATACTAGGTAAAGAAGTGTTAAAAAATATTCCTGAAAAGAAACTCAGTAAATTTTCTGACGTTTTTGAGATTCATATTGTTAATGTTTATTCTTCACAATTGGGAACTTACAAAGGTCAAGAGTTCAAAGTAACAAATACGGAAATTAAAAAGAAAGATGCTTTTGTATATTCTACAATCATATCACCAGATTATCCCACTACAAATATAGTATGGAGAGTTAGGGATCGAGATAATGGTCTTAAAATTATTGATATGCAAGTTGAAGGCGTTAGTTTATTAAGAACGAAAAGAAACGACTTTAAGATGGTTTTAGATAGTCAAGGTATAGACGGATTAATAGTTACATTAGAGACAATGAACCAATTACCAGATTTAAAAATCCCTGGTGAATAAAAGTTTAATTTTTTATTATGATAATCGCTGCTATAAAAGAAAAAAGTGAATTTGAACAAAGAGTTTCTATAACTCCTGAAACATGTAAACAATTTGTAAAGAATGGTTTAGAAGTTTATATAGAAAAAAATGCTGGCTATGATGCAAGTTTTCTAGACTCAGCCTATATTGAGAGTGGTGCTAAAGTTTTTAATAAAGAGGAAATACTTAATAAATCTGATATTTTACTTACAGTTAATTCAATACCAGATAACTTTGAATTAAAGTATCTTAAAAAAGGTGCAATAATAATTGGTGCCTTTAATCCTTATGAAAACTTTTCGGATTTAGAAAAAATCGTAGGGGCTGAAATTAATTTAGTTTCATTAGACTTTCTTCCTAGAATTAGTAGAGCACAATCAATGGATATATTATCCTCACAGGCTAATCTTGCAGGTTATAAAGCAGTTATCGAGGCGAGTAGTATTTTTAAAAAGGCTCTACCAATGATGATGACAGCAGCAGGAACAATAATACCTGCAAAATGTTTAATATTGGGTGCAGGAGTTGCCGGTCTTCAAGCTATTGCTACTGCAAAAAGACTTGGCTGTGTTGTGTCAGCTTTTGATGTAAGACCTGAGGTTGAAGAGCAAGTAAATAGTTTAGGTGCAAAATTTATTAATGTTGGTATAGAATCTGACTTGAAAAAAACAGAAACGGTTTACGCTAAAGAAATGAGTGAAGATTATAAAAAAAGACAGTTAGAAACTATCCATAAGGCTGCAATAGATATGGATATTATAATTTCTACGGCCTTAATTCCTGGGAAGAAAGCTCCCATATTAATAAAGTTAAATACCATTAAAGCAATGAAAAGTGGTAGTATTTTAATGGATTTAGCAAGTAGTGCAGGAGGTAATATTGAAGGGTCTGAGTTAGGTAATAAAGTTATTATAGAAAATTCTACTATATATGCACCAAGAAACTTACCCAGCCTAATTGCTTATGATGCAAGCCTACTTTTTTCTAAAAATTTATTTAATTTTATTATAAATTTTATTGGAGATGATAAAGTTTTTAATATAAATTCAAAAGATGAATTACTCACAAAAACAATATTAGTCAAAAATGGAGTTAAAACAGATAATTTTTTTAATGGTTAAAATATGGAAAATGTAGATCCTTTTATTATTAATTTTATAGTGTTCACTCTTGCTATATTTGTTGGATATTTTGTAGTTTGGGCTGTAACACCTGCTCTGCACACTCCTTTAATGAGTGTAACCAATGCAATTTCTGGTATTATAATAGTTGGAAGCTTAACTTTAATTATATCAAACTCTGATAATACTATTGAAACTACACTTGATCCCTCATTAATTATGGGATATTTAGCTACTATTCTCGCTAGTATTAATGTTTTTGGAGGATTTGTTGTAACACAACGCATGTTAGCTATGTATAAGAAAAAGAAGAAAAACAATGAGTGAGAATTTATCAGCTCTATTATATCTTATATCTTCAGTTCTTTTTATAATGGCACTGAAAGGACTATCTTCTCCTGAAACAGCCAGAAAAGGTAATATATTTGGTATTTTAGGAATGCTAACAGCAGTAACTACCTTACTACTTCAACCTAATGCCTCTAATTTTATTCCTGTGATACTTTGTGTTTTAATTGGTGGATCTATAGGAACTATTTTGGGACTCAAAATAAAAATGACAGCTATGCCACAATTAGTAGCGGGGTTTCACAGCTTGGTTGGCTTAGCAGCTGTATTTGTAGCTGCAGGTGCTTTTTATGCACCTGAAAAGTTTGGTATTTCTATCGGACAAGATATAAAAGCTATTAGTGCTATAGAAATGTCAGTGGGTTTAGTTATTGGAGCTATAACATTTACTGGTTCCATAATAGCATTCTTAAAACTACAATCATTAATGTCTGGAAACCCTATTACCTTTAAGTTTCAACACATGTTAAATGGCCTTTTAGGAATATTAATTCTTATTGGTGTTTTTCTTTTTGTTAAGATTCAAAGTAGTGAAATATTTATATCTTTAACTATTCTAGCTCTAATTATAGGTATTTTAATAATTATACCTATTGGTGGTGCTGATATGCCTGTAGTTGTATCTATGCTAAACTCATATTCTGGTTGGGCAGCAGCTGGTATAGGTTTTACCCTTGAGAATATTTCACTAATAATAGTAGGTGCTTTGGTAGGAAGTTCTGGAGCAATTTTATCATATATTATGTGCAAAGCTATGAATAGATCATTTATAAGTGTAATATTAGGAGGCTTTGGTGAAGAAAGTTCAACAGGACAAGTATCAATAACTGATAAAACTGTTAAGTCTGGTGGAGCAACTGACGGTTGCTTTATTATGAAAAATTCAGAACATGTTATAATTGTGCCTGGGTACGGAATGGCAGTATCTCAAGCTCAACATGTTGTTAAAGAAATGTCTGATTTATTAAAAAAAAAAGGGGTAAAAGTTTCTTTTGCCATTCACCCAGTAGCTGGAAGAATGCCTGGTCATATGAATGTATTATTAGCAGAAGCTAATGTTTCCTATGATGAAGTATTTGAATTAGAAGAAATTAATTCAGAATTTAGTACCTGTGATGTAGCATTTGTTATTGGAGCTAATGATATTACCAACCCTGCGGCTAAAACAGACCCTTCAAGCCCTATAGCAGGAATGCCAATACTTGATGTAGAAGGAGCTAAAACAGTTTTATTTGTTAAGAGGAGCCTATCTCCTGGATATGCAGGAATAGATAATAAAGTATTTTATAACGAGAATACTCTAATGTTATTTGGTGATGCTAAAAAAATAGTTGAAGAGATAGTTAAAGAACTTACTTAATTTACCATTTATTTCTTAACTCTCTTAATGCTAGAAAAACCTCTTGAGGACTATCATTTTTAGATAAAAGGCTTTTACTTTTTAGAGTTTCTACAATACTTGCTTCTTTTAACCTAAAAAAAGTATTTACTTTTAGTTCAGTTTCAAAAGATGAAACATAGTTAGTACTAAAACCTTCTTTTTTAGATAATTGTAATAAATCAAATGCATGTTTATTATTAGGTTCTAAAGATAGTGTGAACTCTAAATTATTTGACAAGTAATCGTGTCCTGGAAATATTTTTGTTTTCTTATCAAGCTTTACAAGCTGATTATAAAAAGTATTGTATAAGCTAAGAGGGTTTCCTCCGTTATGACAGTTACCCACACCTGCGTTAAAGAGGGTATCCCCACAAAAAAGTGCATCCTCAGAGCCTCTTACTAGTAGACAAATGTGTGCCATTGTATGACCTGGAGTATCAAGAATATCAATATTTATAGAATTTCCTATTTTAATTTTATCACCTGCTCTTAAACCTACATCTACGCCCTTGATTGTTTTTATTGCATTATTGTGTGCATACAATTTAGCTCCTGTATGAGCTATTATTTTTTCATTACCTCCCGTATGATCTAAGTGTTCATGCGTATTAATTACAGCTACTATATTTAATTCATTCTTCTTTGCTTCCTTCAGACATAAGTTATATGCCAAGGGATCTACAGCAATTGCTTCTCTAGTTTTTGGGCAAGCTATTAAATAATTAAAATTTCTATAATTGTTATATGTAAATATTTGTTTTATTATCATATTAATATTAATAAAGGATTGTTATGAAAGAATACAAAATAGTAGTTCAAGGAACAAGAAAAATTATTGCTTATTTAGAACAAAATATAAATATTCCTAATAAAATTTTTTATTTTTCAAAACAGAGTACTAGTTATTTTAAAAAAATTAAAAAAGCTGATGTAGTAGTGACAATGAGTTGGGGTAAAACTATGTGGGGTGGTACAAATAAATTAGATATACCTAAAACCGAGAACTTAAAACTTATTCATCTTCCTGGATCTGGTATTGATGCAATTGATTTTCGTCAAGTACCATATAACTGTAAAGTATGTAATGTCTATGAACATGAGATTCCTATAGCTGAGTTTTGTGTAGGTTCTATGTTGAACTGGGAAATTAAACTAATTGAAAAGACTTCAAAATTTAAAAAATTAGATTGGAGTGATTGTATAATATTTGATGGTCCAACTCACAACGAATTAAGTGATAAAACAATAGGTATATTGGGGTACGGAAAAATTGGAAAAGAAATTGCTAAAAGAATTAAACCTTTTGGTGTGAAAATATATGGCTATTCAAGAATACCTAGAAAAAAAGATAAATATTTGAACGAAATATTTTTAAGTAGGAGTTTAAAAGAAACAATCAAACAGTTGGATTATTTGATAATTGCATGTCCTCTTACAGATATAACTAAAAATTTAATCAACAAATCAACTCTTAACCTTATGAAAGAAAGTGCTGTTATTATTAATATTGCAAGAGGCGGAATAATAAATGAAAAGGATTTATATAATGCTCTTAAAAGTAAAAAAATTGGAGGAGCGATTATTGATACTTGGTTCAAATATCCAAATAGTAAAGATCAGAAAAATTTTAAACCATCAAGTTACTCTTTTAATAACCTGAGAAATGTAATAATGTCTCCTCACATATCGGCTTGGTCAGAAAATATGATTAGTAGGAGATCTAAAGTTATTAGTGAAAATATAAATAGACTTTATTTGAAGAAGAAACTTAATAATATCGTGAAGTTTTAATAGCCCCTAGTAGTCTTTCTTTGAAGCTTACGCCATCTTCTTACTGATTCTGCCTTTTCCCTAGCCTTTTTCTCTGAAGGCTTTTCATATGCCCTTCTCTTTTTCATCTCCCTATACATACCTTCTCTTTGCATTTTCTTCTTTAAAGTACGTAATGCATGATCTACATTATTATCTCTAACTATAACTTCCAATATTTTCTCCTTACATAAGAATTATTTTAATAACATAAGCTATTGATAAAGTGAAGAGAATAATTATTATTTATTTATGAATAAAAAATTGAAAAAAAATAATATTTTTATTAAATTAAAACCTTCTTTTTGTAATAATAGATTGAACATTAATAATATTACTCAGACTTTGCATGAATTAGGCATTAAAGAGTCGGATTTCTATTATTTTTTTCCAGATAAAATTCAGAGTTTATGTATTTTTTTCTTTCAAACTGTTCAAGGTCAGCTAGAAAGTAAAGTTTCAAAAAAATTAAGGGTAGAAAAAAGTATAAGCAAAAGAGTTAATTATATTTTATTGGAATTAATAAAACTTTTTGAACAAGATAAGGCTGTCACCAAATACTTTTTAAATTATATGTCATTAAAACCGATATTTTTAAAAAAAACTTCTTTAATTTTTTCAAATAATGTTTGGTATCTGTTAAAAGATAAATCTGTAGATTTTAATTTTTATACAAAAAGGTTAATTCTTTCCCAAATACTTATAAATACTACTTTATTTTGGAGAGGAAGTGCTAAAATGAGTGATACTGAAGACTATATCAATAGACAAATTGAATTTTTAGGAAAGTTTGGGTTTTATAAATCAAAATTAAAGAAATTTGCATCGAAATTAACGCCGAAAGATTTTCTATCAAAATTAGACTTTTTACACAAAAACTAATAAAGAATATTGATGTGCCCTAATTTTCTTTCAGGCTTTATTGAATCTTTTCCATATATATATACTTTATAGTTTTTATTACTCATAGCTGTATTTATTAAATCATAGTTTTCTCCAAGTATATTTATCATTTTACAGTTATGATAATACTTAATGACAGGTAAAGGAACATCAAATATTGTCCTCACTAAAGCTTCATGCTGAGAAATATTACATGCATCCATTGTCCAATGACCAGAATTATGTGGCCTTGGAGCAATTTCATTAACAATTACGTTATTATTTTGGTCAATAAACATTTCTATTGCTACTATACCTATAATATTTAAAGACATTATAATGTCTTTAACAATTTTCTTAGCATTTTTGTTAACTTTAGAAGAAATATTTGCTGGAAAAATTGCTTCTCTTAAAATACCCTTTCTATGCTTATTTTCAGAAGGTTCAAAACAAATTACTTCGCCTTGTTTTGTTTTCATAGCAATAATAGAGATTTCTTTCTTAAAATTTATTATTCCTTCTAAAATATATTGATTTTTTTTTATATTTTTGAATTTTACGGGTATATCAAAGTTCTTTATTACATGCTGCCCTTTTCCATCATAGCCTAACCTTCTAGTTTTTATTATTGCTGAGCCTTCTAACTTTGATAAAGCTTTCTTTATATCATTAATACTATTTACGATATAAAAAGGTGCCACCGGAATATTTAGGCTAGATATAAATTTTTTTTCCTTATATCTATCTTGGGAATAGCGAAGTGCCCTTATCTCAGGATAAACTTTACTTAAACCCTTAAGGAAATGTATACTTTCTAAAGGAATATTCTCGAATTCATAAGTAATTACATCACAATAATTTGCAAATTTTTTTAGAGCTTTTTTATCATTATATTGCTCATTAAAAATTATATTAGCACTTTGAAAGGCAGGAGATGTTTTATTAGGATCAAAAATACAAGTTTTTATGCCTAACCTAGAAGCTTCAGTGGCTATCATTTTTCCTAGCTGACCTCCACCTAAAATTCCTAAAGTTTTATTAGAAATACTCTTTATAATATTTTTATTCATATACTATTTTGGGCTTAACTTAACACTTTGCGTTAAGCTAAGTCTCCATTTTTTTAGAGTTTCTAATAACTTATTATCATTAAAAGCTAATATTGAAATTGCAAAAAGTGCTGCATTTTTTGCTCCCGCATCGCCTACAGCAAATGTCGCAGTAGGTATGCCATATGGCATTTGTACAATAGAAAGAAGACTATCAAGACCATTCATGAAACGACTCTCAATTGGAACTGCTAATACTGGAATTGTTGTCAATGAAGCCACCATAACCGGAAGATGTGCTGCTCCGCCAGCACCAGCTATAATAACTTTAATATTATTCTTATGCGCATTTTTTGCATATCTGTATAATCTATCTGGAGTTCTATGTGCTGAAACTATTTTAGTTTCAACACTAATTTTAAAGTCACCTAACATTTGTTCTGATAATTGCATCGTTTTCCAATCAGACTTACTACCCATAATTATACTAACTTTGTTTTTTTTCATTTTTACTCCTAAAATAAATATTTTAAGTTAGTATTATAACTTTGCTTTAATTTAATTCAATTAAATGATAATTAATAAATTATGTTAGAAAAGTTTTTTTTAAAAATATTACTTAAATTACCTGAAGAATTTTCTCATAGTTTAGCAATATTTTTTTTAAAATTTAATTTATTGCCCAGAAAAAAGAAAGTTACAGATAATTTAATAAGAGTTAAACTTTTTAATTTTAATTTATCTAACCCTATTGGCTTAGCTGCAGGATTTGATAAGAATGCAGAGGCCTTACCAGGACTAATTAACCAAAGCTTTAGTTTTCTTGAAATAGGTACAGTCACTCCTTTACCACAATATGGCAATAAAAAGCCAAGAGTTTTCAGGTATAAAAAAAAAAAATCAGTCATTAATCAACTAGGTTTTCCTAATATAGGAGCATTAAAAGTATATAAAAACCTTACTAAAGTTAGACAAAAACATAATTTGGGGACTGAGCCCATAATAGGGGTTAATATAGGTTGCAATAAAAATACTTCATCACCTATTAAAGATTATGAAAAATGTTTTGATATATTTTCATCAGTTGCAGATTATATTACTATCAATATATCTTCACCCAATACTCCTGGCTTGAGAACATTACAATTACAATCAAAATTAAGCCCTTTATTAAAAAGAATTTGCCATAAAAGAGAAATGTATTTTAAAAAGTCAAAAAGGAAAGTACCTATAGCTTTAAAAATTTCTCCAGACTTAAATGAAAAAGATTTAAAAAATATTGCTGTTTTAAGTATAAAATATGACTTACAAGCTATCATAGCTACTAATACTTCTGTAAATAAAGAATTGGTAAATAATAGTTTTTTGAAAAGTAAAGATGGAGGTTTGTCGGGAAAACTACTTTATAATCAATCTAATAAGGTTTTGAAAAATTTAAAAAGTTTTACAAAGGGTAAAATCCAGATTATTGGTGTTGGTGGAATTGATAGTGCAGAAAGTGTTTTAAAAAAGATTGAATTAGGAGCAAGTGCTATTCAACTTTATAGCTCATTGATATATAGCGGAATAAGTCATGTTAAAACTATTATTTTAGACCTGATTAACCTCAGCAAACTATCTGGTAAAAAATAAATTATTTATGTCCAATTATAATTTTATAAAATATCTTAGTGAAATAAGTAACAATTATGATGCATTTATTATTGATGTATGGGGTGTCTTATGGGATGGTATAGAACCTTATCAATACTCCAAACATACTCTAGAAAAATTGAAAGAATTAAATAAAAATATAATTCTTTTATCAAATGCACCCAGAAGGTCTCATGTAGTAATTGAGAAACTGGCTTCAATTGGAATTACTAGTAATTTATATGATACTATTATCTCATCAGGTGAAGTGTGTCGTGAAAATTGCCTAAGAGATAAAGAAAGTTTATCTCTATTAGGTCATAATTATTATTTCATAGGACAAGAAACAGATAAAGGCATTGCACTAAACCTGGAAATAGAAGAAACTTCCTCTATTCATAAAAGTTCTTTTATATTAGTTTGTGGAACTAGAGATTTCTCGCACACTCTAGACAATTATATCAATGAATTAGATGAAGGCCTTAAACTTCAATTACCTTTAGTATGTGCTAATCCTGATAAAGTAGTTATTCGGAAAAATGATCAGTTATTAATTTGTGCTGGTATTTTAGCTGATTACTATGAGAGTAATGGTGGGGTCGTATTTAGATATGGAAAACCTTTTTCTCAAGTCTATAAAAAGTGTGTAAATTTTTTCAAAAATATAAATTCTAAAATAACCTCTGAAAAAGTTTTAGTTATTGGTGACTCACTAGAGACTGATATATTAGGAGCAAATAACAATAATTTTTCTTCTCTGCTTATTACTAATGGAATTCACAAAAAACAATTATATATCACTGAAAATCAAGGCTTTTCAAAAAACTCTCTTGACGAGATTTGTATTCAATATTCTGCTTATCCTAACTATATCATGGAAAAATTCATTTATTAAAAAGCATTAAAAGTTATTGACATTTAATAGTTAGGAACATAATGTGAACATATAATGAACAAAAATAGTCTTAAATGGTTATATTTAGATTTTAATAGTTATTTTACTACCATTGAACAACAAACTAATCCTTCACTTCGGAATCTACCTATTGCCGTTGTCCCATCTCTAACGGACTATACTTGTGCTATAGCTGCTAGTTATGAAGCCAAAAAAGTTGGCATAAAAACCGGAACTATGATTATTGAAGCCAAAAAAATTTGTCCTAACATAATTTGCATTAAGGCCAATCATGAAAAATATATCTCCTACCATCATAAACTCATAAATGAAATCAATAAATATATTCCTATAGAAAGTATTTGCTCCATAGACGAAGTAGCATGTAAATTAATTGGAAAAGAATGTGACCCTAAAAATGCTATATCTCTAGCTATTTCGATAAAATCAGGTATAAAAAAGAATATTGGAGATTATATAAGCTGTTCAATCGGTATATCCGTTAATAAATTCTTAGCAAAAACCGCTAGTAACTTAAAAAAACCTAATGGATTAAAGATACTATACAGAAAAAATCTACCTCAAAAATTAAAAAATTTAAAACTTTCTGATCTAACTGGTATAGGTAGAAGAATGGAGAAAAGATTGATGTTAGCTAATATTAATAATATTAATGAATTATACAGACTCTCTCCTAAAAATATGAGGAAAATATGGGGTGGTGTTCAGGGCGAAAGGTTCTGGAATATATTGCACGGAAATGATATAGCAGAAATGCCAACTAAGGTCAGCACTATAGGACATAGTCATGTTCTACATCCTAGTTGGAGAAATATTAAATATGCTAAACACATACTAGATAGACTAATATTAAAAGCTGCAAGTCGCTTAAGAAGAAAAAGTTTTTTCTGTAAGAAAATAAAAGTATATATAAAAGTAACTAGCGACCAATATTTAGAAGGGAAAAAAAGATTTAATAGATTGAACGATAGTATTAGCTTACTAGAAAAATCAAATCAAATATGGAATGAAATCGTAATATTAAGAAAAATAAAAAAAGTTAAACAAATTAGTGTTGTTTTATATGACTTAGAACCACTAGAGTCTCTTCAAACTAACTTTTTAAAATATCTAAACCATGATTTTGAAGAAACTTCAAAAAAAAGAAATATATTGTCTACTACTATGGACTTAATAAATTCTCGTTTTGGTCGAGACAGCATAACTATTGGTAGCATACCAAAAAAGATATCACAATTTTCTGGGACAAAAGTAGCTTTTACGAGAATCCCCGATATAAAAGAGTTTTATGAATGATATTATTTTCTAAAACGAAGCTTAATATTCTTATTATTTTGGTAGTTTTTATTACCCGAAGCAAAAAATCTAATATCCTTTTTTTTAAAAAAAGGCACTAGCAATATCCCCATAACGAAGCCACCAATATGAGCGAACCAAGCAACACCTGGACTATTTGGATCCACTAAACTAGCGTTGAAAATTTGTATTACTAACCAAATAATTATTAAGATACCAGCAGGTATCCTAATAACAGTTATAAAGAAAAAAACAAAAATTAATGTATGTACTCTAGCTCTAGGATATAATAGTAAATAAGCACTTAAAACACCTGATACTGCTCCAGAAGCCCCAATCATAGGTATATTAGAATTAGGAGTAACAAAAGCTTGAAGAAAGGCAGCAGCAAGACCACAAATAATATAAAAAAATAAGAATTTATAGTGGCCCATAGCATCCTCAATATTATTTCCATAAATCCATAAAAAAAGCATATTTCCTATTAGATGCATAAAACCCCCGTGTAAAAACATACTAGAAAATAAAGTAAAATAAATAGGTATACTGTTTGAAGAAAGTAAATCTTTAGGTTTCATACCAAAGTTATTAATAATTTCAAAATTCTTTGTGTCAATTAATGAGAACTGATATAAAAATATAGTAATACAAAAAATAATAATACCTATAGTAATTATTGGTTTAGTTTTAGTAGGATTATCATCTTTTAAAGGAAACATTTTTAAACTATATATTAATAAAGCGTTAATAAATAAATTTATGAATAATATAAAAAATATTACAGAATCTGGGTTAGAACAAGTCAATTATAAAAAAGGCTCTTTAATTTATAAGGTTAACGAGAAACCTAAATTTGCTTATTATGTTTACACAGGAAAAGTAGAGATCCTGAGTGAAAATCAATATAATATTGGGACAGTTGGCGAAGGAGAGTTATTTGGGGAAATTAGTAGTTTATTTAATAAACAACATAGTGTATCTGCTATAGCAGCAGTTGATACTCGTTTATTAATAATTGAGAAGAGTTTGTTTTTTAATAAAGTAGAATCATCAGATCCTATTCTGAAAGCAATAATTCGAACCTTGACTTTAAGATTACATGATAGCAATAAAAGGTCAGAAGAAACATGGAAACAGCTTCATCTTCTTTCTTCTATAAAAAAAAATATTGATGAAAGCTTAACTTAACTATCCTCTTCCACTTTTTTCTTCTTGTTAATTTTATTAAATAATTCTTTTTCCTGATCATTTTCAGGAGAATACCATTTCCCCAAAATATCGATCTTTTTTAAAATACCTACTTTTACTGCGTCTTTTTCATATTTAGAAAAATTTTTTTCTATTTTCTTGTTGGCCAGACCAGCCGTTCTTTGGTCTATAAATTCATTTTCCACTGCTTTAGTTATTCTAATAGAGGTATTACTCCTTATTTTATTTAGAGTTCCTATACACGATTTTGTTCTTCTATCTACATCAGAAGCAACGTCCATTAATTGTAATCTGGTAGGAGCAGGAACATCTACTTTTACATATTGAGATCCTGCATCTGTTCTTGGCTTGAATCCCTCTTCCTTTAACTGTTCCAAAATAAGAGGTATATGCTCTTTATTAAATATCATTAATTGTATTTTAAGAGGTCCTTCAGGCGCATCTACATTGCCCAAATCAACAAGTCTTCTTCTTACACCCTTGATCATGATTTTAATAGTAGCAAAAACGTTTTTATTTGCTTCCTCGGATCCAATAGGAATTAAAGATTCTTTAAACTGTACTAATGCAACAAGCATATTCTCTTGCGCTTCTACTGAATAACCTTCTTCCTCTTTGCCTCTACCTGCCATAAAATTACAATAATACTATGAAATAATTTGGTCAATTAAAAAAAGTTTATTCTCTTTTACACTTTATTGACTTTAGACAAGAAAATGTTGGTTGATCATTTGTGATAATTAAATCAGAACCATTTTTATCCTGTCTTGTGTAATAGCATTTAATTTCTGTAGGTTTTCTTAATTCTCTACTCAGCCTACAAACTTCATACTTTTCTTTAGTTTCATACTTGTGTCCCGTAGGATATATGATAGTATTTTTATGCATTCTAGCTGGAGCCCAAGCTTTGTTTAATATCAACAATAATAATAAAAGAAAAAATATTTTAATTAGTACTTTGCTATTCAAATTATAAGTACTCATCTCCACCCCTACCTGATAGCACTATTTGCCCTTCATCAGCAAGTTGTCTAGCTACAGCTATGACTTGTTTTTGTGCTTCTTGTACATCAGTAAGCCTCATAGGACCTAAAGCCTCCATCTCATCTTTAATATTAGCAGCTGCTCTCTGAGACATGCTAGCAAAAAACTTATCAGATAGCGAGTCATCAGCTCCTTTTAATGCCACAACAATTAATTCATTATCTAAACTTCTAATTAAGAACTGCATACTTTTATCGTCAATACCTGCTAAGTTTTCAAAGTCAAACATATTTTCTTGGATTTCTTTAGCAATATCTTTATTTTTTTTTGTTAACTCTTTCATAACTGATGCTTCAACATTTGATTTTAAATAGTTCATAACGTTAGCAGCAGCTCTTATGCCTCCAGCTTGAGTTGCTCTGAGTGAAGCATTAGAATTAAACTTTCTTTCCATAACTAATTCTAGTTCCTTCAATGCCTCTGGTTGAATATTTTCTAAGGTAGATAATCTATAAATAATATCTGGTTGAATTTTTTGATCTAACTGGCTTAATACATCTGAAGCTACTGCAGACTCTAAATATGATAATATTACTGCAATAATTTGAGGATGTTCGTCATTAATTAGTTCAGCAATCGATTTAGCATCCATCCATTGCAGGATATCAATAGGCTTTTGGGCATCCTGAGGTGTAATTTTTGATAAAACTGATTGTGCTTTTTCATGACCTAATGCTTTTGACATTACAGTAGATATATAATTTGTTGCTCCAAAACCTAAAGCAGTATTGGCTTTAATTATAGACAGGAATTCATCTAATACAAGATTTACTGTATCCTGATCTATATCCTGCACTTGATACATTGCTGTTCCTAAAGATTTAACTTCTTCAGGGTTTAGGTTTGTCATGATGTTGGCAGCTTCCTCTTCGCCTATCAATAACATTAATATAGCGCATTTTTGAGTTCCATTAAGAGAATCAAAAACCTCTTGAGCATCTGTATTTTGTTCTTCAGCCATATTTGTATCTGCCATTATATCACATCCTTTCAAATGTCAAAATACTAACATTTTTTCTTATTAATTTAAGTTAACGCAAATACCATGCCAACTGTTGTATTTATTTTTTGAAGCTAATTACCTTTTTTATAGGGCTTAAAGAAATATCATTATAATTAATATTACTATTACTCTTGAGTAAAAAGTCAATTAATTGCACCAAATCATTTTTATTTATGTAATTTTGTATATTTTTTCCTGGTTCAAAATTTAAATTTTTAAAAAAATTAGTCTTTACCATTCCAGGATTAATAATAGTTACTCTTATATTTGATTTATTACATTCTTCCTGAAAAGATTTTACGAAGCCCAATAAACCGTGTTTAGCTGAGGAATATAATGTTGCTTTTTTACTTGATTTAATTGCTGCCTCAGACCCAATAAAAATAAAGTAACCAGTTTTCTTTTTTTTAAAATGTGTAACTAAGTGCTTTGATAATAAAATATGCGCTATAAGATTTACATTAAAGAAATCTTTAATTTTTTCTTCTGATATATTTTCAAGATTATCAAAAACTCCATAACCAGCATTACTTATAAACGAATCAATTTTTTTATGTTGTAAAATTATGCCATCTATGACTTTTTTTATATCCTTAGTATTGTTTAAATCATAAGTAATTGGATAATAGTTTTTATGATTTATATTATGCTTCTTTGATATTCCTAAAATAGTGAAATTTTTTCCTAGTAGATATAAAGCTACTTCTTTTCCTATACCCCTAGACGTTCCTGTTATAATAATTTTTTTCATAATTAATTATTAAAATAAATTTTTTTTTCATTAATAAATTTCTTTAGATTGTCTTTACAGTATTCTTCTACAGAGGTATTTATATTATGTTCATATATATTATTTTTTTTTTCTAAATTTAAAAAAAGTTTTTCAGACAAGTTATCTTTCATAATATTTTTATAAATAGTTACTGGAAGTCTTAGCTTACCCAATGATATAGAGTGTATACTTTTAGTATTAATGTACTTAAAAATATTTTCAAATAAATCAAGGTAATCTTTTTCCCATCCATCATAAACTATAATAGGATCGAATCTAATACCTACCTTCCAACCATTTTCAGAAAGTTTAACAAGAGAAGCAATTCTCTTATTTACTTTAGGTACTCCTATTTCATATTTATTAGAGAAGCTATCAGGAGTAAAACTATAAGCTATTATAATATTTTTTTTTGGTTTGCCAATAAAAGGCTCTATATATGTACTTTTAGTTCTTATCTCTAAATCTATATTTTTAAAACTGTCCATATACTTTATCAAAAAATTCATAAAACCTGATATAGGCTCGTATGCAAGTGAGTCGCAATCGTAACCTGAAAACAAAGTAATATTCTTATCAATATGATTTCTAGATAAATTAAAAATTTCTTTAATAAAATCTTCATAATTTATAAAAATTACATGGTTAGCAGAGGAGTATAAACCTTGTAAAAAACAATACTTGCAATCAAATATGCAATTATACATATAAGAAAAATAATAATTATATAAATTACCTATACCATAATTATCTGGAGTGTTTAAAATAAAATTTTTATATTTTCTTGCTAGTATAATAGCAGGGTTAGGTTTTTGCTTTCTAAAACTTTGATTTTTCTTATTAAAAACTTCACTATACCTATCAATCACAACAATTTCTGGGTTTTTAAATTTATTTAAAATTAACCTGGTTCTTTTAAAATTTATAATCTCTTTTTCTATATATATAATTTTTTTCATTCTATGCTTTTAATAGATAATTTCTCAAAATAAACTCATATTTTTTTATTAACTTTAATAGAGTAGGAGTATTGTCAATTTCATTCTTTATACTATCAATATCTTTAAGAATTAATACTTTAGATAATAATTTTATAACTTTCTTTTCATTATAAAATGTTACGTGATACTTATTTTTGATAAATAACAATAACTCCTTAATATATTTATCATTATTGCTGACTATCACACTATGTTTTTCTATTAAAGGTAAAATCTGTTTTAAACAATTTGTTATATTTTTAAAAGCAAAGTCTTTATAATTTTTTGGTTTAAATAATAAATTATCAGAAACTACTTTAAAAAAAAAAATATTATCTCTATCTGTTATTTTGTCTAAAATTTCTAGATAGCCATAACCTTCCATGTCATATAAACAGTCATTAGCATATATTTTTTCTTCTTTATCCACGGAACATAAAGATTGTGTTCTAAGGTTGTTCATAAATATATTAGTAAATAATGTTTTATTTTCACTTACAGTAGTTATTTTTTTTATTTCAAATAAAGATCCTTCTTTAATATTTTTATGTCCTGCTAATCCAATATTGACCCAAGTACAGTCTCTAGTTTCATTAATTTTGTTAATGATACCAACACTTTCTTTAGCATTTTTCAAGCCCATTCCAGATACTATCAAGAATATTTTTTCTTTTTTATTCAAATATATTTTTTTTTTTGACTTTCTTATCTTCAATCTATATAGATTAAAATTTTTTATTATTGGTTGTGCTTCACCTTCTAAAGCAATTAAGAATTTAATAGGTCTTTTTTTTTGTATATTTATAATGATATTGTCTCCATAAAAATTTCTTTTTTGCATACATTCTTAGTACTCTATGATTTATCCTATTAATTGCACCTAATAAAACTATATCAATTTTTTTTAAAAGTGTATTTAAAACCATCTGCTTTTGATCAAAAGACAAATTCCCTTTTAATATTATTTTTTCCAACGCTTTTATCCTATATCTATCTATGCCCCAATATTTTTTAGATAACTGATCTGAATGTCCTGCATATTTTTTTATTAAAGCTGTATTAATATAACCCACCTTAAATTTACTGGTTAATCTTAACCATAATTCATAGTCTTCGCATACCTTAAACTTGGTATCAAATAAACCATATTCATTAAATGTTTTCTTTTTAATTATTACACTTGAAGGAGAAATCTTACAAATATTTAAACAACTTTCAAATATATAACCTCCTTTTTTTTCATGTTTTTTTTTTTGATTTTGAAATACTCCATTTTTAAACCATATTTCATTAGTATGAATAAGATTAAGATTATATTTATTCTTTTTAAGCAAATCAAATTGTTCCTTTATTTTATTAGGCAGCCATTCATCATCAGAATCTAAAAATGCGATCCAATCATTTTTACTTTTTTCTATTCCAGTATTTCTTGCGTAGCTTACACCTTTTTTTTTCTCATAAATTACTTTTACCATTTTATATTTTTCTTTAATAAAACTTACAGTTCCATCATTAGAACCATTATCTACTAATATTATTTCATTGACTTGATGGGATTGATTTAAAATAGAGTTAATCGCTCTGGAAAGAAAACAAACTCTATTGTAAGAAGGAATCACAACTGATATTTTATTTTTTTTTTTTGCATTCATATATATATTTATAAAAAAAATATTATTTGTTATATTTATATTCAATAGCCCTCATAGTATAATGGTTATTATAGACCCTTGGTAAGGGTCAGATGGTAGTTCAATTCTACCTGAGGGCACCAAAACCATTAAACTTTATAATCTATAATTTTATTTAATACCTTAGTCATCTCTTTACTACTAATATTTTTCGGGTTTTTCTGTAGTTTGCAATAATAATAATATTCACATAATAACTCTACTTCTTGAGCTAATTCATATGCTTCTGTTAAAGTGTTACCTAAAGCAATCTGTCCATGATTAGAGATTAAACAACTTTTTGAGTTTTTTATAGCTTTGAGTATATTTAAAGATAATTGTTTACTTCCAAATAATGCGTAATTAGCAACATTTATTTTTTTTTGTCCTGTTAATGCTATCATATAGTGAAATGAAGGTATTATATTATACAAACATGAACAAATGACAGAAAACTTAGAATGAGCATGAACAATAGCATTCAACTGACTATTTTTATATATATCTAGATGAAACGGCCATTCGGATGAAGGTTTTTTATTTTTTTCTGAATCTCCATTCATTGAAACAAATACTATATCTTTTTCTATAAGTTCAGAGTTTCTTTTCCCAGATGGAGAGATTAAAAAACCATTAGTATTTTTATTTTTATATCTTATTGATAAATTTCCTGATCTATTAGGAGAAAAATTACTTTTACTGGATAGTTTAGATAGCCTGACTATTTCTTTTCTTTTGTTTATTTTATTCATTTTTTAATTTTAATATTTGATTTTTATTAGCATTCAAAATACCTCTATCTGTAATTAATTTTGTTATAAGTTTTTTAGGAGTTATATCAAAAGCAGGATTATAAGCTTTACTTTGATTTGGATATATATCTATTTTTCTTAATTCATTATTTTCATCTAATCCGGTAACTTTACGAAGTTCATCTGCATTACGCTCTTCTATAATAATATCCTTAAAGTGCTTTGTTTTCCAATCTATTGTACTTAAGGGTATTGCAACGTAAAAAGGAATTTTAAATTCTTTTGCTACTAGAGCCTTTAAAAATGTTCCAATTTTATTTACAACATCACCTGATACAATTACTCTATCTGCTCCAACGATACACAAATCTATTAGCCCTCTTTGCATTAGAATTCCTGCTGCGTTATCAGTTATAATTGTATTTTCCACTCCTTCATTATTCAGCTCATAACTAGTTAACGATGCACCTTGATTTCTTGGTCTGGTTTCATCTACCCAAACATGGATATTTAATTTATTTTTTTTCGCATAATATATGGGAGCTGTTGCTGTTCCCCAATCAATGGTTGCCAGCCAACCAGCATTACAATGTGTAAGTATATTAACTTTACCTTTTATTTTATGTATTTTTTCTATTAACTTTAACCCTCTCTTACCTATACTTTTACATTTTTCTATATCATCTTCACAAATTTTATTTGCTTCTTTTAATAGATTTTCTTCTATACTATTTTCAGATAAATTTTCGATAATTTTTGATAGCATTCTATCAACGGCCCAAAATAAGTTAATAGCAGTAGGTCTTGTAGATTTAATTATTAAAGCAGCTTCATTTATTTTGCTTTTGTCTTTTAATTCTCTATAAGCTAAATAAATTCCGTATGCTGCGGTTGCTCCTATAAGAGGTGCACCTCTCACCTGCATAGTTTTTATTGCAATTACTACTTCATTTAAATTAGTTAAAGAAATAATATCTAAACTAAAAGGAAGTTTAGTTTGATCTATTATTTTTACAACATTGAGTTCTTTATCAAACCAAATAGTTCTATAATATTTATTATTTATAAGCATGTTTATTTAATATAATATAATTTTTATGTTAAAAATATTATAAAAAGGACTTTTATGAATGATAACCAAATTAGTGCTAATAAAAGTAAATTTAATCCTTTGAATACGGTATGTGTTATTACAGGAGGATCAAGTGGAATAGGCTCAGCTTTAATAAAGGAATTAAAACAAAGAAATGCTAAAGCAGTAGTTAATATTGATCTAAATAACAATAATAACATTGCAACTGATTTTTATAAATGTAATGTTGGAAACAGTGATGAAATGAAAGATGTATTACAACTAATTCATAAAAAGTATCAAAATATTGATTTATTTTGCAGTAATGCAGGAATTGCAGAAGATGATGATGGACTTGCTACAGCTGAACATTGGGATTCTATTTGGAAAGTTAACGTTTTACAACATACTAACGCGGTCAGAGAGTGTATATCTAATATGATTAAAAATAAAAAAGGATGGTTTCTTATTACTGCGTCTGCTGCCGGTTTACTATCACAGGTAGGATCTGCTACTTATTCTACTACAAAGCATGCTTCAGTTGGATTTGCTGAATGGTTGGCTATTACATATGGTAATTTTGGAATTGGTGTTAGTTTGTTGTGTCCTCAAGGAGTAAATACTCCAATGACAGAAGGTTTAAAAAATGGTGGTGTAGCTGGTATAAATGGAATGCTCGAACCTGAACAGGTTGCTAAAATTACTTTAGATCAGATGGCTCAAGGTAAATTTTTAATTACACCCCATGATATTGTAAAAAAGTATATTAAAATAAAAGCTGAAAATACCGATAAATGGATTATTGGAATGCGGAAACTCTACGATAAATATATTAAAAAAGGATAATATTTACAAAGTTTTTTTTTAATATAAAATTTTAACATGTTTCATAGAAAAATTTTTAATGAAGAACAAGATTACTTTAGAGAAACCGCTTCTAAATTTGTGGATAAAGAAATACTTCCATATCACAAAAAATGGGAAAAAGATGGTTTTGTTCCAAAAGAGTTATGGTTAAAAGCAGGTAGTGTAGGGCTTTTATGTCCTAATGTACCTAAAGATTATGGTGGGATAAATGGTGATTTTAGATTCAATGTAATAATTATAGAAGAATTAGCAAGAATAGGTGCAACAGGCCCGGGATTTGCTGTACACTCAGATATAGTGACACCTTATTTAGTCAATTATTGCACTAAAGATCAAAAGAAAAAATATCTTCCTAAAATGGTGAAAGGTGAAATCATTACAGCTATAGCTATGACTGAACCAGGTACAGGTTCTGATCTTCAAAATATAAAAACTCATGCTGTTATAAATAATGATCATTTGATATTGAATGGTTCAAAAACCTTTATTACAAATGGAAAAAATGCGGATTTAGTTTTAGTAGTTGCAAAAACTGATAAGTCTAAAAAAGCTAAAGGAATTTCAATAGTTTTATGTGAGGCAGGAACAGAAGGATTTAATAAAGGAAAAAATCTCGATAAAATAGGAATGAAAGCTCAAGATACATCAGAACTTTTTTTTCAAGATGTAAAACTACCTTTAAATAATATTTTAGGTAATTCTGGACAAGGATTTGCTCAACTTATGGATGAGCTTCCTCAAGAAAGGCTTTCTATTGCAGTTACAGCAATCTCCTCTGCTGAAGCAGCTTTGAATTGGACTATTTCTTATACAAAAGAAAGAGAAGCTTTTAATACTAAAATAATAGATTTTCAAAATACTAAATTCACTTTAGCAAAATTAAAATCAGAGCTTTTGGTTGCTAGAACTTTTATAGACAGATGTATAGATGAACATATTAATAATAACTTTTCTGCAGAAGACGGTGCAATTGCAAAATTATGGTGTACTGAATTACAATTTAAGGTTATGGACGAATGCTTACAACTATTTGGTGGTTATGGATATATGCAAGAGTATCCTATAGCAAAAGCATTTATGGACGCCAGGGTTCAAAGAATTTATGGGGGAACTAACGAGATAATGAAAGAAATTATTGGTAGAAATTTATAGGAGTAAAACATGAATGAAGCTTATATATATGATGCTATTAGAACACCAAGAGGAAAAGGTAAAAAAAATGGAGCTTTACATCAAATAACTCCTATAAAGCTTGCTTCTAAAACTTTAAAAAAATTAAAAGAAAGAAATAATTTAGATACTAGTCTTTTAGATGATGTAGTACTAGGGTGCGTTCATCCAGTAAAAGAACAAGGATCTGATATAGCAAGAGTAGCAGTATTAGATGCAGATTATGATCAATCTGTTCCGGGAACTCAAGTAGATAGATTTTGTGCCTCAGGACTTGAAGCTTGTAATATAGCAGCTGCTCAGGTGCTTAGTGGGCAATCAGATATGACTATAGGTGGAGGTGTAGAGTCAATGTCTAGAGTTCCAATGGGAAGTGCTGGTGGTGCATGGATGACTGACCCCTCTGTAGCTTTTAAAACGTATTTTGTTCCTCAAGGCATATCTGCAGACCTTTTGGCTACTAAATATAATTATAGCAGAGATGACGTTGATTTATTTGCTGTAAATTCACAAAAAAAAGCTAACAGAGCACAAGAAGAGAATTATTTCAATAAAAGTATAATAGATATATGTGATCAAAATGGTGACCTTATGCTTAAACATGATGAATTAGTTAGAAAAGATACAACCATGCAAAGTTTAGCCTCATTGGATCCTTCTTTTGAAAAGATAGGTAAAGAAACAGGCTTAGATGAAATTGCACTAATGAAATATCCTGAAAATACAAAAATTAATCATGTTCATCACGCTGGTAATTCATCTGGTATAGTAGATGGTGCTTCAGCAGTATTAATTGGTAATAAATATATAGGAGATAAATTAGGACTTAAACCAAGAGCAAAGATTAAAGCATTTTCATCAGTAGGTACTGAGCCAACTATAATGCTTACAGGGCCTGAACATGCAACTAAAAAAGTATTTGATAGGGCTAAAATGAATGCCAGTGATATTGATTTATTTGAGGTTAATGAAGCATTTGCCGCTGTAGTTTTAAGATACATAGATGCTATAGGTATTAGTGATGATATTGTGAATGTGAATGGAGGAGCTATAGCTATGGGTCATCCATTAGGTGCTACAGGCGCGATGTTATTAGGTACAATACTCGATGAATTAGAAAGAAGAAATTTATCTACTGGATTAATCACTTTATGTGTAGGGGCTGGGATGGGAACTGCTACTATTATAGAAAGAGTGTAAATGTCTTTAGTCAAATTTAAGTTAAGTAGAGACTTTTCTACCTTAAAAATCATAGGTTCGGATTTTAATCTAAAAGTACTTAAAGATTTACACACTATAATAAATAAAATTAATAAAAAAGATTATATTGAAGAAGTAAAGATAATAGGAAATTTCAATACTAAACTACTTATTGAAGATACCTTTACCAAAAAAAATGATTTGGATAAAATTTTATTTTTATCACAATCTATAACAAAAACTATTGAAAGTAGTAATATTAAATTTACTTCTTTCATTAATGGTATTACAAAAGGACCGGCTATGGAAATTGCACTATCATGCAATTTTATTAAAGCTGAGAAAGAGAGTGTTATTGACTTTGATATTATTAATAAAGGTTATATACCCTTTCTTGGAACTATTCAGAGACTTATAAGAATTTTAGGATATAAAAAAACACTACATGCTTTATTAATAGATAAATTTATAGGTTTTGCAGATGCATCAAAACTTGAAATCATAAACAATCAACAAGATAATATAAATAAAATAATCAAGAAAAATTTTTTTTGGGATCATTCTTTTACTAATACATTTATATTTTTTAATTCTAAAATTCATAGTAAATATAAAAATAAAAAACCTTGTTATAATGCAATATTATCAATTATTTTTGAAGGCTCCATATGTCAATACGAAGAAGGTTTATCCATAGAAAAAAGATGGCTTAAATGGTTGATCCTTAATAAACACTCTTCTTTAGAAGTTTAAATAATAATCTAAGTTTTCTCATTAAAAATTAAAGCTACAGAATTTATGCAATATCTTAGGCCCGTTGGTTTTGGGCCATCAGGAAATAAGTGGCCTAAATGAGAATTACAACTAGCACACTTTACTTCTACTCTTTTCATACCAAAACTGTTGTCTTCTAACTCTTTAACTGCTTTTTTTTCTACTGATTGATAAAAAGAGGGCCACCCTGTACCAGAGTCAAATTTATGTTTTGAGGAAAAAAGTACTGTATTACAATTAACACACATATAATCACCTATCTTTTTATTATTATTATATTCTCCTGAAAATGGTGGTTCTGTAGCACCTTCTCTAGTAACCTTGTAGGTTAAACTTTTAGTATTATTCATGTAAATTAAATAGCATTTTTTTTTTTCAAATGTTAATATAATTTATGGTTATGAAAAAAATGATTGATTCTCCAAGTGATTTTAAAAATATGATTGGAGAATCCCTTGGGTATAGTGATTGGAAACTCATAACTCAAAATGAAATCAATCACTTTGCCGATTCTACTCAAGATTATCAGTGGATCCATGTAAATGAAGAGAAGGCAAAAAAGTATAGTCCTTATAAGAATACTATAGCTCATGGATATTACTCGTTATCCTTGATTCCTAAATTTGTATATGAAGTTTGGGAGTGTAGAAAACTCAAATTAGTTCTTAATTATGGGACAGAAAAAATAAGATTCATTTCTCCAGTTGTTTGCAATAGTTATATAAGAGCATCTATTTCAGTTCTTGATGCAAAAGATTATAAAGAAGCAATATTATTAACTAGTAAAATTAATATTGAGATTAAGGAACAAGAAAAACCTGCATTATCTGCGGAAACTTTAAGTCTTTTATATACTCAATGACTAAGTTTTTTAGTTAGGTCTGTCAAACTTCTAATTTTAATATCTGGATTAAATTTCGTATCATCAGATTGTCTTTTATATTTTCCATATTCATTTTTTCTTTCAATAAATATTGTTTTTAATCCAAGCTTAGATGCTGCTAATAGGTCACTTTTATGAGAGGCTACTAATGCACATTCGTCCACTTTAAGGTTAAGCAACTTAACAGCTCCTAAATAAACTTTTTTGTGGGGTTTATATTTTTTAAAATGTTCAGCTGAAAAAATAAAATCTAAATTAAGTTGAGCGTATTTAAAAAGGTTTTTTTGCAATATTATATTTCCATTTGATAAACTTGCAGTAATATATTTTTTATTTAGTAAGTTAATTCCTTCAACGCTATCGTCCCAGGGATCTAATTGATGCCATAATTTAACTAAATATTTTTTTTCTTTTTCAGTAATTTTAGGAACATTCATTTTTTTACATACTTTTTCTAAGGTTATATAGTGTAACAGGTCTAATGTTTGCCATTTCAAGGTATTATTATTAACCTTATTTAATATAGGTTGGTATTCTTTCCTCCAATAAATAACAAATGCTTCAATATCTCCATATTTAAACTTATCAAGTTTTTTTATACCTTTTATAATTGAAGACCTCCAGTCTACTAAAGTACCAAATATATCAAAAAAAAATGCTTTCATATCAAAGACAGTTATTTAAATTAATTATTGTAATATATAATCAAAATATACTAGTATAAATTATGAATGATACTAAAAGTTCTATATTAAAAGGTAAAAAAGGATTAGTTATAGGAATTGCTAATGAAAGATCTTTGGCATGGGGTATAGCAGATAGTGTTGCTAAACATGGAGGAGAACTTGCTCTTACTTATCAGAATGAAGCTTTACAAAAAAGAATTATTCCTTTAGCAGAAAAAGTTAATTCTAATCATATTTACAAATGTGATGTACAAGATTATCAACTTTTACCAAATTTTTTTAAGAATATTAATAAAAATTTTGGCAAATTAGATTTTCTCGTACATGCTGTTGCTTTTTCTGATAAAGAAGAATTAAAAGGAGATTATGTAGATACATCAAAATCCAATTTTTTAAAAACTATGGAAATATCATGTTACTCTTTCACAGCTTTGATTAAAGAGGCTCTACCTTACATGAATGAACAGTCTAGCTTTCTCACATTATCATATTATGGTGCAGAAAAAGTAATTCCGCACTACAATGTTATGGGGGTAGCTAAGTCTGCTTTAGAAACAAGTGTAAAGTATTTAGCAGTAGATTTAGGAAAAAAAGGTCACAGAGTTAACGCTATTTCTGCTGGCCCAGTAAGAACACTTGCTGCTTCTGGAATTTCTGACTTTAGATATATTTTAAAATGGAATGAATACAATTCTCCACTTGAAAGAAATATTACTCTTGACGATGTTGGAGGTGCTTCAGTATATCTTCTGTCTAACTTAAGTAGCGGAACTACTGGTGAGATATTACATGTTGATTCTGGATACAATGTTATTGGCATGAAAAATGTTAACGCACCAGATATAAGTAAAGTATGAAATGTCCTATAATAGTATAGGAAAAGTTTTAAAACTTACTACATGGGGAGAAAGCCATGGCCCAGAAATAGGAGCTGTACTTGATGGTGTCCCATCTAAAATAAAAATTAGTGAAAGTTATATTCAAAGCTTTTTAGATTTACGTGCTCCAGGAACTTCTAAGTTTGTTACACAAAGAAAAGAGAAAGATATTGTAAAAATTGTTTCTGGAGTATTTAATGGATATTCTACAGGTACACCAATAAGTTTAATTATTAAAAATACCGATCATAAAAGTAAAGACTATAGTGAAATTAAAGAAAAGTTTCGCCCCGCACATGCTGACTATACATATTTTAAAAAATATGGAATTAGAGACTATAGAGGTGGAGGAAGGTCAAGCGCAAGAGAAACTGCTATGCGAGTTGCTGCGGGTGCAATAGCTAGGTTGATTTTAGGAAAAAAAATATCTATTACTGGGGCTGTAATACAAATAGGCGAAAAAAAAATTAAGAAAGCAAACTGGAATAAAAAGTTTATTCAAAAGAATAGTTTATTTTGTCCTGATGCTTCTGTTATAGAGGAATGGGAAAATTATCTTACTGCAATTAGGAAATCTGGATCCTCTTGTGGAGCCCTTGTAAAAATAATCGCAAAGGGTGTACCTGCTGGCTTAGGAGAACCAGTTTATGGAAAACTAGATTCTGAACTTTCCTCAGCTCTCATGGGAATTAATGCAGTAAAAGGCGTAGAGATAGGATCAGGCTTTAACGTTGTAAGTATGACAGGAGAAGAAAACTCAGATGAGATAATAAAGGATAAAAAGGGTAAAATTAATTTTTTATCCAATAATTCTGGTGGAATTTTAGGTGGTATATCATCAGGACAAGACATTGTATGTACAATTGCAGTCAAACCTACTTCATCAATTTTAAAAAGTCAAAAAACCATAAATGTAAAAAATAGAAATACGACTATTAGAACTATAGGAAGGCATGATCCATGCGTTGGAATAAGAAGTGTTCCTGTAGCTGAAGCAATGATAGCTCTAGTTCTTGCAGATCATTATTTAAGAAATAAAACACTAACTTAAGGTAAAGTATGGAAAAAAAAATATGGTCTTTAAAAATACCAATAAAAAAAAATATTAAAGACAAAGAAATTCAAAAATTTTTTTATATTTGTAAAAATAAATTAGGGTTAATTCCAAATATTATTAGAACTAATAGTATTGATAAGAAAAAATTTGATGCTTTCAATATTTTTTATAATAGGCTAATGCAAGATGACAATTATCTTTCAAAGATTGAAAAAGAAATGATAGCTGTTGTAGTATCTTCCATAAATAGATGTTTATATTGTTGTGTATCTCATGGGTTTACATTAGGAAAACTTCTTAAAAACAATACTTTAGCTAAAAATATTTTAATTAACTATACTATGGCAGATATAAGCAAAAAACATAAAGAAATGTTAAATTTTGTTAATAAGCTTACTCTAAATTCTCATAATATAAACGATGATGATAGAAATAAGCTGCGAAAAATAAAATTTAATGAGTATCAAATTTTAGAAATTATTGAGATTGCATCCTTTTTTAATATGACTAATAGAGTTGCATCTGGTACAGGCATGATACCTAATAAAGAATATTATATTTAATTTAATCTTTAATTGCATAAATAAAATATTCTATATTACCTTTTGTTCCCTTAATTATACTTTGCTTTTGATCAATAATATTCCAGTTATTAAGCATTAACCAATTTCTAGTATTTTCAACTGCTTCATCTCTGTATTGTGCATTAGTCACTATTCCATTTTTTCCAACTTTATCTCTAGATAATTCAAATTGAGGTTTTACTAGAACTATCAAAGTTAAATTATTTTTATTAAATTGTATTATTTTTTCCAATGCTTTTTGAATGCTAATAAAAGATAAATCGCAGGTAATTACTTCTATACTTTTATCTACTTCTTCAAGACTAATGTTACGAATATTAGTTTTATCCATAACTGTTATCTTCTCATTTTTTCTTAACTTCCAGTCTAATTGTCCTCTACCAACATCCACACAATATATATGCTTAGCTTTATTTTGAAGTAGAACATCTGTGAATCCCCCAGTTGAAGCACCAATATCTATACAAATTTTATTTTCTAAGTCAATTTTAAAGCTTTTTACAGCATCAGCTAACTTAACACCTCCTCTAGAAACCCATTGGTGACCTTTAGTTAAAACTCTAATATCTATGTCATCTAAAAACTTTAAACCACTTTTTTCTATTTTTTTTCCATTAACTATTATTTTGCCCGCCATAATTAAGGCTTTAGCCTTATTTGAGTTTTCAACTATTCCTCTTGTGACTAAAATTTTATCTAATCTAAATTTATTTAACACTAATTAGTTCTTGTACTTAAATAGTCTATCAATTGCTCTAACTTTTTAGTATTCTTGTTTATTGTAAGTATTTTTCTTTTTGTCATTTTACATAACCTATAAACTTCTTTTTTAGCATAATCTAAATTTTTAAGTCTAATTATTGTAGCTTTATTATTTTTTTCATCTTTGTTAACTTTTTTTCCCATTTCTTTCTCAGATCCTTCGAGATCTAATATGTCGTCTTGGGTCTGAAAAATTCTGCCTATAAGAAGTCCTATATCAAATAACTTTTTTTGTTCTTCTTTTTTAGAATTGCCAAGAATAGCTCCAGTCAATGTACAAAAAGCAATAAGTAAACTAGTTTTTTTTTCTTGAATTATTTTATATTTTGCCATTGTGAGTTTAAAACTTTTATTTTCTGCTAATAAATCAAGATATTGTCCTGCTAGGACTCCTTCAGCTCCTGTAACATCTGAAAAATTTTTAATAATTCTTAATTTATTTTTATGATTTATTTTAAAACTTTCTAAACTCAATACCTTAAAAGAATAGACTAAAAGTGAGGCACCGCCTAAAAGAGCATTTGCTTCATTAAAAGCTATATGCACTGTTGGCTTTCCTCTTCTTAATTCATCGTTATCCATGCATGGTAAATCGTCATAAATTAGTGAAAAACAATGCGCTAGTTCAATAGCCATACATGGATATTTATAGATTTCAGCTTTTACTCCATACATTTTTGCTATTTCTGATAGCAAAAAAGGGCGTATTCTCTTTCCACCACTCAAAACGGCATATGACATAATATCTATTATCTTTTTAGGTGCCTTAAGTTTCTTAAGATACTTAATTATATTTTTATCTAAAAAGTTTTTATGTTTTTTTAAGTCATTTAATAAAAATTTATTACTCATTTTATATATAGTATCTAATTATCTTTTTTTTTATTCTGTATTAACTCTATTCTTTGTTGTGCATTTTTAAGTTTAGACTCACATATATTTTTTAATTCCATTCCTTTTTCGTAAGCTGTTATAGCTTTTTCTAATTCCATATCACCATTATTAAGTTCTTCTACTATTTTTTCTAAATCTTTTAATGCCTCTTCGAAACTAATATTTTTATTAGAGTCAGTCATTTTTTTCTCCATTTTAATTGTCTAAGGTTGTGTTAGTTTTAATTCTATTCTACGATTTTTTTCTCTATTTATTTGGTTATTATTTTTAACTATGGGCTTAAACTCACCATAACCAGCTACATTTATTCTATCTGATGCTATACCGTTATTCATCATTATTTTAGCAACTGCTATAGCTCTAGCTGTTGACAGCTCCCAATTTGAAGGATATTCCTTTGTAGATATAGGTAAATTATCTGTATGCCCTTCAACCTGTATAAGCCAATCTATGTTTACAGGTATTTTTTTAGTTATAGTAGTTAAAATATTTGTAATTTCTTTCACTTTTTTTTCTCCATCTAATCCTATTTTAGCAGATCCAGATTGAAAAAAGACTTCTGATTGTAATACAAATCTATCTCCAACAATATTAATCTCTTCTTCTTCACCTATAATCTTTTTAAGCCTACCAAAAAACTCTGACCTGTATTCTTCTAGCTCACCTACTTTTTGGCTTAAAGCTAAATTTAACTTGTTTCCTAAGTCGGTTATTTCGTTATCTTTACTTATTATTTCTTCATTAGAATTGTCTAAAGCACTTTGTATAGTTTGCAATTTTTTATTCAAATTTGATATACTATTGTTTAAGTCTTTAATGTTAGCAGTTAAAGTCTCATTTACTGAATCTTGTTTATCTACTTTAAGTTTTTCCAATCCTAATTCATTGACAATTACTGATAGTTTTTTTTGTAATCCATCAATATCTAGATTTAGGTTTTTACTTTTAAGCTCTTCATTGCTTAATGATTTTTCTAAATCATTTTTTTCTAATTTAAATTTTTCTAGTTGATTATTTAATGTATCTAATAAAGAAGAAAGGTTACTATTTTCCTTTGAGGTTTGATCTACCTCTAACTCTAATGATTTTAGTTTTAATCGAAGGTTATCTAATGCTGTATTCTTTCCAGATAAAGCCTGTGTGAGAAAGTTTTCTGATATCATCAATACAGCTAATAAAAACACAAACACTAATAATAATGTAGAAATAGCATCAACAAAACCTGGCCATACGTTTACTAAACCAATTTTTTTTCTTTTCACAGCAATAAACTCACTTTTTTATTAAAGACACTGTTTTTGCTAAAACTTGGATTTCTTTAGCTAGTTCTTTTGTATTCTCTTCTCTATTTATATCAATTTGTTCTTTTATACCTTTAAGTTGTGTTTCTAGATTTCTTAAGGCTTCAATATTAGTAATTTCATTTTTATTATATTGCCCTACTCTCAAGCTTATTTCGTTATTAATCTTTACTATTACTTTACTCGACTCAATTATTAAGCTCTCAAAATTTTTTCTGCTTTCCTCACTTTTACTTATTAATTTTTCAATATTATTTAAGCCTTCTAAAGTTTGCAAAACTAAAGCTTGTAAATATTCTTTTCCTAATTCTTCATGATTATAATTTTTATAATTCTTTAAATTAGAAAATTTATTTTCGAGCATATTTATAAAATCGTTTTGCGCTCTATTGCCTTGCAAATCAATAAACCCTAGACACAAAGAGCCTGCTAAACCAAATAGTGATGAAGAAAAAGCTGTACCCATTCCCATAAGAGGAGCATTGAGACCCTCTTTTAAATTCATGAAGTTGGTTAATATATTTTCTTCATCAATACTTAAATTAGTGATAGTTAAACCAACTGAGTCAATAGTTTTTAATAAACCCCAAAAAGTCCCTATTAAGCCTAAAAATACCAATAATGCTATAATATATTTTATTAATTCTCTTTCACTATCTAATTTAATTATTACTCTTTCAATATTTTCTTTTACTCTTTGTGTAAAAAAAACCTCAGAAATATTTATTTTTTTAAATTCATTTAATAACTTTGGATTATAATTATCCGTAATAGGTTGTGATTTAAATTTATTTATTAACCATTTTTGATCTAAATTTAAGGTAGTAGTATTTTTGACTACTAAACCTACTCCTATAAAGAATATAAATACAATCATAGAATTTAATTCTACATTATGATTAAAACCTTTGATTAATTCGTCCTGAAGAAAATAACTAATAATTATAAGCGATATGAGAAAAAGAATAATTCTAGAAATATACTTTCTAATATTTAACATGACCTATAGTACTATAGATAGTAATTAAAAAAAATAATTATTTAATCTAGTTTTCACTTACTATTACTATATCTTTATTTCCCTCTAAATTATTATCATACCCTAAAGCTTTTACATAAATCTTAGCTATTTTAAAATTATTTTTAAGTATTAAAGACCTTAGATAAAGTGCTCTTTTTAGTGATAATCTCCGAGCAGAACTTGTACTTTCATTACTTTTTTTTTGTGCGTAACCCCTTATTGTTATACTCTTTTTAATACTGAATAATTTTATATTAGTGATAAATTTCTTGAGTTCTTTTGAGTTTGGCTCTACCGCATCAGGAGAAAAATTTATAATTATTATATTTTCCTGATCTAATTTATTTTTTTTATTTACAGTTGGTTTTTTTTCAATAGAGCTATTATCTAATAAACTTTTGCTTTTCTTGTTTAATACTTTTTCTTTCTCTTCTAATTTTTCGATTATTTTTTTTTTATTTTTTTTAATTAACAGCCTAGATTTTGGCTCAATAATTTGAGATAAGTCTTTTATTGTTTCCTTATCAATTTTATAATTAAGGAGTTCTGCTTTGAGAATATTTACATTTAAGACTATACATAAATAAAAAAATAAATAATTAAAAGCCATAGTAATTACATTTATAAATTTTCTTTGCACTGATATCTTCTTAAAAATTAGCAATTATATTATTATTTGCTACAATACTATAGTTTACTTCTGCAGGTTTATGAACAAAGCCTCCGGCTTCTCTTACTAAAAATGACCCTGCTAATGCTTGGTTTAAATTAAGTTTTGCGGTTAAATAACAATCTATTTTACCACAAGCTAAATTTGCTAAATCTAAAGAACTACACCCTAAAACTCTAAAGTTATACAGTTCACTATAATTTTGATTATTCAAAGGTAATGCATTCATTAAATCAATATTTTCTAAAACAAAAAAAGCTTTATTGATTTGATTATTTGAAGATACTCTTATTCTTGAATTATTTAAATAAGCTCCTTTTCCCTTCTCTGCAAAAAACATTTCATCTCTAATAGGATCATATATTACAGTGGCTTCAATCTCTTCTTTTATAATCAGAGTAATTGAAGAAGCAAAATAACTAATACCACTACTATAATTTTTTGTACCAGACACTGGTTCTATAACAAAATAATACTCTTGATGTTTTTCTATATTAGATTCTTCATTAGCATAAAATATTTTAGCTTCAGGTCTAGCTTTCAATAGATCGTAACTAATAGATTCTTTAATATTTTCTATAGACTTAAAAACAAACTTATCTATGTTATTTTTAGAGTTTTGAATTTTTTCTATTTCATTAAAATCTCTTCTTAATATTTTAGCTACCTTCAATAAGGCATTTGTCATTACATGAATATTAGATGAATGAATCATTAACTTTTCGCTTTTTCTACGTAAGTAAAGTTTGAGGAAGATATTACAATTTTAGTACCATTTTCTATATGAGGCGGAACCATTATTTTAAATCCGTTAGATAATATTGCTGGCTTAAAAGATGATGCAGCTGTCTGTCCCTTTATAACAGCCTCAGTTTGTGTAACTTGTTCAACTATGTGCTCAGGTAATTTAATTGATACAGGTTTATTTTCTATAAACTCAATTGAAACTAACATGTTATCCTGTAAGAATAATTGAAGGTCTCCAACTATATTTTTATCTAAACTTAGCTGTTCATATGTATCTGTATCCATAAAAGTAAAGGTGTCCCCATCACTATACGAAAATTGATACTTTTTCGATTCGACATACAACCTTTCAACTACCTCATTAGAACGAAATCGTTCATTAAGTTTAGATTGATCTTTTAGGTTCTTCAGTTCAACTTGTGCGAAAGCGCCGCCTTTTCCTGGCTTTACTGATTGAAAAGAAATTACTTTCCATACTGAACCTTTATGATTAATTATCATTCCTGCTTTGAGACTATTACCGTTTACTTTCATTTTAAATTCCTTATATATAAATTTTAATTTTTTGTTAAAAATTGTCTAATACATTTTTAACGCCTTTTATTTCTGTTACAGGTGAATTTTTATTCTCCCATATTGTTGAACAAAAAGCTAAAAAATCTGGTTTTAAAAAAAGTAACTTTTTAATATTAAATTTATCTAAGCCCCCTATTCCTACGAATGGAATATGGGTATTTTTTTTTATCTTTTTGAGGCTGTGTATAACAGCATTTGTAGTATTTTTTTTGGTAGTAGTTTTAAAAAAAGATCCAAATGCTACATAATCTACACCTAAACTTTGAGATTTAATAGATAACAAATTATTGTTATAACAACTACTTCCTATTATTTTATTATTGCCTAGGATACTTCTAGCTTCTTTTATACTACAGTCATTCTTGCCAATATGGACGCCATCTACGTTTGCATTTTTAGCTAAGTCAGGTCTGTCATTAAGAATAAATATTACTTTCTTATCTTCACAAATTTTAAATAGTAATCTTGTAATCTTGAGTAGTTCACTATCAATATAGTTTTTCAACCTTAGCTGAAATATACTAACCATACCTGTATCCAAAACACTAGAAAGTAAAGAAGGAAAATATTGCATATCTATTTTAGATGGAGATATTAAATAAATTTTAGGTTTGTTATTATTGTTTTTATAAAGAGTAAATTGCAAGGCTTAGTTTTTATAAATATTAATAATATTTTCTAACAATTCTAAAGCCTCTTTTCTTGGTCTCTGAAAAGTATTTCGTCCAATAATAGATCCATTGCCTCCACCCTCTTTTATCTGTTTTATTTCCTGTAATATTTCCTTATCATTTTTTGCATTACCTCCTGAAAATACTACTATTTTTCTAGAATTAAAGGCACATTTTTTTATGTGATTAATCCTTTCTGAAAGTGATTCTGTGTCTAAACCAAAATTTTTATAATTTTTTTCTAGACTTTTATCTGCTATAATACTGGTTGGTGGTTTTACTTTTATAATATGTGCGCCCAATAATGCTGCAATATGAGCTGCATATGAGATTGTATCAATACTTGTCTCAGCCTCTTTATCAATATTTGGGCCTCTAGGATATGACCATAAAACAGAAGCCAGTCCGTATTCCGAAGCCTCAAGTGAAATTTCTTTAAACTCTTCAATCATTTCATATTGATATTCTGATCCTGGATAAATAGTAAAACCAATTGCAACACAACCTAGTCTTAAAGCCTCTTTTACTGTTCCATTTTTTGACTGATTTTTTAAAGGGATTAAGGAATTCGAACTATTGATTTTTAGTATAGTAGGAATTTGTCCTGCAAATGATTCAGCACCAGCCTCTAAAAACCCTAAGGGTGCTGCATAGGCACTCAGTCCAGCATCTAAAGCTATTTCATAGTGGTATAACGGATCATATGCATCTGGATTTACCATGAAAGATTTATCTGGACCATGTTCATGACCCTGATCAACCGGTAATATTAATAAATGCCCTGTTCCTCCAAGTTTTCCGTTCATAAGAATTTTAGCTAAATTAGCTTTAATTCCAGCATTAGTATTTTCATATTTATTTAATATCATCTTAACTTTATCTGTATATATCACTTTTTCCCCCTTATATATTTTCTAAAAAATCTAATCCAGGTAGTTTTTTTCCTTCAAGCCATTCTACTAGTGCTCCACCAGCTATCGAAGCATAAGAAAAACCTCCTGTTAATTCTGCGTTATTAAGTGCTGCTATAGTATCACCTCCACCTACTACTGATGTAAGAATATTTCCTCTAGTTAATAATGCAATCGTTCTACCTATAATATTAGTAGAGTTATCAAAAGGAGCTTTTTCATAAACACCAAGAGGGCCATTCCAAAAAATAGTTTTACAGGAAGCAGCGATATTAGAAATTTCTTCTATAGTCTTTTCACCTACATCAAAAATAGATAAATTTTTATCCATATCTTTCAAGTTTATATTTTTTGCTTCGTTTACTTCATCTAAATTTCTACTAACTACAACGTCTTTGGGTAAGATTATAGTACAATTATTTTTTTTTGCTTTTTCTAAAACAGTTTTAGCTACATTAATTTTATCTGTTTCTACCATGGATTTTCCTATTTCAAATCCTTTTTCTAGTAAAAAAGTATTTGCCATCGCTCCACCAATAACTAAAAAATCAACTTTTTTAACCAATGTAGATAGTAGATCTATTTTTGTTGAAACTTTAGACCCTCCTATTATAGACATTACTGGTTTATCAATGGAATCATTAATTTTATTCAACATTCTTAGCTCTAATTCTAACGACCTTCCAATAAAACTTGGTAATAACTTTGATAATTCATAAGTAGAAACGTGTTTTCTATGAGCTACTGAAAACGCATCGTTTATATATATATCTGCAACTTTTGATAGTTCTTTTGCAAATACCTCATTATTTTCTTCTTCTTCTGGATAAAATCTAATATTTTCCATAAGAGTTACAGTTCCCTCTTTTTTTTCATTAAGTACGCTTTTTATTACATCTGCTTTACAGTAGGGAAGAACTGTAATTTCATTAATACCTATAATTTTTGCAAATTCGTCTACTATTTTATTCAAAGAAAGTTCTATTACCTCTTTACCTCTAGGCCTACCAAGATGAGAAATTATAACTAATTTTGCTTTTTTATTGATTAATTCGTTAATAGTCATTTTATGCCTATTAATTTTTGTAGGATCAGAAACTTGTCCCTTTTTATCTAAGGGTACGTTAAGATCACATCTTAAAAAAACTACTTTGCCTTTTACGTCTACATTATCGATGGTCTTTAGATTCATAACAAGTTGCCTAGGTATTTAGATACATCTATCATTCTATTAGAAAAACCCCATTCATTATCATACCAAGATAGAATTCTTCCAAAATTACTTCCGGTTGTTTGCGTTTGAGTTGCATCAAAAATAGAACTTGCAGAATTATGATTAAAATCTATAGAAACTAATGGAAGTTCGTTGTAATCAACTATACCTTTAAATATTCCCGATGAAGCTTCTTTAATTTTATTGTTAATCTCATCAACACTTAAAGCTTGTTTAGTATTAAATGTAAAATCAATCATAGAAACATTTGGAGTGGGAATTCTTATAGCAGTACCATCAAGCTTTCCTAACAACTCTGGCAAAACTAAACCTACAGCTTTAGCTGCACCTGTTGATGTAGGAATCATAGATGAACTTGCTGTTCTAGCTCTTCTTAAATCTTTATGTAATCCATCTAGAATACTTTGATCTGAGGTAAATGAGTGAACGGTTGTCATAAACCCAGCTATAATTTCAAAATTATCATTAATGATTTTTGCAATTGGAGCAAGACAATTTGTTGTACAAGAGGCATTAGAAATTATCTTATGTTCTTTTTTTATAAGTTTATTGTTTACTCCGAAGACTGTTGTAATATCTGCATTAGTTGCTGGAGCAGATATCAGTACTTTTTTAACACTACCGCTTAAATGTTTTTCTGCATCTTCAGCTTTGGTAAAAATTCCAGTGCATTCTAAAACAACATCAATATCATGATTATTCCAAGGAATATCTTTTGGTTTTCTTTCATTATAAAACTGTATTTGATTGCCTGCAATATTGGCAGTATTATCTTTAAATGTAGCGTCAAAAGGGACTTTGCCATGAACTGTATCATATTTAAGTAGATGAATATTCTGTTCCAAGTTTCCTAAATCATTTACAGCTAAAACATTTATATCTTTTTCTTTTTTTTCTAATAATGCTCTTAAAACAAGTCTTCCAATTCTACCAAAACCGTTAATTCCTAGTTTTAACAATATAACTCTCCTATTAAGTTTTTAAAATTTCAATTGCCTCTTTTAAAACTCGATCTACTGTAATTTGAAAATATTCAAGTACGTCTTTTCCAGGACCAGATACTCCAAAAGTTTCTATTCCTATAAACTTATCTTTTCTATTCATGAACTGTGCCCATGATTGTTTGGTGCCAGCTTCAATAAATATATTTTTAGTTTTATTAAGTATATCATCCTTGTAATCTAAGCTTTGATTTATAAAAAGCTCTATACATGGGACTGAAATTACTCTGGCTTTAATATTTTGATCATTTAAGCTCTTTGAAGCATGCCATGCTATCTCAACTTCAGACCCACTAGAAATAATACTTAAATCTGGATCTTTACAATCTGACAAAATATAAGCTCCTTTATTTGTATAATTTTTTTCTATATTAAACTTATCGTTACGTAATAATTTCAAGTTTTGTCTAGAAAGAGCTATGACTGATGGTCCTTTATCATTAGTCAGTGCTAATGCCCAACACTCAGCCGTTTCAATCGAATCACAAGGCCTGAATACTTTTAAATTTGGAATATCTCGTAATGAAGAAAGGTGTTCTATTGGTTGATGCGTAGGACCATCTTCTCCCAAACCTACAGAGTCATGAGTAAAAACATAAATTACTCTTTTTTTCATCAAAGCAGACAACCTAATAGAAGGCCTACAGTAATCACTAAAAACTAAAAAGGTTCCTCCATAAGGTATAAAAAAACCATGAAGAGCTATTCCATTCATAGCAGCAGCCATACAATGTTCTCTAACTCCCCAATGAATGTAATTACCATTAAAGTCTGCTTTAGAAATTTTTTTCATACTTTTAACATAAGTATTATTTGAGCCCGTTAGATCTGCAGATCCACCTAATAAGTTTAAGTTATAATTATTCATTACTTCAATTACTAATTCACTAGATTTTCTTGATGCAATGTTTTTTTTATCTTTTAAAAATAAACGAATGCTTTCTTGTCTACCCTCTTCAATGTCTTTAGCTAGACTTTCTTCTGTATTTTTTATTTTATCAATCTTAGTAGCGTAATTTTTTTTCCAGTTTTTATAATTATTGATACTTCTTTCTCCAGCTTCTCTCCACTGACTCAAAATGGAATCTGGTATTTGAAATTTATCGTGAGGCCAATTCATTTCAAGCCTAGCCTTACTTAGCTCCTCTGCTCCTAATGGAGCGCCATGACTTCCAGCAGTATTCTTTTTATTAGGAGCTCCTTGGCCAATAATTGTTTTACATGAAATTAGTGATGGCTTATTATCTGTTTTAGCCTCTAATAATGCCTTATCAATTTCTTCAAAATTATATCCATCCACACTTTTAGTGTGCCATCCAAGAGAGCTAAATCGCTCTAAGGTATTATCTGACATAGTCAAAGACGTAGGCCCATCTATTGAAATACTATTATCATCATAAATTAAAATTAACTTTGACAAACCCATATGACCTGCCAGTGAAGCAAATTCATGACTAATACCTTCCATTAAGCATCCATCACCAGCTAACACAAATGTAAAATGATCAAACATTTCTTTTCCATATTTTTTTCTCATAATCTGCTCTGATATAGCCATACCCAAACTATTTCCTAATCCCTGACCTAATGGGCCCGTAGTAGTTTCTATCCCCGGTAGTTCTCCATATTCTGGATGACCAGCAGCAGGAGAATTGATCTTTCTAAAATTCTTTATGTGATCTAATGTTATTTTAGGATAACCTAATAGGTATAATAATGAATACAATAACATTGATCCATGCCCAGCAGATAAAATGAATCTATCTCTATTTTCCCAGTCAGGACTTTCAGGATTAAACTTTAAATGTTTTGCGAATAATATTGTTGCTACTTCGGCAATTCCCATTGGCATTCCTGGATGCCCAGAATTAGCATTCTCTACAGCGTCGGCTGATAAAAACCTTATTGCATTAGCCATGCTCTTGTATTTTTTATTATCTTCTTTAGTAAAAGTCATTTTTTTTTAAGATTAACTACTTTTATAATTTCTTTTACAAAATGTAAAAGATTTTTTCTTTATTATTATATTTAATTTAATTTTTCTTATATATAGTTTAAAATGTTTAATAAATAGATTTAAATTTAGTATTATGAAAACTTTAAAAAAAAACTTCGAAAGATTGGAATTAGCAATAAAAGATTTAGAAAAAAGCTATAGTCTTGTGATAGAGGCAAAAAAAGATATTAAATTAAAAAAAAGTTTAGAAGATAAAATAATAGAACTAAAAAAGGAAAAAATTTCTTCTTTGGAACTTATTGATCAAGCCTTAAAAGAAATTGAAATATTAAGAGCTAATGTAATAAAGGAAAAAAGAGACTGATGGCAGAAGTAGACATAACTGTTAACAATAGATCATACAGAATTTCATGTAAAGATGGTGAAGAAGAGCGTATTTTGGGTCTTGCGTCTTTAATTAATAATCAAGTTCAACAATTATCTGAAAAAATTGGGCAATTAGGTGAGGCTCGCATGATTTTATTAGCATCCTTAGTTTTGTTAGATAAATCAGAGGAATCTGAAAAAGAAGCAGAAAAGATAATATGTGTAACTGCTGAAAAAATAGAAAAATTAGCGAAAAAATTTTCTGATGCCCAATAATAAAGCCTCTATTAGAAAAGAAATGAAGTTACTCAGAAGAAAAAACTATGTTTTGGACGAATTAGCAGCATGGAACGCTGCTAAAAACTTTTTTAAAAACTTCAATAACTCATCCACAGTAGGAGTATATTGGCCTATGAGCTTTGAATTAGACACTAGACCTTTAATTAAAATATTATTAAAAACAAAAACTGTTTGTCTTCCTACTATAAAAGAAAATATCATGAAATTCGTAGAATGGAAAAATTCAGAAGTTTTATACTATAATAAATTAAAATTTTACCAACCCAATTCTGATAAAAATACTATAGAACCTGAACTGATTCTTGTTCCTTTACTAGCCTTTGATACTAAGGGTAGAAGGCTTGGTTATGGAAAAGGATACTATGATAAATTTTATGAAAAAAATAAAAATAAAACCTTTGTAGGTTATGGTTATGCATTTCAAAAAATTAATAACTTGCCATCAAACTATTATGATCTTAAGTTGAATGCTATTGTAACTAATGATTACATAATAGATATTTTTTAAATATATGAACATTTTATTTTTGGGAGACTTAGTAGGTATCAATAGTTTTAATTATTTAAAAAAGAACTTAAGTAATATTTGTAAAAAATATAATATAAATTTTGTAATAGCTAATGGTGAAAACGTTTATCAAGGATATGGAATAACACCGGATATCTGCAATGACCTATTTTTAGCTGGTGTAAATGTAGTAAGCTCAGGAAATCATATATGGGATCAGAAAGAAATTATTCCTTTTATAGCAAAAAATAATAACCTTCTTAAACCTGTAAATCTATCAATTCAAAGCGCTGGGAATGGCTTCGGATTATTTAAAAGTAATAATGGAAAAAAAGTTTTAGTAATTAATATATTATGTAATTTATTTATGAGAAAATCAGAAAACTTATTTAAATCAATTGATGCTTTATTAAAAATTTATAAATTAAATAGAAATTGCGATGCAATAATTGTAGATTTACATGGAGAGGCTGCTTCTGAAAAACAAGCATTTGCTAATTATATTGATGGTAAGGTAAGTGCAGTAATTGGTACCCACACGCATGTCCCCACATCAGATTTAAGAATATTACCATTTGGAACTGCATATCAAACAGACGCTGGCATGTGTGGTGACTATGATTCTGTTATAGGAGGTAATAAAAAAGAATGGATAGATAAATTTTTAAAAAATCCTGATTTCAAAAAAATTGCCCCCTCAACTGATCAAAACACCTTGTGTGGAGTGATTATAAATGTTTCAGAAGATACAGGCTTGTCAAGTGTAGCAAAACAATTAATAATTGGAGATATATTAGAAAACAAAATACCTAATGAGAAATATTTTTCATAAGAGATATCAATGGCTGGACATTCACAATTTAAAAATATAATGCATAGAAAAGGAGCTCAAGATGCTAAAAGAGCAAAGTTATTTGCAAAATTAGCAAGAGAAGTTACTGTTGCTGCTAAATCAGGTTTACCTGATCCTAAACAAAATCCAAGGCTAAGAAATGCAATAATTAATGCACGTCATGAAAACATGCCTAATGATAAAATTAATAAAGCTCTCCAAAAAGCTAATTCAAATGATGAAAGTAATAACTATGAAGAGATTAGGTATGAAGGTATTGGAAATAATGGAATTTCTTTAATCATTGAAACCTTAACTGACAATAGAAATAGAACTGCTTCTGAGATTAGATCTATTTTAAGTAAAAATGGCGGCAGTTTGGGAGAAACAGGATCTGTAAGTTTTAATTTCGATAAAATAGGCGAAATTAGATATGACCTTAGCAAAATTTCAAAAGATAATTTTTTCAACTTTACAGTTGAAATTGGTGCTATAGATGTAGTTGAAGAAAATGAATACATTACTGCTACTTGTTCTCAAAGTTCTTTTGGCAAATTTAGAGATGACCTTGAAAATAAATTTGGAGAACCTTTGAAAGCAAAATTGATTTGGCAAGTCAAAAATAACATAAAAGTTGAAGAAATTGCCTTAAAAAAAATACTTCTAATAATAGATATGTTAGAAGAAAATGATGATGTACAGGAAGTTTATACTAATGTTAATTTTTAATATAAAATTCATAATAGCAAAGAATATAAAGTGAAAAAAATATGATAATTTTAGGTATTGACCCAGGAACTTCTGGAGGAATTGTCATTGTAAAAGCAGAAAGCAATGTTTTACCTGAAATAATATTTGCGAAAAAAATGCCGGTGGTTTCTATTTACGGAAAAAAAATCATTGATACAGAAATTATTTCATCTGATTTAAGTAAGTTTTCAATAGATGTAAGTATTATTGAAAAAGTTCATGCTATGCCTAGACAAGGGGTAACTTCGAGTTTTCAGTTTGGTAGAAGCTTTGGTGGAATTGAAGCTTTAAGCTATCTATTTTCGAAAAGAGTTGATTATATAGCTCCGGCAGTTTGGAAAAAGTCTTTAGGCTTGGGGCCTTCTAAAAAAGATAGCTTAGATTTAGCAAGATTAAAATTTGGAACATTAGATCTTTGGAAAATAAAAAGTAACGATGGGATAGCTGAGGCAGCTTTATTGACTTTATTTTGGATAGAAAAACATATGATATTGTAAAATGGAATTGCATTCAAAGATTAAAATTAGAATTTATTACGAAGACACTGACGCGGGTGGTGTGGTGTATCATTCTAAATATTTAAATTTTGCAGAAAGAGCAAGAGCAGAGTTTTTGAGAAAAATTAAAATAGAACAAAACTTAATAAAGAGTAAATATGGCATTCAATTTATTGTAAAAGAACTTAAGATTAATTATATAGGTTATAGTTGTTTGGATGACCATATACTATTAGAAACTAATTTAGTATCTTCTAATAGGGCAAAACTTACTTTTAATCATAACTTCTACAAAAAAAAACAAAAAATAACTAATTTGTTAGTTTCAGTATGTTGCATAAATAATTCAGGAAAAGTTGCTAGAATGCCTAATTCCTTATATCATAAAATTAACAATTAAGGATTTGATATGGATAATGCGATTGATATAACCAATAATTTAGATATTAGTATCTGGGGACTTATTCTTCAAGCTGATTTAGTTGTAAGGATTGTTATGCTTGTATTACTTTTTTTATCGATATTTAGCTGGAGTATAATTTTTGAAAAAACTACAAAACTGAGAAAACTTAAGAAAAAAACAAAACTATTTGAAAATGACTTTTGGTCAGGTGTTAATATTGAGAAGCTACATAAAAGTATAGAAAACGCACCTTCTCATCCTATGGAGGCAATATTTGTAACCGGTATGAAAGAACTTACAATCTCTTCTAGTAAGAATATAAATTTTAATGACAATGTAATTTTAGAAAAAAGAATAGAAAAAGCGATGTTCTCTACACTCAATCGAGAAATGGAAAGCTTGGAGAAAAATTTAAACTTTCTTGCTACAACAGGATCCTCAGCTCCCTTTATCGGGTTGTTTGGAACTGTTTGGGGTATAATGAACAGTTTTCAATCAATTGCTACAGCAAAAAATACTTCATTAGCAATAGTAGCTCCTGGAATTGCAGAGGCTTTGTTAGCTACAGCTTTAGGTCTACTGGCAGCAATACCCGCTGTGATAGCATATAATAAAATTTCTTCTGATACGAATAGATATTATGGTGCATTGGAAATTTTTCTATATGATTTATCAAATATTTTATCCAGACACATTCATAATCAAAAATAATGAAATATAAAAATAATATCAGATCAAAAAGAAAATTTATGTCAGAGATAAATGTCACTCCTTTTGTAGATGTTATGTTAGTATTGTTGATAGTGTTTATGATTTCAGCTCCTCTTTTGAAAACAGGTGTAGAAATCCAATTACCGGAGGTAGACACTCCTAACATTCCAGAAAAAAAAGATCCTGTAATCATTACCATAAATAAAAAGAATGAAACATTTATATCAAAAAAAAAACTTACACCTGAACTTTTGAATTCTAAATTAAGAGCTATTAAAAAAGCTAATCCCAAAACACAAGTCTACATAAGAGCAGATAAGTCAGTTACCTATGATGTGCTAATGAAAGTTATGAAACAAATTATAGATGGCGGTATTACAAATGTAAGTTTAATAACTTTACCAAAAAAATGAGGTTTATTTGGCTAAATTTACATTTTTTTCATTTATATTTCATGTAACACTTTTATTACTTTTTAAATTAGACTTAATTAATTTACAAAATAATAAAGAACAATTCATAAATGTAGGTATATCAGAAGAAAAACCTAAAGATGTAATCAAGAAAGAAAAGCCCAATAAAGTAATCAAGAAAGAAAAACCTAAAGAAGTAATCAAGAAAGAAAAACCTAAAGAAGTAATCAAGAAAGAAAAGCCTAATAAAGTAATCAAGAAAGAAAAGGCCAAAAAAGCAATCAAGAAAGAAAAGCCAAAAAAAAATAAAGAAGAAAAATTTGATGATCTTCTTAAAAATTTAGCTGAAGAAGAATTACCTTTATCAAAAAATAATAACTTTGAAAAAACCTTAAAAGATTTATCAAAAGAGAACTTATTTGAAAAAGAATCTCTAAAAACTAATAAAACTGAATTAAATGAGATTCAAAAAGTACTGCTTTCTCAAGTAAATAGAAATTGGTCTAGACCTCCTGGTATAAAAGTTTCAAAAGACTTAGTTATAAAAATTATAATCACATTAGACAGCAGAGGGAAGGTTGTTAATTTGAAAGTACATCAGAAAACTCAAAATGAGATACTTAAAAATAACTCCTTACAACCCTTCTTAGACTCAGCATTGCGAGCAATTAAAAAGAGTTCTCCATTTGAAGGTTTAAAAAAAGACAGGTATAATATATGGAAAAATATTATTATAAACTTTAAACCTATTGAAGCCAGCTAATGCAAAAATTAAAAATATTTCTTATATTTTTTTTAACAAAGATTCTTCTTTCGGATCCTATTGAAATTGATGTTACTGAAGGAGTAATAGAACCTATTCCTATAGCTATAACTAACTTTAACTATAAATCTATAAATGAAAAGATTATTAGTAACAAAATTTACGATATTATTTCTAATGATTTGAACAACTCAGGATTATTCAAAAAAATATCTAATAAAGCTTTTCTTCAATCTGAAGAAGAGGTTTTTTTTCAGCCTTTATTTAAGGACTGGAGTTTAATAGACGCTAATTTGATAATTAGTGGAGAACTAATACTTATGAATAATAAAATACAAGTCAAAATTAAACTCTGGGATGTATATAGAGAAAAACTAATTTTGAGTAAAAAGATTGAAGGTATTAGCAAAGACAATTGGAGAACTCTAGCACACATTATATCTAATTTAATCTACCAACGTGTAACTGGTGAAAAAGGCTATTTTGATACTAAATTGGTATATGTATCAGAGAAAAGATTAAAATCAAAAATTATAAAAAGAATTACTTTAATGGATTATGATGGGAACAACCTTCAATATTTAACTAATGGCAATGACCTGGTTTTAACTCCAAGATTCTCACCAGACGGGAAAACAATAGCTTTTTTGTCTTATATAAATAATAAACCTGCCGTTTACCTTTTGAATGTAAATTCTAAGGAAAAAAAACTTTTAGGTAATTTTTCTGGTATGAGTTTTGCTCCTAGATTTTCACCGGACGGAAAAAATATAATTTTCTCTTTAACAAAAAAAGGGAGTTCAAATATTTTTATTCAAAATTTAAATAATAATAAAATTACTCAAATTACTAACAATAGGCATATCAATACTTCTCCTTCTTATTCTCCAGATAATAAGCAGATAGTTTTTAGCTCAGACAGATCTGGAAAACAAAACTTATTTATTAAAAAAATTAATAACAATTTAAAAAAACCTGCTAAAAGAATTTCTTATGGTGAAGGAAGTTATGCTACTCCCACTTGGTCTCCTAGAGGAGACTATATTGCTTTTACAAAATTTTATAAAAATGAATTTTATATAGGTCTTTTAAAAATTGATGGATCAGGAGAAAGGATAATTGCAAAAGGTTATCTTGCAGAAGGGCCTACTTGGTCTCCAAATGGCAGAACTCTAGCTTTTTATAAAATAGAAAAAAATAATAATAAGTTAATTTCTAATATTTATACTATTGATATTACAGGTAATTTAGAAAAGTTATTAAATACACCAGAAAATGCTTCAGACCCTGATTGGGGGCCAGCAATAAAGTATTAATTTTTTTTAAAATTTGTGTAATAATAATGTATGTTTTATTTTATTAAAAAATTTATTCCCCTTTTTTTTATTTTGACCCTTACCGCTTGTACAAATCCAAATAAAAAAGTTGTTGTAGAAGGTGCCAGTTCAGAAGTAACCTCAAGTATTGATAGTGATGAGTTAAAAAATAACGGCTCAGATGAAGACATTGTCATACAAGATACTCTTTCAGAAAGCGAAAAAATCAATAAAGTTTTGACGGAAAAACTAATGGAAGTTGGAGATAGAGTATTTTTTGGCTATGACCAAGCAAGCTTTAAAAAAGAAGGAATTGAAACTTTAAAGAGACAAGCTAGATTTTTGATTGAAAATCAAAAGTTAACAATAACAGTAGAAGGACATTGTGATTCTAGAGGTACAAGAGAATATAATTTAGCACTAGGTGAAAGAAGAGCTTATGCTGTAAAATCTTTTCTAACCTCATTAGGTGTAGCAGATGACAGAATTTCAGTAATTTCTTTTGGAAAAGAAAAACTACAATCTATAGAAAATAATGTAGATGGTTGGGCTCAATCTAGAACAGCTATAACTGTTATAAACCCTTAAATTATGCTTGTATTAAATTACAATAGATATAAGTTTTTCTTTTTTTCAATATTTTTTGTTCTATTTTTTGTTAGTCATTTAAAAAGTCAAGAACAAGAATATCTAAATTCCGTCATTGATAGAATAAATGATTTAGAATTAGACTTAAAAAATATACAAAAAACTAAAAAATATAATAAAAAAGATAGTGAGAGTGGAGTTTATATTAATGCAATAGCTAGTCATGAGCAGAGGCTGCTAGAGCTAGAAGAAGAGATTAGAGTTTTAAATGGAAGTTTAGAAGAGTTAAATTTTAAAATAGAAGAGGTTTTAAAAAAAATCAATTTCTCTTATCAAAAACAAAATAAAGAATTTAGTAATAATAGTAATCCTGAAAATCTAACCCAAGATACAGATATTGCCTCAGAAAATAGCATAATAATAGAAGATCCTAATATTAAAAAAAACCCTAGCATGAAAATTTTGGGTACTATAAATGAAAACAAAGATGATAAGATAGAAGATGATAAAAATTCTTATAATTTCAAGCAAGCTGAACAATCTAAGGAAAAAATAAATTCTAAATCTACTACTGAAGAAGAATTAAAACTATTATCAAAAAACCCATCTGAAATATACAGTTATGCTTATGATATGCTAGTAAGAGAAAACTTTATTGAAGCAGAAAAGTCTTTTAAAGCATTTATTGGCGAACACCCTACTGACCCTTTAGCCTCAAATGCTTATTATTGGTTAGGGGAAACTTATTATGTACAAAAAAAATTTCAATTGGCTGCAATTAGCTTTGCTAGAGGTTTTCAAAGTTTTCCCAAGGGCAACAAAGCTATTGATCAGTTATTTAAATTAGCACTTACATTTATGAATTTAGGTAAAAATGAAGATGCTTGCGCAGCATTTTCAAAACTAGAATCAGAGTTTCCTGATGCACCTAAAAGAATAAGCAACAGAGCTAAAGAATATATTAAACGTGCGAAATGTTAAATCAAATAACTCTCAGTTTGAAGAAAGTATTTTTAAACTAATTAATAAATATCAATTTATTAAATATGAAAATTCTTTTGGAGTAGCTGTTTCTGGAGGTCCTGACAGTATGTTATTATTACACATATTAAGTAAATGGGCTAACTTAAAAAAAAAAAATTTAAGTATATTCTCATTTAATCACAACATAAGAAAAGATAGCTATAAAGATCTTATGCTCGTAGAAGCTTTCACAAAAAAACTTGGCCACGAAATAATAAAAATTAATTGGCATGAAACTCCTAATACAGGAATTATGGAAAAAGCCAGAATAGCAAGATACTCTTTAATTGCAGAACATTGTAAAAATCATAAAATTAAAACTATATTTTTAGGGCATCATGCTGATGATATTGCAGAAACTGTATCTATAAGACTTCTTAAAAAATCTAGTCTAGAAGGTTTATGTCCTATATTTGAAATAAGAGAGTTGTTTAGAATTAAATTATTCAGACCTTTTTTAAAGATAAATAAAGAACAGATTTTAAATTTAAATTCAACTCATAATATTAACTATATAAATGATCCATCTAATTCTAACAAAAAATATTTAAGGTCTAGAATAAGAAGCTTATTACAGGAAGATAAACAACTTAAAACTAATTTAACTAAGGCATCATATTTATTTTGTAAAATTAGAAAATATAATGATAAATTTATTAAAACGAAGTTTAAAGAATTTTATACATTTAAAGAAGAGGGCTTTCTAATAATTGATAGGTTAATTTTGAATAAATATCCTAATTTTTTAATTATAACCTTTTTAAAAAACTCTATATTTAGAATCGGTGGTAAAACATATTTTTCTAAACCAGAAAAGTTAAATGACCTGTACAATAAGGCCCTAAATAAAATTATATTTAAAATTTCTCTAGGAGGCTGTATCTTAGAATTTAAAGAAAGGTATATATATATATTCAGGGAATATAAATACATTGAAAATAAAATAGCTGTTTTAAAAGAAAATTGTAAAATTAATTGGGATAATAGATTTAATATTACTAATAATTCAAAATTAGAATTTAAGGTATTACCAATAGGTAAAGTTTTAAATAATACTTTTTACTTAAAAAATTTTAGACTTAATAAGAAAAAAATAAAATTAATACCATTTAGAGCAAGAAAAACTCTTCCTGTAATTATTGCACTTGAAGGATCAATACATATACCCCATTTAAATATAAGTGAACTTAATTTAACTAAAAACAGTATAGAGTGTCAAACTATTGATTTTTTTGATAAAAAATATGACAATATATAATAAAGTAAGGAAAATAATTTGAATAATTCAGGAAAAAATGTCTTCATCTGGGTAGCTATAGCTATTGTTCTAGTTCTAGTTTTTAATTTATTTAATCAGAACCAAAATCAAACTAGATCTACTAAGTTACCCTACTCGGAATTCTTAAAACTTGTTGATGGTGATAAAGTTAACGATGTTTCATTAGTAGGACGTACTATTTCGGGACATTTAGACGATGGTACTAAATTTTCCACATATACACCACCTAATGATCCTAATATTATTGAAAAATTATCTAAACATAATGTAATTATTACCGCTGCTCCGGAAGAACAAGCCGTATCACCACTTCTTGGTCTATTTCTTAACTGGCTTCCTATGTTGTTATTTATCGGAGTATGGATTTTTTTCATGCGCCAAATGCAAGGAAAAGGTGGCGGGTCTCTTGGTTTTGGTAGATCTAAAGCAAAACTTTTAACAGAAAAGCATGGAAAAGTAACTTTTAAAGATGTAGCGGGTGTAGATGAAGCAAAAGAAGAATTAGAAGAAGTAGTAGAATTCTTAAAAAACCCTATTAAATTTCAAAGGTTAGGTGGAAAAATACCTAAAGGCGTTCTATTGGTAGGTCCTCCGGGTACCGGAAAAACACTGATAGCCAGAGCTGTAGCAGGAGAGGCAAATGTTCCCTTTTTTACAATTTCTGGCTCTGACTTTGTAGAAATGTTTGTTGGTGTTGGTGCTTCTAGAGTTAGAGATATGTTTGAACAAGGTAAGAAAAATGCACCATGTATTATATTCGTAGACGAAATAGACGCTGTGGGTAGACACAGAGGTGCCGGTTTAGGTGGAGGAAATGATGAAAGAGAACAAACATTAAATCAACTTTTAGTAGAGATGGATGGTTTTGAAACTAATGAGGGTGTCATTTTAATAGCTGCTACTAATAGACCCGATGTATTAGATCCCGCTCTGTTAAGACCAGGAAGATTTGACAGACAAGTAGTAGTTCCTAATCCAGATATAGTAGGTAGAGAGAAAATACTTAAAGTTCATATGAAAAAAGTTCCTCTTTCCTCCGATGTTAACCCGAGAACAATAGCAAGAGGAACTCCTGGATTTTCTGGTGCAGATTTAGCAAATATAGTTAACGAAGCAGCTCTACTCGCGGCTAGAAAAAATAAAAAAAATGTTTCAATGACTGAATTTGAGGAAGCTAAAGATAAAGTTATGATGGGCAGTGAAAGAAGATCTATGGTAATGACAGAGGACGAAAAAGAGAAAACAGCTTATCATGAGGCAGGACATGCATTAGTAATGCTGAACGCAAAGGGGCATGAACCACTACATAAAGTTACCATCATTCCTAGAGGAAGAGCACTCGGCGTAACAATGTGGCTTCCTGAAAGAGATAAACTTGCACATACCTACAACGAATTAAATGCTCAATTAGCATCCCTGTTTGGAGGTAGAATTGCTGAAGAATTAATATATGGCAAAGATAATATTACTACTGGTGCAGGTAATGATATTCAACAAGCTACTAATTTAGCTAAACGTATGGTTAAAGAGTTTGGTTTTTCAGATAAACTTGGTCCATTGCGATACGAAAGTAATCAAGAAGAGGTCTTTCTAGGACATTCAGTATCTCAGCAAACTAACATATCAGATGAAACAGCAAGAATTATTGATAGTGAAATTAAAATGTTGGTTCAAAAAGGTGAAGCAAAAGCAAAAAAAATAATAAATGCTAAACTTAAAGATTTGCACATAATAGCTAAAGGTCTTTTAGATTATGAAACGTTAACAGCCTCTGAGATAAAAGATTTGCTTAAAGGAAAGAAAATTACAAAAGAGGATCAAACACAAAATGATGACACTAAAAATAAGACAGATGAAAAAGTAGGTGATAAAAAAATTTCAAAAAAGGGAATTGGTTCGGTGCCTTTAACTGCTAAAAACATTTCTTGACCTTTTTTTTTTGTGAAGCGAGATTATTTTTTAAGACCAATTAATTCCTATTTCAAAAAAGATGGAAGCATTGCTTATAAAGACGTTGAAGTTTTAAGCCTAGATAAAAATATTAATCTCAAGGTAGAAAATAACTTAGGTATCGTTAGCGAAGACATTTCAGTTAACAAAGTACTTTTTAACAAATATAAAAACTTAAGAAGCAGAATAAATAATATAACAAACCCTTCATTCCCATCACAACTTTCCAACTTTAACAAACCTATATTAATGGGAATAGTTAATGTTACGCAAGATAGTTTTTTTGATGGTAGTAATTACTTTAAGTATGAAAATGCTATTAAACATGCCGAAAAGCTAATAAAAGACGGTGCTAACATTATTGATGTAGGAGGAGAGTCTACTAAACCTGGATCTCTTCCTATAGCTGTTGAAGAAGAAATAAGAAGAGTAAAACCAATAATAAAAGAGTTATCTAAAAATAATATAATTATTTCTTGTGATACAAGAAACTCAATTACTATGCAAGTAGCTCTGGACTCAGGAGCAACAATAATTAATGATGTATCAGGACTTAACTATGATAAACAAACTCCAAAAGTATTAGAACAGTATGATTGTTTGTATGTTTTAATGCATTCTATAGAAACTCCTATTACCATGCAAAATAATCCTATTTATAATAATGTAGCTTGTGATATATATAGTTTTTTTAAAGAAAAAATATTGGTATTAGAAAAAATGAATATATCAAATAAAAGAATCATTCTAGACCCTGGTATAGGTTTTGGAAAAAAGGGTTTTCATAATTTTTCTCTAATAAAAAACTTAAACATTTTTTTGGATATAGGAAATCCTATCATGATTGGACTATCCAGAAAAAGCTTCATAAAAAAACTAGTTCATAAAAATTCATTAGTTCCTTCAGTATTATTAGCAATTAAGTCCTACTTAAATGGAGCCCAAATTTTAAGAGTTCATGACGTCAAAGAAACTAGTGAAGCAATAAATATTCTTGACAAGGTAAATTAATAAAATGAGCTTATCCAAAAAAAAATATTTTGGAACTGATGGTATCAGAGGTAAATCTAATACCTCAAAAATGAATGCCTCACTTGCTTTAAATATAGGTATGGCAACAGCTGATTTTTTTACTAGAGGTAATCATAAACACTTTGTACTAATTGGAAAAGATACTCGCCTATCAAACTATACTATTGAACCAGCCTTAACAGCAGGGTTTTTAAGTATGGGAATGAATGTATATTTAACTGGCCCTTTACCTACTCCAGGAGTTTCTGCATTAGTTTCATCAATGAGATGTGATGTGGGTGTAATGATATCTGCATCTCATAATCATTATGTTGACAATGGTATTAAAATATTTGGTCCTGACGGTGGAAAATTATCAGATAAAGAAGAAATGAATATAGAAAACCTAATAGATTCAAAATTTAAAAAGTTAGTAAAATCAGAGAATTTAGGCAGGGCCAAAAGGATAGATGATGCTGGAGGTAGATATATAGAATATCTTAAATCCAAAATTTCATCTAAATTACGTTTAGATGGACTAAAAATAGTTGTGGACTGTGCAAATGGAGCTGCTTATAAAGTTGCACCAAAAGTATTATGGGAGTTAGGAGCAGAAGTAATTCCAATGAATGTTAGCCCCGATGGTACAAATGTTAACAAAGATAGTGGTTCCACCTTTCCTAAAAACCTCATTAATAAGGTATTAGAGTTAAAAGCAGACGTTGGTATAGCCCTTGACGGGGATGCAGACAGATCAATTTTAGTAGATGAAAACGGATCTATCATTGATGGTGATAAAATTTTAGCTATAATTGCTAGCTTCTGGAAAAAAAAAAAATTTTTATTTAATAATACTGTAGTTGGTACAGTTATGACTAATAAAGGTTTAGAGGACTATTTAAATAAAAATAAAATTAATTTAATTAGAACGGATGTTGGAGATAGAAATATAATTAAAGTAATGAGAGATGAGAATATTATTCTAGGAGGAGAACCATCTGGTCATGTTATTTTAAATAAATATTCCTCAACTGGTGATGGTATTTTAGCAGCCTTAGAAATTTTGGGTATAATGAAAACTAGAAATAAAAAATTATCTTCATTGTCAAATATCTATCAATCATACCCACAAATTATTCAAAATTTTCCAATACAACAGAATCAAGACCCTAATAAACTGATAAAGTTGCTAAAAACTAAATTAAAGAAATATATAAATAAAAATAATACGCGTTTAATTATTAGAAAGTCAGGTACTGAAAATAAAATTAGAATTATGTCAGAAGCTAAAAATTTTAATTTAGCAGAAATTATTTCAAAAGATGCCATTAAAATATTGAAAGAAAAAAGTTGAGAAAAAAGTCAGTACTTTTAATCGCTGGATCTGACTCAAGTGCTGGAGCAGGTATTCAAGCTGACTTAAAAACACTTTCCGCATTCAAGGTTTATGCTGCTACTGTTCTTACTGCGCTTACTGCTCAAAACACTAAAGGAGTAAGTAAAGTTTTAAATATTCCTAATAACTTTATTGAGGCTCAAATAAAATCAGTATCTGAGGATTTAAACATTACTTTTATAAAAATTGGTATGTTATCTAATATAAATATCATTAAAACAGTTAATAAGTGTTTGGAAAAATATCTACCCTCAGTTCCTATTGTATTAGATCCTGTAATGATTGCCAAGGGTGGCCATCCTTTGCTAGAGGAGGATGCTATTGATTATTTAAAAGAAACTATTTTGATTAAAAGTTTTATAATCACTCCTAATATTTTAGAAGCAGAAAAAATTTTAAATTACAAAATTGACAATATTAGTAGTATGAAAAAATGCTTTCAAAATTTTGAAGGTTTAGGAGTTAAAAGAGTTATATTAAAAGGTGGTCACATGTTAAAAAGTAGAAGAAACATAACAGACTTATTATTTAATCAAGGGAAAATATCTGAATTTAAAAACAAGAGAATTAATACAATAAACACTCATGGAACTGGTTGTAGCCTTGCTTCAGCTTTAACAGCCAACTTATTCATGGGTAAAAGCTTAGAAAAAAGTGTAGAAAATTCTATTAATTATGTACATTCTGGAATTAGAAATAGTTTTCTTATAGGACATGGACATAATCCTATTAATCATTTTACAGATTTTATAAGTTAAAGTTTGACCAGTAGATACTTCGACGTTATTTTAACAAAAAGAGAAATTTATGAATTCAATACCAAAAAAAAAGACTAATAACCCATGCTTTTCATCAGGTCCATGCTCTAAAAGGCCTGGGTGGTCAACTGATGCTTATTCTAATGCCATATTAGGAAGATCGCACAGATCAAAAGCAGCTTTGACTAAAATTCAAAAAGTAATTGATTTAACCCAAGATATTTTACGTGTACCAAAAAATTATTATATAGGAATTGTTCCCGCTTCTGATACCGGTGCTATTGAAATGTTACTATGGTCACTTCTGGGAAAAAACCCCGTAGAAGTATTAGCTTGGGAAAGTTTTGGCAGCGATTGGGTAAAAGATATAATAGATCAACTTAAAATAGCTAATACTATAGTTACTCAAGCAGAGTATGGTAAAATAGTAGACCTATCAAAGGTAGACTTTACTAGAGATGTAATCTTTACTTGGAATGGTACTACCTCAGGAGTATGTGTTCCAGATGGAGATTGGATTGCTGATGACAGAAAAGGAATTACAATATGTGATGCTACTTCAGCTGCTTTTTCAATGCAACTACCATGGGAAAAATTAGATGCTACAACATTTTCATGGCAAAAGGTTCTAGGAGGTGAAGCACAACACGGTATGATAATATTAAGTCCTAAAATTTTAGAACGCTTAGAAAGCTTTATACCTGATAGAGCTATTCCTAAAATATTTCAATTAGCAAATAAAGGAAAAGTAAATAGAAAATTATTCTCTGGAAGTACAATTAATACTCCTTCTATGCTTTGTATTGAAGACGTATTAGACTCTCTTAATTGGGTAAAAAATATTGGTGGTGTAGATAAAACAATTGAACTTAGTAAAAATAATTTGAAAATTGTAGAGAAAAAAATAATTGAATCATCATGGTTAGAATTTCTACCCGAAAGTCAGACTATTAGATCCTGTACTTCAATATGCCTTAAAGTAAAAAATAATGTTTTACAAAAATATGATGAGGCTAAATTAAAAGAAAAAATGAATAAACTTTTTAAATATTTAGAAAATGAAGGCATTGCCTATGATATCAACTCTTATAGAGATGCTCCACTAGGAATAAGAATATGGGGCGGAGCTACTGTTGAAGAAAATGATATTAACATATTATTGGATTGGTTAGAGTGGGGTTTTATTAAATTTATAAATGATTGAGTTGTTATGAAAAAAATATTAATTGCAGATAAAATGAGTGTTCAAGCAGAGAAAGTATTTAATGCCAATGGTATAGGTTTTGATAAAAAAATAGGACTTCCAGAAGAAGAAATATGTAAAATTGTAACTGAATATGATGGCATTATAGTAAGATCAGCTACGAAAATTACAAAAAAAATAATGGATGCAGGAACTAATCTGAAAGTATTAGGTAGAGCCGGTATAGGTGTTGATAACATAGATATAGAAGCTGCAACAAGTAAAGGAATTGTAGTAATGAATACTCCTTTTGGTAACTCAATTACTACAGCAGAACATACAATTAGTTTAATGATGTCTTTAGCTAGAAATATTCCTCAAGCTAGCAAGTCTACAAAAGAAGGTAAGTGGGAAAAAAATAAATTTATGGGAACCGAACTCTTTGGAAAAACACTAGGTATGATAGGTTGTGGTAATATAGGATCTCTAGTTGCAGAGAGGTGTATAGGCTTAAAAATGAAAGTAACAGTATATGATCCTTTTTTATCAAAAGAGCAAACTGAAAAAATTGGAGCAAAAAAAATAGATTTAGAAGTACTCCTTTCTAATTCAGATTTCATTACTTTACATACACCTCTTACGGATCAGACTAAAGGAATTCTTAATAAAGAGAATTTAAATAAATGTAAAAAAAATGTAAAGATAATTAACTGTGCTAGGGGTGGACTGATTATTGAAAAAGATCTTATAGAGCTTTTAAATGATGGAAAGATATCCGGTGCCGCTTTAGATGTATTTTCAGAAGAACCTCCTTCAAATAATAGTTTGTTTAATGTTGATAATTTGATATTAACTCCTCATTTAGGTGCATCTACGTCTGAAGCGCAAGAAAATGTAGCCATTCAAATAGCTCAGCAAATATCAGATTATTTGAATAATGATGTGATAGTTAATTCAATTAATGTCTCTCCAATTAGCCTTGAGGATGCTCCTAAGTTAAAACCTTTTTTAGATTTATCACTAAAGCTTGGCAAATTTGGAGGACAAATTGTAGAAAATACAATATCAAAAATTAATATTACTTTTAAGGGAGAGATCGCTTCTTTAAACACTAAACCTTTGATATCAAATATTGTTGCAGGTATTTTCTCAAGTAGGATGGAAAGTGTAAACTTAATTAATGCTGAAGTAATTGCTAAACAAAAAAATATTGATATTATTGCTTCTTATCAAAATGAAGTATCTAATCATGATTCAGAGATACATGTAAGTATTTCAACTGATAATGAAAATTTTAAATATTCAGGTACTATTTTTGCTCAAACTGCCAGAATTATTTCTATCATGAATATGCGAATAGAAGGCGAAATATCATCTAACATGTTATTTATTTCTAATAATGATAAACCTGGGTTTATAGGGTCTCTGGGAACTTTATTAGGAGATAAATGTGTAAATATTGCAAATTTTAACTTAGGTAGAACTGGTAAAGGAGAAGCTGTGTCATTATTAGAGCTAGACCAATTTTTAAACGATGATTTAATTGCTGACTTACAAAAACTCAATAACGTTAAAAAAGTTAAAGCCCTAAAATTTTAAAAATGAAAAGCTTTTTTATCAATGATTTACTTCCTGAAGGATTTAAAGTATTACTTCCAGAAGAGGCTCATAAAGAAGATCAGATATCCCGAGTTATATTAGATTTGTTTTTCAAAAATGGTTATAATCTTGTGAAAACGCCAATGATTGAATATGAAGATAATATTTCACAAAATACTTTAAAGACTATACATAATCATTCTTTTTTATTCATGGAACCAGAAACAAAAAAGATTTTAGTATTAAGATCAGATATTACTGCTCAAGTAGCTAAATTAGCCAGCACTAAATTAGAACATTATAATAGACCACTAAGGCTTGCATATTCTGGTGAAGTAATTAGAAATTTTAAAGAAAATTATAAGTCAGAAAGACAATTAAGACAAATTGGATTTGAACTTATTGGTGGTCCAACTGCAAGTAGTATTGTAGAGATACTAAATTTAACTATAAAGTCCTTATTACTAATAAATATTAAAAATATTACAATTGATTTTAGCCTTCCTGCAATATTTAGGTTAATAGATAAAAAATTAAATTTAAAATCTAAATCTAATCAAAATATAAAGAAGGCTTTAAATAATAAAGATCCTAATATAATTAAGGAAAAAAAGTATAATTATATAAATGGTCTTATTTTAATGACAGGAACTGTAGAAGAGGCACAAAAATGTTTTAAAAAATTTAAATTTCCTAGTGATATTAAAATTTTATTAAGTCAGTTTTTTAAATTAATATCACTTATTAAAAAAAATAAAAAAGACCTATCTATTACGGTTGATATTACAGAAGGTAGTAGTTTTTTAGAATATAATAATTTTGGATTTAAAATTTACAATAAAGATAATGCAAAACACATTGCAATAGGAGGTGATTATAAATCCAATAATAACGAGTTGGGATTAGGTATGACTTTTTTGATAAGCCAATTGATAGTATCTACTAATTATAAAAAAAATTTAAGAGTTTATGTTCCTTATAATATAGATTCTGATAATATGAAAATTAAAAAAAATATAGTATTAGTAAAAGAGTTATATCCTAGAAAAAATATTGTTTTAGAAGCAAACAAACAGAATTGTAAATTTATACTCAATGCTAATGGTAAATTAAAGAAAGTAAATTAGTTTTATGTCAAATGTAATTGTAATAGGTTCTCAATGGGGGGATGAAGGAAAAGGAAAAATAGTAGACTGGTTATCTAATAAAGCTGATGCAGTTGTTAGATTTCAGGGAGGCCATAATGCTGGACATACACTAGTAGTAAATGAAGAAGTATATAAACTTAGTTTGCTTCCTTCAGGTGTTGTTAGAGGAAAAAAATCTTATATTGGTAATGGAGTAGTATTAGACTTATGGGCGTTAGCAGAAGAAATTAAGACTATATCAGCCAAAGGAGTTAATATTGATCAAAATCTACTATCAATTTCTGAAACAACTCCCTTAATTTTGTCCTATCATAGAGAATTAGACACTGCTAGAGAACATAAGTTACAAGGAATAAAAATAGGTACGACAGGAAGAGGAATTGGCCCTGCTTATGAAGATAAAGTGGGAAGAAGAGCTATAAGGCTATGCGATATATTTGATATAAAAACTCTAAAAAATAAAATAGAAAATGCTTTATTTCATCATAATCCCATTAGAAAAGGATTAGGAATAGAAGAAATACAATCTGATAATATAGTAAATCAACTACATAGCATGTCTGGATTTATAAAACCTTTTGTTAAAAATATATGGAAAGAACTTATTGATTTACAAAATGAAAAAAAAAATATTCTATTTGAAGGAGCACAAGGAACCATGCTTGATATTGATCATGGAACATATCCTTTTGTAACTTCATCTAATACTATCAGCTCTCAAGCTGGAATAGGAAGTGGAATAGGCATGATTCAAAATAGCTATACGCTAGGAATTACTAAAGCATATCTTACAAGAGTAGGAGAAGGTCCATTTCCTACAGAACAAGATAACTCTATTGGTGAGAAACTAGGTACCTTAGGTAACGAATTTGGTACTGTAACAGGTAGAAAAAGAAGGTGTGGCTGGTTAGATATTGTTTTATTAAAACAATCTGCAGATATATGCGGGATTCATGGGATGGCTCTTACAAAATTAGATGTATTAGATAGTTTTGAAAAAATTAGAGTTTGTATTTCTTATAAATATAATGGAAAAAAATATGATTATTTACCCCCTACTATCACTCCTGCTGATGAATTAGAAAAAGAATATATTGAAATAGATGGATGGAATACAAGCACAAAAGGATGTAGAAATTTTGAAGACTTACCTTCTAATGCTAAAAAATATGTAAATATTTTAAAAGAATTGACTGGAATAGAAATAAGCTTACTTTCTACTAGTCCTGAAAGAGAAGATACGATTCTATTTAAAAACCCTTTTTCTTAAATGCTATTTATTTTCTAATAATCTTAACTTTTGCTTGCTATTTAAGAATTGCTTTATGTGCTGCTGAATTTTCTCAAAACCTCTGACTTCTATCTGTCTAACTCTTTCTCTACTGATATTAAATTTTTTACTTAACTCTTCAAGCGTTACTTGTGGATCAGCTATTCTTCTCGCCTTAAATATATGCTTTTCTCTATCATTTAAGGATTGTAATGCATTCATTAGAATAGTTTTTCTGTATTTATACTCTTGACTCTGTTCTAGTCTTACCTCTTGACTTTCTTCATTTGCTTTAATCCAATCTTGCCACTCTACTTTACTACCATACTTTAGAGGTGCATTTAAGGAATGATCATGACCTGCCATTCTACTATTCATACTATAAACTTCATTTTCACCTACTTCTAGTCTTTTAGAAATTTCTTTTGCATCCTCCGGCTTTAAATCTCCATCATTTATTAGTTTTAATTCATTTTTTATTTTCCTTAAATTGAAAAAAAGTTTTTTTTGTGCTGCAGTAGTGCCGATTTTAACTAAAGACCAGGAGTGTAATATATGCTCCTGTATTGCTGCTCTGATCCACCACATAGCATATGTAGCAAGCCTAAACCCTTTATCAGGATCGAATCTCTTAACAGCTTGCATCAACCCTATATTACCTTCAGAAATTAAGTCGGCAATGGGCAAACCATATCCTCTATAACCCATTGCTATTTTAGCTACTAACCTAAGGTGTGAGGTTACTAATTTATGGGCAGCATTCATATCTTGGTTAGTTCTCCAGGATTTAGCTAGTGTATACTCTTCTTCAAGTTTGAGTATAGGAAACTTTTTTATTTCTCTTAAATACTTTTCTAAACTGCCCTGAGCTGAAATACTGGGCAACGTTATACTAGACATAATTAATAATATCAAAATCACTTAAATTCATCAACTAATACTTTCTTTAATTTCAGCATATCTTCAGGTTGATCTGCTAAAAAATATTTAATTTTATTTGTTAAAGGATCTTCAAATGATAACTTTTTTGAGTGCAAGGCTTGTCTTCTAAAACCTAAAATTTTTTTCTTTAGTTTATGTGATAATTTTTCAGGCATGTTTCGATCTCTGGAGTATAGCTGATCTCCAATTAAAGGGCACTTGACTGATTGCATATGTACTCTAATTTGATGAGTTCTTCCGGTTAAAATTCTACACTCTATCTCTGAAAAATAATTGTTAAAATTATTTATTACTTTATATTGTGTTATAGCTTCTTTTCCTATTTCATTAGTTCTTGCCTTTTTTCTATTCAAATAATTAGATATAGGTTTATCAATTTTTCCTGCCAATAGCATAGGTGTTCCCCAACAATAAGCAATGTACTCTTTCAAAACTTCTCTTTTCTTAAATTGTTCAATCAATCTCTTATATGAAAACTTATTTTTTGCTAAAACCATTAAACCTGTAGTATCCTTGTCTAACCTATGAACTATTCCATTTCTTAAAGGGTCCTCAGCATTATATAAATTTTTATTTTCTTCTTGTAATAAACTAACTACACTGTCAGCAGTTTCATGATAATTATTATTATGACTTAATAAATTTGAACATTTATTAATCACTATAATATTTTCATCCTCAAAAATAATATTTATAGATTTTTCTTCTTTTGCTATCATTTATATACCATCGATTTTTATATATGTTTTAATTAAATATTACACCTTATTATTATAAAATTCTCATAATTACTTGTTTTTCAATATTTCATATTTCATGTTATTATTAAGATATGAATTTAAAATTTTTAAAATTTTTAGTCGTATTTATGGGTATATTAATAATATTAGGTATCATAATTTTATCTGTAGGGATATTCCATAAAATTAATAATTTAACTGCTGATAAAGATGCTATTAATACTATAAAAATAAAAGAAATAGCAGGCCACGAATTAAAAGATTTTTATGTTGAATCTGAAAAATTAATATTAAAATATAAAAAAAATGATAACTATATCATTTACATTTATGATATTGTATCAGGTAATTTATCAAAAAAAATAGAGTTATTGAAATAAATCAAAGTTATGATATTTTTTTTCTATGTCAATTAATAAAATCTTTTGCTTATTAATAATCATTTTTCTTCCAATCAACCTAGTGATTGCTCAAGAGAATAAAAAAAAATGTAGAATTAATAGTAACAAACAGATTTTAGACTTCGTCAAAAAAGAATTAAAACCTTTTAATGCAGGTACTAATGAGGAAGGACCAAAGTTATCTAGGTCAGATTTAAAGCTTTTAGAAATTAAACACTACTCTAATCAACTTAAAGATTCTAGAGAAATGAGGATGGATATACTTAGTTTTTCTACTCTAAATCAAAATGATTTAGATATTTTTATAAAATTCTCGTCAAAAATAAAATTAATACTTAGTGATTGTTCCGAAGTAGTATTTTTTGGGAATACTTTATTAGGAGCTTATGAACTACCTTATGATGATATGCTTAAGGCATTTACTCTAGCTACTAAAAATGAGAATGAAATTATTTTAGATTTTATAAGAAATCAAGTAACTCCTAAATCAATAAGCCTTTATGATGCCATTAACATCCTAATGAATGATTTTGCTACTCAACAGAATGTTATCATGGAACTACTTTCTGAAGAAGTTAAGAAAGTTTTTTTTGGAGAAAATAATATGGTAGCAACTACTGATGTAGCTGAAGCTAGATTATTAAGCTTTTCTTTATTGGGTGGAGAAATTCTTGATGCTAATGATAAGTTACTTTTCTTTATCTTACCAAAAACTTACAAAGGTGTTAAGTCCTCTATAGGTACTTTAGTACTTGATATAGATGGCAATCTATATGAAATTCCAAATTTGAATTATATTTTAAGTGTAAATATACTTAGTGGTTTAGGAGTAAATGCTAGAACATTAACATTATCTGAAGTTATTAGTGACTCAGGTTCTTGTAGAATTGATTTAGCAGGAAATTGGATGCATAAAATAAATGGAATGGAAAAACGAGGTTGCCCTTTTAATTCAATATCAAAGAGAATGTTAGAGCAAGGCAGTCATAGAAATTCAAGAGATTATAAGAGCTATCAAGCAGTTTTTGAAGAGATTGAGAATATAAACTTTAATTCTGATAAAAGTAATGAAAATGAAAACTCAGAAAAAGGAGGTCCTGCACAGGGCCAATCACCTAATTAAAGTTTCTTCTATTTTTAGCGAATATTTGAATAGCCTCAGCTAAAGTCATTAGCAACCTATTTCTACTTCTCTTCTTTGATAACAGTTTTACATCATTTATATTAGATAAAAAACCGAGCTCTATTAAAACAGAAGGAATATCTGTAGATTTTAAAACAGCAAACCCTGCATGCCTATGTGGTCTTCTTAATAACCTATGACCATTTCTCCTAGAAACTTCTACATAACTTTCGGCAAATAATGAAGATGAGTTTTTAGTATCTCTTCTATTTAAATCTAAAAGTATTGATGCTACTTCATTATCAATATTTTTAAGATCAACACCAGCAATCAAATCTACTTTATTCTCTCTTTCTGCTAGTCTTGCCGTAATTCTATCAGATGCTTTATCAGATAATGTGTAAATAGATGTACCTCTAGTAGCTTTTCTTTTAAGACTATCAACATGTAAGGAAATAAATAAATCACTATTATTTTTTTTCGCAATATTTCTTCTATTTCTTAAAGATATAAACTCATCTTTATTTCTAGTTAAATATACTTTAAATCCTTTCTTTATTAATATACCTCGTAATTCTTTAGCTGCTATTAAAGTAATATCTTTTTCTTTTTTTCCTAAATTCATTGCACCTGGATCTATCCCACCATGACCAGGATCAATAGTAACAATAAAATTATTTTTAGCTTTTTGTTTTTTTTTATTTAGTTGAATTTCTTTATTACTTTCTTTTAGGTCTATTACTAAGCGATAAAGGTTTTTTTCGTTCTTATTTAAATAAAAGTGTTTAATAATGTAAGCATTTTTTTTAAGGTCAAAAACTACCCTCATAACATTTTGTTCAGTTTTTCTAATTCTGATATTTTTTATAAGAGCACTTGTCTTGTTAAAATTTTTATTAAAGTCTATAGTTTCTATGTCAATAACTAAACGTGGTTTATTATTTAAAATAAATAATGAGTAAGGTGACTTATGTGATAAGTCTAATACTATTCTAGATGATTTATTTTGAAAAGAATCAGATATTCTTATATTTTGCAACTTGCTTTGATTAGCATTCAGAAAACTAGTAGCTAAACACATAAAGGTAATTAAAAAAAACTTAAATAAGAACATATTTGTTACATTATACTTTTTTAATATCATTAAATAAGTATAATATAAATACATATAAATAAAAATTAATTGGAATAAATATTAATAAAATTCATAACTAAATACTAATTAATGATAAAAAAAATTTGGAGATATATAATTTATGACAAAAAGCATGCTAATAGATGCTGCTCATTTAGAGGAAACACGAATACTAACATTAGAAGACAACAAAATAGAGGATCTAGACTTTGAAAGCAGTACAAAAGAACAACTTAGAGGAAATATTTATTTAGCCAAGGTATCTAGAGTAGAGCCTTCACTTAGAGCTGCCTTTGTTGACTATGGAAATAATAGACATGGATTTCTGCCTTTTAACGAAATTCATCCTGATTATTTTCAGATTCCGGTTTCTGATAAAGAAAAGCTTTTGGCAAGTACAATAAATAAAACAACTACTAATAATACTGATAAAAAAAATAAAAAAAAAGAGGCAGATGAAGAGGAGATTTCCTTTAGTGAAGCTACTACTCTCAAACAAGCTAGTATTAGAAGAAGTAAACTATATTCTAAATATAAAATACAAGAAGTAATTAAAAAAAGACAAATATTACTTATACAAGTTGCTAAAGAAGAAAGAGGTAATAAAGGAGCTGCAATTTCAACATTTCTATCCCTGGCCGGCAGGTATTGTGTGCTAATGCCAAACTCTGCTAATTCAGGAGGTATAAGTAAAAAAATAGTATTTAAAAATAGAAAAAAGATGAGAGATATTTTAAATAACCTTAATATTCCTCAAGAAATGTCAGTAATATTAAGAACAGCTGGTGGTGATAAATCTAAAATAGAAATAAAGAGAGATTATGACTATCTATATAAATTATGGCAGCAAATCAAAACCAAAACTTTAAAATCTATAGCACCCGTGCTTATTCATGAAGAAAATCATATAATAAAAAGAGCTATAAGAGATAATTTTTCAAATGACTTAAAAGAGATTATGATTGAGGGAGATGAATCTTATAAACTAGGAAAAGCTTTCATGAAAACCTTGATGCCTAGCAAAGCAAGTCTTGTAAAAAAATATAAGAATAATTTACCAATTTTTAATCACTATGACTTAGAAAAAGATATTGAATTAATTTTTAAGTCAGAAGTTAGTTTGGCTTCTGGTGGATCAATAGTAATTAATCCTACTGAAGCATTAGTAGCTATAGATGTTAACTCAGGAAGATCAACCTTAGAAAGAGATATAGAAACTACAGCTGTTAAAACTAACGTTGAAGCAGCTAAAGAGATAGCAAGACAAATTAGATTAAGAGACTTAGCAGGCCTTATAGTTATAGATTTTATAGACATGAACATAAGAAAAAATAACTATCTTGTTGAAAATACTTTCAAAAGCTCTGTAAAAAGGGATAAAGCTAGAATACAAATTGGAAGAATTTCTTCATTTGGATTATTAGAAATGTCTAGACAAAGATTAAGACCCAGCTTACTTGAAATAAATTATCAAGAATGTAGTTTTTGTAATGGTTCTGGTTTAGTTAGGTCGATTGAGTCTCAAGCAGTTCAAATTATAAGAAATGTAGAGTTAATGATTAAAACATTAGAGAAAAAAACTATTATTTTAACAATTAGTTCTGTGATGTCCCAGTACTTATTAAACTATAAATATGACTTTATTAATGCTAAAAATAATAATGATAATGTAATAAAAATCAATGTAGACAATAGTTTAGACTTTAATAAATTCTTAATTATTTCAGAAAAAAATACAGAATTTAGGCACGAAGAAAAAGAAATTGAAAAAACTAATAAAGAAAATTCTATAAGAGAAAATAATCATAAATTAAAAAAAGTATCGAAAAAGAAATATATTAAAAAAAATACGTTAAAAAATAAACCTGAAGAATTAAATCAAATCTCTGATAATATAAAAAATAAAGAAAATAATGTTAAAAAAATAAAAAATAAAGATCCCAAAGAAGAAATAATAAAAAAACCTATAAGAAAACAGAGAAAATCATTGGCTAAAAAAGTTTACAAGAAAGAAATATCTAAAAAAAATACTGAGGTTTTAGAGCCAAAAACTGGGTGGTGGGATCAATAAGTTATATCCACTTTCTAATTAGATTAAGTGCCTCTACTAATTCTGATTTTTTGCAAGCATAAGATATTCTTATGTAATTGATTCCTTTATTATTATCAAAGTCTATTCCTGGTGCTATAGTAACGCCAATATCTTCTACCATTCTTTTACAAAAATCGTAAGAGTTATTATGTAATTTTGATATATTGATATATAAATAGAAGGCTCCTTTTGGTAACACAAATTCTTTTAAACCAATATTCTTTAGGTAATTAATTAGAAAATCTCTGTTATCTAAATATTCTAATACAATATTATCAAAATATTCATAATAATTGAAAACATGCTGTGCTACGAATTGAGAGATGCTTGAAGGACTCAAATAAAAATTCATAGATATATTTCTTATTTTATTAATATATTTTTCATCGCTAATTATCCAACCTAGTCTATAACCTGTCATTAAAAAATACTTTGAAAAGCTATTAATAACTATAGATTTATTGTCTAATGCAAATGCCGTTTCTAATTTTTTATTTGTATATTCTACTTTGTGATAAATTTCATCAGATATAACCTTAATTTTTTTAAAATTACATATTTCTATTATTTGTTTCATCTCTTGATCCGATATAATACTTCCACATGGGTTTGAGGGGCTTGAAATTATTATACCCTTTATATTATTAGGTAATGTCTTAATTGACTTTGATGTTAGTTGAAAATTATTCTCTATAGTAGTATCAATATAAAAAATATTTAAATCTAATGCCTTTATAATATTTTTATAAGCTGGATAACCTGGACGAGATAAAGCTATAGTATCACCCTTATCAAATAAGGATAATAAGGACATAAATATTCCAGCTGATGCACCACTCGTTATGGCTATGTTAGAAATAGAAATATGTAAGTTATATTTAACCCTATAATGATCACTTATTAAATTTCTTAACTTATTTGTTCCAATTGACTCTGTATAACCAAACTTTCTAACTGATAGCTCACTAGTAACATTTTTTAGAAGGTTTTTAGGTAAATTAGCTGAAGGCTCTCCTAAAGCAAGATTTCTAACTTCGCCATATTTTTTTTTATAATCTTCTCCTTTTTCAAATATTTCTATTGCATAAAAAGGTTCAATGTTAGATCTATTTGACGTTTTTATATTAAATCTCCTATATTGGTATTATGATAACCTTTTTAAAAAATATTTTTAAGCATTTATTATTTATAATTATAATTTTCTTTATCTTTTCCAATAATATTCTTTTTGCTAAATTTATAAGAGATACAGAAATAGAGGATATACTTTATAAGTGGACAAATCCTATTATAGAAGTTGCAGGAATTAGTGAAAATAATTTAAAAATTCATATTATTGCAGATAAATCTATTAATGCCTTTGTCACAAATGGACAAAATATGTTTTTAAATACAGGACTAATTACTCAAGCAGGAAGTGCTAGTGGACTTATAGGGGTTATTGCTCATGAAATAGGTCATATAAAGGCTGGACATATAGTTAAAATGAAGCAGGCAGCAAAAAAACTTGAAAGCAACCAGTTTATTACAAGTTTATTAGGTATGGGTCTTATTATGGCAGGAGCATCTAATGACACCTTTAAAGATGATAAAATGATAATTGCTCAAACTGCTTTATCTATTGGTCCATCTATAGCTACTAAAAGTTTCTTTTCGTTTAGTAGAGGAAATGAATATGTAGCTGATACTTTAGCAATTGAGTTTTTAAAGAAAGTTAAAAGAGATCCCATGTCTTTGAGTATTATATTAAATAAATTATATGGCCAAGAACTTTTGCTTTTAGAAAGACAAGATCCTTTTTTACGAACACACCCTCTTTCTAAAGCAAGAATGGACTTAATAAAGCAAAAAACTTCACATAATGATGTTTTCTTAGAAAGTGAATTTGATAAAGTTTCTTACGCAAGGCTGAAAGCGAAACTTGAGGGTTTTTTAGAGGCGCCCGGCAAGACGCTACTAAAAAATACTGATAACTCTTTACATAATAGATATGCAAGAACTATAGCTTACTTTAGAGTACCAATGTATAGAAAGGCAATTTTGGAGATAAATAGTTTATTAAAAGATTATCCAAATGATCCTTATTTTATTGAGTTGAAAGCTCAAATACTAGCCGAAAATGGCAAGGTCAAACCTGCAATTAAATTTTATAGAAAAGCATTAAGTATTTTACCTCAATCAACACTAATCACTCTTTCTCTAAGTGGTTTACTTCTTGAAGACAATAACAATACAAAACAAACTAAAGAAGCAAAAAATTATTTAAATTTTGTTATTGAAAAAGAACCAAATAATATTATGGCATGGCATCTTAAAGGTATTTGCCACAATAGGTTAGGAGAACCTATTAAAGCAAACTTATCTGCAGCAGAGGCTTTTTTTAGAAAAAGGGACTCCAAAAATGCAAAATTCTTTGCCAAAAAAGTTATCGCAGATTCTAATAAATATAGTTCAGAAAATTTAAGAGCATCTGATATACTTAATTTAATTAATCAAATTTAAAATTATAGGTTTTTATGTATAAAATAATAATAATAATCTTAACAATATGTTTTTTACCTCCTGCATATGCTGATAATATAAATAATACAAAAAAATTAGAGGAAGTAATAGAAAAGTTTATTTTAGAAAACCCTGAAATATTGATAAAATCATTAGAACAATTTACTCAGAGTCAAAAAGATAAAGAAAAAGAAACTATTGAAAATTCCTTAAATGATTTTTATGATAAAAAACTCTATGAAAATTATCCTAGTATAGGTAATAGTTCTAATGATTTAATATTAATAGAATTTATAGATTATAACTGTGGATATTGTAAAAAAACATTACCTACTATTACAAAGTTAATAAAAAACTTTGAAAAAATTAAAATAGTCTTTATTGATTTTCCAATATTAACAGAAATGTCTGAATTGAGCGCTAGAGCTTCATTAGCAGCTAATAACCAGGAGGCTTATTTTAAATTTCATTCCATTTTACTTAAAAATAATAAATCAATTAATGAGGATTACTTAATAAACATAGCAAGAAGTTTAGAGTTAGATATTGAAAAATTTAAAAAAGATATGTTCTCCTCTAATATAGAAGAACAAATTAAAAGAAATATTGCATTAGCAAATAAATTAAAGATTAGAGGTACCCCTACTTTTATAGTAAATAAACAAATTCTACCTGGGGCCTATGATTATGATAAATTAAAGAGTATTATTTTAAATAAAACCTAGAGGTAAAATTGATAGTTAACAGCATTGGAACAATATTATATTCTTATTTCTATGGTAAAAAAATAGGAGAAGATAAAACTGGAAATAAATTCTTTGCACATAAAAAAATTCAAAATAAAAGATGGGTGCTCTACAAAAATATGGTAGACCCTACTATTCTCGATGTTAAGTGGCAAATATGGTTAACTAATAAAAATAGCAAAGAAAATCCAATTAAGAACGAAGGTAGCTTTACTTGGCAAAAGAAAAAAAAAGCTAATCTTACAGGAACAGAATCTTCATATCATCCTATAAATAATAATAAAACTGCTAGTTCTAATTCTCAAGAAGAAACTAAAAAAGTCATATGGGAACCGGATCAGTGAAAAATAAAAAAAACTATCCCGTTTTTTGGCAATCAACTGATAATAAAAAAATTGCTTGTAAAGAAAAAATTAAAATTTTAAATAATAATATTGATGAACTTAAAGAGTTAATTAATCAGATATATGACGAAGCAATATTGATGGGAGTAAAAAAAAAGCAAATTGAGGAAATTATTAATAATATCACTAACGATTTATATACCGATTTAGATGTATAAAAAGTCTATTTTATTATTTTTAATTCTTATTGTATTAAGTTCATCTGTTTACTCAGAAAGTATAGCTGAAATAAGAGCAATAGACAGAACAACAGGTAGAAGCTATAAATTAAATATTCCATTAAATACAGAAATAGTTTTTTCAAATTTAGTCTTAAATATTGAGTATTGTTATAGTAACCCTATGGATAAAGAAATAGAAAACTATGCTTTCCTAACAGTAAAAGACAAACTAGTAAATAAATTAATTTTTCAAGGGTGGATGTTTTCTTCTTCTCCTAGTCTAAATAGCTTAGAGCACCCTATCAATGATATATGGTTATTAAATTGTTCAAAAAAAAAACTTAAATGATTTTGTTTTTTAAAGGATATAAATTATTTGCAAGAAAACCTTTTTTTGAAAATTTATAAAAGTAAGCTTTTTTATTGATATTTTTTTCGATAATACTTTTAAATTCCTTATTAGGTAATTCAATAGCTCCAAACTGTTTTAAATGCTCATTTATAAATTGAGTATCTAAAACTTGAAAGCCCCCTATTTTCAACCTTTCTATCAAGTGCAGTAGTGCTACTTTAGATGCATTAGAAATAAAACTAAACATACTTTCTCCAAAAAACATTCCTCCTATTCTTACTCCATACAGTCCACCTACTAACTTTTGGTTAAGATAACATTCGACTGAATGAGCATATCCTTGTTTATACATCTCAATATATATTTTTTTAATTGTTTCATTAATCCAAGTATCTTTTCTATTTTCTGTAATTTTAGCACAATTATTGATTACTTTTTCAAAATTAATATCAATCCCAATATCGAAAATATCTTTTTTTAAAAACTTCTTTAGTTTTTTTGGAACTTTTATTCTATCTAAATTAAAAATACCTCTATTTTTTGGCTCTATCCAATATATCTCCTTACTTGAGGAAGTTTCAGCCATAGGAAACAAACCCCTTTTGTAAGCTTCAATAACTGATGTTATTGGTATATTATATTCATATGAAGGCAATTTAACTTTTAAGATAATTCTCTAACCAATTAATACTAAAATCATATTTTTCAAAAGCTTTTGAAGAAATGATCTTTTTGTGTAAATCTTTTGTAGTATCAATACCATCAACCACTAATTCATCTAATGATCTTTTCATTCTTGATATTGCATCTTCTCTATTTTCTGCATGTACGATTAATTTACCTATTAAACTATCATAATATGGTACCACTTTATATCCATTATAAATACAAGAGTCAACTCTTACGCCTAAACCTCCTGGAGCATTATACATATTAATTTTACCTGGACTTGGTATAAAGCTTTCAGGGTTTTCTGCGTTTATTCTGCATTCTATTGCATGTCCTCTAAACTTTATATCATCCTGTCTTAATGATAGTTTTTTTCCTGAAGCTGCTTTTATTTGTTCAGAGACAATATCTACTCCAGTAATCATCTCTGTTACTGGATGTTCAACCTGAATTCTTGTATTCATTTCTATAAAGTAAAATTTACCATCTTCATATAGCATTTCTATAGTGCCTGCTCCTCTATACTTTATTTCTTTCATTGCACTTATTATAATACTTAATAATTTCATTTTTTCTTTTTGATCAATCTCAAATGCTGGAGCCTCTTCAATAAGCTTTTGATGCCTTCTTTGAATAGAGCAATCTCTTTCACCTAAGTGAATTACATTCTGATAATTATCAGCAAAAATTTGAAATTCTATATGCTTTGGATTTTTTAAAAATTTTTCTACATATATTTCATCATTTCCAAAGTTTACCTCTGCTTCAGATTTAGTTAAATTATAAGCATTTTCAATTTCATTTTCATTTTCGACAACTTGCATACCCTTTCCACCTCCCCCGGCGGAAGCTTTTATAATAACAGGATAACCTATTTCTTTAGAAACTTTCTTCAGGTTTTTTATGCTTGTTAGCGGTCCATCAGAACCAGGAACCAGGGGAATTCCTGTTTTACTAATTATATTTCTAGCAGATACCTTGTCTCCCATTATTTTAATATGTTCAGACTTAGGTCCAATAAAAGTTATGTTGTGTTCTTCTAAAATTCTAGCAAATTTAAAGTTTTCTGATAAAAAGCCATATCCTGGATGAATAGCTTCAGCTCCTGTTAGCTCTGCAGCAGTAACTATTGATGGAATATTTAGGTAACTCTCGGAAGATTTGGTTCCTCCTATACATATACTTTCGTCAGCCATTCTTACATGCATGGACTCTGTATCAGCTAAAGAGTAAATTGCTACAGTTTTTATGCCTAGCTCTTTACAAGACCTTATAATTCTTACAGCAATCTCACCTCTATTTGCTATCAAAACTTTCTTAAACATAGTTATTCAATTATCACAAGATCTTGATTAAACTCCACCGGCATACCGTTTGTGACTAATATTTTTTTCACTGTTCCCTCTCTATCACTTTTTACTTGATTCATAGTCTTCATGGCCTCAATTATAAAAAGCGTATCTCCAATCTTAACTTTTTTACCTTCTTTGATAAATGGTTGCGCCTTAGGCGAAGACGCATAATAAAGAGTTCCAAGCATAGGAGCTTTTATGGAATTCTCTAAAACTACTATTTGTTCTTTGATATTTTTCTTAACATTTACTTCTTTTTTTGTTTCTACTTCAAGGTTTTCAGAAGGATAATTGCGCATATTTATATTTTCTTTAGCTATTTTGATACTTTTGTTACCATCCTTAACTTCTATTTGAGTTAATTTGTTATTATTTAAAATTTCTATTAGATTTTCTATAGCTTTTTTATCAATATTGAATTTAAACATTTTATCCCTTCACTTTAAATTTATTAAAACAAACAGCATCTATAGCTATTTCGTAGCCTAACAAACCTAGCCCACATATGACACCATTACTTATATCAGAAATATATGATTTTCTTCTATATAATTCTCTTTTATAGATATTACTTATATGAACTTCATATATCAAGCCTTCAAATGTTCTTAAACTATCTAGGATAGCAATAGATGTATGTGAATATCCAGCAGCATTTATGATAATTGCATCTTTTTTTTTTCTAGACTTCTGAATAATATTAATTATTTCTCCTTCATGATTGCTCTGAAAAAAAGATAAATTAAGATTTTTTTTTTCTCCATATTTCTTAAGTTTTTCATTATGCTCTTTCAATGAAAGCTCTCCATAGATATGTTTTTCTCTATCCCCTAATAAATTTATATTTGGGCCATTAATAATTAAAACTTTTTTTTTACTCATAATTTAATTTTTTTTATATAATAATTATAATGAAAAATAATAAAATAGAAATTTATATTAATGGCAAGAAAAAAATAGTTAACAAAAGTCTTAACTTGCAAAAAATATTAAAAAAAATTTTAATTAAAAATCAATTATTTGCTGTTGAATTAAATAATGAAGTTATTCCAAAGTCTCAATATAAAAATAAAGAAGTTGTGCAAAACGATAAAATAGAAATATTAGAGCTAATAGGTGGTGGTTAAAATGAAAAAAAATAATAGTAAACTTAAAATAGCAAATAAAGTATTTAAATCACGGTTAATTATAGGAACCGGTAAGTATCCTAATTATATTATTAATAGGAAAGCTTTAGAGGCAAGTGGTGCAGAAATGATCACTGTGGCTATGAAAAGAGTTAACTTAAAAAACTCAAAAGAACCTAAATTAACTGATTATATTAGCCCAAACAAATATACCTTTATTCCTAACACTGCAGGTTGTTTTAATGCAAAAGATGCTTTAAGAATTTTAAATCTAGCAAGAGAAATGGGTGGCTGGGATATGATAAAACTTGAAGTTTTGGCTGATAAAAAAACTTTATATCCTGATATGGTAGAAACAATTAAAACTGCTAAGAAACTAATTTCAAATAATTTTAAAGTTTTAGCTTACTGTAGTGATGACCCTGTTTTAGCAAAAAAATTAGAAAATATAGGATGTTCTGCTATTATGCCATTAGGCTCTCCAATAGGATCCGGTCTAGGAATCATAAACCCATTAAATATAAAACTAATTGTTGAACAAAGTACTGTACCGGTGATATTAGATGCAGGAATAGGTTCGGCCTCAGATGCTTGCTTCGCAATGGAGCTGGGCTGTGACGCTGTATTAGTTAATTCTGCAATTGCTAATGCTGATGATCCAGTAAATATGGCATTGGCATTCAAAAATGCTGTAATAGCTGGAAGAAAGTGTTTTCTGTCTGGAAGAATAGAAAAAAAGTTGTATGCTACTGCAACATCTCCAAATTCTAAGATTTTTAATTAAAATCATATGTTATTTTTCCAAATTTTATATACAATAATGTATGATTTATGAAAATAAAAAAATTATTTTAAAAAGTCGTCCTGAAGGTTATCCAAAATTAGAAAACTTTGAAATAAAAAATGAAAAAATAAATAATCTTGAATATGGAGAAGTAATAATTGAGGTTATTTGGCTATCTCTTGATCCATATATGAGAGGAAGAATGAGCAAAGCAAAAAGTTATGCTCTACCTATAAAGATTGGTGAAGTTATTACCGGTGGAGCAGTAGGAAAAGTTTTGGAGAGCAAATGTCCTCGATTTAATAAAAATGATATAGTAGAAGGATTTACTATTGGCTGGCAAAAATACGCTAGAATATCTACAAATAATATTAGAAAGATTAATCCTAGCATTGCACCAATTCAAACAGCAGTAGGTGTATTGGGAATGCCTGGGATGACAGCATACTTTGGTCTATTTGAAATATGTAAACCTATCCCTGGAGATACAGTAGTAGTTTCTGCTGCTTCAGGGGCAGTGGGACAACTAGTGGGTCAGTTAGCAAAACTATCAAACTGTAAAGTTATTGGTATTGCAGGAAATAAAGAAAAATGCAAATATCTAGTCAATGATTTAAACTTTGATGTTGCTATCAATTATAAAGATCAAAATGTATTTAGAGAAATAAAAAATAATTGCCCTGAAGGAGTAAATATATATTTTGATAATGTTGGAGGTAAAATATCTGATGATGTTATTAGTAATATAGCTCCTTTTGCAAGAATTGGAGTATGTGGAGTAATCTCACAATATAACCTTACGGAACTAGAACTAGGACAACGGGTTCAAAGAGCTGTGTTAACTAACCAAGCCTCAGTAGAGGGTTTTCTAGTATTTAGATTTGAACAACGCTATAATATAGCTATTAAAAGGTTGGCTAAATGGTTGAGTGAAGGCAAAATTATATGGAAAGAAGATATTATTGAAGGTTTAGAAAATGCTCCAAACGCTTTTATCGGTCTTATGCAAGGAAAAAACTTTGGTAAGCTTTTGGTAAAAGTGAAAAAGTAAAGTTATTCTTCTTCAGTGACATCTATATTTAGTTCCTTTAACTGTTGCTTGCTTACGTTATTAGGGGCACCCATAAGCAGATCTTCAGCTTTTTGATTCAATGGAAACATTATAACTTCTCTAATATTTGGTTCATTTGCTATTAACATAACAATCCTATCTATTCCAGGAGCTATACCACCATGAGGAGGAGGTCCATATTTGAAAGCATTATACAGAGCAGGAAATTTATTTTCTATATCTGATTTCTTATATCCTGCAATATTAAAAGCTTTCAGCATAATTTGAATATCATGATTTCTTATAGCACCAGAAGACAATTCAATACCATTACATATAATATCATATTGAAAGGCCTTAATGTCTAGTGGATCTTTTTCATTTAAAGCATCCATGCCTCCCTGAGGCATCGAAAAAGGATTATGGCTAAATTCAATTTTATTAGTTTTTTCATCAATTTCATACATAGGGAAGTCAATAATCCAACAAAATTTAAATTCATCCTCTTTAATTAAACGTAGATCCGTTCCTATTTTATTAATTACTATACTTCCATATTTTACTGCTTCTTTATATTTATCACATATAAAAAATACAGCATCTCCATAATTAATATTTAATTTTTTAATTAAATTCTTTTGTAAACTTTTATCTAAATTATTTGCAATAGGTCCTTTTCCAGTCAACTCTCTACTTTCATTTTTAACAAAATAAATATAGCCCAGACCTGATAATCCTTGTTCTATGGCCCAACTGTTCAATTTATCAAAAAAAGATCTAGGTTTATCTACTCCAACAGGAGCTACTATTGCTTTTACTATCCCACCTTTATTAATAATATTTTTAAAAATTTTAAAATTTGATTGCTCATGTATGAATATTTCAGTTGCATCTATCATAGTTAAGGGGTTTCTTAAATCTGGCTTATCTGTTCCATACTTATCTAAAGCATCAAGGTAAGGAATTCTAGGAAAACCAATTGGAGAAATATTTTTATCAGAAAATTTTATGAATGTATTGTGAATAACTTTTTCAACAACCTCAAAAATATTTTCTTGATTACAAAAAGCCATTTCTATATCCAGTTGGTAAAACTCACCAGGGCTTCTATCTGCCCTGGCATCTTCATCTCTAAAGCATGGAGCAATTTGAAAATATTTATCAAAACCTGAAACCATCGCTAACTGTTTAAATTGTTGAGGAGCTTGAGGTAGTGCATAAAACTTTCCAGGGTGCAACCTTGATGCGACTAAATAATCTCTTGCACCTTCAGGCGATGATGCAGTAAGAATTGGAGTTTGTAGCTCTATGAAATCTAATTTTAACATTTCATTTCTTATAAATTGAATAATCTCACTTCTTAATAAAATATTATTTTTCAATCTTTCTCTTCTTAAGTCTAGAAATCTATTCTTGAGTCTTAATTCATCATTATAATTATCATCACTAGACACTTGAAATGGCAAAACCTCTGATTTAGAAATAATATCTAAATCATTAACTAATACCTCAATATTTCCAGTTTTAATTTTATCATTTATAGTTTCCTTAGATCTTAAAATTACTTTTCCAGAAATAGTAATAACACTTTCTAACTTTAAAGCTTCAACTTTTTTAAATAATGGACTATTTTGATCAATGACAATTTGAGCTACACCTAATTGATCTCTCAAATCTATAAATATTAGCCCGCCATGATCTCTAATGGAATGCATCCAACCCGAAAGTTTAACTATTTCATCAACATTTGATGAACTTAGATTGCCACAATAATGTGTTCTATATTCGTTTTTAAATAACATATTTACTTTCTATTTTAAATAAACATTATAATATTGATAAATCAGATATTGTAAATTTTATTTATTGTCAATTATAAAATCTTTGGGCTTGTTTTTTTTTATAGACTTCCCTCTTCCAGATAAACTAGGATTGGACATAAAATAATTGTGTGCTGAAATAGCAACACCGTTATTTTCAATTCTCTCGTATCCTCCTGAAGAATTCATAGTCCAAGCTTGTGTATTATCCTTTAAATTAGCCACCATAATTTGATTTAATATCTGCTTATGTACTGTATTATTTAATATTGGCACCATAACCTCATACCTTCTATCAAAGTTTCTTGGCATAATATCTGCAGAAGATATAAAAACTTTTGCTTGACTTGAAGGCATAGCATAACCGTTACTAAAACAATATATTCTTGAATGCTCTAAAAACCTTCCGACAATGCTTCTTACGTTAATATTTTCAGATAAACCTTTAATTTTTGGCTTTAAGCAACAAACTCCTCTGATTATTAATTCAATTTTAACTCCCATTTTACTAGCCTGATAAAGTTTATTTATTACTTCTTCATCTATGAGAGAATTACATTTAAGCCATATTTCTGCTTTTTTACCTTTTTTCTTATGTTCAATTTCATTTTGAATTAGAGCAATAAAATCATTTCTAAGATTTTCTGGCGCTACACTTAAGTAATTCCATTTTATAGGTGTTGAATATCCAGTAGCCATATTAAAAAATTGTTGAGCATCTTCTGCAATCTGTTTATTACAAGTAAATAATGATAAATCTGTATAAACTTTAGCTGTATTTATATGGTAGTTTCCTGTTCCAAAATGTACATATGTATTTAAGCCTTTTCTTTCTCTTCTAACAACTAAGGAAATCTTAGCATGTGTTTTTAACTCTATTGATCCATAAATAACCTGTACTCCATATCTTTTTAAATATCTTGCTACTTTTATATTAACCTCTTCATCAAACCTGGCTTTAATCTCTAATAAAGCAATAACTGACTTACCCTCTTCAGCAGCTTCAACTAAAGCTTCAATGATTGCATTATTTTCTTTTGCTGTTCTATAAATTGTTTGTTTAATTACTAATACCTTTTTATCTTTGGCAGCCTGTCTTAAAAATTTAACTACTACATCAAAACTTTCATAAGGATGATGAATAATCATATCCTTATGTCTAATGGCAGCAAAACAATCATCTTTAGCATCTTTTATTCTTTCTGGAAATCTTGGTTTAAAATTTCTCCATTTTAATTTTTTACTACTTATTTTCGATATTTGATTAACTGAGCTAATATCCAAGATATGTTCAGCATATATAACATTATCTTTATTTATATCTAATGAGTTAATTATCATATTTTTTAATTCTTCAGGAATATTTTTAGTCATTTCCAAGAGAACCTCTCTTCCATAACGCCTTTTTCTAAGCTGATTTTCATAAGTTGTTACTAGATCTTCTGCTTCATCACTAAACTCTATATCACTATCTCTAATTAATCTAAACAAGCCATAAGAAATATAACTAAATTTAGGGAATATTTTATCTATACAAAGTATTATCAATTTCTCTGTGGCAATAAATTTATTAGAATTTTTTATCTTTATAAACTTTTTCAATCCTTTAGGAAAAGGTATTACTATTTTAATAGTATTATTAGAATTTTTTTTTTTCAATTTTAGTACCATACTTAAACCTAAGTTAGGTACAAAAGGAAAAGGATGTGCTGGATCAATAGCGACTGGTGTAAGTAAAGGGAAAACCTCTTTAATGAAGTGAGCTTCTAACCAGCTTTTATCATATTTTATTAAATTGCCTTTTTCACATACCTTGATTCCATTTTTATTAAGCTTCTTTAGTATTCTAACCCAACATTCATTTTGAAGTTTTTTTATTAATTTAGACTTCTTTAATACCTCTTTAAGAACTTGTTCAGGCATCAGTCCATCAATTGTTTCTATATAGACTTCACTGTCTACCTGGCCTTTTAAGCCGGCAACTCTTACCATAAAAAACTCATCCAAATTTGATCCAGATATAGACAAAAAGTTCAAACGTTCTAATATTGGTATATTTAAATTATCAGCCTCTTCCAAAACTCTTTGATTAAAATCAAGCCAAGAAAGTTCTCTGTTGATAAATTTCTTATTCTCTTCCATTAATATATTTTATATTAATAATCAGCTATTATAAAGTTCAATTTGATATTAATTATAATAACTTTTTTTTTCACAAACTAATTTTACGAACGGAATAGTAATCTTCTTTTTTTTATCTAGTGCTAATTGATCTAATTCATTTATAAGTTTATGAATTGCTAAATAAGACCTTTCTGTATGGTTAATAATAAAATTTATTACTCCGTTATTTAATGGCAAAGCTTTATCCTTAGATAATTTAATAATTATACCTCTCAACACATCGTCTGTAGGGAGTAAAATTTTAGCTTGAGGAAAAGCTAATAGTCTAGAACTTAAATCTTCTAGTTTTACTTCCATATCTTGAATGGTGTATTTGGATGTGAGGATTAATTTATGTCTTTTTTCCTTCAGGATATTTATGATATGCAAAAAAAAATTAAAGTTTTTTATTTTTTCTATATTTTCAATTATCAAGTCATTTAAATTTAGTATATTTATGTCCTCGTTATTAATATCATTAGCTTCTAAAATATCACAATTATATTTATGTTTACAAACATTAGCTAAATGAGACTTGCCAGAAGAACCTGGTCCTATGATTATCAGTCCATCTTCTTTCCAGGTTAGAAAATTGTCTACCCAACTTATGGCCTCATTATTAGATACCCCTACAATAAAGTCATGCCTACCAAAAGATGGTCTAAGCCTCAAAGGTAATGATTTTTGATAGCTAAAATCATTCATTTTATTTAGTCAAATTTCTTTTTAAAATTAAGCCTAAAGTAGCCATTAAAGGTGTAGCAAATATTATGCCTAGGATCCCAAAAAGAGATCCAAATATAAAAATAGCTAGTAAAACCAACAAAGGATGCAATCCTAGTTTTTTTCCTATTAATTTTGGAGTTAAAAAGTTTGCCTCTAACAATTGACCAATTATGAAAACGATGATTATGTAAAATAAGAAGTATACTTCTACAAATTGCAAGTAAGTAAGTATTAAGGTAACGAGACAACTGATCAATATTCCTATGAAAGGAATGAATGAGAAAAACCCTGCAAAAATAGCAATGAATAACGAATAATCTAATCCTAATATAAAAAAAGATAAAAAGTAAAATACGCTTAAAGAAGTGCTCACAAGAATTTGCCCTCTTAAATAAGCATCAAAAATATTATTAATATCATTAGCATATACTGATATTTTATTTTTATATTTAGAAGATAAAAAGCTGGAAATATCTTTTATTATTTTATCCCAGTCCTTAAGGAAATACCATGATACAATAGGTGTTATCAACAAAATGCTCGCTATATTTAGGATTGTAATAGAAGAATTAATTAAACTTTTAAGAGTATTAGTTAATATATGTGCAACATTAGGTAATGCTTCTTTAATATCATATGGCACATTGACTAACAGCATTTTTTTGTGGATATGTTCTATTAAGTCATGTAAAATTTCATTAAATTCATTTACTACTTCAGGAAAATCAGTTAAAAAACTCTCAATTTGCAATAACAATATTGGTAACATAAGTAGTGAAATTACCAAAACTAGTAAAAAAAAAATCATTAAAACTATAGTGGAACTTAGGCCTCTACCTAGCCTTTTACTTTCTAAATAATCAACTATAGGATCTAGTAAATAGGCGATAAATATTCCTATAAAAAAAGGTATCAATACATTAGCGAGGTAATAAATAAATATAAAAAAAAATATAAAAATTAAAAAATAAAATATTTCTTTCTTAAAAATCTTATTCATTAATTTCTTTCCTTTGTTTTTATTGATAAAATTCTATCAACTTCATTAATTTTATAATTATTATCTATAAGATCTTCGACTAAAGCATCTAAAGATAAGATATTTAAATTAAGTAACGCTTTTTTATTAGAAATTTTTAAAATACTATAACTAGAAATATCCTCATTATTATTTAAATAATTTTTCATACCTATCCATTCTTTATACTTTTTATACTCTACTTCTACTATAACTGCTGTTTCTGAATTTATATTATCTAAATTCTTTTTAACCCACATATCATCTAAGTAATTTGCAAAGTTATTAGCTAGTTGATTTAAATTATTTCTTAAATTATCCTTTTTTGAAGGTTGAGCCTGTATATTATAAATCATTTCTTGTGAGAAGCCATTATATGCTTTTAAGTTATAATAATAAGAGTTATTCTCACTAATTACATTAACTAATAAAACATATGCATTACTAGCATTATACTTTTTTGCAAGTTTTTTAATCTTAAAGTATTTTAAACTTTTAGCATCAGTCGCACTTAAAGTTATTAAATCATCTGCTTCACCTGATGGTAAAATAAATAAATTTAAATTTGAATCTAAAGGTCTGTTTAACCAGGTATCAAACCATGGGTTTGGATCATCCCATAATACTAACCTAGTATCATATTCAATTAGCGGGATTATCAGTGTTTCTGGTCCTTTTTTAGAAAAAAACTTTATTGTTTTTTCTTTTAAAAGTTTCTCTAGCTTCTTTTGTTCAAAATTAACTGTTATCAAAGCACTATATTTATCTTTTTTATATTTTTCATTTTCTATCGAATAACCAGAAATATAATCTTTAGAATTTAATGAGTTAACTAAAGAAAATATTTCTGCACTACTGCTTAAAGTAATCCAGGTTAAATATCTGGTTAAAGCTATATTGTAGGAGGATTCTATAGCTGTTGCTCTATGATCTTGATTCTCTTTAAGGTTTAGTTCAATGTAGATATTTCTTACTGAATTTTGGTCCTGGCTAAAGGCAAAACTGTTTACTAATAGGAAGAAAATTATGTAAATAATTTTTTTTAATTTTATTATATTGAAAGTTTGCAAAGTATTTTATAACCTATAATGTTATAATAACATGAGTAAAAAAAAAAACTATAATTTTTCATATCTTAAGTCTGGAGTGGATATAAATCTAGGCAATGAGCTAGTTAAAAAGATTAAGCCTTTATCAAAAAAAACTTCTAAAAAAGATGTCCTGTCAAGTATAGGAGGCTTTGGAGCTGTTTATAACTTTAATACTAATAAATACAAAAATCCATTATTAGTTTCTGCAACAGATGGTGTTGGAACTAAAATATTAATAGCAAAAGAAATGAAGTTATACAAAACTATTGGCATAGACTTAGTAGCAATGTCAGTCAATGATATAATAGTACAAGGGGCAAAACCATTATTTTTTTTAGACTATATAGCAGTAGAAAAAATTAAAAAGGATGTAATTCTTGATATCTTAAAAGGAATCACTAAAGGCTGCATGCAATCTAATTGCTCATTAATAGGAGGAGAAACAGCTGAACTTCCCGGCTTGTATAGTAATTCTAATTTTGATTTGGCTGGTTTTGCAGTTGGAGTGGTTGAAAAGAAAAAATTGTTACCTAAGAAAGGTATTGTAAAGAATGATATTTTGATAGGCTTACCAAGTAATGGAATTCATTCAAATGGCTACTCTTTAATTAGAAAAGTATTTTCTGAAAAAAAAGTTAGCTACAAAAAGAAATTTATAAACAATCATTCCTTTGGTGAAATATTACTCAAACCAACTTTAATTTATGTTAAGCCTATTTTAAAAATTTTAGAAAAATTTGATATAAAAGCAATTTCTCATATTACGGGGGGAGGAATATCTGAAAATCTCAAAAGAGTAATTCCTTCAAAATGTGGTGCTGAGATAGATTTAAGTCAATTAGATTTCGAAAAAAAATCTAGTATTTTCAATTGGCTAAATCAAAGTTGTAATTTGAATAAGAAAGAAATGCTTAGAACTTTTAACTGTGGTGTAGGAATGATTCTAGTAATAAAAAGAAAAGATATAGATAACTTTTCTCAATTTTGTAAATTAATAAGAACGCCCATCAAAGTTCTTGGTAAAATTAACGATTCTAGTCAAATTACGTTTAGCTCGAAATTTCTAAGACACTGAAAAAGAATGCTATTTCAATTTTAGCATTCTCAACACTATCAGAGCCATGCACTGCATTACATTGAATGTCTTTTCCATATTTTTTTCTAATAGTATCATCTTCGGCTTCATCAGGGTTTGTAGCACCCATAACTTTTCTATAGAAAGCAACTGCATCACTAGCTTCCAGGATTTGAACTGATATTGGTCCAGAAATCATGAAATCAACCAATTCTGAAAAAAATGGTCTATCTTTATGTACTTCATAAAATAATTTTGCTTGAGAATTCGTAAGTTTTATTTTTTTTTGTGCAACAATATTAAATCCTTTTTCCTCTAAGAAAGTGATAATATTTCCAGAAAAGTTTGATTGCATTGCATCAGGTTTTATTATAGATAATGTTTTTTGTTTTGGCATATTAATTTCCTTTATTCTTACTCAAAATTTTTAAAAACCAGTTCATCTAAGAGTCTTACTCCAAATCCGGAACCACCCTTTGGGGTCATAGGTCTGTCTGATTTTGCCCACGTTACGCCAGCTATGTCTAAATGCATCCAAGTAGTATCCTTTATAAATCTCTTTAAAAATATTGCTCCTGCTGTAGACCCAGCTCCTCTTCCAGATCCTACATTTTTCATATCAGCTATATCAGAATTAATATCTTTCTCATAGCTATTATCTACTGGCATATTCCAAACCTCCTCACCTACTTTAAGTCCTAGCTTAGTAACTTCATCAGAAAAATTAGAGTTATTAGAAAACATTCCTGCTTTTTCTTGTCCTATACTTACTATTATTGCTCCTGTTAAAGTGGCTAAATCAACTATTTTATTAGGTTTAAACTTTTTCTGAGCATACCATAATATATCAGCTAAAACTAACCTACCCTCAGCATCCGTATTAATTACTTCAATTGTTTGTCCTGACATAGACTTTACTACATCACCTGGTCTTTGTGCTTTACCTGAGGGCATATTTTCAACCAACCCTATAACCCCTGATACATTAGCTTTTGTTTTTCTCAATGCTAATGCTTTCATTAAGCCTAATACTACTGCTGATCCACCCATATCATATTTCATTTCTTCCATACCTCCAGATGGTTTAATAGATATTCCCCCAGTATCAAAAGTCACACCTTTTCCTACAAAAGTAAAATCAGTAGTTTTCTTAGATTTATTACCTTTCCATTCTAGGGTAACAACATATGGCTTGTTTTCACTTCCCTGAGCAACACCTAATAATGCACCCATCTTTAAATCTTTAAGTTTTTTCTCATCTAATTGTTCTACTTTTAAACCTATATTTTTTAGTTTCATTGCTTCTTTAGCTAATAAAAATGGTGTTAAATTATTAGCTGGTTCGCTTACTAAATCTCTGGTTAAGAAAACTCCTTCCTTTATAGAAGAAAAACGTTTCCACTCTTTTTGTAAATCAGTTTTATTACTGTAAAATAAATTTATTTTCTGAATATAATTAACTCTAGTTTTATTTTTATCTGAGAAATACTTATTAAACCTATATGTATTTAAAGATAGACCAAAAAGCATTATAGCAACTTCACTAGGTTTAAAGAGTTTATGATCTATAATTAAGCTAACTTCCTTAATTTTTTTATTGTTTGTAATAGAAGTTAGAAAACTACCTAGTTTTCCTAGCCCTACTTCATTGCTAATTTTAGCTACTTCTGTTCCTATTAAGATTAGTCTGTTAGCTTTTGATCCTAAAGGCAATATTAATTCCAAATGATTATTCTCTTTATAATCAAAATTTGTAACTTTCATAGCTTTACTGATATAGTTGTTATTTTTTTTATCTAAGGTAGCTAAATATTTGTGTAATGGCTTATTTTTTACACATACAAATACTATAGTTCCTCTGTCATTAGAAAACTCTGAATTAAAACTAATTTTCATGTTAATTTACTCCAAATATACATTATTGATTTAATCATACATTTTTATGTTATTATTTTAAGGTAAACAAGTAAAAAAAATGCAAATTAAGAATATTATTTTCATAAATTATATTTTTTTAAATATATTAAAGCCTTTTTTAGTAATAAGTCTAGTTCTCACAGGAATAGTTTGGCTGTCTAGGTCCTTAAGATACATAGACCTTATTATCAATAAAGGGCTTTCATTAACCTCTTACTTTTGGTTTGTAAGCCTAATTGCTCCAAAAATTTTAGCTTTATTATTACCATTAATATCATTTGTCGCTATTGTTTATACCTACCAAAAATTAAAAAGTGAATCTGAGCTTATAGTTATTGAAACTTTTGGATTATCAAAATTATTTTTAATCTTGCCCGCTATTATATTTGGATCCATTATAGCATTAATACTATTGTTAATTGAGGTCTATATAAGTCCTAATAATTATAAAACTTTCAAAACTTTCCAATCGGATCTAAGAAATAATTTTGTTATGTCTACACTGCAGGTTGGCTCATTTCTCAACCCTATTAAGGGTCTCACTGTTTACATTGATAAAGCAAGTAAAAATGGAACAGTAGAAAATATACTTATTCATGATACTAGAAATAAGGAAGTCGAAAGTACAATACTGGCTAAGCAAGGTATACTCTCTAATTTTGAAAATAAAGCTAATATAATAGTATTTAATGGAAGTCGCTATGTTTATAATAAAAAAAATAAAAAAACTTCAATTCTTAATTTTTCTAAATATGAATTTCAAATAGAGATTACAGAAAAAAAAGAAACTGCCCGTTTTAAGCAAGTAGAAGAAAGATCAGTAAAAGAACTTTTCTATCCAGACAATGTAGTAAGTAAAAAAATACAAAATGAATTCTTAGCTGAGGCACATAGAAGAATGAGTTCACCACTTTTAGTAATTTTCATGTGCACATTAGCATCTTTTTCTGTATTATTTGGTGAAATGAAAAGAAAAGTATTATTAGGTAATATAGTTTTTTGTTCTTTTCTAGCAGTAATTATGCAAGCTATGTATATATCACTTATTAACAAAATGATTTTTTCTTTTTCTACATTTTTATTACCTTATATCTCTCTAATTATATTTTCTACCATACCAGTACTTTTAATAAAATATGAAACTCCAGTGTCCAAAGCTATCAACAGATTAAAAAATGAAATTAAACTCTGAAATTAATATATATATATCAAAAACATTTTTGTTCTCTACAGGCTTAATAATTTTGTTATTCGCATCTATAATATTTATTGGTGATACTGTTGAATTTAATAAAAAATTTGGAAGTAATGATAAAATTAGTACAAGTTTAATTTTTATACTTAGTTCACTCAATTTACCTAAAATGCTTTTAGAAATACTACCTTTTTGCTTTTTTTTCTCTGGTATGTTTTGGGTTATTAAAATTAATAATTCAAAAGAACTAATTGTTATGAGAGCATCGGGATTAACCATAAGAAAGATAGTTTACCCAATTTTTCTAGTATCAATAACACTCGGCTTTATTTTTATAACCACCTTTAGCCCCTTAATATCTTCCACTCAAAAAAAGATTATAAATATTGAGTCCGAAGTTTTAGAAAAACCCTTAAATTCATTATTAGTTACTAATAGCGGATTCTGGGTTAAACAAGGTAATATAGAAGGCAACGACATGATATATGCCAAAAGCTTAGATGCAAAAACCATGAAATTTAATGATGTAGTTGTTTTTAATTTTAATAAAAACTATGAAGTAATAAAAAAGATCAAAGCAGAAACTTCTGAATTATATGAAAACTATTGGCTATTAATGGATACAGAAATTATAAACAACATAGGTGAAATTGATATTAAAGATAGTATAAAAATTCCTACATCTATTACAAAATCTCAGATAAAAGAGGGCTTCGCATCACCAGATTCCTTATCATTATGGAGCTTAATACCGTTTATAAAAATGTTTGAAAGCGCAGGTTTTTCGGCTAAAAAACATCGCTATCACCTCTATAAATTATTTTGCTTTCCTTTTTTATTAGCAGCTATGAGTTTGCTTGGTGCAAGCTTTAATCTTAACGACTTCTCCAGAAAAAAATCTGGTTTTAAAATTCTTATTGGTATATTAGTTGGATTTTCAATTTTTTACACTACTAAGATAATTAATGCCTTATCTATAGCTGGGAAAATGCCTCTTATGTTTGGTTCGTTATTACCTATTTTGTTGCCATTATTTTTATCTATAGTTCTTATTATACACGCTGATGAAAAATGAGATATAAGTTTAATTTAATTGTAATATTTTTAGTTTCTGTAATGTTTGTAGATTGCAAATTTAGCGTTGCTTTAGACAACTTTTATTTATCAGCAAACAGAATAGAAAAGAATGACAAAAATAATACAATTACTGCTTATGAGAATGTTAATATAACAAGCGGTAAATATAAATTAAAAGCTGATAAAATTATATACTACTTAAAAAAAAAAGAAATTTTAGCAAAAGGTAATGTAATTATTTTTGAACAAGATGGAGATGTATTTTATGCTTCTGAAGCTGAACTTAGTGATGATTTAAAAATAAACATTATAAAAAATATGGGGATACTTCTTTCTGATAATTCAAGAATTGCAGCAAGTTCTGCAAAAAGTTTTGCATCGAAAAATAAAATAGTTTACAAAAATGTCATATTTACAAAATGCAATTCTTGTAAAAAAGACGAAGGTGGTGATGTTTTATGGAAACTTAAAGCTAAAAAAGCTACTCACTTAAAAAAAAGTAAAACTATACTTTATGAGAATGTTTTTTTAGAAGCTTTTAATATTCCCATTCTTTATGTTCCTATTTTTTATCACCCTGACCCATCAGTGAAAAATAAAACTGGTTTATTAACTCCCAAAGTTTCAAATTCTAATATATTTGGCACCTCTTACACTCAGCCAATTTTCTTTAATATATCAGAAACCTCAAACCTTACAGTTAAAACAAGATATTCATCTAAAGAAGGCTTCTTTTTAGAAAACGATCATAAAAAAATTAGTAAAAATAGTAATCTAAAACTAAAATACTCATTTACAAAAGGAACCAAGATTAGAGTTGATGAGGTTGCAAAAAAAGAGTTTAGAGGTCATTTAGACTTAAAATATATATATGAAATTAATGATAATTGGTTATATGGAACTAACATTAAAAGGTCTAGTGATAAATCATATTTATCTAAATATAATTTGTCAGAAGGAGAAAGTGTTCTTAATCAAAACTTTTTTACAGAATGGGGTAATATTTTTAGCAATGTAACTGTTGACTTATTTAAGTTTCAATCTTTATCAGATGAATATGATGTATCTAACCTTCCTTTTATAAGGCCTAATATTAACATTCATATTAATAATCTTGATGACAATAAGAGAAAAAGAAACTTTATGCATAAATTATCATTTAATTCTGTTACTAGAAAAAATAAAAAAAATGTAGATAGCCTACACTTTGAAAGCAAAAGTAATAGAAATCATATTTATAATGGTTTTTTATTAAAAGATATTTCAATAATTAATATTGATGCATATAATAGTAATGGAACCTCTAATCAAAAAAGGTTATTAAAGTTTTTTCCACAGCTAGGACTTGAAATACAATATCCCTTAATTAAAAAAAATAATACCAATACTTTTCTAATAGAACCTAAATCTCAGATTTTTTTAAGCCCTGATGATAACAAGAATTATAAGATCAGAAATGAGGATAGCTTAGAAGTAGATTTAGCAAGTTCTAACTTGTTTGATCATGATAGATATCCTGGGTATGATAGGATTGAAAGTGGCCTTAGGAGTAATTATGGTATTAACATTAAAAGCATAAACAAAAAAGGAGGAAACCTTAGTGGATTTTTAGGGCAAATATTAAATTCAAACCAGCAAGACTTATTTGATCAAATTAGCGGTTTTAAAAACAAAAGATCAGAAATAGTAGGAAATATAATTTATAATAATGCTAATTATGATTTTTATTATGATTTTAGACTTTCTGAAGGATTAAAACTTAATAGAAATACTATATCCAGCGAAGTTTCTTTAAATAATCTTGAACTTGACTTGTCATATGTACAATTAAAAAGTTTTTCTAGTTTAAGAAATAATGATACCGAACAAATAAACTACGGATTTAAAAAATATTTTAAAAATAATTGGAATTTCAGCTTTAATCAATCTAGAGATTTAGCAGGAGCTTTATATTCACTGCCTTTAAGAACAAATTTTGGCATTAATTTTACAAACGAATGTACTGCTTTAGAAGTTGGCTATACCAGAGATAGATCATATGATATTGACATACCCGCTGTAACTAATTTAAGTTTTAATGTAAAATTATTTGGATTTTAAATGAATAAATATATACAAAACTTTCTTATCTTACTTGTATTTTTAATTAATAGTAACCTTGTTTCTACTAAAATAAAAATATTGGTAAAAATAAATAATCAAATAATAACTAATATAGATTTAGAACATAGACTAAATCTTGCTTTAGCAGTTTCAGGCATACCTGATGAAAATAACGTAAGAGAACAATTAAGAGGTCAAGTATTAAAGGTTTTAATAGATGAAAGCCTAAAAATCCAGCAAGCAGAAAAAATGGGAATATTAATAAATAGCTCCGAGGTTTATCAAGAAATTAATAAATTAGAGAGAAATTTAAATATATCAAAAGATACTCTAATTGAAAATTTTAGAAAGAAAAGTATTCCTGAGAGCGTTGTTTATAATCAAATAAGAGGACAGTTATTGTGGAATAAAATAATTGCTTATACAATTGCGAATAATATATCTATCACTGATAGACAAAAAGATGAAGCTCTACAAAATTTTATAAAAAACTCTGGAGAAGCTGAATATAACATCTCAGAGATATTTATATCGCCTACTTCAGAAGATGCTGTAGTTTCTTCAAAGGAGAAAGCTCTATCTATTTATTCAAAAGCTAATATATCTAATTTTTCTTCACTAGCCCAGCAATTTTCAGATGGAGCGTTAAATTTAAATAATTGGGTGAGAGAAAGTGTTCTTAATGAAAAAATAAGTGCTACTATAAGAAGTTTAAAAATAGGTGAAATAAGTAAAGCTATTGAAACCAATAATGGTTATTACATTTATCTATTAAATGACAAAAGGAAAACTAAAAAAATTAAAGAAAATCAAATTCTTTATAACATTAGCCAAATATTTTTTAAGACTACAGCATCTAAAAGTACTCAGATGCAATATAATATAGTTAAACAATTAGATTCTTTAAGAGCCTCCTTGGATAATTGTAATGAGCTAGAAAAATCAATACAAATTACTGAAGGCAGTACTGGTGGCAACCTTGGGTCTTTAGCTAGAGAGTCATTAGATAACAAAATATTAGAAGTTTTAGATGCTGGATTAGAAATAGGAAAACTAAGTAAAGAAATTATTACTCAGGATGGGATACTTTCACTAATGTTATGTCAGCCTGTAATTACAGTGAGCTTAGATGGATTAAAAAATAATATTGAGCAAAGGTTAAGGATAAATAAAATAAATAACGCTGCAAATCTATTATTAAATAGTATCAGACAAAGAGCACTAATTGAAATTAATTCAATTTAGTTAAAATGGCTTACAATATAAATTTAAACTCTGTTATTAAAAAATATAATATCATACCTAAAAAAAAACTAGGACAAAACTTTATTTTTGATAAAAATATTTTAGAAAAAATAATTAAAAATATATTACCAATTGATGATTTTAACCTTATAGAAATAGGACCAGGGCCAGGTGGCTTAACTTTAGCCGTATTAAATAAAAAACCAAAAAAAATAATTTTAATAGAGAAAGATATAGCTTTTAAAAGTATACTTGAAAAAATTTTGTTAAATAATAACCAAAATACTAATAGTTTGATTATTGACGATTTTCTCAACCTAGATCTAAATAAATTAATAGATAGAAAAACCAAAATACTATCAAATCTTCCTTATTATTTATCATCTCAAATATTAATAAAAATACTTCCCTTACATAAATATGTTGAAGAAGTAATTTTTACATTTCAAAAAGAAGTAGCAGAAAGAATTATTTCGACTCCTAATAGTAGAAAGTACTCTAGACTTTCTGTAATTACTCAAGCTGTATGTAATGTAGAAAGAAAACTAAACCTTCCAGCAGAGGTGTTTTATCCTATCCCCAAGGTAAGCAGTACAGTATTAGCATTTTCTAAAAGACAAGATTCTGTTGTTGATGACTTTGATACACTAAAGGTTTTAACAAGGAAAGCTTTCAACAAAAGAAGAAAAAAAATAATAAACTCACTTAAAGGTTTAGAAAATATTTCTAGTTTTCTGCGTCAATTGAATATAAATGAAAACATTAGGCCTGAGCAAATTTCAGTTGATTCATACTGCAAGTTGGCAAACCTAATTTATAAAACTAAAAAATAACTTTTCTAACAAAATTGTTCAAACCAGTTTGTCTTCCTCTTTTTAATCTTTCGGAAGTTAATATAGCTCTTAATTTTTCTAATGTTTCTTCTAAATCATCATTTATAATAACATAATCATATTCCGCCCAATGTGTAATTTCAGAAACTGCTTCAGCCATTCTTTTCTTCACTTCCTCTTTAGAATCTTGCGCTCTGTTTAGTAATCTTTTTTCTAGTTCCTTGGTCGATGGAGGTAATATAAAAACTGATACTAAATATTTTGATTCTTTTTCTTTTAACTCCTGTGTTCCTTGCCAATCTATATCAAATAATATATCAACTCCTTTTTCTAATTTTTTCAACACAGTTTCTTTTAGTGTTCCATATTTATTTTCAAAAACTGTAGCATGCTCTAAGAACATATCTTTTTTTATCATATCATCAAAAGCTTGTTCACTTACAAATATATAATCTTTTTTATTTATTTCTGATTTTCTTGGAGTTCTTGTAGTAACTGATATAGATAATTCAATATTTTTATCCTCATGTATTAGTTTTCTTGCCAAAGTTGTTTTACCAGCTCCAGAAGGAGAAGATATTACAAATAATATACCTGATCTTTTTATTTTATTTTTTAGTTTCATTATTATCTCTTAATTTTTCTCTCCAAATTTTTACATTTAATGTATGTTGTTCTAAATCAGAGCTAAACCTGTGTCCTCCTGTTCCATCTGATACAAAATATAGATAATTAGAATGTTTTGGAGTCATTGCAGCTTCAATAGCATCAAAACCTGGGTTACATATAGCGGTTTTAGGCAATCCATGTCTCGTATAAGTATTCCAAGGATTATCAGAACGTAGATCTCTTTTAAATATTTTTCTTGTTTTAATGTTTTTATTTAAATTTTTTGCATAAAGAATCGTTGGGTCTGATTGTAATCTCATTTTTTTTCTTAATCTATTATAAAAAACACTTGAAATTAAATACTTTTCTTTTTTTATTAAAGCCTCTGCTTCTATCATTGAAGCTAATTTAATTAATTCTTTTTTAGACTTTATAATATCATTATTCTCCTGCCATATGGCACCAATTACTTTATTCATTTTTTTTTGCATTCTAATTAAAACTTTATTTTTATCCTCATTTCTTAAAAAAAAATAGGTTTCGGGGAAAATGCTTCCTTCAACGGGTTTATTTTCTATATACCCACTTAAAAATGTATTTTGTCCAATTATATTTAGAATTTGATCAACAGTCGAACACTCCGGTATAGATATCTTACGATAATAGTAATTACCACTTGTTATAGATTTAATAACACTATATAGAGATGTTTTTTCACTAAACAAATATTCGCCATGCAATATTTTTTTATCTTGCCCGGTTATATTAAGTATGGTTTTAAATAAAGTATTACTTTTTATAAGCTTTTCTTTTTGTAAAATTTTTCCTAATTTATCAACAGTTAAACCTGGATTAATATATATAATTTTATTATCTGAAAATTTTACAGGAAGATGATAGATTAGTTTAAAACTTAAAAACGAAAGGGCAAAAAAAAAAAAAAAAAAAAGTAAAAGTTTTATTCTCAT